>ENA-OWZE01000591-OWZE01000591.1-human-gut-metagenome-genome-assembly--contig:-NODE-591-length-14006-cov-9.014838_pt1 | contig 14006 bp, 9 predicted proteins | sample MGYA00249759_ERZ652104 | MGnify/ENA primary metagenome ERZ652104 (study PRJEB26925, sample SAMN05827048) | human gut metagenome | biome: ENVO:2100002; feature: ENVO:00000062; material: ENVO:00002003...
GATAGGCTCCGGTCTCGTGGGCTCGGAGATGTGTATAAGAGACAGGTATAGAGTATGCAATGCAAAACGCAATATAACTAATTGCCAAGGAGGAACCCTTATGGAATTAACCGCTGTTGCGCAGCTGCGCCGCATGGTGCTGGAGCATTTATCCCGCTACACCTGGAATAACGAGTTGCCTGACCACGTCTACGATATTCTGCAGGAGGTACGCGAGGATACTCCGCGCTACCGCTGCTGTGTTTATAAAGAAAGAGCCGTACTGAAAAACCGTATTGATATGGCGCTGGGCCAGGAGTGCTCCAGCAATATCATCGAGGCTGCCAAGCTGACGCTGAACGAGCCTGAGCGCACGGATTTGCCGATTATCGACGTGCTCCCCGCAGCCTGCGACCAATGCCCTATTGATGCTTATTACGTTACCGATATGTGCCGTCACTGCATCACCCACAAATGCATGAATAACTGCCCCAAAAAGGCTATCAGCATTATTCAGGACCGCGCCTTTATCGATAAAACGAAATGTATTGAATGCGGACGCTGCAAGCAGATGTGCCCCTACGGTGCGATTATCGAAATCCATCGTCCATGCGTGCGTGCCTGCGCCATCGGTGCCATCAGCATCGGTGAAAACCGTAAGGCTGTCATTGACCATGAAAAATGTGTTTCCTGCGGTGCCTGCCGCAATGCCTGCCCCTTCGGCGCCATTGACGAGCGCAGCAATATTATCCGCGTTATCCGCGAAATTCAGCAGGGCAAGCAGGTTATCGCCCTTGTGGCACCTTCTATCGTAGGCCAATACGGTTTGAAGATTACCATGGCGCAAATTTACGAGGCACTGCAAAAAGCAGGCTTCGCCGAGGTCGTAGAGGTTGGTGTTGGTGCCGATATCACCAGCGTTAAGGAGGCAGAGGAATATCTGGAGAAGGTTCCTGCCAAGCAGGGCTTTATGACCAGCTCCTGCTGTCCTGCCTTTGTTAAGCTGATTAAAACGCAGGTGCCGGAGGCAGCGGACAAGATTTCCGACACTCCCTCCCCTATGCTTACCTGCGCCGAATTAATTAAGCAAAAATATCCTTATGCCGTTACTGTGTTCATCGGTCCCTGCATCGCCAAAAAGGTGGAAGCACGCGAGCACCGCGAAACCATCAACTACGTGCTGACCTTTGAAGAGATTATGTGCATGCTGGAGGGCAAGGATATCAAATTTGCGGAAATGAGCGGTGATACTGCTTATGAACGCGATGCCTCCAAGCTTGGCCTGAGCTTCCCGCTGACGGCCGGCGTAAGCGCTGCCGTGCAGGATACGGTTGCAGCTATGGGCGGTGAGGTGCATAATGCGCAATACTGCTCCGGTCTGGACAAATGCCGCAACACCGTCAAGGCTGCTGCCGCAGGCAAGCTCAACTGCAGCTATATCGAAGGCATGGCCTGCTCCAACGGCTGTATCGACGGTCCTGCTGCCGTAGGCGACTTCCACATTACGAAGGTCGCACTGACGAAATATGCTGCTGCGGCGCCAAATAAGCAGGCTGCCGAAGATAAACACACAAAATAAAATTTTACAAACTATCCCTTCTGTCATACCGGCAGAGGGGATAGTTTGTTCATAGCAGAATTTTAGTCTGCTAAAATCATAGAGTGCGTTTTACTGCGCACTAAAAGAACGGAGATTCCTAAGCAAATGCAAAACACTCGCTACATCGGTCACCTTGCTGCCCTCATTACGATTGCTACCTGGGGCACAACCTTTATTTCTACCAAGGTTTTACTTACCGGCTTTCAGCCGCTGGAAATTCTTTTTTTCCGCTTTATTATGGCCTTTTTCGCCCTTTGGCTGGCCTATCCTAAAATGCTGAAAACAGATAAAAAGCAGGAGCCTGTTTTTATGGCAGCAGGCCTCTGCGGCATCTGCCTCTACTACCTTTTGGAAAACATCGCCCTGACCTATACGCAAGCCTCCAACGTTGGCGTAATCGGCAGCACAGCGCCTTTCTTTACCGCGCTGCTGGCGCATTATTTTATGCGCTCTGCCGGCAGCTTAAGCAAGCAGTTCATCATCGGCTTTTTTATCGTGATGAGCGGTATTGCCTGCATCAGCTTCAACGGTGCAGCCATGCAGCTCAATCCGCTGGGTGATTTGCTGGCGATTTCCACCGCTGTCGTGTGGGCGTTTTATGCCCTGCTGACGAAAAAAATCAGCAGCTACGGCTATCCTGTTATCCTCGCTACACGCAGAACCTTTTTCTACGGCATTCTCTTTATGCTCCCGGCGCTAGGCTTTTTGGATTTTGAGCTGAACCTTGCACGCTTTGCCAATACTACCTATCTTTTCAACATAATCTTTCTCGGTCTGGGTGCTTCCGCACTCTGCTTCGTCACCTGGAACTTAGCAGTTAGGGAGTTGGGGGCAGTAAAGGCCAGCGTTTATATTTATATGGTGCCCGTCATCACCGTCATTACCTCGGCGATTGTCCTGCAGGAAAAAATTACTCTGCTGGTAGCACTCGGTACCATCTTGACGATGACCGGCCTGTTTATCTCAGAATACCGCCCGAAGAAAAAAATAAAGTAAGAAGGCAAACAAATACGCCCTAGGCATCAACAGCCTAAGGCGTATTTTTATTTATTCTGCATATAATAATTAATAAAGGTCTGCGCAACCTGCGACAGCTCTCTGCCCTTAACTATAGACAGCGTCATCTCCAAAAACAAGCGCTCATCCTTGATTTCCTTGCGGACCAGATTCGCCGGAAACAATTCTACAGCCGGTGCTGGTACAATTGCCACACCGGTATTTTTTTCTGCCCAGGCTATGGCCGAAAGCTTAGTAGTATTAATACTCATAACCTGCGGGAAAATGTGTGAATCCGAGCACACAGAAAAAAACAGCTCAGAACAGCCACGCGAAAGACATAACGGAATGTCCTCCAAATCATCCAGCAGGATATTAGGCTTATCATTTTTCAGATACGGGCTATCCTTATGAAAAAGCGCAACCAGACGCTCTTTACGGCTGAACATCGTTTCAAAGCGTTTAGACTGCTTTAGGGGTGCATTGGCAATGCCTATTTCCGTTTTCCCCTCCAAAAGCTGCTGGGTTTGTTCGTCAATCGGCACCTCATACAGCTCATAATTAATATGCGGAAACTCTCTGTAAAAATCACTCAAAAAGTTTTTAATAAAGTTTATTGACATCGAAGGTGACAGACTGATGCGCAGCGTACCGCTAAAGCCTGCCTGACAGTTAACTATCTCCTTCAGAGCGCTGTTTTCGACCGAGCAGATATACTTAGCCTTGTTATATAAAATACAGCCTGCATCCGTAAGCTCAATGCTGTGACCGCCACGGCGCACATGCAGCAGCTGCGTACCAAAACGCTTCTGCAGCACCTTAAGCTGATTACTCAGCGCCGGCTGGGCAATCGCTATCTGCTTAGCTGCGGCAGAAATACTGCCGGCCTCAACTATGGCAATAAAATTGCGGTAATATTCTATGTCCATATAGGGTTCTCCTTTACTTCTCTCTGCCTTTATTATACTATACAGCAATATTTCTGAGTACTTTTTTAGTTTTTAAAATTAAATTTTTCATAAAACCAATGACAGCATATGCAAAACACATATAACTCCAATAGATTATTTTTATAAGCGATTAGGAATAAAAGCATAAGTTTTTCGTTTTTTTCTAAAAACAGACAACTATATATCATGAATTATCCTGTTCCCGCATCAAAGAACGAGTTAACGTATATGCATTTTTTATATGTAAAATGTATTTTCCGTATTTTACTTTATATGTTGATAGATTTAAACTGTAAGCAGATAAGGAAATTTCCAAAAAAGAAAAGAGGTTTTTGAAATGCTGGATGCAACACGTTTGCGCACCCCCTGCCTATTTGACAAAATAGTCAGCGCGGACGAAGCAGCCACACTGATTACCGACGGTATGAATGTCGGTGTCAGCGGCTTCACCCCCTCTGGCTATCCTAAGAAAACCACACTTGCTCTCGCTAAAGCCATCAAGGCCGGCAAAAAATGCCGTATCAATATTTGGAGCGGTGCTTCCGTCGGACCGGAAATCGAAGAAGCACTTGCCGAAGTCGGCGGTATCAGCGGACGCATGCCTTATTATGCAGCCTCCAACAAAACACTCAGCCGCCAGATCAACACCGGCAGCGTAACCTATATTGATCAGCATTTAAGCCATTTTGCCCAACAAATCGACTACGGCTTTTACGGCGATGTTGATGTTGCAATCGTTGAAGCCGCTGCTATCAATGCAGACGGCAGCATTGTTCTCGGTCCGGGTGTCGGCAACACGCCTATGCTTGTAAAGCATGCGAAAAAAATTATTGTTGAGGTCAACACATCTATCCCGCTGACGCTGGAGGGAATGCACGATATTTACATCTGCAGCAAACCACCTGAGCGCACCGAAATCCCTATTTATCATGTCGGCGACCACATCGGTTCTCCTTATGTAAGCTGCGGACTTGACAGAATTACCTGCATCGTCGAATCAGACATTGTCGACCATGTACGCAATTTGAGCGCTCCTGATGAAGCAAGCAAAAAAATTGCCGCTAACCTGGTTGATTTTTTGGAGCACGAGCAGCGCCACGGCCGTCTGCCGCAGCAAATGCTGCCGTTGCAGTCCGGCGTAGGAAGCATAGCCAATGCTGTATTAATGGGTTTGGCAGAATCTAAATTTGATAATCTGACTATGTACTCAGAGATTTTGCAAGATTCTGTTTTTAAGCTGATAAAATGCGGTAAAGTTACCCAAGCCTCCGGCTGTGCCTTCACCCCATCGCCGACAGTTTGGGAGATGTATAAAGAAGATCCCGTGCTCTACCGTAACCGCATTGTTCTGCGTCCGCTCGACATCAGTAATAATCCGGAGATCATCCGCCGCCTCGGCGTTATCTCCATGAATACACCGCTTGAATTTGATATTTACGGTCAGGCAAATTCTACCCATGTTATGGGCAACCGTATGATGAACGGTATCGGCGGCAGCGGAGATTATATGCGCAACGGTTACCTGACAATATTCTCCACCCCGTCAACTGCCAAAGGCGGTAATATCTCGAGCGTAGTTCCCATGGTTTCACACGCAGATCATACCGAACATGATACGATGATTTTTATTACCGAGCAAGGTGTAGCCGATATCCGCGGTCTGAGTCCTCTAAAACGGGCCAAGCTGATTATCGAAAAATGCTCCCACCCCGATTTCAGGGAACAGCTTTATGATTACCTGAAAATGGCGCAAAGAAAAAACGGCCATGAGCCTGTTGATTTGGAACATGCCTTCGACATGCACATAGCGTTAGAAAAAACAGGCACGATGAAAGAGCAATCCAAGGAGGAAAATCATTATGACTACACGAGAAGATTTACAGCTTAGCTTAGATGCCTATGATGCCAAGGTTGCCAAGGCAATCGCAAAATTCCCCGAACGGCAGCATTTAAGCGAAAAGCGCTTATATACACCCTTAGATATCGATGAAAAATTTGATTATAACAGTAAACTCGGCTTTCCCGGTCAGTATCCCTTCACCCGTGGTGTGCAGCCAACAATGTACAGAGGCCGCTTGTGGACTATGCGTGCTTATGCAGGCTTTGCCACTGCCGAAGAAACAAATGCCCGTTACAAATATCTGCTGCAGGCAGGCCAAACCGGTCTTTCCGTAGCTATGGATTTACCGACACAAATCGGTCTGGACAGCGACGCACCGTTATCCGAAGGCGAAGTCGGCAAGGTTGGCGTAGCTATTGATTCTCTCGCTGACATGGAAAAGCTTTTTGAAGGGATTCCCCTGGACAAGGTCAGCACCTCGATGACCATCAACGGTCCGGCAGCCGTACTTTTGGCAATGTATGTTGCTGTTGCCGAAAAGCAGGGCGTAAAACCGGAGCAGCTGAAGGGCACTATTCAAAACGATATTCTCAAGGAATATATCGCTCGCGGAACCTATATCTTTCCGCCACGTCCTTCCATGCGCCTGATTACAGATACCTTTGCTTATTGCTCGCAGAATATCCCCAAATGGAATACTATAAGCGTTGGCGCTTATCACATTCGCGAAGCAGGTGCTTCCGAGGTACAGGAAATCGCTTTTGCCTTCGCTAATGCCATGGCCTATATTGATGCTGCAATCAAAGCAGGCCAAAAGGTTGATGATTTTGCTCCCGGTATCAGCTGGATTTTTACCGCAGGCCTGAATTTCTTCTCTGAAATAGCCAAATTCCGCGCTGCCCGCCGCTTGTGGGCACGCATCATGAAAGAGCGTTACGGAGCAACCGTTCCCAAGGCACAGATGCTGCGCGTACACGTTCATACCGCAGGCAGCGTGCTGACAGCACAGCAGCCTTTGAACAACGTTGCCCGCATTACCTGGCAGGCTATGTCCGCTGTACTTGCAGGCATTCAGTCGATGGCCTGCTGCGCTTATGACGAAGCCATTGCCCTCCCGACGGAAGAAAGTGCAACGCTTGCACTGCGCACCCAACAGCTCATCGCTTACGAAAGTAGTGTTGCCGACACTATCGACCCCATGGCCGGTTCCTATTATGTTGAAGCACTCACTGACAAATTCGAAAAAGAAGCTTATGAATACATCCAAAAAATTGATGCCATGGGCGGTGCGGTTGCTGCTATCGAACAAGGCTATATGCAAGGTGAAATGGCTGCCCATGCCTACGAATATCAGACAGATATTGAAAAAGGCAAGCGTACAGTCATCGGTGTCAACAAATTTGCAGACAATAAGGCTGTCAAAACAAATGATGTTATTACGGCAGATTTAAGCGTTGCGGAACGTCAGATTGCCCGTGTAAATGAAATGAAGGCTCACCGTGACCAACAGGCAGTAGATGCTTCCCTGAAAGCTCTGAAGGAAGCTGCCAAGGGTGAAGCTAACCTTATGCCTTATCTTATTGATGCTGTCAAAACCTATGCAACCTTAGGCGAAATCTGCGGCGTACTGCGCGAGGTATTCGGAGAATACCAGCAGGGAGGTAATTTGTTTTAAGGCTAAGGCAGGTGTTTACGTTGCATTTGGCGAATACCATGGCAATAGTTAAAATTAAAGCAAAGGCAGGTATTAACAATGACAACTAAAGCATTAGCAAAATTTACCGCAGAGTTGTGCTACGAAAAGCTTTCTGCTCACAGCATCGAAATGGCTAAAAAATGTCTGCTGGACTGGCTGGGAATTGCTATCCGCGGTTCGCAGGAAAAACCGGTACGTATTATACATGATGTTATCCTGCATGGTGATGCACCACAGGCGAATATTTTCGGCAGCCTTCCCGCCAAAAAGGCCAGTGCCCTGAACTCAGCCTTTATCAACAGTGCTGCTTCCCACAGTCTGGACTTCGATGATCTTCATAACCCATCTATTATCCATCCGGCCTGCGTTGTTGTTGCTCCCGCACTGGCTGTCTGCGAGGCCGAACACAAAAGTGGCAAGCAGCTCATCGCAGCAATTTGCGCAGGCTACGAAGCCAGCGGCCGCATAGGCGAAGCGGTTATCCCGGAATCCTACTTCTTTTGGCATACTACCGGTACCGCAGGCACCATCGCCGCCGGTGCTGCTGCCGCCAACGCTCTCGGTCTTGACGCACAGCAGACACTGATGTGCTACGGCAGCGCCGGTACCCAGGCAGCAGGTCTGTGGGAGTTTTTAAAAGAGGGTGCCATGAGCAAGCCGCTGCACACAGGCAAGGCTTCCTACAGCGGTGTCCTCAGCGCTTATCTGTCGCAGAAGGGTTTTACTGCAGCCAGTGAAATTTTAGAAGGCGAAAAGGGCTTCTGCCGTGCCATGGTCAAAGAACCGCATTTGGAAAAACTTACCGAAAACATGAGCACTGATAAACTGAAAATCGACATCAACTCCTTCAAGCCCTACGCCTGCTGCAAGCATGCCCATGCCGCTCTTTACGCCATTCAGGAGCTGCGTAAGGCTCATTCCCTGCAGCCTGAGGACATCGCTGAAATTAAACTGTACGTCAACGATATTACCAACTATCTGATCAACAATCCGCAGCCGCAAACTCCCTACGGCGGCAAATTCAGTATTCAATATTGCTCCGCTGCTATGCTGAAGTTCGGCGAAGTAGGCATTGCGCAGTTCAGTGAGGAATGTATCCATAACAAAGAGCTTACGGATTTAATGCAGCGCATCGAGGTTATCCGCGATGAGGCTATGGAACAGCTTCATGCAGCAGATGCTTCCAAGCTGGCTTCCAGAGTAGAAATCCAGCTGCAAAACGGACAAACTCTTACAATGCAGGTTGATTATCCTAAGGGAGATCCGGAAAATCCTCTGACTTGGGAGGAGCTCTGCGCCAAGTTTATGAGCCTTGCCGTACCTGTTTACGGTGAAGCAAAGGCATTACGTTTACAAAATTGGGTAGCAAGCCTTGAGCAATGCAACGACGTTGCCCAAGCGCTGGACGCCTGTCTAAAGGAGGAATGATTTATGCAACCGGAAGAAATTATCCGAAGCGTAAAAGATATCTACACGCATAACGCTTTTATGCAGCACTGCGGCATAAAGGTTCACAGCATCAGCTGCGGCAAAGCTGCAGTCGGCCTGCGCATCGACCCTGCTATCCACACAAACCTTAACGGCAAGCTGCACGGAGGCTTGCTTACAACACTGGTGGATAATGCCACCGGCATCGCCTGCGCCGCTATGGGCAAGCGCGTGGTTACGGTATCGATGACCGTAGATTTCATTAAGAGCGCTCCTTCCGGTGCAATGGTAGAAGCACAGGCTGAGGTTGTTTCGCATAATGGCCAGTTAATTACTATGCAGATTCATGTATATGATACTGATGCAGATACACTGCTGGCTACCGGCAGCTGCTGTATGCTGACGATTGCCGACTTCCCCGGAATTCCGGAAAAATGGTAAGTCTCAGCTTCGCAAGCAGTCTATAAAGCGTATACCATAACAGCTTAACTGCTTTCGTTACAATGTAAAAAGGCGTTCTCCCCTGCGGGAGAACGCCTTTACTGTAAGCAAAAACTCTTTATCAAATTCATTCCGCCTTAATTGCTTCAACCTGCTCAACGGAAAGTGAAGTAGCCTTAGCAATATCCTCTACAGATAATCCCATACTTAAAAGACGCTTTGCAGTTGCAGTCTTTTCTTTTGCCTTGCCTTCGGCGAGACCTTCTGCCTTGCCTTCGGCAAGACCTTCTGCTTTGCCTTCGGCATGTGCTTCGTCACGCAGGTCTTTCATACGCATTTCGTAAGTCATATAGGCATCCCTCACTTTCTTGTCATTTTTAATTTCTACAATCGTGTCAGCAACCTCACGTGTAAAATTACTGTTAATAGTATTGCTGTTGATGTAGTCAAACAGACTTTGAATGTCCGGTGACACATCACCTTTGGTTCCCAAGGTATTGAGAAACATAATAACTGCTTCATCTGCCAATTCAATATTCATGTTTTCCAGACAACGCTTCTTAAAGGTATAAATACGCTGAGAATCCTGAAAAAAATCAAACAGACAGAAGAAAATTATATACGTAGGAGATAATTCGTCATAATCCTGACCTTTTTGCAGCATATCCGTATCAAGCATAGCCTGATAGTAGCGGGTACGCTTAGGCAACAGAAATTTTCCTGTAGCACGATTAACAGGATTCTTTACCTGCATTTCCAAATTGTAATGAGTATTAGCAGTATCTGCAATTCTAACATCCAAACGAATACCATGGCTGTCAGGATAAACATCAATAGTCTGCTCTGCTTCAAGATAGGTAATATCTGCAATTTGGGTGTGTAAAAGCTCTTCCAGAATATGCTTGCAGATGCGCTTCCTGAGCATAACGTGCTTGAAAAGAAAATCGTTAGACAGAGTCAGCTTATCGAGATTAGAGATTTGCTTTTGCATATGTTTCCTCCTTTGATTATAGCATAATTTGCAGTAAAAATATATAAGCCGGCAATTGCGACTGACATAAAGGAAAAGGCGCCTGCCGAAAGCTCGACAGGCGCCACTGGTCCGCACGACCAGGCATAAGCTCCGCTAAAATGCGGCTACCTATGCAACTAAGGTAATTATAACACAGAAGTGCTTTGGAAACAATAGTTCATTAAACAAAAAGTGCTATTATATTTAGGGCATATTTCATTACTGCAAAAGGCGTTCTCCCCTGCGGGAGAACGCCTTTACTGTTTACTGAGCTTTATTCACTTGTCACTGCCGACAATTTATTTTGCCAGCTTGTTGCCGTAATGGTCGCGCTCACCTTTAGTATCGTTTACGCGTACACGTTCAATCTTATCGCGATCGCCGTCTTCACCGCTAATGCGTTCTACACGGATGCGGCCCAATTCAGGCTCAAATTCTTTGATGATTTTTTCTTCCAGAGCTGCGCCGTTTTCGATTGCACGATAGAGCATTGCAGCAAATTCATAACGGGTCATCAGGCGGTCACCGCCGAAGTTGCCGTCAGGATAGCCTTCGATGTAGCCGTTGCCTGCCAGCTTAGCGATGTATTCATATGCCCAGTGGTTAGCCGGAACATCCGGGAAGAGTTTGGTCTTGGTTTCATCCAGCATACCGAATGCTTTTTCCATCTTAGCCATCTTAGCACCCATTACTGCCAGTTGACCGCGAAGGTCGATAACCTCACGAGCCAGAGCGGTACGGCTGTTGCTTACATGGTTGGTGCGGTCCAGAGCGAAGGATACGCCTGCGTTAACCATGTTTTCACCATTGCCTACGGTACCTGCAACACTGAACATTACCTTTTCGTCAGGACGATAGTATGCGCCGATTGCTGCAGCGTTTTCGCCTGCATAGTTGCCATAGCCTGCGGAGAAGGTCAGTTTGTCGTCCGGATCAAAGTCCATCGGATGCAGGGCTGCCAGAGCTGCTGCGCCTGCACCAACCTTGTTTACACGGTTGCCAAGCTTGTTGATGCGGTTGGTGTTATTAACAACCTGATTTTCAACGCCATCAATGCGGTTGTTAATCGTTTTTTCGCTGTCCTTCAGCTGACCTACGTTAACTGCATCAGTATTTTCTTTACCTTCTGCTACACCGGTAATCTTATTACCGTTTGCATTAAGACCATTCTTATCGATGTAGGTCTTACCGTCAACCTTCAGCTCATCAGCCTTCAGAGAGGTGTTCTGACCAACCTTCAAACCGTCATTGTCCATTACAGTTTGACCTGCGGTTACGGTATCAACTTTGATGTCTTCATTCAGCTCAACCTTAACATTGGTACCATCATTGCTGATTTTAATGTTCTTGTCACCACTGAAGTCAACAGTTTTACCAGGTGCTACTTTAGATGCTTCGCCTCCGTTAGTGGACAATTTCCAGCCTTGCTTTGCGGTATCTGCTACATCCTTCAACGCTTGGTCAAGCTTGCCGATAGAAGTAGTTGTGTTTTCGCCATTAGTAACGTAATTACCCTTGCCGCCTTCTACATAGTTCAGGTCGCCAACCTTGTTGTCCAGGTTGTTTACAGCGTCAACAACGGTAGTATGGCTGCCGTCTTGATTCTTAATGTCGCTGGCAATATTATTAACATTGCCTACGTCACTTGCTTTTGCTACGTCGGTAATGGTAACGGTATCAACCTTGTTGCCGTTTTTATCAACAATATCCATCTTTACGGTATTGTCAGCACCAACGCCGTATTCACCAGCTTTGATATGGGTATCGGTATTACCTGCTTGAACCGCTTCTTTCAATTGGCCAACGTTTACTGCGTCAGTATCAGCAGTGCCTGCTGCTACGCCTGTAATCTTGCTGCCTGCTACATTCAAGCCACCGCTGATGGTTGTTCCGTTTTCACCAAGCATGATGGATTTTGCACTATAATCAGCAGTGATATAGCTCATGCCAATACCGCTGTTAGTAATTGTGAAGGATTTATTATCATTGGAAATGCTGATGCTGTCTGCATTCAGGTTAATCTTGGACGCACCGTTGGAAACAGAGGTAATATCCTTTAAATCACCTGCAACATTAACTTGATAATCAATCTGTCCGTCTTTATTTGTAGAGGTAACTGTTGTATTCTTGCCGTTAGACAAGGTGGTATGTTTGCCTGCTTCTGCTTTTACATCTTTCAGCTGACCATAGTTTACAGCATCGGTATCTGCAGTACCTGCTGCAACGCCATGGATTTGTACACTTCCTTGTACACCCTTGCTCAGAGTAATACTATCACCCAAAATTGTCATTTGCGCGGTACCGTTACTGATGCCTGCAGTATTCATTCCCAAGGTTACACTGGAACCTCCGTTAACTACACCTGTAACATTGTGCAATTCACTGGCAAGGTCAATTTTTACATTGTTGCCATCGTTGCTAACGGTGATATTTTGATGATTGCCGGCATCCTTTTTACCGCTGAAATCAACGGTTGCTTCAGATGCTACCTGATTTGCTGCGCCACCTTCAGTGGAAAGCTTCCAGCCTTTATTGGCCTTTTCCATTGCGCGCTTCAACTGTGCCACATTGACTGCATCAGTATCCTGCGTACCTGCAGCAACGTTGGTAATCTGGCGGGTAACATCCTTATAACCATTACTCATAGTTACTCTGCCACCAACAGACACAGCAGCAGATGTTGCTTTCCAAGTTATGGATTCATCTGTCGAATTCTCACCTGTCAAAGCATCATAACCGGCTTCACCTTCAGCAGTAGAAGCAATAGAATATGAGCCTAACGCAACACCTTCATGTACTGAAACCTTACTGCTGGCACCTAAAGCTGTTCCGTAGTATCCACCGGCAACAGTCTTTGCATTGTAGCCAATTACAGTAGCGCAACTACTATTAGCTTCAACCTTTGTTCCATTACCAACAGCAGTGCTGCCAAAGGCATGTGTACCAATACTTGACCAAGAACCATTAATAACACTATTTGTAGCATCAGCACTAATTGTAGACCATTGACCAAAAACACTAGAGCCTATAGAACCGTTTTTAACCTCAGCACCTTCACCGAAAGCAATACTATATTTTCCCAACGCATTGGCACCTTCACCTAAAGCAATACTATAGCTTCCCGACGCATTGGCACTTGCACCTATAGCAATACTATAGCTTCCCAAAGCATTGGCAACTGCACCTATGGCAATAGACTGTCCACATGCTTTACTGGTGTCACCGATGGATACACCTGGCTTAGACCCTCCATCACCCAGATCTATATCATTAACAGCATTCCTACCAATAGCAACACCACCGCCATTGTGCACATTACTCAGCACGCCTATGGCAACACTGTCTATGCCAGTAGCCTCACTATTCATGCCAATTACAGTTGCACCAGCAACACCGGATGCCTGCGCACCAATAACAGTTGTTGTAGCTCCTTTTGCCTTACTATGATTACCAATGGCAACAGAAGAAGAACCATCTACTACCATACTTGTATTGCCAATAGCAATGCTATAATCACCGTCAACATTACTGTTATTGCCAATAGCAGTGCTTTTATCGCCTTTAGCAACACTGCTTGAGCCAATAGCCATATCCGCTGTGGTATATGTCAGAGGACCACTGGGATTACCATGGTCATCTTCCATTGTTATTATCGTACCAGTAACTACATTATAGTTTTTCGAACTATGCTCTGTAACCGCGCCCCATGCAGGTGATGCAGCCATAGTTCCAGCCAGAACGCTTACCATAACGGCAGCTGCAACAGTCTTGCTTGCACGGCAGTAATTTTTTGCTAGCTCAGAAACCACTATATAAGCATTTCTTGCTTTGCTCCAGATAACCTTAAAAGTCTTATTCATAATGCCCACCTCTAAAGAAACCATTGAAATATATATATCAAATTCCCAATTGTAAAAACAAACTTTCATTCATCATCAATATATTTTTGTAATATCTGTGATATACTGTATTTTAATTGTTTTTTCGTCTTCTTTTTGCGCATCATATTCCTTTCATAAAAATTTTTACACCTAAAACCTTGAGTGAAAACCACGGCCTCCGCC
>ENA-OWZE01000593-OWZE01000593.1-human-gut-metagenome-genome-assembly--contig:-NODE-593-length-13945-cov-11.882505_pt1 | contig 13945 bp, 16 predicted proteins | sample MGYA00249759_ERZ652104 | MGnify/ENA primary metagenome ERZ652104 (study PRJEB26925, sample SAMN05827048) | human gut metagenome | biome: ENVO:2100002; feature: ENVO:00000062; material: ENVO:00002003...
CCGGTCTCGTGGGCTCGGAGATGTGTATAAGAGACAGGGGGCGGGCTGCGCCGTCTTGGCAATGGAGAGGGTCACGTCCGGCTTGAGGGCCAGCAGACGGCCATCCAGATCGGTAAAGGTGATGACCTGCTCGGACGACAAAAAGCTGCGGTTCTCCTGATACAGGCCGTACTCCTCAAACCGGCCCATATGATACTTGCGGCAGCCCGCCGCTTCGTACAAGGCGCGCAGCGCAAAGGAGGCGCGCTCCTTGGGCTGCAGGTTTGCAATGCTGAATTCCATTGTCGGTTCCCCCATTTCTTACTTGAGTTTATTTTACTTTATCTCGGTAAAGTTGTAAAGTAGGAAAGTGACGGTGTTTTCAACTCAATGATACGATTTTTCTGTGCGTTTGTACAGGGAAAAGAAGAAAAGGAGCCGTCGCATGGCGCAACAGCTCCTTTTCAGCACGCATATTTACCCAAGCAGCTCCAGCACGCTGGCCTTCGGGCGGGCACCCACGGCCTGACGCACCAGCTTGCCCTGCTCAAACACCAGCAGGGTGGGAATGCTCATGACGCCGAACTCCCCGGCCAGCTCCGGCTGCTCGTCCACATTCACCTTGCCCACCTTCACATCGGTGCGCTCCTCAGCTACCTCGTCCACAACGGGGCTGAGCATGCGGCAGGGGCCGCACCAGCTGGCCCAGAAGTCCAGCAGCACAGGCTTTGCGCTCTGCAGCACCTCCTGCTCAAAATTTTCTTTCGTGATCGTAACAACTGCCATATTTCTACCTCCTGAAAGGGTTCGTTCGTGGTTGTTCTTATGGCATCAGTATACCCAAAACGCCAGGGCTTTTCCGTAACCGGGTCACATTGGGGCGCAAAAAGGGGCTGCTGCACATCGTTTTGAACAAATGTGCAGCAGCCCCTTCAGCTTTTGTGAGATTCCGGACAGTTTTATTTGCCCAGCATTTCGTGGGCAGTCTTGCAGATGGTGGCAGCATCCAGACCGTAGAACTTCAGCAGGTCCCATGCAGGGCCGGAGCAGCCGAACACGTCCTGCACGCCCACGCGGCGCACAGGGGTGGGCAGCTTTTCGCTCAGCACTGCGCAGACGGCCTCGCCCAGACCGCCGATGACATTGTGCTCCTCGGCGGTGATGACCTTGCCGCACTCCTTTGCAGCCTTGAGGACGATCTCCTCGTCCAGAGGCTTGATGGTGTGGATGTTGATGACCCGGGCATGGATGCCCTCAGCAGCCAGCTGCTCCGCAGCCATACGGGCTTCGTTGACCATCAGGCCGGTGGCGATGATGGCAATGTCGCTGCCCTCAGTGATCTGCTCACCCTTGCCGATCTCGAAGTGATAGTTCTCGGCATCGTGGAACACAGGCACAGCCAAACGGCCAAAGCGCAGGTAGACAGGGCCTTCCATTGCGTAGGCAGCACGCACAGCGGCGCGGGCCTCCACATCGTCGGCGGGGCAGATCACGGTCATGCCGGGGATGCTGCGCATGAGGGCAAAGTCCTCGCAGCACTGATGGGAAGCGCCGTCCTCGCCCACCGAGATACCGCCGTGGGTGGCACCGATCTTCACGTTCAGGTGGGGGTAGCCAATGGAGTTGCGCACCTGCTCGAAGGCGCGGCCGGCGGCGAACATGGCAAAGCTGGAAACAAAGGGCACGTAGCCCATGGTGGACAGGCCCGCGGCCACGCCCATCATGTTGCCCTCGGCAATGCCGCAGTCAAAATGACGATCCGGGTAAGCCTTGCGGAACATACCGGTCTTGGTGGCAGCAGCAAGGTCTGCGTCCAGCACCACCAGATCCTCGTGGCCCTCTGCGGCCAGCTCCTTCAGGGTGTTGCCGTAGCTTTCACGGGTAGCGATCTTCTTCACATCTGCCATCTTAGTTTTCCTCCTGCTCCAGCGCGGCGTATGCGGCGTTCAGTTCCTCAATTGCGATCTTGTACTCGTCATCGTTGGGGCCCTTGCCGTGCCAGTCCACAGAGTTGGTCATATAGGAAACGCCCTTGCCCTTTGTGGTGTCCATGATGATGCAGGTGGGCTTTGCAGTCTCTGCATGGAATGCCTGCATGGCAGCTTCGATCTGGTCGTAGTCGTGGCCGTCGATGGTGACAACATTGAAGTTGAAGGCCTTCAGCTTCTCTTCCAGCGGGGCGCTGTTCATCACGGTCTCGGTGGTGCCGTCGATCTGCAGATGGTTGCGGTCCAGCACAACGCACAGGTTGGAAAGGCCGTAGTGCGCGGCAAACATAAAGGCTTCCCAGCACTCGCCCTCTTCCACCTCGCCATCGCCCACGATGGTGTAGACGTTGATGGGCTTGCCGGCGTGCTTGGCACCCAGTGCCATGCCGCAGGCGGCAGACACGCCCTGACCCAGACTGCCGGTGGACATATCCACGCCCGGGGTCTCGTTCATGTTGGGGTGGCCCTGCAGATAGCTGCCGATCTTACGCAGGGTCTTAAGGTCTTCCACCGGGAAATAGCCGCGCTCTGCCAGCGCTGCATACAGTGCCGGTGCAGCATGGCCCTTGGACAGCACCAGACGGTCGCGGTCGGCCTTCTTGGGGTCCTTCGGGTCAATGTTCATTTCCACGAAATAGAGGTAGCTCAGCAGCTCGGCGATATCCAGACTGCCGCCCGGATGGCCGCACTTTGCGCTGTGCGTGCCCTCGATCACGCCCATGCGGATGTGGCAGGCGTGCTTGGCCAGAGTAAGTTTTTCTGCATTTGTCATGATGGTCCTCCCGTATGAACCTCAGATTTGCACATGTTCAAAAAAGCCTTTCGTCAGCGCCGGTGCAGTCCTGCTGCCCGCAGCGCGCTCTTTTTCAAGTTTATATTAGCTATTCTATGCAAAAAGGTCAAGCTTCTTCATGCAAAATGTACACACGCGGGGAAATATTCATTGAAATTTGCCGCTTTTTGGTTAAATTGCAGGCTTTTTGCCGTATCTTGACAAAGCCAGAGGCATCTGCTATATTTTTCACAGATTCCGGCAGGAAGCCGGATGCGCGGACAGAAGCCCGTGTTCTCCATCCTGATGGAGCATTTTATCCACCGCTGCGCTTACGCAGCGGTGCAGCGCAAAGCCCACAGGGGGCCTTTGCGTTCTGCCATCTTATTTTTGCTGCTATAGACGCCACGAAGGGGTCTGCCTTTGGCTTGTAAGCCGGGCAGGCCCCTTTTTATCTGGCAAAAGGAGGAAACTTTTTATGAAAACCAACCCCCGTTCCACCACCCGCAGCCTTGTGCTGGCTGCATTGTTCCTTGCACTGGCCTTTGTGCTGCCCATGATCACCGGCCATGTACCGCAGGTGGGCAACATGCTGTGCCCGATGCACTTTCCCATTCTGCTGTGCGGCTTTGTGCTGGGCGGCCCATGGGGCCTTGCCGTGGGCTTCATTGCTCCGCTGGTGCGGTCGGTGCTGTTCGGCATGCCGCCGATGTTCCCCATCGCCATTGCCATGGCCTTTGAGCTGGCCGCCTACGGCCTTGTGTCCGGCGTGCTCTGGCACAAGGTGAAGCACACCGTGCCCATGATGTACGCTTCTCTTGTCACCGCCATGGTGGCAGGCCGTTTGGTCTGGGGTGCGGTACGCTTTGTGCTGGCCGGCCTGACCGGTTCCAGCTTCCCGTTCAGCGCGTTTTTGTCCGGTGCGCTGCTCACCGCTGTGCCGGGCATCGTGGCTCAGCTGGTGCTCATCCCGCTGATTCTGATTGCTCTGCAGAAGGCAAAGGTCATCGACTGACAAAAAATGGCTGGCATCGCAGGATGCCAGCCATTTTTTTGCTCTTTTAATTCTTCTTGCCGCTCAGGAACTCCGGCAGGGGCTTGCCCTGCTTGCGCCACTGATGGTACTCTGCCGTAGCAGCGAACTCCACGTCACCGGCAGAGTTCAGGGCAGTCTCCACAGAGTCCTGCACCACGCCGATGATGAAGCCGACACCCACCATCTGCATGGCGACATCGTTGGAGATGCCGAACAGGGAGCAGGCCATGGGGATCAGCAGCAGGGAACCGCCGGCCACGCCGGAAGCACCGCAGGCACCCAGAGCGCTCATGGCGCTCAGCACGATGGCTGCAGGCAGAGACACCTGAATGCCCAAGGTGTTGGCAGCGGCCAGCGTCATGATGGTGATGGTGATGGCGGCACCGTCCATGTTGATGGTGGCGCCCAGCGGGATGGAGACGGAGTACATATCCTTGTCCAGACCCAGCTTTTCGCACAGAGCCATGTTCACGGGGATGTTGGCGGCGGAGCTGCGGGTGAAGAAGGCGGTCAGGCCGGACTCACGCAGGCAGCGGAACACCAGCGGATAGGGGTTGCAGCCCAGATAGATAAACATGATGAAGGGGGAGACGATGAGGGCCATGAACAGCATGGTGCCCACCAGCAGGGCCAGCAGCTTGCCGTACTGGGTAAAGATGGCAAGGCCGTTGCCGGAAACATTGGTGTAGACCAGACCCATGATGCCGAAGGGAGCCAGATTGATGATCCAGCGCACGATCTGGGAGACCGCATCGGCGGTGTTTGCCATAAAGGTCTTGGTGGTGTCAGAGCCGATCTTCTTCATGGCCACGCCGAACATGCAGGCCCAGAACAGGATGCCGATGTAGTTGCCGCTCATGATGGCACTGACGGGGTTTGCCACAAAGTTGGTGAGCAGAGTGCCCATCACTTCGCCCAGACCCTGCGGCACCACGTCCGACTGGGCAGCGTCTGCCAGCACGACCGTGACCGGGAACATAAAGCTGGTCACCACTGCGATGGCCGCAGCCAGAAAGGTGGTGAGCATGTACAGCCAGATGACCGTGCCGAAGCGGCGGTCCAGCTTGGAAGAGCCCTGTGCCAGAGCACTTGCCACGATCACGAACACCAGCACCGGGGCGATGCCCTTCAGTGCGCCAACGAACAGGCTGCCCAGTTCACCCACCCAGCCTGCACCGGGGGCCACCAGAGCCAGCACCGCACCGATGATCAGACCGACCAGAATGCGAACGATCAGGCTGATGCCGTTGTAGCGGGCAACTGCCTTGTTCAACGTTTTCATATAGACACTCCTCTTTCCTATTGTACGCCAATGGCGCACAGTTTCCTGTCTCTTACACAAGGACGGGTGTTATTATAGCACATACGGCAGAGAAATGAAAGCGTTTTCAGACATTTTTCGTTCACAAATTTGCATTCAGGTCGGTGCCCATGGGGGTTTTCCGTTGATTTGTATTTGTAGCAAGGACAGGTTTGGCCATTCGCGGCTTTGTTCTCTCCGTCACCGTCGAGCGGCGCAGGGCGGAGCGAGCGGGGCAAACAAAAAAGCCTGCGTGCGCAGTCCTGCATGGCAGGCTCTGCATCCGCAGACCGGGACTCTTTGGGGGTGTATTCTGTTTCAACCCAGCGGCTGGGTGGGGGCAAGCTTCTGGTAGGCAAAGCGGGGCGAGCCGTCTGCCACATGGATGATGCCGCAGCGGGTAAAGCCGTTCTTTTCCAGCAGATGCTGCATGATCTTGTTGTCGGCGTGGGTGTCGGCACGCAGGCTCTGGCAGTGCTCCATGCTCCAGTCCAGCACTGCCGATGCCACGCCCTTGTGCTTTCCGGCCGATGCCAGACGGTGCACCGTGCCATAGGGCAGGGTATCGTCCAGCCACTGGCCGTCCTCAATGGCGGCGTAGGTGGGGTCTGCCCCCAGAATAAAGGCAAACACGGCCTCGATCTGGCCGTTGACCACATAGAGGAACAACCGGTTCGAGTCAATATCCTCCTCCAGCAGTTCCTGCGGCGGGAAATTATCCCCCCACTGGGTCGGGTTGCCAGATGCCTTCATGACTGCACGTGCATGGGCGTAGATTTTCAGGATCTGGGGAAGATCCCCTCTCACTGCTCCACGAAACATTCATTCCACCTCGTCTTTTCTGCGCTGCGCTCGGTCCGGCACAGCACTTTGAGAATTGTTCTTATTGTACTACAAATTACCATAAAAATCCAGTTCCCGCACCAAAGTACCTTAAAATGCTCCGAAACGGCAAAAAGCAGGGGCTGCTGCACTTTCGGCTAAAACGATGTGCAGCAGTCCCTGCTTTTAGAGTAAGTACCTTATGCGCTGGCGCGGCCATGGCCGGTGCGCACCAGCCGGTATTCCCGCGGGCTGAGACCATACCGCTCGTGGAACAGGCGGTAGAAATAGCTGGTGTTCTCGTAGCCCACCAGAGAAATGATCTGCTGGATGTTCATGTCGCTGCGGCGCAGCATGCGGGCAGCGGTCTCCATACGGTGCTTTTGCAGCAATTCCTTATAGGTGCGTCCGGTCTGGGCACGCACGCACTCGCTGACATATGCCAGCGAAACGCCGTACTCCCGTGCCACGTTGGAAAGGCTTGCTTCGCGGTAATTCTGGGTGATCTCTTTGAGTGCCGCCTGCACCAGTGCTTCGCGGCTGACCGTTCCGGCCCTGACTTCCGGCAGGATAGGATTCGTCTGTGTCATCTGCGTTTCCTCCGTAAAGGGTGCGGCGGGCGGGGACTGGGGGATGTCGGACGCCCGCCGCACAGGGAATGGCGGCTCCTGCCGCCCTACACCTCAGATACGAACCGACGCACCGGAATATTGCAGAAAGCTAAAAAATTTTTAGTCAATTTTCGTTGTAGGAGTCAGACCCCTCTCAGTCACGCCTGACGGCGTGCCAGCTCCCCCGAAGGGGGAGCTTTATCGGCACGAACCGGTAGATGCTTAAAAGCTCCCCCCTTCGGGGGAGCTGGCGAACGCAGTGAGCCTGAGAGGGTTTTCGTCTTACAGAAAAAGACCGCTTCCGCACCGGGCAGAAACGGCCTTTTTCAGGAGAAATAAAGAAAACACGAACCCTCAAACATGAGGAAGGGAAATGCTCAGAACATGCTCTCGTCCTTATAGCGGCCGGTGCGCACGAACTGCACCCACTCGGCCACATTCACGGCGTGGTCGCCGATGCGCTCCAGATACTTAATGACCATCAGCAGATCCAGCGCTGCATCCACCTTGCCGGGATCTTCGGCGATCTCCTGCGCCAGCTGATGCTTGATGGCGTTGAAGTCGTAATCCACCTCGTCGTCTGCGGCGATCACCCTGCGGGCGGCATTTTCGTCCTCTGCCGTCAGGGCATCGAGGGCATCCAGGATCATCTGGTGGGCCTTTTTGCCCATGGCAATGGCCTGACTTACCGCCGGGTCGCCCTCTTTGCGGACGGTGACAAGGTGGGGGATGATCTCGGCGATGTCGGCGGCATGGTCGCCGATGCGCTCAATGTCCGTGACCACCTTCATGGCGGTGGAGATGCGGCGCAGATCGCCTGCCACCGGCTGCTGACGCAGCAGCAACGTCATGCAGCGGTGCTCGATATCCCGCTCCATATTGTTGATGCGGGCATCCCCCTTCACGATGGCCGCAGCCGCATCGGCATCAGCAACGCAGAGCGCTTCCAGAGCGTTCTCCACGGCATCGGCAGAGTTGCGGCCCATTTCGGTCAGCGAATTTTTCAGCGATTCCAGATCGGTGTCGTACTGTTTACGGATACTCATAGCTGTTTCCTCCTTTAACCGAACCGACCGGAAATGTAGTCCTCGGTGCGTTTATCCTGCGGTGCGCTGAAGATCTGCGCCGTGGGGCCCACTTCCACCAGCTCGCCCAGCAGGAAGAAGGCGGTGCGGTCGCTGATACGGGCCGCCTGCTGCATGTTGTGGGTAACGATGACCACCGTGTAGTTCTTCTTCAGCTCACTCATCAGCTCCTCCACCTTCATGGTGGAACCGGGGTCCAGTGCGCTGGTGGGCTCGTCCATCAGCAGCACTTCGGGCTTCACCGCCAGTGCGCGTGCGATGCACAGACGCTGCTGCTGGCCGCCGGAAAGGCCCAGCGCGCTCTTTTTCAGGCGGTCCTTCACCTCGCCCCACAGGGCCGCGCCCCGCAGGCTGCTTTCCACCAGCTCGTCCAGCTCAGCCTTATTGCGCACGCCGTGCAGCTTGGGGCCGTAGGTGATATTGTCGTAAATGCTCATGGGGAAGGGATTGGCCTTCTGGAACACCATGCCCACCCGGCGGCGCAGGTCGGTAAGCTGCATTTCCCGGGCAAAAATGTCCTCGCCCTTCAGCCGCACATCACCCTCGATGCGCACATTCGGCACAAGGTCGTTCATGCGGTTGAGGGTCTTTAAAAAGGTGGACTTGCCGCAGCCGGAAGGGCCGATGAGCGCGGTGATCTCCCGCTCACCCACGTCCAGCGAGATGCCTTTCAGTGCCTTGAAGTCGCCGTACCAGAGGTTCAGGTCTTTTGCCGATATCACCGGCATGTTCGTGTTTTCCATAGAGTACCTCATATTTTATAGGACGATCGCATTTTTTCAGCATCCTCGCCCTCTCCGTCATTGCTTGCGCAATGCCACCTCGTTCCCCTTTCTGTCGCTCACGCGACATCTTCCCCCGGCCGGGGGAAGTCTATCAAAGTGAGAGGCCTTGGCAGTCCATGCGAAGCTTTCGGTTTCGCCAGAGGCTCTCCCTTTGGGAGAGCTGTCGAGACACGAAGTGCCGAGACTGAGAGGGCGAGGCCGCTATCAAATATCTGCAATCTTTTACTGCTTCTGTTTCAGCTTGGTCTTTGCCAGCCGCGCCGCAAGGTTGATGGCCAGCACCAGCACCAGCAGCACCGCACCGATGCCCCAGGCGGAAGCAAAATCGCCGTCCTCAAAGGCACGCAGGTACAGCAGCACCGACAGGGTGGCACCGTTGGAGGTGTAGGCTTTGGCCACGCTCTTGGCAATGACCTCTGCGGCACCGGCGGTGAAAAGCAGGGCGGCACTTTCGCCCACGATGCGGCCCACAGCCAGAATGCAGCCGGTCACGATGCCGTCGATGCTGCAGGGCAGCACGATGGTGCGGATGATGTGCCACTTGCCCGCGCCGAGGCCCAGAGCGCCCTCCCGGTAGCCCTGCGGCACCGTTTTGAGGGACTCCTGTGTGGTACGGATGATGGTGGGCAGGTTCATGACTACCAACGTCAGGCTGCCGGAGAGCAGGCAGGTCTTGAAGCCCATGGTCTGGGCGAAGACCAGCATACCCACAAGGCCGTAGATGATGCTGGGGATGCCCGCCAGCGTCTCATTCGTGAACTCGATGACCTCAATGAGCTTCCGGTTGGAGGCGTATTCCGTGAGGTAAACTGCCGCGCCCACGCCCAGCGGAAGGACGATGAGCAGGGTGAGCAGGATGACATATAACGTGTTGAGGATGGCGGGCAGGATGCCGTCAGTGCCTTTCAGGACGCTGGCGGTGGTGGAAAGGAATTCCCAGCTGACGTGGGGGATGCCCCGCACCAGTACCAGCCCGATGACGCCCACCGTGAGGGCGATGACCAGCACTGCCGCCGCCCAGACCAGCGCAGTCATGATGACGTTCCATGCGCGGCGGGAGGGGGAGAAGTCACTTTTCATCCTTGTTTCCTCCCTTCAGCACAGCGTTGAGCAGCACATTGATGACCATGATGAAGACGAACAGCACCAGCGCGATGCTGAACAGCGCCTGCTTCTGCAGGCCGCTGGCGTAGCTCATCTCCTTGGCGATGGCCGTGGTCAGGAAGGTGACGCTGCGGAAGAGGCTGTCCGGCATATTGGGGCTGTTGCCTGCCACCATCATGACGGCCATTGCCTCGCCGATGGCGCGGCCAATGCCCAGAACGATACCGGCTGCAATGCCGCTCCTGGCCGCCGGGATGCTGATCTTGAACCACGTTTCCGTATCGGTCGCACCCAGTGCCAGACTGCCCTGCTCATACTCGGGCGGCACGGCGTTGAGGGCCGTCACCGACACGGACACGATGCTGGGCAGTATCATGATGGACAGCACCACGATGGCCGACAGCAGGCAGGCGCCCGACGCCTTGCCAAACACCTTCGCCACCGCAGGCACCAGCACCTGCATGCCCAGCAGACCGAACACCACGCTGGGGATGCCGCTCAGCAGCTCCACCGCCGTGACGACCACATTGCGCACGCCGGGAGCTGCCGCTTTCGAGAGGAACACTGCTGTCAGCAGGCCCACCGGCACGCCGATGAGGGACGCGCCCAGGGTGCCGTAAATACTCGAAAGCACGAAGGGCAGGATGCCGTACTTCGGCTCGGACGCCGTGGAGGCCCACTCGGTGCCGAAGAGGAATTTCAGCGGGCCGATCTTTCCGATGGCGGGCAGGCCCGACAGGAACATATAGATGGTAATGACAGCCACGCAGCCTACAGCGAGGATGCCGCAGAGGAAGAAGATGGCGTTCATGACAGCTTCCAGCCATTGGGCCGGGGTGCGGGGCAGCTCGAATTTTTTCATAAAAACACCTGAGGGATCCCTCACAAAGTTACTCGTTCACCGGCACAGCGCCTGCGGTGCGGATGAGGTCGGCAGCGTCGGTGCTGGCAGCAAAGTCGAAGAACGCCTGAGCCTGAGCGGAGAGGGTGACGGAGTCGTTGGTGACGAACACGAAGGGACGCTGCACCTCATAGCTGCCGTCCTTGACGGTCTCCTCGCTGCACTCCACGCCGCCGACGGTCACAGCCTTGACGGTGTCGCCGACGGCAGACAGGGAAGCGTAACCAATGGCCAGCGGGTTGGCCTCCACAGCGCTGATGACAGCGCCGGTAGCCGTCAGCTCCTGCGCGTACTTGCAGGAATCCTTGACGTTCACGATGCTCTCGAAGCCATCGCGGGTGCCGGAGCCAGCCTCGCGGCCCACCAGAACGATCTCGCCGTCGTCGCCGCCGACCTCGGACCAGTTGGTGATCTCGCCGGTGAACATCTGCTTGAGCTGGTCAACGGTCAGGTCCTCGACCTTGCTGTCCTTGTTGACGATGATGGCGATGCCGTCCAGAGCTACGATGGTGCCGGTGACGCCGGTCTCGTCAGCCTTCAGGGCGCGGGAAGAAAGACCGATGTCCAGAGTCTTATCGGTAGCGCCGGTGATGCCTGCGCCGGAACCGGTGGGGTCATAGCTGATGGTGACATCCGGCTCGATCTCAGCGAAGCCCTCGGTCAGAGCGGCGATGACGTTCTTCATAGAGGTGGAACCGCCGGTGGCGACATTGCCGGACAGCGCAGCCGTAGAAGAAGCGGAAGCTGCGGTGCCGGATGCGGCGGCAGAAGAGGCAGCAGTGGAAGAAGCTGCACCGCCGCAGGCGGTCAGGGCAGCAGCAGCGGCAGCAGCGCCGCAGATGGACAGGAACGAACGACGAGTGATCTTTTTCATAATAATATCTCCTTCAACTGGGCCGACCCTTTTGTTCTGGCCGGGCTGTTTTCCTTTTCCTTGTTGTGTCTCTCTTGGGACGCCTTTATTGTAGCGCACCGCCCATCCAGCTGCGACCATGGCGGCGCAAAATACAGGTAAAGCTTTGTGTGGTGTTTTTGCGCTGCTGTCATCCTCTGGTAAAGCCGGTGTGGAAAATAGGACACTTGATTTTACATTTCCGGTCAAACTGTCAAAAATCCGCACGTTCCTTTGTGCATCCCGCCCGCTGAAGGGTGCAAAAAAGGCTGCTTCACAGAACGTAAAGCAGCCTTTCAGACCCTATAATCGAATCAGAATTTCTCTTCCGTGCCGTCCGGGCGGTAGAGCTGGACATATCTGCGCCACTTGTCCGCGCCCATCACCCGGCTGTAGCAGTCGGCCAGCTCTTTGTTGGCCGTCTCCGCATCCAGTGTCTCCCCCTTAGCGGGCAGGACCAGCACCCGGAACCATGCGTCGAAAAGATGCTCCGTCCAGCCGGTGTCAACGGCCCCGCAGCGGGCATAAAAGCCCAGACGCCGGACGGCCATGGCCTCGTCGTCAGCCTTCTCGGGACACTCGGCCTCGATGAGGATGGCCTTTGCGCCCTCCTCGTGGGCGGGCAGAGCGGCCAGCAGACGTGCGCCAATGCCGGTGCTGCGGTAGGCGGGCAGGACGGAGAAATAGTCCAGCTGGCTCACTTCACAGCCCATAGGCCGCACCATCAGCAGATAGGACACCAGCGTCTTCCCCTCAAACACGCCCCAGGTGTGGGCCATGCCGACGGCTTCGCTGTTGAGAATCATGCTCAGGGGTTTCAGCTCGCTGGGCGGGAAGTCGCGGCGCATCTCGTCCAGATACACCCGCGTCAACTCGTCAGCGGTGAGTTTCTTCCACGTAAAGGTCTGGGGCTTCATATCAAAATTCCTTTCCGATAAAAATACCGCCGGGCCGGGCGCAGCGGCCCGTTCCCGGCGGTGTTCGAGAAGCTGTTTTCGTGAGAAAACGGCTTCTTAGTTACAGCTGCTTGCGCAGGGCATCGTACACGGCCTGCACATCGCCCTTGATGACCACCTGGCAGGCGTTCTTGGCCGGGCGGATGACGCCCTCTGCGCCTGCGGCCTTGGCAGCGGCCTCGTCCACGGAGGCGTAGCTGTGTACCTCAAAGCGGAGGCGGGTGGCGCAGTAGTCCACCTTGACGATATTATTCTTGCCGCCGAGGGCTTTCAGGATGCCGGAGGCCAGTGCCTCGCTCTCGGCAGAGCTCATGCTGGGCGTCTCGGCCCCGCCGTTCTTATGGTTGTGATAATACTTGCGTCCAAAGTAGAAGCAGGCCATGGCCACCATGGCGAGAACGATCTTGAACGGCAGCGTAATCGGAAGGAATGTGACGATGAGCGCGATGACGATAGCAGCGATCCAGCTGTAAATATCCATTCCCAAAAACATACGATAATTCCTCCTTTGGGGAACGATGCGGCGGGCGCTTCCGGCAGGAAGCCGCCCGGACCCAGTCCGGGTACAACACCATATTAACATACTGCCGGGAAAAAAGAAAGCCTTTTCGGGTATCTTTCGGCCCGAGAGCTTGCATCCCGGGCCGGAATCGGGTACTATAAAGACAGTATATCCCCAATACACGGAAGGAGCATCCTTATGGAATGGACTGATATTCGCCTGACCGTATCCAAAGCCGACGCCGAGGCCGCCGAGGCCGTGGCCACCATGATCGCGGAGGGCGGCATTTATATCGAAGACTACAGCGACATCGAGGAACAGGTAGAGCAGATCGCCCACGTGGACCTCATCGAGCAGGAGCTGCTGGACAAGCCCCGGGACACCGTCATCATCCACATGTACCTCGAGCCGGGCGCTTCGCCGGTGGAGACGCTGGCCCTCATCGCGGCCCGGATGGAGGCCGCAGGCATCCCCTACACCTCCGAGACCGAGGGCGTGGAACAGGAGGACTGGCAGAACGGCTGGCGCAAGTATTACCACCCGATGGACGTGGGCCAGCGCCTCGCCATCGTGCCGTCCTGGCAGGACTACGATACCGACCGCGTCAAGCTCATCCTCGACCCGGGCCTTGCTTTCGGCACCGGCGGCCATGAGACCACCAACCTCTGCCTCGAAGTGCTGGACGAGCGGGTCAAGGGCGGCGAGCGGGTGCTGGACATCGGCACCGGCAGCGGCATCCTCGCCATCGCAGCCCTCAAGCTGGGCGCAGCCGTGGCTGAGGGCGTGGACATCGACCCCGTGGCCGTCCGCACCGCCGGCGAGAACGCCGCCCTCAACGGCGTAGCCGACAAGCTGACCGTCCTCGTGGGCGATCTGTCCGACAAGGCCAGCGGCAAGTACGACATCATCACAGCCAACATCGTGGCCAACGCCATCATGTCGCTGGCCCCCGCCGTCCCCGGCCTGATGGCCGACGATGCCGTCTTCATCGCCAGCGGCATCATCGACAGCCGGAAGGATGAGGTCATCGCCGCGCTGGAAGCCGCCGGCCTCGCCGTGCTGGAAGTGAAGGAAAAGCGCGGCTGGGAGTGCATCGTCTGCAAGAAGGCATAAGGCCAGCCTCTCAGTCAGTGCTTCGCACTGCCATTGCCGGGTTACGGCTCCCAGCATTCGCTTCGTGCTTGAAAAGCACTTGCGCCTTGCTGGCCGCGG
>ENA-OWZE01000606-OWZE01000606.1-human-gut-metagenome-genome-assembly--contig:-NODE-606-length-13743-cov-6.687317_pt1 | contig 13743 bp, 14 predicted proteins | sample MGYA00249759_ERZ652104 | MGnify/ENA primary metagenome ERZ652104 (study PRJEB26925, sample SAMN05827048) | human gut metagenome | biome: ENVO:2100002; feature: ENVO:00000062; material: ENVO:00002003...
AGCAGTAAATAGTATATACAAGCAAAAATATACTAAGAACTAATCATATGGCACAGGGGCTGTCGTACACAAAGTACGGCAGCCTCTTTTTATAGGAAAGGAAAATGCCCCGCCTACCCTAAAAAAAGTAAGCGGAGCATTTTATTATTCTTAAACACAAAAACCGCCGTCAGAACCTGCAATCCAACACATTCTGACGACGGTTTATTTTATATCTCGAAAATCACTCTAAGTACAATTTTCTCAGCGCCAATTTATCCACCTTACCGCTTTCGTTATGCGGCAGCTGCTCCATAAAAACAAACTGCTTTGGCAGCTCGTAATCCTCTAAGGTTTGCCGCAGCAGCTTAACCAGCTCCTGCTTGCCGTACTCGCGCGCCGCCCCCACAAAAGCAATAAGCACATCGGCATCGTCCACATGACGGCAGATTACCGCAGCCTCTTCAATGCCCTCCAGCTCAGTCAAAGCAGTGCATACCTTGACGGCAGAAACCTTGCGTCCGTTAACGCTCACAATATCATCCGTTCGCCCCAAAAAGTGCAGGCGTCCTTCCGCATCCAGATGTCCCCTGTCCTTCAGGGAAAACGGCAGCGAGATTTCCTCCACATGATATGGCGTATCAATGAAAATTTCTTCATTACAAACGCTCACCCTCACGCCCTTGAACGGACGGCCGATAAGTGTGCGGTCATCCGTCATTTCTTCGGCCTTGATGTAGGTAATGTAATTCAGCTCGCTGGCACCGTAGTACAGCGTGATATCAGCATTGGGGAATACCTGCAGCAGCTTGTCCGCCTCCTGCCTGCCCATGCTCTGCGAGCCGCTTATGATACTGCGCACACGCAAATCAGGCTCGCGCAGAAACTTAGGCAGCAGCAGCAGCTTGGACGGAATCAGGTAGATTGCGTTCACCGCATAGCGCTGCATCAGCTGCAGCCAATGGCGCGGACGGAAGCGCTGCGTCACTGCCAGCGTACCGCCTGCCGCCAGCACGCCCATATAAATATTAAGGTTGCCGGTAAAGGCCAAGCTTCCCTGACAAAAAATTACTGTCTGCTCATCAACGCCGAAGACACGGTTCTGCTCCGGGAAGAAGTCTGCCCAGCTATGATAGCTGCGCCACAACAGCTTGCTTTTGCCGGTGCTGCCGCTGGTCATAACGCCCATGCAGGCCGCTTGCGGAATATCGTCGCAGCTGAACTGTTGCTTTTTGCTCACTTCGGTAGCAATAATAGGCACAGTTTTTGTACCGCTGTAGGCCAAAAAGCTGATTAACTGACGGGCGATGCTGCTTTCATGGATAAAAATTGCCGGAGCGCTAAAATCCGCTTTACTGCGCAGCCTGCGCACCTCCTGCGCCAGTCTGGCATATGTATACTCCTCTTCGTCCTCTACAAGAGCGAGCTTATCCTGTTTTTGCTGTGCTATTAAGGTCAAGTAATCCATTTGCTTCACTCCACTCTTTCCAGCAGCAGCGCCGTACCTACGCCGCCTGCGGCAGCTACGCTTGCGGCGCCGTAGCGACCGCCCTTCTGCTTCAGTGCCTCCAGCAGATGCAGTGTAATTATGCCGCCGCTGGCACCATAGGGATGACCGTAGGCTAGCGCCCCGCCGAACACATTATATTTGTCAACGCTGTGCGGAAAGCTGCGGGCAAACAGCACATCAATCACAGCAAAGGCTTCATTCAGCTCAAAGTCCGCGATATCCTGCTCCTGCAGTCCATGCTTGGCCAACAGCTTTTGCAGTGCGGTAACTGCAGTACGCGGACTTACCAGCGGATCACCGCCGCAGGCTGTGCTGCCCAGCACTCTGGCTTGCGCCTTTAAGCCGTGCTCCTGCAGATATTTTTGCGAGCACAGCACCACAAAGGCCGCACCATCGTTAATCAGGCAGGAATTAGCCGCCGTAATAAATTCGCCGCCCTCCAGCACCTTGGGCATTCTGTCGAGCAGACGCTGGCTCATGCGCGGTCTGATGCCTTCATCCTTCACAGCACCGCAAACAGGAGCGATAATATTCTGCAGCAATCCCTGCTCGCGCGCCTGCGTTGCAAGCGCATGACTGCGCAGCACCCAGCTGTCCATTTCCTCTTTGGTAATGCCTTCGCGCTTGGCGGCAAGCTCCGCGCCCTCCAGCATTACCGTTTCGCGATGAGTCCCGGGCATGAATTTAGCTACGCTGTACCAGTCGTCACCTGCATAATCCGGGTGATTGGGATTATAACCGCGTCTTGGCTGCGTAGAGCTGCTTTCAAAGCCACCGGCAATAATTACATCAGCCTCGCCGCTGTTTATCTTTGCTGCGGCAACAGCAATGCTTTCCAGCCCGCTGCCGCATTGTACGTCCACCGTAAAGGCCGGCACCGAAATATCTACTCCTGCCGTCAAAGCCATCAGGCGCGCAATATTGCCGCCGGCACCCACACCGTTGCCGGCAATGATATAATCAGGTTCGCGCAGCTGATATTTTTCCATCACCTGCTTAAGCACCTCCGCACCCAGCACCTCCGCCGGGATATGACGATACATACCGTTGACTACGCCTACGTAGCTGCGCAGGCCACCTAAAATATATGCATTTTCCATCTTAACACCTCTATATCCGAAAAAAGCTGCCTGCCACCTGCCTTGCGGCAAATAGCTGACAGCTCTTAAATTATACCTTATTTATCTGTTATCAATAAAGATACGGTTAATCGGTCCTGCGATAACTGCGGCAGCCAAGCATTTAACAATATCCAGCGGAATGAAGGGCAACGCGCCTGTCAGAATCGCCTTGTCCCAGGGCATACCGGTAATCAGCTTCAGCTGTACAACGCCAAACACATAAATCAGCGGAATGCCGATAACACAGCCAAGCAGAGCGTAACGCTTGAAGTTGTATTTTTCTCCTTTGAAATATGCCAGGAAAACAGCGGTAAACAAGAAGCCGATAATATAACCGCCGGTAGGTCCGAACAGCTTGCCCGGACCTGCACTGCCGCCGGTAAATACCGGCACGCCTGCCAAGCCTACCAAAAGATAAACCAGCATGGTCATAAAGGCCTGCTTAGCGTTCAGCACATAGCCTGTAAGATTTACAATCAAAGTCTGCAATGCAAGCGGAGAAAGAGAAAACGGCAGCGGAATAATAATATATGCGGATACGCAGTTCATTGCTACCATCAGCGCCATCTTGGTCATTTCCGCAGTCTTGTTGACGTTTGCTCCTCTATGATTCTTATTGATTTCTGTACCAGAAGTTGTCATTTTCATACACCAGCCTTACTATAATTCTTTAATCACAAAAACATTTATTGCTCCCACATAAGCAGCAAGCTGACCCTCCGACCTGTAGATACACAGCTCGTCGCCTGCGTAAACAGGAGCAAGGAAGCTGATGCGCCAGTCCAGCTCTGTCAGCGCCAGCTCACGCTGCAGCCAGGCAGCCATGCACAGCCCCGGCACGATGGGATGCTCACCCTTATGGATGACGTTTTCATCACCGGTATAGGCAACATAATCCGCTATTTCCTGTGTTGTAAAGGTGTGCTTTGTCAGCAAATCGCCCTTAATCGCCTCGGGCTCCAGCGGCTTCGTGCCTAATTTATGCTTAGGCAGTACCAAAAATACCCGCAGCTCCTTAGCCAAACTGCCGTCTGCCGCAGTTCCCGCTACGCGGATGATTGATTTGCGTTCCTTCGCCAGCAGCACCTGATTCGCCATAGCCTCAGCAGGCTGATGAATATGTGCTTCTGCTCCTGCCAGCACCCAGCCGCCGAAGAATTTGGCATCGCTGTCCGCCAGCTTATGTGCAAGCTCTAACATTTTTGCATTTTCCTTTCATCTAAGCAGCTTACTTATATCTGCTTCACGTGCTTTATTATAATGCAAGTGATGTAAATAGTCAACTTATTACACGTCTTCGGTTTACCATTACGTCAAAAGAAATGCCGCAAAGCATTTCCCCTCTCACAGAAGGAAGTAAACCGCTCCTCCTATCAGCAGCAGGCCCAGAAAATTGTAGTACAAAAAAGTTCGTACATACTTCCCTGCCTGCGAAGGATGCTCTGCAGCATATAATTTATAGGAAATAACACTCGCCATCGAAGCAATCATCGTCCCCAAGCCACCGATGTTAACGCCTAAAAGCAGCGCGTCTGCTTCCTTAGTCAAGCCTGCCAACAGCATAGCCGCCGGTACATTGCTGAGGAACTGGCTGGCCAGCAGTCCGGTTAAATATGTTCCTGCCGCGCTGCCCATCAGCGATTGCTGCAAATAGCTTACCGCAGGACTGTGGCTAATGTTGCCGATAAACACAAAAAAGCCGGCAAAGGTCACGAGCAGGCTGTAATCAACCGCCAGTAGCCGTCGCCTATCGCACAAGGCCACTACGCCTGCCGTCAGCAGCAAGGCCCACAGCTTGTCGAACCAATGCAGCACAGCGCCGATGTTTAATAAAAGCAGTCCTAAAAAGAGCAGCAATATTCCCTTGGGAGGCTGCTGCAGCTTAGGCAGCTCCAGCTTCAGCACGCTGTCCTTGCCATGAAATAATAACAATAGCAGATACGCCAGTGAAATTATTCCCGGCACAGCCATTATGGCGAAAAAGCTGCCGGCGGTATAAGCATAATGCGCGTATAAAAACAAATTCTGCGGATTACCGGGCGGCGTCAGCATACTGCCGAGATTGGCAGCCAGCGTCTGCAGGATAATAATCCGCTCCATATCCATTTTTAAGGTTTTGCCGATAACCAGCGCCAACGGCACAAAGGTCAGCAAAGCCACGTCATTCGTCACGAACATTGAGCTGATATAAGTAACTGCCAACAGTACCAGCTCCAGCTGACGCTTGCTGCGGCATTTGTTCAGCAGCTCCACCGCCAGCCAGTCCAGAAAGCGTATCTCCTTCAGCTCCGCTACCACCAGCATCAGCGAAAGCAGTATCGCCAGCACGTCAAAATCTATATAGGCAAGCTGCGGCCTGCTGTAAAGGCTGCTGACAGCAGCCAAAATAACCGCTATGCACAAAACAGGCTCACGCCGCCAATAATTCTTTATTTTTTGCATCAACAAAAAGTCACTCCCAGTTAGCCTGCGCCGCGCACAGCGCCAGCGCCGATACGCGCGCCGCACCTGCGTCCAGCAGCACCTGTGCTGCTTCTGCAAACGTGCTGCCCGTAGTATAAATATCGTCGCAAAGCAGTACATGCTTGCCGCGCACCTTGGCATGCGGCAGCAGGGCAAAGCAGCCTGCCAGCTCCTGCTTTCTTTCTTCAGGCTTCAGCTCGTACAAAGGCTCGGTATGGCGCACCCGCTCTAGCAAAACCTCCATGCCCACGCTGCGTCCCTCCAAGAGGCCCGCAAACAGCTCCTGCGGCACATCAAAGCCACGCTGCTTGCGTCGCTCGGGCGCAGTCGGTACGCAGGTAATAAGGTCAAACTGCTGCAGCCAGCGCATTTTGGCCGCGGGCAACGCAAGCTCCGCTTCCTCACGCAGCAACGGCAGCCAGCCTGCCTCACCCTCAAATTTTATTTTATGCAGCGCATCCTTAAACACGCCCTCATATTTATAAAGCAGCAACGCACTGTACAGAACATCCGTCGGCAACGGTGCTGCCTGTCCCGCCAGATATTCCTCGCGCGGACAGCAGGGCAGCTGACGCTGCAGCAGATATTCCCTGCGGCAATGCTCACAAACGTAGCCGTTATCAATATTAGTCGCACACACAGCGCAGCGACGGGGAAAAATAAGCTCCTTCGCCACACGCCCGTAATAAGCAAAATCTCTTAACCAACGCTGCATCAGAACACCTCGCTGCTTTCCTGCAGACGCTCAGCAAGCAGGCTGTAACGTCTTTTAGTCTTGTCGTTTTCCACAGCGGTACGCACCGCGTTTTTGCTGCCGACAATCAGCACCTTTTCCTTAGCTCTGGTCACAGCCGTATACAGCAGGTTGCGCTGCAGCATGATGTAATGGCTCGGCACCATGAGCAAAATAACGTAGGGATATTCGCTGCCCTGCGACTTATGCACACTCATAGCGTAGGCCAGCTGCAGCTCCTCCACCTCCCCCTGAGCGTAGGTAACATAATCGCCCTCAGGACGCTCCGGAAAGGCTACCGTAACATTTTTTCCGTCTATTTTAATTACACGGCCGATGTCGCCGTTGAAAACATCCTTTTCATAGTTATTGCGAATCTGCATAACCTTGTCGCCAATACGTAGCACGTTGCCCGGTATCGTAACCTCAGGCTTAGCCGCAGACGGCGGATTAAGATATTTCTGCAGCAGCTTATTCAGATTCTGCACGCCGCAGGGATTCTTGTGCATCGGTGTCAGCACCTGCACCCTGCGCCAGTCACCGCCGGACGTAAGTTGGGCATATGTACGTGCTACGAATTCCGCAGCATCCTGCTCGTTGGCAAACTCCTCCAGCGCAAACTCGCTGTCGGCACCGGCAAGAAACTCCGGCATCTGCCCACGGTTAATCTTATGGGCATTACGGACAATCGGGCTGACCTCTGCCTGACGGAAAACATTTTCCAGACGTACAACAGGCATTCTGCCCGAACGGATCATATCCTTAAGCACCGAGCCTGCACCAACGGACGGCAGCTGGTCCACGTCACCGACGAAAATCAGGCGGCAGCCGCCGGGAATTGCCTTAAGCAGATGATAGGTCAGAGTAATGTCGAGCATCGAAGCCTCATCGATAATAATCGCTTCCGCATCAAGAGGATCGCTGTCATCCTTGCCGAAGCACAGGCCGTCACCAGTAGGCTGGTATTCCAGCAGACGGTGTACCGTTGCTGCAGGATGACCGGCAGAATCCGCCAGTCTGCGTGCTGCGCGACCGGTAGGCGCAGCCAGTAGAATGCGGCAGCCCGCCTGCTCCAGAACGTTCAGAATGCCTTTGACAACGGTTGTTTTACCTGTACCGGGACCGCCGGTGAGCACAAAGACACCATGCTCCAGGGAAGCATAAATTGCCTGACGCTGTGCCTCCGCCAGCGTAATACCGGCATCACGCTCCCATTTGGCAATAACCTCATCCGCATTCACGCGCGTCACCGGCTTCGCCTGGTCACGCAACTTCAGCAGACGGCGTGCGGTCTGCACCTCCGCCGTATACAGATATTCAGGATATATCAGGCGAATACCGCCCATTTCCTCCGTGCGCAGTAAATCCTGCTCCAGCAGGCTACTGAAAACATCCTGCACCATGGAAGTGTCTACCGCCAATGCTCTCGCCGTTTCACGCACCAGCAGCTCCTCCGGCACGCAGGTGTGTCCCACGCCTGCTGCCTGCGTCAGCGCATAAGCAATGCCTGCGCGCAAGCGTGCCTCGCAGTCATGCTCCATGCCCATAGCCATAGCAATGCGGTCCGCAGTTTTAAAGCCGATGCCGGTAATATCCTCCGCCAGGCTGTAGGGATTTTCCTTAATGCGGGTAATCGCCGTAGCGCCGTAGCTTGCCTGCAGGCGGGCTGCATAACCGCTACTCACGCCGTGCGCTTCCAAAAACACCATCAGCTCGCGCAAACCGGAAAGCTGGCTGTATGATTCACCGATAGCGGCAGCCTTTTTGGCGCTGATGCCGCGTACCTGTGCCAGGCGCTCGGGATAAGTACCTAAAATTTCCAGCGTATCCGTTCCGAAGGCTTCAACAATTCTTGCCGCCATCACCGGCCCTACACCCTTCACAGCGCCGGAAGCCAGAAAGCGTTCAATGCCTGCTACCGAAGTCGGCTGCAAAACCTGCAGTGACTGTATATCAAATTGTCTGCCGAATCTCGCATGCTCAATCCAGCTACCCTCCATAGCCACATTTTCGCCCATATACGGCGCATTGCCATGATAAACGGCAGTAAAGCGTCCCTGCGCCTTGCTTTCCATACGCAGCACGCTGAACATGCCGTCATCGCTTTGAAACACTATATCATCAACTATCGCTTCCAGCTTTTCCATTTTCTCACCGCCACATAAAACAAATGTTTTAACTATAGCTATTATTATAACATAGTTTTCTCAATTAGGATAGCAATTTGACTTTACAAGTATTATAATTTTCGCTATAATTGAATGAGATATGCACTATATATTGTTTCCGGCAAATCAGTGCCCTGTGCCTGAGCCGGCATTGTATTATTGTAATTATAAACATGAGGAGTTTTACACATGCAACCCAAAAAATTTACAGGAAAATTAATAGCCATAGATATGTACAACTGCGGCGTAAATGAAGTGAATGATGCCGAAAAGGCAAAGACTCTGCTGCAGGAAGGCTGCGATGAATACCGTATGAATAGCCGCGAGCTGCTTGTTTGTCAGGAAGAAGGCCAGAGCGAATATTCCATCTCCGCACTCTGCAAGCAAGGCCATGTAACTCTGCATGTATATCCTAAGCTCGGTTTTATCGCGGCAGATATTTTCAGTTGCTACGACGATGCCGACCCTGCGGGCATGGCTCGTTATCTGCGCAGCGCTTTTGACTGCGACAAGGCTAAAATTACCCTGCTGGACCGCGGCGATTTCGGCAGCAAATACGATATGAAGCCCAACCACCGCTCCAACATCAAATTCATCCGCCGCACTCAGAACGTTACCAAAAACGTCGGCGCTCAACTGAAAAAAATGATGCTCAAGCCCCGTGGCATCTAAACGGGACTATAAGATAAACTTTTCCAGGGGTTGTATGAACAGCCCCTGTTTTTTCTTAAATCAAAGGAGATTTTACACATGAAATATTTAATGTGGGATGTAGACGGCACCCTCATTCTGTCCGGCGGCGCCGGCAAGGATGCCATGATTAAGGTTATCAAGGACTATTATTTTCTCGATGCCTTCGATTTCAACAAATCCTTGGCAGGCCGCACTGACTCGGATATTATCAAAAGCGTTGTTACCCGTCTGCGCGGACGCTGCAACAGTGCGGAAGCAGCAGGCCTGCTTATCCGCTACCATATGGAGCTGCCCAAGCAGCTACCGCTGCACAAGGGCCGCGTCTTGAAAAACGTGGAGAAAACACTGCAATATTTCTGCCGGCCGGATAGCCGTTACTGCAACTGCCTGCTCACCGGCAACACCAGCACCGGCGCCCATCTCAAGCTGCAGCATTTCGGTTTGGACCAATATTTTAACCATGAACACAGCGTCTTCGGTGAAATCAGCGAAAACCGCGAAATGCTGGCCAAGGTTGCCTTCCACCGCCTGTATATGCAAAACGAGCAGGCCAAGCCCAACGAGCTTATTTTTATCGGCGATACACCTAACGACGTGCGCTGTGCCAATGCCATCGGCGCACCCTGCCTGATTATTTTGGAAGGCTCCGGCTATAAGCCTGAGGATTTTGCCGAAGTTAAGCCTTGGAAGATTATCGACTGTCTGCCGGACGATTCCAAACAGCTGGAGCTTCTGCTGGACGAAGCAGAAAGCTATACAGGAGGCCAAAATGCGTAATAATATTTTCAAGACTTTGCTTACGCTTCTGGCTATCGGCATCAGCAGCACAGCTTTTGCATACAGCAACAGTGATTTAAATGCGGTACTGAACGGAGCAAGCTGCCCCGGCGGCGACCTTTCCGGTGCCGATTTATCGGGAATGGATTTATCCGGACGTGATTTTACCAACACCGATTTTACGGAAGCACGTCTTGATGCTACCACGCTGGACAAAGCCAAGCTGCAGGATGCCTGCTTCCAGAGCGCTCTGCTGCCCAACGCCAGTCTGCGCGGTGCCAATCTGGCATATGCCAACTTCCGCTATGCCAATGCCTCCGGCAGCGATTTTACCAACGCCAGCCTGCAGGGAGCATATCTCAACCGTTGCCAGCTGCGTGGCGCACATCTGCTTAACGCTAATCTGCAGCAGGTCAAAGCGCAGGAGGCTTCTATGGACGGCGTACAGGCTGATTACGCGGACTTCAGCTTTGCCAACCTGCCCTACAGCTGGCTGCGTCGTGCCAGCCTGAAGAATGCAGTTTTTCATGGCGCTAACCTGTACAGTGCCCATCTGGAGCGCAGCGACCTGACGGAAGCAGACCTGCGCAGCAGCAAGCTGGGCCACAGCAATTTGAACAACAGCAAGCTGGACAAGGCGCTGTTGGACAAAGCATTTTTGGAATACGCTGACCTGCGCGGTGCGGAAATGAACTATACCCAATTCGGCACAGCATTTTTGGATAATGCAAAATTGGATAAGTAAAGCGTAATACATACAGCAAAAAAGTAATACACTCCAATTCAGTTTAATTAAAGTGTTTACAACACTCCTGAACACTAAAAAGGCACATGGAACGATGTTCCATGCACCTATTATATATTAATGAATTGAGTTTTTATATCCGCGTTATATTTGACGCTTACGGAAAGACGGCCTATGGCCGTCTTTTTCTTTCCGTATTACTTTACCCACCCATTCGCCTTGAATTTTTCAATCATGGCCAGTTCCTCTGCTGAGGGACCTGCTTGTTGTGGCTGCTGCTGTTGTGCGGTATACTCATCATTCCATCTCTTCAAGATTTCACGAACCTTTGCAACAACAGCCTTATCATGATCCTCTATGCTGTCAAGCTTCCACTCATCAGCCGGCAGTTCTGCCATGGCCTTAGTGATAGCAATGGTGGATTTAGCATATTCGGTTTTCTTCTTGGTAAAATAGCCATTACCGGCAACTATATTCAGCTTCTTCTCAAAGGGAAGCTTGTTGCCGATATGCTCTATCATTTCTTTGATGGTGTCATCATCGGTATTGATGAAGTAGGTGCTCTGCCATTTTTGGGGCAGAATGTGCTCCACTTCCCACTTATCCGGCAGTAGGTCATCCTGCTCTTCATAAGCCAGTACTTTCAATATCATTTTGACTACTTTGCTATTAGGGGTTATAATCCTTGCATCTAGTCCGGCATCATCCATAGGCTTAAAGCCAAATTTAGGCTTAGCTGTATTTATGATTTCCACATTAAGCTTCAAGATATCGGATTTTACTGCACTTACCGTGGGCATCTCCAAGTATCTGGTCAGTAACTCCACATACAGCTTTCTCAGGAACGCCAAGTAGTTCTTTCCAAAGTCTGGCTCAGATCCATGAACCAAGTAATAGATAATTACAGGGTACTTCCAAAACTCATTAGGATAGGAGCTCAAGGCATCCAAAATTTGAAGGATATTTTTGTCCTTCGCCCATTCTTCTTCCACATCACCCTTGTTATACAGGGCCATCCAAATATTAAGTATTCTCTTCAGCTCCTCCAGGATATCAGGACGGGACAATAATCTGACGAATTTGTTGTCGCTATAATACTTCCTTGCGCCCGGTGTGGTGGTATTTTTATCATCTTCCGTAGCGCGGATATAGAACATATAGTAATAGAATAGCTGCTGAATATTTTCTGAAACACTGGCAGCATCACTATCAAGCTCTTTCCAAGCATTAATGAAAGCATCTTTTTCTTCATCTTTCAGATGGTTATATATCTTAGCCTTAAAAATATCAGCATCGGACAGCGGTAATCCTCTATCATTCAAGGTCTGGAAAATAGTTAATGCCGTTTCTAAGGAGTCAGCGGTGATTGGCAGCATAATGGCTTGATATAGCAGGGCATAAACGAAGTCATATACCATCAAAGGATCTTTTACAGAATGCTCATCCAGCAATTCTTGAAAGATAATGTAATTCTTAGAATAGTTATCTTTGGCCTTCGGATCAGCCTGTCCGGTTTTTAGGATATTCCGTAGAATTTCATTGCCTTCGTTATTTATAACACGAGATGTAAAAAGGATGTCACCACGATCGGTAATTTTACCTTTCAACTTATCTACACGCCAAATAAGAGGCTCCGTCTTACTGATGAAGTTTTCAGCCTCTTCCGTCTTGCTAGGTATAGCGACTAGTTTAGTGTAAATAGCCCTCAGCAACAAATACAATGAAGTAATACGCTGTTGCCCATCAATTATTTCCTGAGTTTGATCGTTATCATAAGAAACGACACTCCCCAAAAAGTATGTGCCATCCCTCTTGGAACCGCCTCTAGTAGAAGCAAACTCCCACAGATCTTCAAAGAGCGTTTCTATTTGCTCCCTGTTCCATGCATACGGCCTCTGATATTCCGGTATAACAAAGGGCTTTTCCTGCCCTCCACCCAGTAACTGTACAACGCTTTGCTTATGTACACTAATCGTTGCTGCCATCCCATCTTCCTCCTAACAACAACAAGCCCTCACCTAAGCGGTGGTGACCATTGAAATCCTAGTTAGAGTTTCGACAAAATCTGTAAATTTCCTGCTATGCGAAAAGACGACCATGGGCCGTCTTTTTTCTTATCTTATTTCAAAGGCAGTCTGCCTTCACTTTCCAAATATTATCCGCCAGCTGCTTTGTTTCTCCATCATAGGTGATTATGCATCCAGTTCCCATTTCTAGGCCATGCTCATCAGCATAGAGCTGTAATAGACTGTATGACCTTTGCACCATGAGTAGTCTAAAGTTTTCCGTGGTTATCTGCACAAGATGCACTACGCCCTTATGTTGCAGAACCATGCAGATTGGCTTATTATTTACAACACAGCAGAATTGCAGATCAGGCTTGCTGCAAGAAGCTTCCCCTCACTTTGTTGTAAACTTAGGCTTCGAATAAGGTTGGGAAATGTTCGCTCTTCTTAATGGTAGCTTTATCATGTATCTGCAGCAAGTAAGCAACTACTGCTGTATCACGGAAAAACAGTTTTAGTGGCTTGATGAGGCGCTTATTAGCAACCTTATCCACGGATTGAACCATGTACCGGTTCCTTCTAGGAATTTTACCCACTGTTTGATAGTGTTAGGTGTAACATCCACGCTATCAGCAATATGGACATAGTTCACTACCATGCCATTCATCCCGGCAATGGTGCGCATGAAGCGATAAAATTCGACCACATTCCGGGCACCGATCAGTTCATATATATCATACTGTAGTACCCGGTGCACATACTCTGCCACCGTCTTGGGGATTCCTAAACTACCTTGAAGAATGTTAGCAATGACATCTTTTTTACATTGCTTCCGAGCAAGCTTGCGCAAATATTCTGCAGTAGGAATAAATGATACGCTCTTCCTTGCTACCAAAGGCAATTCCACGAATATGCATTTACCTTCTCTTCTCCGGCCGCTGCTTCCTCCAGATGGTAGCTTTGGCTACAGCTTGCCAGCACCTGTCCTAAGGGCAGTTTGCTACGTAATAGGTGGCTCAACAGCTCCGGTACGTATTGTAAATTAATTAGATATGCAGGCAGTTTTAAGCTGTTGATGAACAGCTCAGGATCCTACTCCAATTGTAGGCGTATGTCCGGCAGGGATACGTCAATAGTATTGTAGCCTGCGGTAATCGTGGCCAACAGCTGCTTGTGATATGGGGGTACCGCAGGTGCGGAGAATAACGAGGGTATTTTTAAGTTGGAGATTGTGAAAAGTGTTTTTAATGGTCATTTTATACCTCTATTTATCACGCATCCGCACAAGCGGCCGTTTTTTTACTCTCTGATACTCAGAATCTACACTTCTTTTTTATTTATCAACTTTATTGTCAGCAATGCTCCTAACATAAACCACCAAATCTTAGTCACTGCGGAGTGGTCTATGATAAAGTCAAACCATCCAAAAATCATATAGGCAAGCCATCCACTCCAAAGCATCATTGAATACGGATTCCTATCTTTACGCCATTCCATAAAGCTGTCTCTTATACACATCTCCGAGCCCACGAGACCGGAGCCTATCTC
>ENA-OWZE01000620-OWZE01000620.1-human-gut-metagenome-genome-assembly--contig:-NODE-620-length-13512-cov-11.253400_pt1 | contig 13512 bp, 10 predicted proteins | sample MGYA00249759_ERZ652104 | MGnify/ENA primary metagenome ERZ652104 (study PRJEB26925, sample SAMN05827048) | human gut metagenome | biome: ENVO:2100002; feature: ENVO:00000062; material: ENVO:00002003...
TGCGCAAGGAGCGCGGCTGCATGGATATCGAGAGCGGCGAGGTGAAGCTGATCCTCGACGAGGACGGCCACTGCATCGATGTGAAAAAGCGCACCTCCGGCGAGAGCGAAGCTATGATCGAAGAGTTCATGCTGCTGGCCAACCAGTGCGCTGCCCACTTTGCCCGCGTGAAGCAGATCCCCTTCGTGTACCGTGTGCACGAGGAACCCAATGCTGAAAAGCTGGAGCGTCTGCACACTCTGCTGCAGGCCTGCGGCATCAACGATCACTTTGCCAAGGATGTGCCCACCCCCAAGGAGCTGAGCGCCATTCTGGAAGGTGTGCGCGGCGGCCCGTATGAGCAGATCATCAATACCGGTATGCTGCGCTGCATGTCCAAGGCTGTGTATGAGGAAAAACCCAAGGGCCACTACGGTCTGGTGCTGAAGGACTACGCTCACTTCACCAGCCCCATCCGCCGCTATCCGGATCTGGCCATCCATCGCATCATGACCGCCCAGCTCAAGGGCATGGATAAGGATACCATGGTGCTGCGCTACAGCGACTTTGCCGAGAAGGCAAGCAAGCAGTCCAGTGAGCGCGAGATCATTGCAATGCAGATCGAGCGCAAGGCTGAGGACTGCTACAAGGCCGAGTATGCCCGCCGCCATCTGGGCGAGTGCTACGAGGGCCGCATTTCCGGCGTGACCCAGCGCGGCCTGTTCATCGAGTTGGAGAACGGCGTGGAGGGCTTTGTGCCGGCTTCCAGCCTGACCCCCTCCGGTACCATGCTCACCGAGGGCATCCGCCTGTCCGACCCCGTCTCCGGCAAGAACTGGAGTCTGGGCGACACCATGATGATCACCATTGTGCGTGCGGATGTGAACCTGGGCAAGATCGACTTTGAGACTGCTCCGGCAAGCACAAAGTAAGCAAAAAAGATCAGAACACCTGTACTGCGTTTTCCTGCATAGGAAGAGACTGTACAGGTGTTTTTTGTCCGCGGACAAGAAGCAATGGAAAAGGGGAGAACGACATGCTGAAAAACGAAACACTGCGCAGAGATGCAGATGCCATCATCCGTGCCAGCCTGAACGCTGTTCTGCCGGACGAAGCGGTGCGCCGCGCGCTGAAAAATTTCCGGCCGCAGGGCGGCAGGGTGCTGCTGGTGGCTGCCGGTAAGGCAGCATGGCAGATGGCCCATGCGGCGGTGAAATTTCTTGGCCGGGTGGATGGCGGCGTGGTCGTGACCAAATACGGCCACGTGAAGGGCACGATCCCCGGCGTGGACTGCTGCGAAGCCGGGCACCCCGTGCCGGATGAGAATGGCTTTGCCGCCACCCGGAAAGCGCTGGAACTGGTGCAGGGCTTAACGGCAGAGGATACGGTGCTGTTTCTGCTGTCCGGCGGAGGCAGTGCACTGTTTGAGAAGCCGCTGATCCCCGGCGCAGAGCTGCAGCAGATCACGGGCCAGCTGCTTGCCAGCGGTGCCGATATCGTGGAGATGAACACCATTCGCAAGCGCCTGTCCGGGGTCAAGGGCGGGCGGTTTGCACAGAGCTGTGCGCCCGCGCAGGTGTTCAGCATCGTGCTCAGCGATATTCTGGGCGACCCGCTGGATATGATCGCCAGCGGCCCGGCAGTGCCGGATACCTCCACCTGTGCACAGGCCCTTGCCATTGCGGAAAAATATCACCTGCAGCTTTCGGCACAGGCCAAGGCTTTGCTGGCACAGGAGACTCCAAAGGTGCTGGACCGTGTTGCCACGCAGATCACCGGCAGCGTGCGGGAGCTGTGCAGCGCAGCAGCCAACGCCTGCCGGGAGCTGGGCTATGAGCCGGTGATCTTGACCGACAGGCTCTGCTGTGAAGCACGGGAGGCTGGCAGCTTCCTTGGTTCCATAGCCCGCACCCACGCGGGGCAGGGCAAAAAGCTGGCCTTTCTTGCAGGCGGTGAGACGGTCGTCCACCTGACCGGAACAGGTCTGGGTGGGCGCAATCAGGAGCTGGCCCTTGCTGCAGCACCGGTGATCGCCGGGCTGGACGCAGCGGTCTTTTCGGTGGGCAGCGATGGCACCGACGGCCCAACCGATGCTGCGGGCGGCTACGTGGACGGCAGCACGGCCGCGGCACTGGCGCAGAACCAGCTGAAGGTGTACGATGTGCTGCAGAACAACGATGCCTACCATGCCCTCAAGGCGGTGGATGGGCTGATCATCACCGGCGCGACCGGCACGAATGTCAACGATGTGGCCGTGGTGCTGATCGGAAATCAAGGATAGAACAAAGCCACCGGGAGTTCTCTGCAAAAGCGGAAAGCTCCCGGTGGCTTTTTGTGTGATACAGGGAATGGACTTTTTAGAAATTTTCCTCCGGTGCAGCAGACGGGGCGGTGATGTCCCGGTAAAAGACGGCCCACGCGGATTCCTCATAGGGGCGCAGGAAGAAGCCAATGCGTAGCGGAACCTTGAACAGCATGCAGGCAATTGCCAGCGGGAAATGCGGAAAGTACTCGGCAGAACAAGAAGGCTCCAAAGGCGGCGGAAGGCCGCTCTGTGCGCGAATCGACCGTTTTCAGACGTGAATCGACCATTTCGTGCATTGACACCCATTTTTCGGAAATGGTATAATTTCTCTGGGAAGATATAAGAAAAGTAGAGGGAACAGCTTATGAAACAGCGGAGGAAGAATATCCTTCTTGGGGCAGGGCTTGTTCTGGTAATGCTGCTCAGTATTGTGGCATACAGCCGCTATACCCAGCGCCAGATCCACCACGAGAGCACGCAAAATCTGCTTTCCACCTATGGGCAGGTAAGCAAGACCTTTACCATGTTTGTGCAGCGCAACTGGAACATCCTTGAGATCTGGTCTGATGATCTTGCGCAGCTGGCAGAGGAAACGAATACCGAGGTAAAGTGGCGCAGATATGTGAACGAAAAAGCCAACTGGCAGTACAGCGAGGTGGCCCTGTTCAACGCGGATGATCAGTTCTGGACGGTCAGCGGCAGACGGGGAGATGCCCCGCATATGCAGTCTGCACTGGAAGAAGTATACACTATGGACGGCCCTATCGTGACCAGCTACATTTCCAGTAAGGGTGTGCGCAAGGTCATGTTTGCCCAGCAGATCGAGCCTGTCACGATGGATAGCGTTACCTATACCTCGCTGGCGATCTGCTACGATAACTCCGTACTGGAAAACATGCTGGGCGGCTTGGCTTATGAGGGACAGAGCGATTGCTACATTGTTCGCTCCAATGGCAATATCGTGCTTTCCACCGAGCCGAAGAGCGAGATCCCGGAGCAGATGACCAACCTGTTCGACTATCTGGAAGCAAACGTCAAGGCCGACCAGCCGTATTTTGACGAGATGCGCAAGAACCTGCCGCTGCAGTACAAAGGCAGTGTGAGCTATACCTTCAACCGCAAGCGCTACTATATGGTATACCAGCCGGTAGGTGTAAAAGACTGGGCCATCATCGGCATTGTGCCCACCAATGTGATGGACGCGGGAATGCGCCAGGTGCAAATGTTTACCATTGCACTGCTGGCAGTGCTGTCTCTGATGATCCTGGGCGGTATCGGAAAGATCTTCTATGATAAGGAAAAAACGCGAAAAGAAAAAGCGGAAGCGGAACGGATAGAGCTACAGCGCCGCAAGGAACTTACGGAACAGATGTTCCACGGGATGGCCCGCATCGTGGACCGGTTTGTGGTGTGTGATCTGGAAAATGACCGCTATGAATACCACGAGCGCAGGAGAAAGGAGCTGTACCCGACCGAGGGCAGCTATCTGGATCTGCTCAGCTGGCTGTCCCGGCAGTATGTGATCCTGACCGACGGCGAGAACACAAAGCTCGTGCAGATGCTTGCACCGGAAAACCTGCGTGCAAAGCTCAAAGAGGAAAAGGACAGCATCAAGTTCGAATATGCCACCCGTGACCGCAAAAGCTTTTTGATGATGACGGTGGTGCCTGTCGGCTGGCAGAATGGCCGTCTGACCCAGATCATAATGATCTCGCAGGATATGAGCGGCCAGCACATTCTGCAGGAACTTGCCAACACGGACGGCCTGACCGGCCTGCTGAACAAGCGCTATTTTGATGCTGTGACCCGTGCACTGGTCCACCAGGAACAGGCGTTTGTGCTGTTCTATCTGGATCTGGATCGTTTCAAGTCAGTAAACGATACCTATGGACACGAGGTGGGCGACAAGCTGCTGCAGGCGGTGGCAAAGCGCCTGCAAAGCTGCATCCGCAATCAAGATTATGCGTTTCGCATGGGCGGCGATGAATTTGCCCTGCTGACCATTGGCGCAATGTCCCCGGAAGAGGCCCACCGCAAGGTCGAGCTTATCTGTAAGACTGTTGCAGCACCCTATCATGTTGCAGGCAGTCTTCTGACGATCGGCACCAGCTGCGGCTTTGCCCTCTACCCGGAAGAAGGCACGGATACAGACAAGATCACCCGTCTGGCTGACCAGCGGATGTATAAGCACAAGCAAAAGAACCATGCCTTGCAGGATCATGGATCATAGGGGTAAAAAATAAGGTGCTGTCCGCACAGACAGCACCTTATTTTTATGGTTTACATGTGTAGCAGGCTGCGCTGCTCGCTGGCGCGGAACTTGAGTGCCGCAGCAATGAATGCCTTGAACAGCGGGTGAGCACGGTTCGGACGGCTCTTGAACTCCGGGTGGAACTGTGCGCCCAAATGGAAGTCACGGCCGGGCAGCTCTACAGTCTCTACCAGACGACCGTCGGGGCTGGTGCCGGAAATGACAAGACCGGCGTCCTGCATCTCCTGACGGAACTCGTTGTTGAACTCGTAGCGGTGGCGGTGGCGCTCCCAGATCTCGGCCTCGCCGTAGCACTCGGCCATCTTGGTGCCGGGCATCACCTTGCAGGGGTATTTACCCAGACGCATGGTGCCGCCCTTGGGAATGTTGCCCTGCTGGTCGGCCATCAGGGCGATCACATTGTGCTTGCCATCCGGGGTGAACTCGCTGGAATTTGCATCCTTGTAGCCCAAAACGCCCCGGGCAAACTCCATCACCATGATCTGCATGCCAAGGCAGATGCCAAAGTAGGGAACATGGTTCTCGCGGGCATACTGTGCAGCCTGGATCATGCCCTCAATGCCGCGGTCGCCAAAGCCGCCGTGTACGATGATGCCGTCCACATCGGCAAAGGCTTCCTTGCAGGCGGCCTGATCGGTCAGGTCTTCACTTTCCACCCACTTGATTTCTACCTGACTGTCGTTCTCAAAGCCGGCGTGGTACAGGCTTTCCATCACGGAGAGGTAAGCGTCGTGCAGCTTGACGTATTTGCCCACCAGTGCAATGCTGCAGGTCTTGCTGCGGGTGGCAATGCGGCTGACCACCTGCTTCCACTCGGTCAGGTCGGCAGCGGGCACATCCAGCTTGAGCTTCTGCACCACTACCTCGTCCAGACCACCGGTGTGCAGCATCAGCGGGCACTGGTACAGGCTGGGCATGGTCAGGTTCTCGATCACGCACTCCGGCTTCACATTGCAGAAAGTGCTGATCTTGCGGCGGATGTCGCCGCCCACACTGCCGTCTGCGCGCAGGATGATGATGTCCGGGTTCACGCCCATGCCCTGCAGCTCTTTCACAGAGTGCTGTGCGGGCTTGGATTTGTACTCGTCCGAGCCGGAAATGTAGGGCACCAGCACCACATGGATGTAGCAGCAGTTGTCGCGGCCCTGCTCCAGACCCACCTGACGGATGGCCTCGAGGAAGGGCTGGCTCTCGATATCACCGGTCGTGCCGCCGATCTCAGTAATGACCACGTCAGCCTCGGTGGAAGAGGCCAGATTGTAGATGTAGCTCTTGATCTCGTTGGTGATGTGGGGAATGATCTGCACGGTCTGGCCCAGATATGCGCCCTGACGTTCCTTGTTCAGCACGTTCCAGTACACCTTGCCGGTGGTCAGGTTGGAGTATTTGTTCAGATTCTCGTCGATAAAGCGCTCGTAGTGGCCCAGATCCAGATCGGTCTCAGTGCCATCGTCGGTCACGAACACCTCACCGTGCTGCAGCGGGCTCATGGTGCCGGGATCCACATTCACATAGGGATCCAGCTTCTGGCTGGCCACCTTCAGACCGCGGCACTTGAGCAGACGGCCCAGCGATGCGGCCGTGATGCCCTTGCCCAGACCGGAAACGACACCGCCGGTGACAAAGATGAATTTGGTTTGTTTCTCTGCCATAGAATTTCCTCCTCTATTTTTTGTTTTTTCTGAATTCTTTCCCTTATAAACCTTTGTGAATTTTTTCAGGTGAACAGTCTTGCTCTCAGCCTCTCCCAAAATGAGCCGGTGAAAGCAAAGATACTTTTCCCAATCCGATATTATACACCCATATCCTCATAATTTTCAAGGACTTCCTGTGCAATTTCTGTGCGGTCACGACGGGTATCCATGGCCTGTTTTTCTATGTAGCGGTGTGCCTCGGCTTCGGTCATGTGCTCGTGCTCCACAAGGCAGCATTTTGCCCGGCTGACCAGCCGCACCTGTGCGATCTTTTCCTGTAAGCGGGCGTTCTCCTGCCGGGCACGCAGCAGGCGGTGGTTGCCCGCCGCCGCCATGTGCATGGCCTGCACAAAAAAGGCGGTGCTGAAGGGCTTTGACAGCAGCAATACCCCCTGCTCGCTCAAAGGCCCAAAAAGCTGCTCAGCCTGTGCGGCCTTGACCAGAAACACTACACCGGCATCTGTTTTTTCCACAGCATTGATGCACACCTCATGCCCGAATTCATCGGGCAGGGGAGAGTTGACCACGATCAGCTCAAAATCCGATTCCGTCATGCGCCGCCGGGCTTCGGCCCCGCTGGGAATGATCACCGGGCGGCTGTAGCCCATTTCGGTCAGCCGTGCAGCGATATACTCGTTGGAGCTTGCACCGGCACTTACGATCAGTGCACGTCCCATTTCCTTCGCTCCTTTCTCCTACACACCCTTTTTTGCAGGGGTCAGATGGCGTTGAAGTAATGGGTACGCTCATACTCAACAGGGTCGGACGCGTGTTTCAGTGCTTCGCAGCGCTTCAGTTCTTCCGTAAAGTAGCGGCTGGCAAGCTGCTCGGGCAGCACTCTGCGCAAAAATTCGCTCTCCTCCGCAGCCTGCACGGCCTCTTCCAGACTGGCGGGCAGAGTCTCAAGGCTGAGGCCCTCAGCCATAGAGGGGTCGAACAGATTCTTGTTCACGGGGGCAGAGAGCACCATGCGGTTCTCAATGCCGTCCAATCCGGCAGCCAGCACCAGACCAATGGCCAGATAGGGGTTGCAGGCAGGGTCCGGGCTGCGCAGCTCCATGCGGCAGTTGTCGCCCTTTACCTGCGGGATGCGCACCAGCTGGCTGCGGTTCTGGCGGCTCCAGCTCACATAGCGGGGCGCTTCATCGCAGCCAAAGCGCTGATAGCTGTTGGGCAGAGGGTTGGTGAACACGGTCAGCTCCCGGCTGTGGGCCAGCACACCGGCCATAAAGCTGCCTGCAATGCTGTCCGGGGCAATGTCGCCCTCAAACAGGTTGCGGCCATCCATGTAAAGGGACAGGTTGATGTGCAGGCCGCTGCCTGCCTGATCCGGCAGGGGCTTGGGCAGGAAGCTTGCATGGATGCCGCTGCGGGTGGCAATGGCGCGCACGATCTGCTTGAACATCATCACGTTGTCGGCGGTCTTGAGGGGGCCTGCGTGGTGGCAGTCGATCTCGTTCTGGCCGTTGCCGCTTTCGTGATGGCTGTGCTGAGGGCTCATGCCCATCTGCTCCATGGTCAGGCAGATGTCCCGGCGGAGGTTCTCGCCTGCGTCCAGCGGGGCCACGTCAAAGTAGCCGCCAAAGTCGATGGGGATACGGGTGGGGCGGCCCCGGTCATCATTCTCGAACAGGTAGAACTCACACTCTGCGCCCACATTGCAGGTGATGCCCAGCTTTTTGAATTTTCGGTTCACGCTGCGCAGAAAGCCGCGGCAGTTGCCGCCAAAGGGCTGGCCGTCCGGCTTTTCCACATCACAAAAGAACTGCATCACCCGGCCCTCGGTAGGCCGCCAGGGGAGAATGGTCACGGTGGAAAGATCCGGCCGCAGCACAAGGTCGCTTTCCTCCACCTTCATGAAGCCGGCAATGGAGCTGCCGTCGAAGCAGACACCGTCTTCCAGAGCTTTGGGCAGATCGCTTGCCAGCACGGCAATGTTCTTCTGAGTGCCAAAGATATCGCAGAAGGCAAAGCGCACAAATTTGACGTTGTTGTCCTCCACAAAATCAAGGATGTCCTGTTGGGTCGAATAGCTCATAATGGTTTCCCTTTCAAATAAAACGCCTAAAGGCCTGCCCTCAGAATGGGAGCAGGTCTTTAGGCTGGTGTAAGAAATAGGAAAAGGAGAATGGCAGTTTTAAATTCCGCAGCCTACGGATGCTATTCTGCTGTTACGCTGATGAAAGGTCAGACGTAGTAGAGCATCTTGCTGTAGCTGGGCAGAGGCCAATAATCCTCACCGCAGATGGTCTCGGCATCGTCCGCAGCGGCACGCAGAGCATCCATTGCAGGCAGCACGTTGTCGTGGAAAGCAACGGCCTTTTCTGCCTCGGTGGGCAATGCCTTGGAAGCATCCACTGCATCCTGCAGGGTATCGACGGCGTCGCTCATAGCATCGGCATCAGCAGAGAGCTTGGTCAGGGTCTTGGTCTCACTGCGCACGCTGATGTTCTCGCTCACAGCCAGCTTGGATGCTGCGGTATTGGCAAGCTCGCTCATGTAGGAGTTGACGGCAGGCAGCAACTGCTTGCGGGCCATTTCCAGCATGGTCAAAGCCTCGATGTTGATGATCTTGGAGTAGTGCTCCATCTCCACCTCGTAGCGGCTCTCCATCTCCACCTTGGTCAGCACGCCGAACTCTTCCATCAGGGCAATGTTCTTGGGCTCGATCAGGGCAGGCAGAGCAGCGGGGGTGTTCTTCTTGTTGGGCAGACCGCGCTTTGCGGCTTCCTCTTCCCACTCGGCAGTGTAGCCGTTGCCGTTGAAGATGACGCGGCGGTGGTCGCGGATGGTGCGCTTGACGAGGGCGATGGCGGCGCTGGTGAAGTCGTCGGCCTTCTCCAGCTCGTCAGCGTAGCCCTTCAGCTCCTTGGCGACGGCGGTGTTCAGGATGGTGTTGCAGTCGCTCAGGTTCTCGGCGGAGCCGGGCATACGGAACTCAAACTTGTTGCCGGTGAAGGCAAAGGGAGAAGTACGGTTGCGGTCGGTGGTGTCCTTGCTGAACTTGGGCAGGACATCGACGCCGAGGTCCATCTTCATCTTGACGGGGCCGGCGTAGGGAGAATCGGAAGCGATGGCGTCGATGACGGCTTCCAGCTCTTCGCCCACGAAGATGGAGATGATGGCCGGAGGTGCCTCGTTGGCGCCCAGACGGTGGTCGTTGCCGGGGGTGGCGACGGAGGTACGGAGCAGGTCGGCGTACTCATCGACAGCCTTGATGACGGCGGCGAGGAAGACCAGGAACTGCAGGTTCTCCATGGGGGTGTCGCCCGGGTCCAGCAGATTCTCGTGGGTGGTGGACATGGACCAGTTGTTGTGCTTGCCGCTGCCGTTGACGCCCTCGAAAGGCTTCTCGTGCTGCAGGCAGACGAGACCGTACTTGGGGGCCAGCTTCTTCATCATCTCCATCGTCAGCAGGTTGTGGTCGATGGCGACATTGGTGGTGTCGAAGATGGGGGCCAGCTCATGCTGGCAGGGAGCTACTTCGTTGTGCTTGGTCTTGGCGGGGATGCCCAGCTTCCACAGCTCTTCGTCCAGCTCCTTCATGAAAGCGGAGACCTCGGGGCGGATGACACCGAAGTAGTGCTCTTCCAGCTCCTGACCCTTGGCAGAAGGTGCGCCGAAGAGGGTGCGGCCGGTGAGGATGAGGTCCTGACGGGCCTCGTAGTCTTCCTTCTTAATAAGAAAGTACTCCTGCTCGGGGCCGACGGTGGTGGAGACGTAATCCACGTCCTTGCCGAAGAGCTTCAGGACGCGGATGGCCTGATTGGACAGCGCGTTCATGGAGCGCAGCAGGGGAGTCTTCTTGTCCAGCGCCTCGCCGGTGTAGCTGACGAATGCAGTGGGGATGCAGAGGACGTCGTCCTTCACAAAAGCGAAGCTGGTGGGGTCCCATGCGGTATAGCCGCGGGCCTCACAGGTGGCGCGCAGGCCGCCGGAGGGGAAGGAAGAGGCGTCGGGCTCGCCGCGCACCAGCTCCTTGCCGTTGAACTCCATGATGGCGGTGCCATCGCCCACAGGGGAGACGAAGCCGTCATGCTTCTCGCTGGTAATGCCGGTCAGCGGCTGGAACCAGTGGGTGTAGTGGGTGGCACCCAGCTCCATAGCCCAGCGCTTCATGACGCTGGCCACGACGTTTGCCACCTCGATGTCCAGAGGTGCGCCCCTGTGCAGGGTCTTCTCGAGGCTCTTGTAGGTAGCGCTGGGGAGGCGCTCCTTCATGACGTGCTCGTTGAACACCTTGCTGCCGTAGATCTCCATAACATTTGCTGCCATAAATCCTACTCCTTACTTGATCTTACTTTTTTCTTTCGCCTTGGGTCTGCCGCAATGCAAAAACCCAAAGCTTGCTTACATCTTAACAAAAACGGCGCTGCGAGTCAGGAGGTGACCCACAGCGCCGTTGCTGTCTATGGCTAAAATTATAGTCCTTGCGGGCAAAAAAGGCAATTGACAAAACTGACGATTCTGCACAAACACGATCTCGGATTTTTGGAATAACCGCGATTGGTATGACTTTTGCATCGAAAAAGCCCCCTTCAGGACGGCTTTCTCCGGCTGAAAGGTGCGCAGCGCGCGGCAATTGTTCTCATTGTAAAAGCATCAGATGACCTGAAACAGGAAAAACTTGAGGTAGTTTGTCTCCGGCACGCCCCACAGAATGGGGTGATCCGGTGCCTGCTGCTTTACCTCGATCTGCCGCAGCTGCCGGTGAGCGTCCTTGGCGGCGGCGCGCAGCATCTTGATGAACAACTCCTCGGTGGCAAAGTGGGAGCAGCTGGCAGTAGCCAGATACCCGCCCCGGGGCAGCAGCTTCATGGCGCGGTAGTTGATCTCCTTGTAGCCGCGCATGGCATTCTCCACCGTGCGGCGCGCCTTGGTAAAGGCAGGAGGATCCAGAATGATGAAGTCGTGGGGGCTGCCCTCCTTTTCCAGCCGGGGCAGCAGGGCAAAGGTGTCCTCGCAGAGGAAATCCATGTTGTCGAGGCCGTTGCGTTCGGCGTTGCGCTTTGCCATGGCAATGGCCTCGGCGCTGATGTCGGCAGCAGTCACCCGGGCAGCCCCGCCCTTGGCAGCGTTCAACGCAAAGCTGCCGGTATGGGTAAAGCAGTCCAGCACGGTGTGCCCGGCGGCAAGGCGTGCCACAGCCCGGCGGTTATACTTCTGGTCAAGGAAAAAGCCGGTCTTTTGCCCGTTTTCAAAGTCTACATGGTAGTACACGCCGTTTTCACAGATCTCGGTCTGGGTGGTTTCCGGGTGGCTCTCGCCGGGCAGGGCAAACCAGCCTTTGTTTTGTTCCAGCCCCTCCTTGGCACGCAGGGCTTCATCGTTGCGCTCATAGATGCCGTCAATGGTCTGTCCGTCTGCCCGCAGCACTTCAGCCAAAAGCGGGAAGAGCACCGGCTTCAGCCTTTCCATGCCCACGCTCAGGGTCTGGGTGACCAGAACATTGTTGAACCGGTCCACCGTCAGGCCGGGGAACTGGTCTGCCTCGCCAAAAATGAAGCGGCAGGCGGAAAGGTCGGCAGGCTCCAGCACCGTTTTGCGGTAGGCCCATGCGTACTCCACCCGGCGGCGCCAGAAGGCAGTATCAAAGGTATCGTTGGCGTTGCGGGAAATGAGCCGCACCCGGATCTTGCTTTTCAGCGAGAGAAAGCCGGTGCCGAGATAGGCACCCTTGGGGCTGACCACATCCACCAGCGAGCCGTTTTCCGGCGTGGTGCCGGGGGCTTCCAGAATATCGTTCTTGTACACCCAGGGGTGCCCGCCCACCAAAAGCCCTTCGGCGTGCTTGTTGACTTTATATACAGGATAAGTGCGTTCGCTTTTCATAAAATGCTCCTTCAACTAAGAATGCGCAAAATGATGCTTGTTCTGCTCTTTATCATAACATAAAAATATGGTAGAATAAATACAAAATTTTGCGGAAGGAAGAAAACGCTATGGAGATCGAACGCAAATGGATGGTGACCGGCTGGCCGGAGGGGCTGCCCCTTGAGGAAGAATTTACCATGCGGCAGGGCTATATCAGCGTGCAGCCCACGGTGCGCATCCGGGAGGAAGCACTGACCGGCGGCAGCACCGACTATATCCTCTGCTTCAAGTCCGCAGGGGGCTTGGCACGGGAGGAGATCGAGCGCAGCATCGACAAAGACCTGTTTGTGCAGCTGGAGGAAAAGATCATCGGTAAACCCCTGATCAAAAAGGTGCGCCGGAGCTACCGCCTGCCGGACGGCGCGGTGCTGGAGGTGAACCATGTGGACGAGGGCCTGCCCACAGCATTCTGGTACGCCGAGGTGGAGTACCCCACGGTGGAAGCCGCGCTCAGCTGGCAGCCTGCGGCCTGCGGCCTTGTGGCGTACCTCAACGATGAAGTAACGAACCAGCCCGGCCAAAGCATGGGTGCATACTGGGTGCAAACCAGAGGGTAACGCCGATAATACTGTGAAGGGAATGACTGCTTACGAAAAAGATCAAGCTGAAACTGGAACTCCAGTATAACTCGCCGGTGATCCTTACCTTTTTTCTGCTGTCCATGCTGGTGCTGCTGGCAGACGGCTGGACGAACGGCTGGAGCACCATGAACCTGTTCTGTGTGTACCGCTCCTCGTGGCGGGACCCACTGGGCTACATCCGGCTGTTCGGCCATGTGCTGGGCCATGCAAACTGGGAGCATTTTCTCAACAATATGCTGCTGCTGTTGGTAGTGGGCCCGCCCATGGAGGAGAAATACGGCAGCATCCCGCTGCTCAAGGGTATTTTGTTTACCGCGCTGGTCACCGGCGTGCTGCAATGCATCCTATTTCCCCACACGGGGCTGCTGGGGGCGTCCGGCATCGTGTTCATGCTTATCATGCTCTCCTCGCTGGCGGGCTTCTCCGGCGGCATCCCGGTCACCATGCTGCTGGTGGCGGCGCTGTACTTCGGTCAGCAGGTGTACGATATCATCTTTGTGCACGATAACGTGGCAAACTTTATGCACATCGTGGGCGGTTTGTGCGGTACCGCCTTCGGCTATTACTGCGCCCTCCATCGCCGCCCTGCGCGCAGCCGTAGATAAAAGAGAAGAATTATGGATAAAAACGGGATACCGGAACGTCTGCAGACGCTCCGGTATCCCGTTTTTACGAGAAAGAGAAATAATGAGTGCAGCAAACTGGAACTTGTCGGGGCAAAGCCCCTCCATCTTGCTACGCAAGACCGTTCTGTCGCTTGAAAGCCCCACTGGGGCTTTCATTGTTCCGCTTCGCTCCACAAACGCG
>ENA-OWZE01000621-OWZE01000621.1-human-gut-metagenome-genome-assembly--contig:-NODE-621-length-13482-cov-9.208312_pt1 | contig 13482 bp, 13 predicted proteins | sample MGYA00249759_ERZ652104 | MGnify/ENA primary metagenome ERZ652104 (study PRJEB26925, sample SAMN05827048) | human gut metagenome | biome: ENVO:2100002; feature: ENVO:00000062; material: ENVO:00002003...
TAATCAAACTATTATTGTTACTCGTAAAAAATCAAAGAGCATTGTTATTATGAGCCTTGATAATTATAATCAGCTTATGAAAAATGCCCGCAATGCAGAATACCTTGCTAAGCTTGATAGAAGTATGGAGCAAATCAAGAGCGGCTTTAGTGAAGTACATGAAGAAAAGAACCTTTAGATTATAGTAATAAGCCAAAACAATAAAAAACTAGGCGAGATTGTCGAAATCAAATTAGTAGAGTTGGTATGAAAATGCCGACTCTTTTTTTGCCCAGCGGTGTACCCTTATTAAATATTTTTCGAATGAGTGCTCGAAGCTGTTGACTTACATCGTAATTATAAATATAATATTATTGAGTTGACATAATTGAGGTGAGTGTATGGATTACATGACTGAACTTACCGCTATTGCAAAATCGCATGGCGGAATTATCAAAACAAAAATAGCAGCACAACATGGCATATCCAAAGCAATGCTTTATAAGTTGTGCAAAGAAGATAAAATACAACGCATTGTAAAAGGTCAGTACATTCTTCCTGATGATATGCAGGATGAGTTGTTGGCAATCAGTAATCGTTCTGAAAGAGTAATATTTTCTCATGAAACAGCCCTTTACCTTCATGGGATTTCAGACAGAACCCCATTCGAGCATACGGTTACAGCACCGTCCGGTTGTATTCCATCTGCAGCAATCAAATCTGAATGCAAGGTATATTACATCAAACCCGAATTATTTGAGCTTGGCAAAACAACGATGAAGACATCTGCAGGAAATGATGTTACCGCATACGATCTTGAACGCACGGTCTGCGATATAATCCGCAGTCGCAACAAGTTGGGAACAGAAACTTTCCTTGCGGCATTAAAACTGTATGCAGCTAACCCAAAGAAAGATTTGAACAAACTAAACTCTTACGCAAAAAAGATGCGAGTGTCTAATATACTGCGTCAGTATTTGGAGGTGCTTCTGTGAGTAAAGCAATGAGTCTGAAAGCGAAAATTCGCAATATTGCCAAGCAGAAAAATATTCCTGCACAGGTCATTTTGCAGAACTATATGTTTGAGCGTTTGCTTGTCCGTTTGTCTGCTTCTGAATACAAAGAAAAATTTGTATTAAAGGGTGGAATGTTGGTAGCAGCGATTGTTGGTCTCGACAACCGCGCAACGATGGATATGGATACCACGCTCAAAAACCTTCCTTTAACACCGGAAGCAATTCGCAGTGCGTTGGAAGACATCTGCAGCATCGCATTCGATGACGGCGTTGTGTATGAAATTGGCACAATCTCTCCAATCCGTAAAGATGACATTTACGGCGGATATCGTGTCATGCTAAATGCCAGGTTCGATATTATGCTAACACCGCTTAGCATTGATGTATCCACCGGAGACGTAATTACGCCTCATGCGGTGCAGTACAACTTCTCCGAGATTTTTGATGACGAGAAATCATACGAGCTTTGGGCATACAACATTGAAACAGTTATGGCGGAAAAGGTGGAAACCATTTTGCGACGCGGCATATTCAACACCCGTCCAAGAGATTTTTACGATGCCTACATACTGACTACAACGCAGAAATTTGATATTACGGTCTTTGAGGATGCATTGAAAGCAACGGCAAATCACCGCGGTACTACAGATCAGATCGCAGATGTTCCAAGTATTCTTCATAACATTGAAGAAAGTCCGGAACTCAAAACGATGTGGGATAAATACCGCAAGCAGTTTTCCTATGCAAGGGATATTACTTACGAGCAAATTATGAATTCCATAAAGACTTTGCTCAAATATTAAGCATGTAGATAATATTCGGAGGGGAATAGCATGAATAACGACATTCTTAAAAGATATATTGATGATCAACCTACAAAGATTATAACAAAGCTCGATTTTGCAACAGGAAAACTTTCCTATGATAAGATTGTTCGTAAGCGTCAAACAGGCACCCGTTAAAACGTCCCCATATGAAAAAAGACCGCCGCCGGCGGTCTTTTTTCATATTCAAATTATTTCACTCTCGTAAATTGCAAGAACAAGTTGCAGCAACATTAGCAGGAGCAGTTTTTACAGGTAGGGCTTGAGAAATCTCAGCAAATACAGGAGCAGCAACAGATGTACTTGCTTGTACTTCTGTAGAATATGATAAAAAAGTAGAAATCTAACATAGTGTTCAAAGGCTGGGGCTTGCCCCAGCTTTTCTATCTTCGCTCAGCATTGGCTATAACTAAGTATTGCAAATCCACCATGCGCTCAGATGCATGAAACACGGCACTCTAAATAGGTCAGCCAAAAGAAAAGCTCGTAAAAGCAGGCTATTATGAGTTAGCGAGCAATTACGAGCTTAAACATATATAAATTTAAAGCTCCTTGTACTAAGGATATACAAGGCGATGTGAGAGATTTACAGCCTAAATAATGAGCATGTTAATCTGCTTTTTGCTGTTGCTGCAGCTTAGCGTTTTTCGCTTGCTCTTGTTTGTAAGCTTGTTCGAAAAATGCAGCTCTTTCTTCAGCTTGTTTTAATTTAGCCTTGAATTTTTCAACTTCTTCAGGAGTATAGGAATATAATATCGGCATAAGAATCACCTCTTTCGTAATAAATAAAAAAGCACCTGTCAAGCTCGACAGATGCCACTGGCTCACACAGCCAGGCACGAACTCAACGCTAACGCGAAGCTACCCGTGCAACTAAGTAAATTATATCATTAGAAGATATTAAGAGCAAGAGTATTTTGGGTACCCATTGACATATCAGAATGTCGATTTCCATAATACCTTCCCGTCTTTTTTGATATTTATTAAAAACGGTGAAATGTTACCCCAGTCATTAAATTGTTTGTTGTATATCAGGAGTACAGATATAACTCTATTGTATCTTAATTCTAAATCCACAACACAGTCAATCATCTTGTCATGCATTTTATTCGTATAATCGTCTAGAATTACCGCTATATCTATATCTGATTCTGATGTTGCTGTTCCTCTTGCGACAGAGCCATATAATAATATTTCTTTGACATTGGAAGCAGTAAATGTTTGAAGTAATTGTGGTATAAAATCAGAAATGAGCATGTCTATGTTATTCATGGAATATTCTCCTTGCGGTGATTATAACTTTTCAAGATAATTATAGCATTATAATGAGTGTTATAGCAATTCAGTAGCGCAGCTGGCGCAGTAAGTCAAGAGCTTTTCAGCTACGCTGCGCTTCGCTGAACTCTGCTCTATGACTAACTGCGTCAGCCACGCTGATGATTCATGCATCTTAAAATAAAGGAGATGTCTGAAGATGGACTATCATGGATTAAATTTAACAATACCAACAATTCCAGAGGTTGGATTTAGCGAAGCAAGGAAGAGTTATGAGCTACAAAAGAGAGAAGAAGCGTTTATGAATTTTAATAGGTGTACTAGAAATAGATTTGTCAGGGAACGGTTATATTATCGACAATATGGGATATGTCCTTATTGTGGCAAGCAGCTGCCTTATTATATTCAAGGTGTATGTGTACATCACATTAATTATTTGAGGTGTTGTTGCATACCAAATGAAAAAATTAAAGTTAATATCCCACATAACGGCAATCGGTGTAGCGAAACAGTACCAAATTGTGAGTGGTGCTTTTTTAGGTTTCCGAACGAAGCCGCGGAATGTTTAAAGAGACTAGTATTATTGCATAGTGAGTGTCATAAAATGTTGCATGCGCAAGGAAGGGATAATACATAAAAAAGGTATGTGTAAATAGGTAATGCCATGATATTGTATCAAAATTTTATATATGGGTGCGTTCGAAAATGTACACATTACGGAACTTATAAAAACCATGGACAAACACGTTCGAAAATGTTAGTATTAGCTTATGAGAACGTTCAACTTTTTTTAAAAACTTTTAGGAACGGAGGAGTTAGTTTGGCTAATATCGCTTATATCAGAGTCAGTGCTCAAGACCAAAATACTGGACGACAACACCAGTGTTTTGATAATGCGCATATAAATCTGGACAAGATTTTTGAAGAGAAAGTTAGCGGTAAAAATATTACCGATAGACCGCAGCTAAAGGAAATGATGGCATATTTGCGCGAAGGGGATGTTTTATACATCGAGAGCATAAGTCGCTTGGCTCGTAGCACTAGTGATTTTTTGAATATGATGAAAGCTTTGAGTGCTAAAAAAGTTAGCGTTGTTAGCATAAAAGAAAATTTCAATACGTCAACACCACAAGGAAAATTTGCTTTGACTATGTTTGCAGCCTTATATGAACTTGAAAGAGATAGTATAAAGGAGCGTCAACGTGAAGGTATTAACTTATGCCTTGCTGAAAACAGACCTTACGGAAGACCAAGGGCCAAGCTTAGCAATACATTTCCTACTAACTATAAACGTTGGAAGTCTGGGAAGATAACAGCTGTGGAATTTATGAGGCTAGAGGGCTTAGCGAAAACTACTTTTTATAAAATGGTGAAAATTTTTGAGAAGACAAATCTAGATAGACAGATTTTGGCATAGTAAACAGGTATATTTTTTATAAGGTGGAGAAGATTTTAGCCGTATAGGGAGGATATTTGTATGATTACAGGTGTGATTAAAAATAAGATTGATAAAATTTGGGAAGATATTTGGGCTGGTGGTCTCACTATGCCGTTTAAGGTTATAGAGCAGATTACATATCTGATGTTTATTCGTAAGCTGGATGAGAAGGAAATCGACAACGAAAAGCGAGCTAATTCATTGAGAAGACGTAATCCTAATGCTAAGGTGGAAATGATTTTTCCTCAAACTGCTTCTGGACAAGGGATGCGTTGGAGCAATTTTAAAACCGCCGATCCGGAAGTTATCTTTAATACTATAAGAATAAAGGTTTTCCCGGCTATTAGAGAAATGAAGTATGGCCAATTGCCGGATGTCAATGAAATTGGTAAAATTATACCCATTCCTGATGATCCTAATAAAGGCCAGAGCATTCAAAGTGCATTTTCCAAATTTATGAAAGACGCTTTGTTTGAATTGCCGACACCGGAGGTTTTAGTAAAGGTTATTACTGGATTAGAGGATCTTTACCAACATGATATTGGTGAATTGGATATGCAAGGCGATCTTTATGAGTATATGTTGAGTAAAGCTGCTTCTTCGGGTACGAATGGTCAATTCCGTACGCCAAAGCATATTCGTGATATGATGGTTGCTCTTATTGATCCGAATCCTGATGATACTATTTGTGATCCTGCTTGCGGCACGGCCGGCTTTTTGATTTCGTCTGCTGAACATATTCGTGCTAAGTATGGCGAGCGAATGACTGACGACCAATGGGAACGCTTTAATAGTACGACATTTTCAGGCTTTGATACGGATAATAGTATGCTGCGCATAAGTGCTATGAACTTAATGCTGCATGGCATTACACATCCTGAGCTTGATTATAAGAACAGTGTATCCGAAAAAAACGATATTGATAGCGAATATACTGTTTGCTTGGCAAATCCTCCGTTTAAGGGTACTGTAGACGCAGAGACTATCAGCACTAGCTTAAAGGCTGTTACCAATACAAAGAAAACGGAATTGCTTTTCTTAGCGCTCTTCCTGCGTATGCTGAAAAAGGGTGGTCGTTGTGCCTGCATTGTTCCTGATGGCGTATTGTTTGGCAGTTCTAAAGCTCATAAAGCAATGCGTAAGGAATTGATTGAAAAGCATGTTTTACAGGCTGTTATTTCCATGCCATCAGGCGTATTTAAGCCATATGCAGGTGTTTCTACAGCTATTCTTGTATTTATGAAGACTGGTACTGGCGGTACTGAAAATGTATGGTTCTATGATATGGAAGCTGATGGTTATAGCTTAGATGATAAGCGTAATGAGGTGAAGGAGAATGATATTCCTGATATTATTAGTCGCTTCCATAATTTAGAAGCAGAAAAAGAGCGAGAGCGTACCGAGAAGAGCTTCTTTGTAGCGAAACAGGAAATTGTTGACAATGACTATGATTTATCCATCAACAAGTATAAGAAGGTTGAGTATGTACCTGTTGAATATCCGCCTACAAGTGAGATTATGGCAGAGTTAAATGTTTTGGAAGAGGAGATTGCTAAGGAATTAAAAGAATTGGAGGGAATGTTGTGATGGCTAAGTTAGGGGATATTGCAACATATATTAACGGTTATGCTTTTAAACCTAGCGATTGGTCTACTGAAGGATTACCGATTATAAGAATACAGGATTTAACAGGTTCTTCGTATAAAACAAACAAATATAATGGAGACTATGATAAAAAATACGAAGTAAATAATGGTGATATTCTTATATCATGGTCAGCCAGTTTAGGGGTTTTTGTTTGGAAGAATGATAAGGCGGTTTTAAATCAACATATTTTCAAAGTTATTTTTAATAAAAAAGTAGTTGATAAAGATTTTTTTGTATATCAAGTTGAAAATATCCTTAGAAAAGCTCAAAATTCAGTCCATGGTGCAACTATGAAGCATTTGACAAAGCCAGTATTTGATTCGTTAGATTTTTATTTGCCATTAATTGAAGAGCAAAAAAGAATAGCAAAACAATTGAAGCTTATAAATTTACTAATCGACCATAGGAATGATCAAATTAAAAAACTTGATTTATTAGTCAAATCACGGTTTTATGGGGAAGTAGGTGTAGTGGCATGAGTTTTGAATTACGCAAACTAGAAGATGTATGTGATATATTAGACCATATGCGAATACCGATAACCTCAAGGGATAGAAAGGAGGGCCCATATCCTTATTATGGTGCCAATGGGATTCAAGATTATATTGACGATTATATATTTGATGATGAATTAGTTCTTTTGGCAGAAGATGGTGGTAATTTTGGCTCAAAAGAAAAACCAATAGCTTACAGAATTTCTGGCAAAACTTGGGTTAACAACCATGCTCATGTACTTAAGCCTAAAAATATAATAGATGTTGATTATTTGTGTTACTCATTGATGTATTATGACGTTAGCGGCTTAGTAAATGGAGCTACAAGACAAAAATTAACTCAATCAGAAATGCGCAAAATCAATATTAGATATAGAAGTTTAGAAAAGCAACGTCAAATGGTTTTTGAAATTAAACTTATTTCAAATATTATTAGTAGCAGAGAACATCAACTAAGCAATTTAAATTTGCTTGTTAAGTCACGGTTTATCGAGATGTTTGGTGATCCTTATTACAACCCAAAAGGATGGAAAAGTGATTATTTAGGCAATTATATGACAACATTGACAGATTTTAGCGCAAATGGAAGTTATGAAATCTTGGATAGTAACGTTGTTATGTATGATGAGCCTAATTATGCCATCATGGTTAGAACTACAGATTTAGAGAAAGGAGATTTAACAGGCGAATTAAAGTATATAGACGAAAAAGCCTACAACTTATTATCAAAGTCAAAATTATATGGTGGAGAATTGATAATGAGCAAGATTGGTAGTGCAGGTAAGATTTATTTGATGCCTTTTATAAACAAACCTGCTTCTTTAGGCCGAAACGCTTTTATGTTCCGATTTAATGAATGTATCAATATAGTATTTCTGTATACTTTATTGAACACTGATTATGGAACAAATATGATACAACAGCATGTTAGAGGTGCTGTTACTAAAACAATAACAAAAGAAAGCACAAGAAAATTATTAATATATGTCCCGCCAATCGAACTACAAAACCAATTCGCCGACTTCGTCGCACAAGTCGACAAATCGAAATTGGCAATCCAGCAAAGCTTATATGAATTGGAAACATTAAAGAAATCGCTCATGCAGCAGTATTTTGGTTAATTAGCGAAAACTTTTTACCGTCTAAATTTTTATATGTGGTTGAAGGAGGACGGTCGAAAGGATATAGAGTTAATGAATGACGAAATTGTTACTCAAATTTTAAGAAAGATGTTGCCGTATTTAGAAAATGAGCAGATGAAGATTTTGCAGGAGATTTTGCAGCACTCTTTTTATGGGTTGCAGATAAGCAGGGTTGAAGGCTATATTAAGCAAGAAGAAAATGTTGAAAATAGTGAGCTGCTGCAGAAGTTTATTGCTTCCAAAAGGGTTGAGGGATGTAGTGAAAAAACGCTACATTACTATGAGAGCACTATCGTTAAAATGTTTGCCTTGTTGGATAAGCATGTGTATAAAATACGGACTGATGATTTAAGGCAATACCTTGCGGATTATCAAAAGCTCAATAAGTGCAGCCAGGCTAACATAGATAACATTCGTAGAATACTTTCTAGTTTTTTTGGATGGCTTGAGGATGAAAATTATATTCTGAAAAGTCCCGTAAGACGTATTCACAAAATAAAGACGGACAAGACAGTTAAAGAAACCTATACGGATGAAGCGTTAGAAGAATTACGTGATCATTGTACTTGTCTTAGAGATTTAGCTTTAGTTGATATGCTTGCTTCAACTGGCATGCGTGTTGGAGAACTAGTGAAACTGAATAGAGCGGATATTAATTTTGATAATAGAGAATGCATTGTCTTGGGCAAGGGCAGGAAAGAACGCCTTGTATATTTTGATGCCAGAACTAAAATTCATCTAAAATCATATCTTGCTGAACGCCAGGATGATAATGAGGCGTTGTTTGTATCGTTATTGGCTCCGCACAATAGATTGAACATCAGTGGTGTAGAGATAAGACTACGTAAGTTAGGACGAATATTAGGAATCAATAAGGTACATCCGCATAAGTTTAGGCGTACTTTGGCTACTAGGGCCATTGATAAAGGGATGCCAATAGAACAAGTACAACGCCTGCTAGGTCATTCAAAAATTGATACAACCATGGAATATGCTATGGTAAATCAGAATAACGTAAAAATATCTCATAGAAAATACATATGCTAAAAATATAATGGCTATATTACTTGTGCTGCTGTTTTCAAATCACGGTTTATCGAGATGTTCGGTAGAGAGTTAAATCGAAATCTATTATTAAAAGAAACTTGTATAAAAGGACCACAAAATGGGTTTTATAAAAAAGACGCAGAAATAAATGGAACTATCCCAATAATCAAAATGAAGCAGTTATTCGCCAATGATACTGTGAGTGAAGCAAGAGATTGCGATAAGGTTTCTCTTACAAAAAAAGAGCTCATGAATTTTAAATTAACTAGTAGCGATTTGCTATTTGGCCGCCGTTCTTTGGTAGTTGAGGGGGCTGGTAAATGTAGAAGAGTAGGGCACATGGATAAGGATATGATCTTTGAATCTTCACTTTTGAGAATAACCTTAAATGAAGAGTTGTTAATTCCTAGATTTTTACAAATATGGTTTGAAACAGAAGAGGGTAAAAGTTCCATTTCTTCCATTAGATCAGTAACGACGATTGCAGGCATAAAAGGTAGTGATTTAGCAAAAATAAAAGTTCCTACCCCTCCAATATCATTACAAGAATCATTTTTAGACTTCGTAGCACAAGTCGACAAATCGAAATTTGTTGTTACTGCTAAATTTCAATAAACTAGAAACTCTTAAAAATTTACTCATCAAGCAATACTTTAACTAATAAGGGGATGACAATATGGCTAATTTCTCATTTTTAGAAGGACAGAAAAACTACAAAATGTTTGCTTCAGCAGCAATTGAAGCAGAAAAAGTTTATACTTCTAGTCCTGCTATGTGTGCTATTGGCTGCCGGAAGGCTTTAGAATTGGCTGTGAAGTGGGTTTATGCAGTAGATAAGACCATAGATATGCCTTATCGCGATAATCTGCAGTCTTTGATTCATGAGCCTTCATTTAAAGACGCTTTAGGCGAGGATACATGGAAGAAGTTGCCTTATATTATTAAGCTTGGAAATTTAGCTGTGCATACAGGGAAAAATGTAAGTCCGCAAGAGGGAATTTTCAGTTTGAAGGGCTTATTTGAGTTTGTTCAATGGATTGATTACTGTTACGGAGACAAATATGAGGAACGTACTTTTAACGAACAAGATGTTCCTAGTCAGCATGTTGAGCTGGATATTGAAAAAATTAAAAAGCAAGAAAGCCTGGTTGTAGCTAAAGACGCACAGATTAAGGCTATGGAGCAGAAACTTGCTGACATGGCTGATGCTCTTGCTAAAGCTAAAGCAATTAATGTAGAGCAACGTAGCTTCAGCTCTGAGGGGATTTCGGAGTATGAAACACGTAAGCGTTATATTGATTTAGATCTTAAGCTGATGGGCTGGACATTTAAGGGAGAAGCTGGCTATAACGTTGTCGAGGAATACGAAGTCAATGATATGACTAATGTTCTTGGGCAGAAAGGCTTTGTAGATTACCTGCTTTTTGGTGATAATGGCTTACCTTTAGCTGTAGTTGAAGCTAAAAGAACTTCTTTAGATCCGAAAAAAGGCAAGAAGCAAGCTGAGCTTTATGCTGATTGTATTGAAAGAAAGTTTAAACGCAGACCTTTTATTTTCTATACTAATGGCTTTGAAACCTATTTTTGGGACGATGTATCAATGCCGGAGAGGTTAGTAAGTTCTGTCTTTAGTAAAGAAGATCTGGAAAAGCTTATGAATCGTCGTTCGTCAGCGGTCGATCCAGGAACAATCCAAATTGATGAAAATATTAGTGGACGACATTATCAGATAGAGGCAATCCGTGCCATATGTGATGGATTACGCAATAAAAGTCGAAGACATTTACTTGTAATGGCTACTGGTACAGGTAAAACTAGAACCGCTGCTAGCTTGACGGATGTTATGTCTAAAGCTGGACAGGTTACCAACGTACTGTTTCTGGCTGACCGTAGAGCTTTGGTTAGACAGGCCAGGGATGCCTTTAAAGATTATTTACCTAAAATGCCGCTGTGTAATTTATGCGAGAATAAGCAGGACTTTAACTCCAGAATAGTATTTTCTACGTACCCGACTATGTTGGGTGCTATTGATGATACAAAATCAAAGAATGGTAGCCTTTTATATACACCGGCACATTTTGATATGATAATTATTGATGAAGCGCACCGCAGTATTTTCAAAAAATACAAGGTTATTTTTGACTATTTTGATGCAATCCTGGTTGGATTGACAGCCACGCCAAAGACCGAAGTAGATAAAAATACCTATGAGTTCTTTCAAATGGAAGATAACGTACCGACATTTGCTTATGAGTATGATACAGCAGTAGAAGAAGGCTATCTTGTGCCTTATTATAACTACGAGGTAAAATCAAAGTTTGTAAGCGAAGGTATTGATTATGATCAGCTGTCAGATGATGATAAAAAGCGTTATGAGGAAGATTTTACCGAAGATGGGACTAATGATATGCCTGAATATATTGCCGAAGGGTTAATAAATAAAATAGTATTTAACCGTGGCACTGTTGACAGGTGTATTACTGATCTTATGGAGCGAGGTATTAAAATCAACGGTGGAGATAAGCTGGGCAAGAGTATTATTTTTGCTGCCACAAAAGAACATGCAAGATATATAGTTGAGCGTTTTGACAAATTATATCCACAATATGCTGGGCATTTTGCTTCTGTTGTAGTATGTGAGGATGATTACGCACAGAGCATTATTGATGACTTTAAAGTGCCCGATAAGAATCCCTTTATTGCGGTATCTGTTGATATGATGGACACAGGTATAGATGTTCCTGAGCTTGTAAATCTTGTGTTTTTCAAAAAAGTTCACAGCAAAACAAAATTCTGGCAGATGATTGGTCGTGGTACTCGTCTTTGTGAAAATTTGAACTGTGTAGATTCCATAAATGGGGAGTATGAAGACAAAAAGTATTTCTTTATCTTTGATTATGGGCAGAATTTTGAGTTCTTCAGAGCTAAAAAGAATGGCGTTGAGGGCAACAAGATTATATCGTTAACTGAAAGCATCTTCATTAAACAGATAACGTTGATAAAAGCCATGCAGGAGCCTGTCTTTGCTGAAGAAAAGTATCAGGCATTCAGAAATGAGCTTATTGATATCGTTGTTGGGCAGATACTAGCGCTTAATAAGCAGTCTGTTGTTGTACGCTTGAAGCGTAGATATGTAGAGGCCTATAACAGTAAAGAGGCATTCCAGTACCTTAGCAGTGAAGCTGTTGGAGAGCTTTGTAAAGAGATTGCACCATTAGTATATAACGAAGAACAAGATGAGTACGCAAAACGCTTTGACAACTTCATGTATGGTTTAATGATAGCATTTATTGAGAAACGTAGCTCTTTTAATGCTTGTAAAAATCAGCTAACAAAGACAGCGGAAATGCTGGAGGGAAAGTCTGGCATACCTCAAGTTAAGAATAAGTTGCCTGAAATTAAGTTGCTCCAGAGCGATGAATACTGGAAGGCTAATGACATTTTGCCGTTTGAGAATACGAGAAAAGAACTGCGTGACCTTATTCAGCTGCTGTATGATGGTAGAAAAACTAAAATAATCAAAACCGTTCTTACTGATCCTATTGTGGAGACGAAGGAAGGGGAAGTACTGCCTATAGTACAGGATTTTGAGAACTATAAGAAAAAAGTTAATCGTTATATTGAAGAAAACAAAGATAGCCTGGCTATTTTCAAGCTTACGCATAATAAACCAATTACTGATGCGGAATTACATGAACTGCAGAATGTTTTCCTGAAAAAATTAGGAAATGAAGCAGATTATAAAAGGGAGTTTAAGGATACTCCTATTGGTATTTTGGTTCGCAATATAGCTGGTATGGATAAGGAGTCAGTAAGGGATGCTTTTACAAGCTTCATCAATAGCCAAAAGCTTAACCAGAATCAAATAGTGTTTGTAGAGAAACTGATTGATTATGTTTGTGCTAATGGATATGTAAAAACAGATGAGGTATTAGAAAAAGCACCGTTTGACAAGCCCAAGACAATATACAACATTTTCGAAGGGCCGCAGCTCGATGAAATCTTCGATATTATTGATAGCTTCAAGAGGACTGCGATGGTAGAAGATGTTGCCGGTTGAGATGAAATGAGTAGATAGTATACAATTTACTATACAACAACAGCTTAAAACGGACGGAAAAAGTGGAGGGAATAAACAATTTGGATGCTATCTTGATGAAATAATTAAAAAATACATACAAAATATACGTGTATCAATGGTTGTAATCCAATAAAATAACTCCTAAGCGGTAGGTCGCCAGTTCGATTCTGGCCGGGATCACCAGTAACCATGCGGTTTTCCAAATTCTGGAAAGCCGCTTTTTTCGTTTCCGCACCTTATTGACACCTTATTTTCAAATTTAGATGAAAATAAGGTATTTTTTGGTAAGTGTGTTTTTACGGTTGTCTATTTGATGCTTGCGCATTAACGTAAAAAGAAAGTTTACAACATGATATGCAAAAATGGAGTAAGGAAGAATTTGTTGATTTTATGATACAATTAAATCAACGTTATACATGGATGTGGTAATATTACTTGAAAATAACTTGCCCCTTGGCAGTTCATGCCAAGGGGCGTAGCAGCGAATCTATTATTTCAGATACGGAAGCAGCTTTTCTATTAGGCGATATACCTCTGTT
>ENA-OWZE01000637-OWZE01000637.1-human-gut-metagenome-genome-assembly--contig:-NODE-637-length-13104-cov-5.845889_pt1 | contig 13104 bp, 6 predicted proteins | sample MGYA00249759_ERZ652104 | MGnify/ENA primary metagenome ERZ652104 (study PRJEB26925, sample SAMN05827048) | human gut metagenome | biome: ENVO:2100002; feature: ENVO:00000062; material: ENVO:00002003...
GTATAAGGACAATACTTATACATCACTTTTTAATTTCAATATTCCAGTTCTGGAGAATACAATCATTTATGCACGGTTTGTACCGGATGGAAATCCTACCATGACGAGCCTTACCATAAACAATGAAACGATTGCCATTCAATCTGCTAAATATATGAATATTACAGTTAATGGAACTTCTGAATTACACATTTCAAGCGAAAGTCCGCTGGTGGGCAGTAATATTAATCTTGCTTCGGACAATGCCTGGCTCTATCTTGAATCTGTTAAACCTTCGGAAGTTACTTCCAATTATTTGAGTTCTATAAAAATCAATGGACAAGCTTTCAATGCAGAAACGGATCGTATAGCCATTTACGGAAGTGGTACAGTGATTATTCCCCAAGGGAAACAAGTTTCAAAACATGCTCTGATAGCCTATACAGAAAATAATTATGGAGGTGAATCCATGGAATTTGAAGTGGAGAAATACTATCGGACAGCCGAACTTGGAGCTACTTTCGATAACAAAATCCGCTCATTCAGACTGAAGAAAGGTTATTCCTGCACGCTTGCCAATAATCCTGATGGTACGGGCTTTTCACGAGTGTACATTGCCAGCGATGCAGATATTGAAGTACCCGAAATGCCCGAAGGATTAGAATTTGTTTCATTTGTGCGTGTATTCCGTTGGGAATGGGTTAGCAAGAAGGGAATTTGTAACGGCGGACTTGCTGCAATCACTAATTCTTCCTGGTACAATGACTGGGCTGCTGGTGGTGCTACGGATAATCCTGATTTTGAATATGTTCCTATGCGTCATAATTTAGGTTGGGACTCTTTTGAAACTATCAATACAAGGAACAATGTATCCCATGTTTTGGGTTATAACGAACCGGATCATACTGACCAGGCGAATTGTACGCCGATACAAGCGATTAGGCAGTGGCCTGAGCTGTTAAAATCGGGTTTACGGCTTGGATCGCCTACACCTGATGCTATTAGAAAAGATTGGTTGGTCAAATTCCTGGAGTTGGCAGATAGTTTGAACTATCGTGTTGATTTTGTGGTGGGACACATGTATTGGAATGGGCAATCGGGACAAAACCTGTATAATGGAGTGGTGGATGCTTGCACTCGCCTGTATGGAGGACGTCCGATGTGGATAACTGAATGGAACAACGGTGCCAACTGGACAACTGAAAACTGGCCTACTAATTCGGGACCTCAAAGAGATGCGGATTTGAACATCATTTATGATGAGGATGGAAATGAAAAAACAGTGACCAGACCGTTGTCGCCCGAAAATGCGGCAAAACAAGCTACGTGGATACTGGATGCGCTGAATGGGCTTGAACGTTGTGAATATCTTGAACGACATTCACTCTATAACTGGGTACAGGATGCAAGAGCTATAGTGCTGGACAATAAACTGACTCCTGCGGGGAAAAACTTTGCAGCATATAAATCGAAAGTGGGCTTTTCAAAAGCGCGGGAGTATACCCATACCTGGAAAATTGCTCCTCCTCTTCCCAGCTATACTTTGTCGAAAGACTATAAGTCGATAACTATTAGTTGGTATGATCACAATGGAGAGACGGGTAAGAATTACACATTGCAGAAGAGTGTGGATGGTGGAGAATGGACAGATGTAAAGGTCTTTATTGCAGCAACTGACATGAATCCTGATAATCCTTTGGTCTATACATATGGAAGTACGATTTCTTATACCGAAGAAATTGATTGCACATCGAAGGTTGATTACCGTGTCATCGCGTTGAGTTATAAAGATACACAGTCTTCTTATTCACGTACAGCAAGTGTGACCAGAGATGCCGTACCCGATAAACCTATCTTGCAAGGTGAAGCACTCTCTTCTAAAATTATAAAATTGACTTGGAGTGCTGTGGATAATGCTCGTTCTTACAGATTGGAACGTGCGGAAAGTGCAAACGGAGAATATGTGGAAATAGCAAACCTACTTACTGGTACAACTTATATGGATGAGAATTTAGCAGTGAATACTCCCTATTATTATAGGCTTTATGCGCTGAGTACAGCAGCTACAGAACCGGTTTCTGATGTTTTAACCGTAAGTACGAAGGCATTGGCTGTTCCTTTGGCGATAAACGGACTGCGTATAGCAGCAGGGGACGGGCATTTGACTTTAACTTGGGATTTCGCTTATGATGCTAAATATAGGGTATTACGTGCCGAGGAGAAGGATGCTTCATATGAACAAATAGCAGATGCTATTGAGACTACGCGCTATGTGGATAATGGGCTTGTTGAAGGTACTACTTATTATTATAAGGTGCAAGCCTATAATACTGCCGGTGATGGTCCGGAAAGCGAAATACTGTCAGCTATACCTGTTGCCGGGCAACATGTATATCTTTCGTTTGATGAAAATGCAGGAACAACAGCTTTTGATGCATGGGGTGGATATCATGGAACACTGGTGAATGGTGCTGAATGGACTACCGGTAAAACAGGAAGCGCAGTAGCACTCACCAAGAGCAAAAGTTCTTATATACAATTGCAGGATGGTGCACTTAGCAGTTTGGAAGATTTCACCATTACCACCTGGATTAACTTTAACGGAGGAATAGGGCGCTTGTTTGATTTTGGCACCGGGACAGGCACATTTATGATGCTGGCACCGGCTACAACTAAGATACGCTATAAAATAACATGCGGAGCTGGTACATTCGATATCACCATTCCTTGTACGATAAAAACTAAGGAATGGATACATTTTGCTATGACACAGGCGGGTACTTCGGTTAAGTTTTATCTGAATGGTATCTGTGTGGGTACAGGCGAAAATGCGGATAAAATTTCTCCTAAGGATATGGGAATAACTACACAAAACTATTTGGGTAAATCTCAGTGGTCGAGCGATGCGTATTGCGACCATATCTATGATGATTTTAGGATATATAATAAAGCATTGTCTGACTTGGAAGTGGCAAAACTGGCTGATGCTATGGTAACTGTTTCTGTTTATAAAGGCAATAGTACCGGAGAAACAGTAGAAGTATATAAGGATGGTAGTGGTCTGGCTGACATACTAACCGGCAATGCTATTGCCGTAGTGGACGATGCTGATGGTATTAACCTTCCGGAGGGACAGAACAACGTTGTCGTAAAGAATGCGGCAAACACTTATTCTTGTACCAGTTTATTGCTTACGGATAAACAGCCTTTTTATTCGCCTGTCAGTTTTACGGCTACATCTGCTGTCTATCGACGTGACCTGACCGGATATGTATATGCCGATGGTACAAATGGTTGGAGTTCTCTTGTACTGCCTTTTGCAGGAACCTTGTATGCCGGTGAAGATGCCAAGAATCCTTTTATTAGTGATGATGACGCATCCGGAAATTACTGGCTGAAGAGATTTGCCGGTAAAACAAACGAGGCTATGAACTTTGAATATGCAAGCTCAATTGAAGCTGATATACCATATATCATAGCTTTGCCAGGGGAACGCTGGGGAGTGGAAAATAGTATTAAAGATAAGGAAATAGAGATTCGTGGTACGGATGTAACTGTATCAGCCACTAAGGGCATTGCTAAAGTTACGGCAGATGATTATAGCTTTAATGGAACTTATGCAGTTGTTCAACCTGTCAGAGCTCATTATAGACTAAATGCTGAGGGAAATGCTTTCATTAAATATGATGATGGAGCTACAGTTGAACCTTTCCGCTGCTACTTGCTTCCGGATGTAGAATCGATGTCGATGCCGAAAAGCTTTAGCATAGGTGGTGGAAATGGCGAAATTACCGGTTTAGAGAATGGGACTAAGGATCATGCTGGCAAATTACGTGTGTATTCGGAAGCTGGCAATCTGAAAATTGTTTCCCCTAAGGTAACTATAGTTCAGATTCATGGTGTGGATGGAGTATTGGTACGTACGGTACAATTACAGGAAGGTGTGAATATTGTTACTGGTCTTGCTCCCGGTTTCTATGTTGTGGAAGGTCAGAAGGCTGTGATATATTCCAAATAAAATAAAGTGTAAATTTTAAAATGAACAAGTATATGAAAAAAGAAACTTATGTGAAGCCAACTGTCGAGTTGATTTCGATGGAGAATGAAGGTTGTGTCATGACTGGCAGTTTTACTGGTGGCGGACAGATAAATCCGGGTGCACGTTCTGGTTATGGACGTAGCCGGGGAAGAACCTACGGAGGAAATTCAAACTCTGTCAGTGACCTGGAACAACTGATTGAGGATATACTGACAATAGATAAATAGTCAGATTGTTGAAGAATGGTGCATTATTGATGGGAGAATGTTTCATGCACCATTCTTCAACATCTCTGGCATTTTTGTAATGCCGCAATGTATTTCCTTTCCATACATTTGCCATGCAGTTCGGGAGCCAGGCATGCAGTTTCCGGATTGAAGATAGAGAACTTATATTATTTTTTTAATCTTAAAAATTATACGATGGAAAAACGAAAGATTTCCTCAAGAGCAGGACTAAGCAAGGTACTTTTTACCTTAATGGTCTGTATGACTCTAATGATGAACGTCCCATATCTGGGCGCTCAAAATTCCCAAGTTACAGTAACGGGTAAAGTAGAGGACACGATGGGTCCTGTGATTGGTGCCAGTATTGTTGAGAAAGGCGTAGCTTCTAATGGAACAATTACCGATATTGATGGTAACTTCTCCATTAAAGTAAACCCGAATGCTACGTTGGTAGTGAGTTTTATTGGTTATAAAATGGTGGAAATTCCTGTAAAAGGGCAAAGGAATGTGAAAGTGACACTACAGGAGGATAGTGAAATGCTGGATGAGGTTGTGGTTGTGGGTTATGGTCAAATGCGTAAAAAAGACCTGACCGGTTCTGTTATCCAGATTCGTCCAGATAAATTAGCGAATGAGGCTCCCAAAACTGTGCAAGATGTATTGCGTGGTACACCGGGTTTGAATGTCGGTTACGATGCTTCTGCTAAGGGCGGTGGTTCTATGCAGATTCGTGGTCAGCGTTCTGTATATACGGATGGTGGACATAATGATCCGTTGATTATCCTTGATGGTATGCAGTTTTATGGTGAACTTTCTGAAATTAATCCGAATGACATTGGTCAGATTGATGTATTGAAAGACGCCTCTTCTGCTGCTGTTTATGGTGCTAAAGCTGCCAATGGTGTTATTATTATTACGACTAAAAAAGGTAAATCAGGTAAGCCGACTATCAATTTTACTGCTACTCTTGGTATCAATACAAAGAGTGAATATCGTGATGTTTATGATGCCAACGGCTATATGAGATATCGTGAAGATTGGTATAAGAAAGATACTTATGCCACTGACCCTTTTACCGGTGTTTATGGAGCGTATGCAGCCGGACAATGGAAAAACAAGAAGGATGAGAACGGTAAAGATATAATAGGCTCTGATGGCAAACCCTTACAAGAATATATATATAACCGTGCTGCCGGTTATTATGATAATCCTGCGAATTTAGGTCGGTATGGTATCTCCGTTGACCAATGGAGAGCGTTCACTTCAAATGAGAGTGGAGAATCGGACGCCAGTATTTATGCAAAGCGTTTAGGACTGGAAGATGGTGTTTTAGCTAACTATCTGGCCGGAAACACGTACGACTGGTACGATCGTACTTTCCGGACAGGTATCAATCAGGATTATACAGCGAGTATTTCCGGAGCCGGTGATCGGATGAATTATTATATGTCTATCGGTTACCTAAAGAATGAGGGAGCCGTGAGAGGCAATGATTACAATGCTATCCGTGCCAATTTGAAGGTGAATGGCAAAGTAACCGACTGGTTGGAAATAGGAACGAACGTTAATTTTCAGGATCGTAGTGACGGTGATATTTCTGTAAATCTTGGTACGGATTACTGGGATGCCAATATGTTGCGAAACAGTCCTTACTCTACTTATCGTAACGAAGATGGTAGCTATTGCCAATATCCGATGGGTTCCAATAAGAAGTGGGGCTACAACTATGACTTTGAGCGTCAGTATCTGGATCTGGAGAAGGGCTATACTGTGTTGAATACTATTTTCAATGCCAAAGTAAAATTGCCTTTTGGAATCACTTATGATTTCAATATAGCTCCTCGTTATCAATTTTTCTATGATCGCTACTTTATGTCAGCTGCCAAACCTGATTCTAATCCGGATAGCCAGGGAGTAAATCGTGAACAAAGTAAACGTTTTGATTGGTCTTTGAATAATACTATTACATGGGATTATACATTGGCTCAAAAGCATCACTTTATTCTTACTTTGGTGCAGGAGGCAGAAGAACGCCGTTTTTGGCAGGATAAGATTAACGCACGCAAGATATTACCCTCGGATGCCTTGGGATTTCATAATACCAGCAATGGTAGCAAGACGCTGAGTAGTTTTTCTTCAAATGATACGCACGAAACGGCTGCTGCTTATATGGCACGTCTGTTCTATTCTTACGATGATCGCTATATGATTACTGGTACGGTTCGTCGTGATGGTTATTGCGCTTTCGGTGCTAACAATCCATGGGCTACCTTCCCTTCTATATCTGCTGCATGGAATTTTACTAATGAAAAGTTCTTTAATTGGGAGCCGATGAGTACCGGTAAATTGCGTGTCTCTTGGGGTAAGAATGGTAACCGTTCGTTGAAAGACCCTTATATTGCTCTTGCCAATCTGGGGGCCGGAGCAGGGGCTACAATGGGGTATTTGGTTGCTAATGGCGGTACAGTAGATGTTAAGTATTTGGGTATGGACCGTTTGTCTAATCCGAATCTGCAATGGGAGAAAACGGAAGCTTTAAATTTTGGTTTGGACTTCGGATTCATGAATGATCGGATCACGGGTAGTGCTGAATATTATATTATGAAGACGCATGATATGATTATGGGACAACGTCTGCCGGGATTTACCGGATTTGGAAGCATTACTACCAATTTGGGTGAAGTGCAGAACAGAGGTTTCGAACTTTCATTGAATACCCTGAATATTCAGAATCGGGATTTCGAATGGCGCTCTACTTTAAGCTTCTCCATCTATAAGAATGAAATCAAGCATCTTTATTATGAATATGAAGACGTGCTCAATGAAGCTGGAGAAGTAATTGGTCGCAAAGAGATGGACGACACAAGCAACGGTTGGTTTATTGGACAATCCATTGGTACTATCTGGGATTATGAGATGGATGGTATCTGGCAGGCTGATGAGGCAGCAGAAGCTGCTAAGGTAGGACAACGCCCGGGTGATCCGAAAGTAGTGAACCACTATACTGCTGACGATAAAGAAGATGGCACACCGGTTTACAATGAGAAGGATAAAGTGTTCCTGGGTAAGAAAAATCCGCCTATCCACTGGTCGTTCCGTAATGAGTTCACTCTCTGGAAGGACCTTAATATTTCTTTCAGCATGTATTCCTATATGGGACATAAGAGTCTGGAAGGTTATTATCTGAATCAAGATAATGGCGGTTCATTGATTACTTATAACAGCAATACTTTCAAGAAGAGATACTGGACACCTGAAAATCCGACTAATGAGTATGCACGTCTCGATGCCTATGGTCCGAATGGTGCTAAGGGTGTACAGAAGTTGCACAATCGTTCCTTCATCCGTCTGGACAATATTTCTGTGGCTTACACCTTGCCACAAGCGTGGACGAAGAAGATACAGTTGGAACGCGTAAAACTCTTTGGTACTGTTCGTAACGTAGCGACTTGGGCGGCAGACTGGGAATATGCAGACCCGGAAACCGGTGGCTTGGCTACTCGTACCTTTACATTCGGATTAAACTTAACTCTTTAAACTGTTGAAACAATGAATAATTATATTAAGAATAAGCTCTCTAAGGGGGTATTGTTCCTTACAGGAATAGCAGTATTCAGTGCATGCACTGACAACTTTTTGAAACCGGATCCTCTGTCGTTTTATGAACCTGAGACTACATTTGCTACTGAATCAGGTTTGGAGGCCGTATTGGCTATGGCTGACCGTCATCTTCGCACTTGGGCATTCCACTATAGTAGTGGTGACTGTAATATAAGCATACCTCTTGGTACGGAATATCTATTTTCTGAACTTTCTCTGTATGGTAAAACTGATGGTACAGGGGGGGTATATGGTAATTTTGCCAATCAACTGCAACCTACCAGTGGTTTGAACAACGGTGATGACAACCGAATCATGTACTTCTGGAATGAAGGTTTCACGGGTATTAAGCATGCCAACACTATATTGTCCTTTATAGATAAAGTGACTGCGTTGAGTGAGGAAACAAAAAATGCCTATAAAGGGCGTGCTTATTTCCATCGTGCTTACCGTTATTTGAACCTAGTGATGCAGTTTGGTGATATTCCTTTGGTAACAAAGACACTGGAAGTACCTAAGCGAAACTATCGGTCTACCAAGAAAGAAGAAATTCTGGATATGATTACCCAGGATATGGAGAAAGCTGTGGAGTGGGTGCCTGTGCAGAATGATACCCGTTACATTGGTATGGTGAACAAAGAGGCATGTCGCCAGCTGCTTATCAAATGTTATTTGGCAACGGGCCAGTTTGAAAAGGCTGAGAAGCAAGCTGACATTTTGATTGATCAGTCAGGATTATCACTGATGACAGAGAGCTTTGGTAATGCAAATGATGGTGGTGAACCGAATACCTGGAAGATTACCCGTAACGTGATCTGGGACTTGCATCGCCCTGAAAACAAGATGATCGCTGCGAATAAAGAGGTCATCATGGGAATGCCTAACTGTACGGACGAATCATTTGTGAACTTTCTATCTATGCGTATTTTCGGTCCATTCTGGAGTGACGGTAACCTGAAAACACCTGATAGTAAAACAGCTGGTGAACGTTATGCACGTAATAATGGCAAATATGAAGCTACTACTGACTTTACACGTGCTTTTGGTCGTGGCATTGCCACTGTTCGTGCTACTCATTTTGCTCAACATGGACTTTGGGTAGTGAACGGTGTGGAAGATAAGGAAGATCTCCGCCATAACTCAAAAGTTGGAAACTGGGTAAATATGGAGGACTTGACTTACAATAACAAGGATTCTAAATATTATGGTCAGAATTTTATGCTCTATTCACCTGAAGATGTTTGGGGGGTAGATAAGGATGGTAAACCTGTTATCACAACTCATAAAGGAGCTTTACTCTGTAATGATACAATTCGTGATTGGTTTGATTTCCCTCACTACAAGATCTATTTGGAGGATGTGCGCAATGAAGCTAATATGGGTGCCAATGACTTTCAAGGTGCAGCCGGTTCCGGTGCTAATGCAAACTGGTATCTGTATCGTTTGGCTGAAACTTATCTGCTGCGTGCTGAAGCTAAGTATTATCAAGGTAAGGATGCTACATCAGATGTAAATGAAGTACGTAAACGTGCTAAATGTTCACAACTTTATGCAGTTGGAACCGTGACTATTGGTGATATCATGAACGAACGCGCTCGTGAACTTTATCTGGAAGAATGGCGCAATGTAGAATTGACCCGCGTATCTCTTTGTCTGGCGTTGAGCGGCAAACCTGATGAATGGGGAAATACTTATAGTAAAGACAATTGGGATAAACAACAAGGTACGGATAATGTTGGCGGAAGCTACTGGTATCAACGTATCATTCATTATTCTTTGTATAATAAAGGTGACATCGTTTCCAATGGCAAGACTCTGAATTATTATATGGATAAGCGTAACCTTTTCTGGCCGGTTCCGAATAGTGCTATTACTGCGAATAATAAAGGACAGCTAGCTCAAAATTACGGTTACGATGGATATGATGCTAGTGTACCGATGTGGGAAACTTGGGAAGAAGCTGTTGCTGATGAGGATAAGAGTGAATAACCAGGTTGGAGGATTTCTATAGGTTTAGTTCTTAAATAAAGAGGTTGGGTCTAAAGTACTGTGCTTGTAGAGGCGAATCGTCATTCGTTCGGAATACACAAAGTGATTTTGACACAACCTCTTTTCTTTTTTAAGATATGAAGATATGAGTAAGCATTTGAATATAACAGGATGTTTTTTATTCCTTTCTTTTTTCTTTCAAACCATTCTTTCCGCACAAAATACTTCGATTGGTACGAAAGATATTGTTTCCGGTGAAGTCTGGAAAGATACAGACGGTAATGTTATTAACGCCCATGGCGGCGGTATCCTCTTCAACAACGGGAAATACTACTGGTTTGGAGAGCACCGGCCTTCTTCCGGTTTTACAACACAGGTGGGAGTGACATGTTATTCATCAACCGATTTGCGTAACTGGAAGTACGAAGGTGTAGCTTTGGCTGTATCTGACGAAGCAGGAAGTGATATAGAGAAAGGATGTATCATAGAACGTCCTAAAGTTATTTATAATCAGAAAACAGGAAAATACGTAATGTGGTTCCATTTGGAACTTAAAGGAAGAGGATATGGGCCTTCCCGTGCCGGAGTTGCAGTAAGCGACACCCCGGCGGGACCTTATCGGTTTATCCGTTCAGGGCGCGTGAATCCCGGTGTCTATCCGCTAAATATGACACAGGAGGAGAAGAAGCTTACCTGGAATCCGAAAGATTATGAATGGTGGACTCCGGAGTGGCGTGAGGCTGTCAATAAGGGAATGTTTGTGAAACGTGACCTGGAAGGTGACGGACAGATGTCCCGTGATATGACTTTGTTTGTGGATGATGACGGCACAGCCTACCATATTTATTCCTCGGAAGAGAACCTGACACTCCATATCGCAGAATTGTCCGATGATTATCTGAGCCATACCGGAAAGTACATTCGTATATTTCCCGGAGGACATAATGAAGCGCCGGCTATATTTAAGAAGGATGGAACTTATTGGATGATAGCTTCGGGATGTACAGGATGGGAGCCGAATGAAGCCCGTTTGATGACTGCTTCTTCAATTCTGGGGGAATGGTCGCAATTACCCAATCCTTGTGTAGGTAAAGATGCGAAAATTACTTTTGGAGGACAAAGTACCTACATACTGCCACTAAAGGATGGTGGATACATGTTTATGGCAGATGTGTGGCGTCCGAAAAGCTTGTCGGATTCTAGGTATATTTGGCTGCCTGTTCGTTTTAATGGGAAAGGAATTCCATTTATAGAGTGGGTGGATAAGTGGTGAGTGTGGAGTGAAAATCGGCCATTTTCCTATAGAATGGTCGATTATATACCCTTTTTGAAATAATTTTAGCAGTTCGGTTTATCTGAAAACGAATATATTTGCAACGATGAAAAACAACTTATAATTGAATATCATGAAAACGTGGAAATATTTGTGGCTACTGTTGATTGTAGCGTTGCTGGTTCCCCTCAATGTTTCGGCAAAAAAGAAAACGGAAAAAGTAAAGTCTGATCGTGAACTCTGGGCGGGAATTCTGTACCAGATGGCAGCGCCTGTACTCAGTAATATGAGCGAAGGCAAGTTGCAGGAAAATATGCTGGTAGAGTTGAGCCCTACATGGGACGGTCGTGATAAGCGGGTGACTTATATGGAATGCTTCGGACGGTTGATGGCCGGACTGGCTCCGTGGCTGTCACTGCCTGATGATGATACGGCAGAAGGAATACAACGCAAACAATTGCGTGAATGGGCATTAAAGAGCTATGCTCAATCTGTAGATCCGGAAAGTAAAGATTATCTGTTGTGGCGGAAAGAGGGACAACCCCTGGTGGATGCCGCCTATATAGCTGAAAGTTTTTTGCGCGGATATGACGCTTTGTGGGTTCCATTGGATGATTTGACAAAACAGCGTTATATTGCTGAATTCCAGCAACTGCGTCGGGTGGATCCACCCTATACAAATTGGTTATTATTCTCTTCAACTGTTGAGTGCTTCCTGAAAAAGGCAGGTGCCCAGACGGATTATTACCGTATCACCTCAGCTTTGCGTAAAGTCGATGAATGGTATGTAGGAGATGGCTGGTACAGTGACGGAGAGGATTTCGCCTTCGATTATTACAATAGTTTTGTGATTCATCCCATGTATGTGGAATGCCTTGAAGTGATGACAAATGGCGGAAAGCAGAATATCTGGAATGTGAAAGGCGGAAACTTTCCGAATGCCTTGAAGCGTATGCAGCGTTTCGGCATGATATTGGAACGTTTTGTTTCTCCCGAAGGCACTTTCCCGGTATTTGGCCGTTCGATTACTTACCGTACCGGCGTACTGCAACCGCTTGCCTTGCTGTCATTGCGTGGTTGGTTACCAAAAGAGTTGCCTGCCGGACAGGTACGTGCGGCAATGACCGCTGTCATTCAACGTATGTTCGGTGATAATCGCAACTTCAATGCGGAAGGCTATCTGACATTGGGTTTCAATGGTTCCCAACCTAATATATCGGATTGGTATACCAATAATGGCAGCCTATATTTGGCCTCACTTGCCTTCCTGCCGTTAGGATTGCCCGCTGACGCTCCTTTCTGGACAGATGCCCCGCAACCGTGGACATCAAAGAAGGCGTGGGGTGGAGAAGACTTCCCGAAAGATCACGCCTATTAAGAAATAAGTTATCATGAACAGATACATTCTCTTTTTCTTTCTGATTCTCTTTTGACTGGCGGTTTAATTCTTCGGTGTATTCTTTGATATGATCAAACCATGCCTCATATGTATCATAGCCTTTTGCGCTCTCCTGAAGTTCTTCTAATACTTGCGTAAATTCTTCTTCCTGAATCTTGCGAAATCTTGCATATTCTGCTAAATACGCATTGTATCCCACGGATTTCCGGATATAATTGATCGCCATCAACGGAGTCATATTCTTCATTATCCGAAGATCTTCCTTAAAATCTTCTACATATTCATAAAGCCATGGTTTATCTTTGACCTTCTCTAACAGATCATCAAATGACACTTGTGATTCGGTCAGATATTCCCTGCTGATATAACGCTTGGGACGGTTCATGACTCTTAAAAATGTGCTTCTTTTGCGATCTCCCATCGCAAGGTGCATATAATCTATGATATTTTTGGAAATCCAGTGATCAAACAGATTCGGCACTGCATCCTGCATATAAAATGGGATATTGTATGCCATCAATGCAGCAATCAGCTGTCTTGGTCCCTGATCTGTCTCTTATACACATCTGACGCTGCCGACGAAGCTAGAAGTGTAGAT
>ENA-OWZE01000654-OWZE01000654.1-human-gut-metagenome-genome-assembly--contig:-NODE-654-length-12860-cov-27.179149_pt1 | contig 12860 bp, 10 predicted proteins | sample MGYA00249759_ERZ652104 | MGnify/ENA primary metagenome ERZ652104 (study PRJEB26925, sample SAMN05827048) | human gut metagenome | biome: ENVO:2100002; feature: ENVO:00000062; material: ENVO:00002003...
AAACCGAAAAGACCAAAGACAGCCGACTGGCAAGAGAATTTGTTGTCGCACTCCCCGTCGAGTTAGATAAAAACAGCAATATTTCTCTTCTTCAGGATTTTATTCAAAAGAATTTTGTGGATATGGGCATGTGTGCTGACTTTGCTATTCACGATACAGATGGACACAATCCTCATGCACACATTCTGCTTACCGTCCGTCCACTGAATGAAAATGGAACATGGCAGTATAAAACAGAAAAAGAATATCTCTGTATAAAAAATGGGGAAGAAAAAGGATTTACAGCTACTGAATTCAAAACTGCACAAAAAGATGGCTGGGAAAAGCAATACAGATATAAAGTTGGAAAAAAGAAGATTTATATGACCGCATCTGACGCACAGGAAAAGGGCTATGACCGCATCGACAAACATCCTAAAAGTAGCCGCTACGGCAGGCAGAATCCTATTTCTGAACAATGGAACAGTGATGAACAACTCTGTATCTGGAGAGCAAACTGGGCAGATACTGTAAATGAAATGCTTGCCCGCAATCAGATAAATGCATCCATTGATCACCGCAGCTTTGCAGATCAGGGAATCACCGAACAGCCGACCATCCACGAAGGCTACATTGCCCAGAATATGGAAAAGAAAGGAATGATAGCTGACCGCTGTGAAATCAACCGTCAGATTCGTGCAGATAATCAAATGCTCCGGGAATTAAAAACTCAGATATCGAAACTGGCTCAAGCTGTCAAAAATTCTATTCCTGTAATTGCAGAAACAATGGAAACTATCCGAAATCATATGATTTTTACACAATATCATTTACTTCATAATGAGATGCAAAAAGAAGTAATTCATGATTGGATGAATCATTTTAATCCAATACTGAATAAATATAATGCTGTTAAGAAGAAACTCAAAGCGAAAGTTTCGGAACGGAAAGAACTGAATGTGCAAAAGGATAAAACCAGTATTTTGAATCCCATCCAGCATATAAAATTGAATCAACAGCTTACCACTGTTACCGAAGAAATTGAAGAACTGAAATCACGGAAAGAGCAGCTAATCTTCCAGGCACAATGCACTACCGATAAAGATATGATGAATCTATCCAAGAAATACGACCAGATGAATAAAAATCTGGATGTCCTGGATTCTCAGGACACCTCGCTCAAAAAACAGCTTGAAAAAGACGCCACTGCTTTCCGGGAAGAAAAATTTCGTCCTGAGCCAGAACAATATACCAAATTACTGGATACCAGAATCCAGATACGTCCTGATTTCCGGGATAAGCTGATTGAACAACTCAAAGGTACTTTCGGTAAATATTACGACTATCACCGTCGTGATATTGCAGCCAATGAGGTGGATTATCTCAATGTGGAAGATCCTGATGTTTTCTCCCATCGTGCATGGGAACTTGAATATCAGAGGAAACAAGAGATGCGACGAAATCAGCCTGTTCGATCTAAGAAAAGGTCATATGATATGGAATTATAATTTGTTTCTTCTTTGACCTCTTATAAACACAAGAGCTGAACAAATAGGAGTTTTCGTCCTATCTGTTCAGCTCTTTGTTTACTTATTATAGTTTATCCTCTCGGCGGAAACGGATCATTTCCATATGAATCTCTTTCTCTAATTCTCCCATTTTTTCCATGAATAAACAGTTCAGATTCTTGGTTCCTAGCTATTTCTCGTGCTCTCTGTATAGCTTTAGCCTGTGTATCAGTTCTAACTGTTGCTCTTGTATTGTTCTCACCCTTAACTTGCCAGCCACCTTCTTTATGTGGCGTTACATGTTGATTTTTTCCCATTTATGCTACCTCCAACAAATCACGTATTTCTTGTTGCCAATTATTATTATGAATTATTCGTACATCTTGCAAATTCTCTTTTAAAATTTCGGCTTTAGTAAGTTTTGAAAGTTCTTCCCAATTTTTTCCAAAAACATATGTGGCATTGTTCGGATAAACGCTTTCCAAAACATATATGTTCCTATGCATGAATCCAAAAATCACATACCCATGAAATCCAGATTTCCCATATGCTCTAAAATCAGGCTGAAAAGAATTTATAAACTCACATTTATCAATTAGCAATTTTTTCGCAGTCTTACTACTTTTAGCAGATACTTTTTGTAAATCATCTTGCATCCTTTTCCACGGATAATCTCCACTTGGTAACACTTCCCAATTCAGCTTTATAGTTCGGGTAGGCATCACATTTTCAAAATTCTCAGTTAATATTTCACACTCTTCAAAATTAGTAAGAAAAATATTAATCGTATTTATCAGCAACTTTTCATTATCATGACAATATGAAATGAAATCCGTCATTACCATCAACTGGCCTTGTTCATCATATTTCAAGAACAATTCCACACTGTATGGCTCGAATTTTATTCTTGCATATCTCTCACGAGGAATGGTAACAAAATCCGTCACCTCTCTTGTCTCTCCACGGCCTGCCCACTCATGTCGCGTCCACCACAAAGTTTGTGTATACTGTTCTTTCGGTTTTGTTTTATCCTTAATATAAAAAGGCTCTGCATTTCTCTTCAGCGTCGGATTTAACATGGATGGTAAAACTCTCTCGCCTTCAATTAAATCCTCCGAAAATCCCAGTTTCACTAATATCCCTTTAAATCTCGCTGCATCACGTAGTACCATCATCAGATTCTTTCCCTCTTCAACATGGTTCAAACATGATAAACTATTAATTCTTTTCTTTTTAATAATCAAATTATTTCCTCCATTTTATATAAAAAATATATCTATATGAAAAGGAGAAATGACCAAAGTACTTATAAATTTAATGGCGCAATAGCTACCATATTACTACAATTCCGTCATATATTTTATCTCTCCTGTATTAAATTTTTATTGAAAGTTTGTAGTAACCATGGTATTATTGGTTTGGATTATTTTATATTGCGCCATGGTCATTTCGCCCATGGTTACTACATTTGGTAGATATCTACCACCTGAACCAAAGTTGGCGCTTTGGTTCTTTTTTTATTACAAATTCTGAGTATTGGGAATCGCTCCAAATACTCCTTGTAAGTATTTCGCAGCAATATTATCATTGCTTCTCACATTTGGATAATCGCTTAATCTGCACATGCTTGTTTCTCCATACTGGTTCTTATCTGTAAACCATACCTGATCTCTCCGTACTCCATCGAGTAGCAGTGTGTCATGTGTTGTACATATTAACTGTGCATGATGCGGATTAGATTCATTAGAATTAAACAAACCAGCTAAAAGCTTTACTAAATTAGGATGTAAACCATTCTCTATTTCATCAATAAATAACGTACTTCCAGCATCTAATGCCTCAAAAATAGCAGGTAAAACTCTCAGCATTCGAATAGTTCCATTTGATTCATACTTCAAAAATGGAAGTTCTATCTCCCCAACTTGTTTATGATCTTTGTAAGTAGCATGAAGTGATTGAACACTTACATGTATGTTTTTGATGACCAGCTCTTTGTTCTCTAAATCGTCTTCACTCAATACATGTTTATCCATTTTTGATTCCAAATCAACCTTTAAATTTGTCAATGTGGGATCAGCTATTTTTAAATACTTGAGATATCTTTCTATTGCTTCCTCATTAGTATTTTCTTCATCAAAATCCGGTGCATTTCCAACCGAAGCCATATTTATCACACGATAATTCATTATTTCATTCAGAATCATACTTGCTAAAGGATTGTTTAACATAGCCGCCATTGCCAAGCATAATGCGTCTTCTCTAACAACAGATACCATATTCTTGAAACTAGACAATCCGGAGCGAAGTACTATGTCTTCATATTTTGGAGAAGTCCTCTTAATAAGTACTTCTGTCCGTTTCTTCTTTTTGGTCAAAAGCTCTTTTTGAATTTTTCCATCCTGAATTGCAAATGAATAAGTGTATAAAATTTCCTCGATAATCACCTGAATCTCAAAATACGTCTCTTTACTTTTACAATCAATATCAAACTTAAAAGTTTCGATTGGTGCTGCTAGTTCTTTCTTAATTGCAGGAACTTCTAATAGCTTATTATTATTAGCTCCCAACACAGTAGACATTATTATCATCTTCTGCATTTTCGTAAGTGCTGCCAAATAATTTGTTTTTCCAGAACCATTTGCTCCATAAATGTATGAAATTTTATTATAGTTCTGTCCAGAGACTTCAAATGTATTTTCCTCTAAGAACTCTTTTTTCAAATTCTCCGCAAGGGTTGTGATTCCAGTTATCTCCTTGAATGGACCTGTATTTCCTACTGAAAATGAAACAAACATAATTACACCATACCTTTCTACATCTTGGATTATACCTTCCCCCATCCAATCTGTCAATAGTTATCTTATATTTTCGTATTTTTTTACGATTTTCAGCTTTACCATAGCTTATTTCAATAAAAATCAAATAAAATATATGTATTTAACGCGAATTATGTCATTAATACCTGTCACCAGTTTTAGCTGCCAAGAAATAACAAAGGGACTGTCCAACAGTCCCTCAGCTATTATTTATAAATTATTTCATGACGCACAATCTCTTCTGCAGAATTCCGGACATTATTTACCGCTCTAACCCATTCCATCTGGTCACGAGCTTTCAATTCTTCCGTAATGCCCTGCTTCTCCATCATCTGACTCACCAGAATATCCATTCTCTCCTGTGCTTCATCGTCCACAGTATTCAGATGTTCTGTCAGTCTGTCTTCCAGCATATACAGTGAATACATTGCCGGACGATGCTCTTTCAGATATGTTTTCCGCATCATTCCATATTTCCCATAATGCGGTTCTTCATCTGTACTGACAAGATTCGGATAGTAAATTCCGTCTGCGCCAAGTGTGTAGGTTCCACCCATTTTTTCAAATGTGCTTTTCATGTGTTATTCCTCCTTGAAATCAGCGATGTCCTTAGATCATCGCATAATATTTCAGGGCAGCCTTGATAGCATCTTCTTTCTCTTTCGGGCATTGCGGAACTCTTGCATTTTCTGATTTTGAAAGATTATAGTTTTCTCCCACTTCAATTCCACATTTGCGTTTTACCTGAGAAATATATAAACTTGAAACCTTCAAGCCAAATTCTTTCAGCACATAATCTTTGATTTCCTGATAGGTTGCTTTCAACTCGGCACTGGTGGCATCCAGCTCGTCCAGGTCTAAGTCGATCTCTATCGTGTCATCTGGTTTTTGTTGGGACAAAAGAACAACCGTCTCCACATGCCCCGTATTAGGAAACATATCCACGCAACAACACTTCTCCACCTTATACCCTCTCTCCTGCAGAGTAACAAGGTCTCTTGCAAGTGAAGTAGGCTTGCAGGAAATGTACACCATTCTGTCAACACCGTAATCAATAATCTTCTCAAGTGCCTTAGGGTGGATTCCGTCACGAGGCGGGTCAAGTACGATGAAATCAGGCTTAATCTCAATATTATCAAGTGCCTTTAAGACATCATCCGCAATGAACTCACAGTTAGTAAGACCGTTCTGGGCTGCATTCTTCTTGGCAGCCTCAACAGCTTCCGCAACAATCTCAACACCGATAACCTTGCTGGCAACTGGAGATAACATCTGTGCAATCGTACCAGTACCTGTATACAGGTCATATATAACCGGTTTACTGCCAGCCACATCTCCAAATCCGCCAGAAAGCACATACTCCCTCGCCTTAGAGTAAAGCACTTCCGCTCCAAGAGAATTGGTCTGGAAGAATGAAAACGGTGTTATCTTGAAACGTAAGCCCAGAAGTTCCTCTTCAATATAATCCTGACCATACAGAAGCTCAGTTTTCTCGTTAATTACTGCATCTGCAAGGCTGTCGTTAAATGTATGGAGAACACCTGTAAGAGTGCCCTTATATTCAATTGATGTCAGGCAGTTTACAAGCTCTGTGAAATCATGCTCAATCTGAGTCGTTGTTACGATATCAACAAGAATCTGCCCTGTCTTTACAGACTTTCTTACAAGAAGATGACGCAGATACCCCTCGTGGCTTAACTTGTGCTGGAAAGGAAGCTCCTTCTCTATTGCATAATCCTGAACGCATGTGAGAATCTTTCTGTAATCCTCATCAATAATCTTACATTCTGTAACTGGAACAATATCATACATGCTGTTTCGTTTGTGAAGTCCGAGTGCAAGAGGTCCGTCCTTGTACTCATCACCAAATGAAAATTCCATCTTATTACGGTATTCTTCTGTAACCGGACTTCCGATTATCCCCTCAAATGGAAGCTCACCCGAAACAACTTCGCTAAGAAGCTTTTCCACCTGTGCGCTCTTAATCTTTAACTGTTCCTCGTAAGCTACTGTCTGGTAAGTGCAGCCACCGCATTTGCCAAAATGTGGACATGCCGGGTTGGTTTCAAGCGGACTCTTCTCAACAACTTCCATAAGTCTGCCTTCGCAATGTCCCTTTCTTTTCTTATTCACGCAGAATCTGACAGTCTGTCCAGGAATTGCGTTCTTGACGATTGCCTTTTCCTTCTGTCCGTCCTCATCTGTCACCCACACTGTCGCCTTGTTAGGGAAATCAACCTTTTCAACTTTACCTTCGTATACGCTTCCTTTTTTCAATCTATACTCCATTCCGCACATGAATTGTGCCTGTTATTAACATATTAATAGTTTCTGGCAGCACTTATTCACATAACGGCATACCTTATATAATTTTATCAGAAAAATGTGCTAAAGTATAGTAGTCACATTTACTCCGCCACGCTGACATTCTTTGCCTGCACTGCAGAATGTATTCTTTCAAGTACCTTGTCACACAGCCATGTATAAGCAGCACCGGCAGCATTCAGTCCTATACGTAATGCAACTGCATAAGGCATTCCAAAAAGTCCCGCCGCAATTGATAATGCGCCAAATGTATTAAAAGCTGTCTGCCATGCATAACCAGCGGAATATCCGACTCCGATACCACCTATCATGCCTATATACGGATACATTGATTCTGGCAGTACTATATACATCACTGCAAAAATCGCACATCCAACAACATTAAACAATGCCCTGTTTCCAATTCTCTTATCAACATCTTTAGAAAACGGCAGACACACTGACATGCACGCAATTCCAATCCACATTGCCCTAGGCAGTCCCATCAGTGAAACAATCAGCATAGCGCTTGATACGATAAATGTAAGCTTAATGTACCATCTTGTCCTTGCTGAATTAATATTAAATTCCTTAAACAAATCCCAAAATGTTCTTCTATATGGTCTGTTCCTCTGATTCTTATAGAAAATAATCATGCATACTAACATCCCGGCAAGCAGTCCCACAACTCTCATCATATATTCATGCCCTGTGACATCATATCCCTGTAGCAAAAGATACCCAAGAACGAATGTTGAATGATTATACATAATTACATTGTGACATCCCATTATCATAAGAAGCATAATACACACAACATTTATTACAAATGCAGCAACTGGCGGTACCATATTGGAAACCCTCGGTCCTGCTATCAATATTGCATATATTCCCATTATCGAAACTAATCCATGTGATGTCTTAATTCCAAAATCCGCCTGTCTTAATACCAGCACCGCAAGAAGCACTGTAACTCCGACAACACTATTATTATTCCCCAGCAGCTTACTGAATACTGTAACTACTGCGACGCAGAATATCATAACCAGATACACCTTAAAATTATATATAAGAATATGTCTTCTTTTCTCTTTAGAATCCTGTGTGTTCTTGATAAGCTGTTTTGAACCAGCCGAGCTTAACTGTAATTCCTGATAATATGTCATAAATTCCCGATTTCCTTTCCTCCCCTTAAATTTTGCTTAATGACAGGGTTGAGTAATATAACACTGATTACACCCCTATGTCAATTAAGAAATAATTAAATATTATGCAATAAAAAAGCCACAACCGCTGACATATCCTAATGGACATATCAAGCCGGCTGTGGCTTTCAATCATATCGCACTTATTACATTACTTCTCGATGTCTTCATCCTCGAAATCATCGTCAAAATCTTCGTCTTCGAAATCTTCATCATCGAAGTCATCTAAATAATCTGGTGTAAAATATCTGTATACAGCATAAGCGATACCAGCAACTGCTGCAACTGCACCAACGATAGCAAGAACAGCTATGATAATTGTGCTGCACTTCTTGCAGCATTTCTTATCTTCATCTTCCTTCTTGCTAATAAGTTCTCCTAATTTAGTAGCTGCGATAAGCTCATCTAATTTTTCTTTACTCATAACAATATCTCCTTTCATACCACGGATTTAATAAATGTATTATAGCATAGCGTTAAACATTTGTCATTATAGTTTTTTAAGTCTGGCAAATCCTGCCAGCATTTTCTTCTGTCCGTACTCTGCAAATTCAACTGTTACCATATAGTCTCTTGCTGAATCCTCTATAGCAAGTACCTTTCCTTCACCGAATTTCACATGGCTCACCATATCACCGACACTGTAGCCAAGTCCGCCTGAAGATTTTGCACTTATATCTGCACCTCTTGCAGCACCTATTACATTTCTTGAAGATAAGCCGCTTCGTGTAGGCATTCCTGCATAAGCACTTCTTACAGAATCTGCCTGAGTCTTTCTCTTTTCTGGTTTCTTAAGGTCAAATAATTCCATAGGGTCTTTTCCAAATCCCGGATTAGAACCACCATTTATCTTAACCTTTCTTGAACTATATGTTCCTGCTGCCCTTCCGCCTGGTGTGCCACTTCCGTAGCTGCTAAGAATTGATCTGGCTGTTGCACGCATGTTAATGCCTGTTGTATCCGGCTCATCTGATGTCCCGCCATATGCAATCCTGCCTTTAGCATACCCACTGGAATTGTTTTCTATGTGCATATAATCCTTAGGAATTTCATTAATAAATCTTGAAACCTTATTCATCTGTGTTTCACCACGCACCATACGTGACTTGGCACTTGTAAGATTAAGTATTTTCTCTGCTCTTGTTATTCCAACATAGCACAGTCTTCTCTCTTCCTCAATCTCAGTTGAATCATCTGACACAATTGTCATATAGCTTGGGAAAAGTCCGTCCTCCATTCCTGTCATATACACGATTGGAAATTCCAGACCTTTCGCACTGTGCAGCGTCATAAGCATTACATGAGGCTCTGACTCATCAAGATTATCAATATCCGCTATTAAGGCAACTTCTTCAAGAAGTCCTGAAAGTGTAGGCTCTTCGCCTGCTTCCTTACAGCCCTCCTCATAGCTTACTACCTTATTAATGAATTCATCCAGATTCTCGCGTCTTGCCTCAACCTCTTCCACCGTTTCATTCTGTGAAAGGCTCTCGATATATCCTGTATCCTCAATTACAGCCTCAGCAAGCTCCTTTAATGACATGAATTCTTCCTTGGCACGCAGTCTTCCAATAAGGTCAACAAATGGCTCTAACTTGGAAAGTGCCGCATTCTTTATTGTGTCAATATCCTTTGCATTGACAAGTGCTTCCCAGAAGGTAATATCATTAAAATCTGCATATTCCTGCAATCTGTCAATCGTAGTATTACCAATTCCTCTCTTCGGAACATTTATAATTCGCTTGACCGCCTGACCATCAAGACCATTATCAATAGTTTTAAGATAAGCAAGAATATCTTTGATTTCCTTTCGCTGATAGAAATTCTGTCCGCCATATATCTTATATGGAATGTTGTGAATCATCAGCTTTTCTTCCAAGGCTCTTGACTGTGCATTAGTTCTGTAAAGAATGGCAACATCATTATAATTCCAGCCATCCCTTACATACTCTGCAATACCACTCGCAACGCCTTCTGCCTCATCATACCCGTTCTCATACAGAGTATAATTGACCTTCTCGCCCTCTCCATTATCAGTCCAGAGTGACTTGCTCTTTCTGCCAATATTATTACTTATCACCGCATTTGCAGCATTAAGAATAGTCTGCGTCGAACGGTAATTCTGCTCAAGCTTTATAACCTTAGCGCCTGTGAACACATTTTCAAAGTTAAGAATATTATAAATGTTTGCTCCACGGAACTTATATATAGACTGGTCATCATCACCAACCACACATATATTGCCATACTTTGCTGCAAGCATTGCAACAAGCTTAAACTGTGATGTATTAGTATCCTGATACTCATCAACCATTATATATCTGAATCTGTCCTGATAATGCTCAAGTACCTCTGCATCACTCTGAAACAGCTCAACCGTCTTGAATATCAGGTCATCAAAATCAAGTGCATTGTTAAGCTTAAGCGTCTTCTGATATTCTCTGTATACGCCCGCAATTCTTCTAAGATTATAGTCGTTACCTGCCTCAAGCTCGAACTCATCAGGAGTCTTTAACTCATCTTTAGCAGATGAAATCTTACTCATAATTGCACGCTCTTTAAGCATCTTCGTATCTATATTCATTTTCTTACATATATCCTTGATTACAGACTTCTGGTCGTCCGTATCATATATCGTAAAGTTATTATCGTATCCAATTCTGTCTATGTATCTTCTTAAAATTCTCACGCATGTTGAGTGGAATGTACTTACCCATACAGCCCCTGCACCCTGTGCCACAGTAGTCTCAACTCGTTCTTTCATCTCTCTTGCAGCTTTATTAGTAAATGTAATTGCCATAATATTATATGGGTCTACTCCGCATTCTTCTATTAAATATGCAATTCTGTTCGTAAGCACACGCGTCTTTCCAGAGCCTGCCCCAGCAATAATAAGCAGCGCGCCATCTGTATATTTAACTGCCCTTTTCTGGCTGTCATTCAAATCTTCTAATCTCATATATCCACCTTCATGCAAATGTGAAATCTATATCCACCTTATTTCTGCCAACTACCACATTATACAAAAACAACGGGATGTTGCCAAGCCAATATGACAACATCCCTGATTGTTATTTATTAAATTCACATATTACTAATTGTCAGATTATGCAAGCTTTGTTCCACAGTTAGAACAGAACTTAGCGCCATTAGTTGGTGTTCCACAGTTAGGACAGAACTTAGGTGCTGTGCCACCTGACACATTTGCATTATTATTCATTGCAGTATTCATGTTATTCATCATCTGCTGTCCAACCTGCATTCCCATCTGGAGCTGCATCATATCACTGGCAATATTCGAACCGCCTCTTGAATTGCCGATACTATCAGCCATAGCCATCTGTGTATATCTGTTCATATCTCCAACCATTGCCTGAGAAGCTGCCTTATTAGTCATCTTCTGTACTTCTTCCGGATAAGAGAAGCTTGAGATAGTAAAGCATGTTATTGTGATTCCTAACTTGCTCATCTCCATATCAAGGTCTGTCTTAATACCCGCTGAGATATCATAAGCATTAGCCTGAAGATTAAACATATCCTTGCCTTCTTTAGAAATCCACTTCATAAGAAGCTGGTCAAGAACTGCTGATATTCTTTCCTTAACATCTGCAACAGTGTACATCTGCTTTACACCTGCTACCTTGTCTATAAGCGTAATGTAATCAGATACTGAAAACGAGAAGTTACCGAAAGCTCTTATTGGCATGCCACCTGGAAGTGCCTGTGTTGGAATAAGAATAGGATTCTTAGTTCCCCACTTCTCTGTGAATTCCTTAGTATTAACGAATAAAACTTCAGCTCTTACTCCACTGTTGAAGCCAAACTTAAAGCCTTTAAGTGTTGATAAGAATGGAATAATCTGTGATTCAATATCAAAGCTTCCCTCGTCCTTAAAAATACCTTCAATCTTACCATTGTACATAAAGATTGCATCCTGGCCGGCGCGGATAATCAGCTTACTGCCTTTCTTGATTTCTCTGTTGGTCCATTTCCAGAAGATTATATCATCTCTGTACTCTTCCCATTCAACTACGTTGGCAAACTGCCCTTTGAATAATCCCATGTTCCCTCTCCTTATCTATGTATTGCTTATCTCATTATAAATGTGCTTCTGAATTATAAGCCCATCTGAGCCTTAAGTGCTGCTAATTCATCATCAACTGCTGTGTTAGCTGGCTCTGCATCATACTTAGCTGCAAGACTGTCAACATCTGCCTCAAGCTGTGTCTGGTTAAGCTCTGCCATTGCATTAGCCTCGTCAAGCATCTTATTAGCCTTAGCCTCCATCTTACCGAATGCATCCATGCTTGTTCCAACACTGTTAACACTTGAACCAACCTTGTTGATTCTCTCCTGAGCCTTAGCTGCTGCAACCTTAGCCTTAACTGCATCTCTTCTTGCTTCAAGAGACTGGATATCCTTGCAGAGCTTATCATGCATCTGACGCATCTTAGCTGCATTGTCTGCTGCAATATTATATGTCTGCTGTAATGTAGCCTGCTTAGAAACTAACTGCTGCTTCTTCTCAAGGAATGTTCTTGCATCTGCCTCGTTGCCAGCCTTAAGAGCCTTTTCTGCATATGACTGATACTTGGCAACATCTGCTGTGCATTCATCAAGCTCTCTTTTACATCTTGTCTCCTCAGCCATAACTGAAGCTGTCTCTGCCTTAACCTTTCCAAGGTCGCTCTCAAGATTTCTCATGTACTGGTCAATCATCTTCTCTGGATCTTCACACTTATCGAGAAGTGCATTGATGTTAGCGCTCATAATGTCCTTGAATCTTGTTAAAATACCCATAATAATCCTCCATTCCTGTGCCGCTTTCTGGCACATATCACCCTCTGGTGCATCCGAATTCTGTCTCCCAGAATTCTTAAAAAACCTTTTTCATTATAATATATCAGGAGTAAAAAGTCACGAATATTTGCTCCTATGAAACATATTTTATATTCTTGTAATAAAAATTAAAATATCATAATATGCACATTACACTATGCCTGTCTCTTATACACATCTGACGCTGCCGACGAAGCTAGAAGTGTAGA
>ENA-OWZE01000666-OWZE01000666.1-human-gut-metagenome-genome-assembly--contig:-NODE-666-length-12700-cov-6.788217_pt1 | contig 12700 bp, 10 predicted proteins | sample MGYA00249759_ERZ652104 | MGnify/ENA primary metagenome ERZ652104 (study PRJEB26925, sample SAMN05827048) | human gut metagenome | biome: ENVO:2100002; feature: ENVO:00000062; material: ENVO:00002003...
CGAGATAGGCTCCTGTCTCGTGGGCTCGGAGATGTGTATAAGAGACAGCTGCAGTTCCCTCTCTATCTGTCTCTCTCTCTCTAAGATCCGTGCTTCTGCCTCGACGCGTTCTGTCTGAAGCTTTTTCTCCGCTTCCGTCAGTTTTTCTCTCTGTATCGCCGTCTCTTTTCGGAGCCGGTCAATATTTTTTTTGACCTCCGTGGTTTCCCTGGATTCCATTGCAGAATCTTTTTTTCTTTCTCCCGGTTCCAGATACACCATGCGGCTCTCCGGGAGTTCTGCTGTACTTCTGCCTGAAGCTGTTTCCGTACTTCTTTCTGTATTTCTTTCCGTACTTCTTTCTGTACTTCTTTCTGCACCCCTCTCCGCACTTCCCTGCAGTTCTTCCAAATGTCCTGTAAGTCCCGTGCTCCTGATCCGTGCAGTCTCCCGGCGGATCTCCAATGTCTTTTTCTGGCTGTTCGCGTATTCCCGTATTTCCCGGATCCCGCTGATCTCCTCCCAACTGAATCCATCCTGCCAACGGCAGAATACCGGACTCTCCCGCATTTCCGCTTCCGTTCTCCCTTTTCCAGCCAGAAGATCCCTGGCAATCTTCACCTCGCGCGAAAACCGTTTTTCTTCTTCCATGGAAAGATTTTTCATCGAGAGTTCCAACGCAGTCCTGACGCTCTCTTCCAGAATCCGCGCATTTCCGATAGATATCTTCACTCCGATGGAATTTTGCCAGCAAAAAATGAGATTCTGAAAAAACAACATCAGCCGGCGCTCTTCACCGCTCTTTTTTTGCTCAGATTCTTTCTCTCCCTGCAAAAATGTCAGTGTCGCTCCGGCGAACCCATATTCCTCTCTCGAAGAATATTTTTCTTTAATTTTTTCACACCAGTCAAGATAATGGAATTTCTGCGGCGTCTGCCGTATCCTCCATAGCCTGTCTCTCATCCGATCACCACGCTTTTTTATAGATCGATCCTGTTTTTGCTTCTATATTATCCACGGAAAGAAGCCCCCGTTCCGCCTGTCCTTGCGTCTCCCATCTGCACACCGGCATGCGCAATCTCAAACTTCTGGATCAGCAATTCATTTCCAAGCCCGTCCAGTCCTGAAACCTCCCACTTTACGATCACTCCGCCATTGATCCCATAGGAACCGGCAAATGATCCGGAACGGTCATATATGAACACATCGATCAGGCTGTTGATCCGGTAACCGGCTCTCCAGTTTTTGATCTGCTTCTGACCGGAAGAAAAACATTTGCCCTTTTCCAGAATCAGACGCCCGCCCTTTTTATTCGGCGATACCGCGATATGGGGCGCAAAATTCATTCCACCGACCTGAAATTCTTCAACCTCCTGATCCTGCTCCAGATTCATTACCCTGGAAAAACCAAATTCCTGATTATCAATAAACACGCGGAAGGAAAAATTATCACACAGATCTGCCCAGCTTCCTAATCCATGTCCCAGCATATTTACCCCCCTGTCATCTGCCGGATCTGATACCGGCAGCTTCTCATGAACTCCTCTCAGGCAAAGCCGCAGGTCTTAGATCTTAAATACATTTTCCGGCTCATCATTCAGTCGGCTGTTGATTCCCGACACCTCGCTGCACCACCGGATCCGGTCCAAATGGCTCATCTCCATAATGTCATCATGGGACCAGTGGAGGTAATAGGCCAGAAATGCCGCTTCCTTGTAGATTTTGTCTGCCGGATACGTCTCTATTGACCTGCCTCCATAAAATTTACCGGGATCCTGATCTCCTTTCCGCAGTGCGGACAGATTCCTGTGTAGGTCGGCATCTCCATTGTGTTGATCCTCTCATAAAGATCCTGAAGATACGCCAGATCCATCGTAAATAATTTCTCTACCGTCCTCGTATCCACCGCCGGAAGAGAACCAAGTTTCGTGATAACTCTCGCAAGAAGAATGATCGTAAGATATCCCGGATTCTGCTGAACCCGCGGATCTTTCAACGGAAGAATCTCGTCCGCTGCATTCGCGAGACGCATGGTCCCTTCCCTGTGGATCATTCCCGTATCATCGATATAGCCCCTTGGGAGCGTAAATGTAAACTCGGTCTGAAATGCCATATTGCTGGTTCCCCTTTCTTGCAGGTTCAGCCGGACCGCAAAATTTCCGGATTCTCTCCTTCTTCTTCTGCAGTCCAGCCGACATTTATGTTCCGCAACGTTCCGTCATACCGGATCCGTTACCATTTCCCGCTATGTATTTATGAGACTCTTGTCATTCCCTCATGGGCGATTTCAAGACTCTCGATCGCAACCTCAGAGGATGTCGCGTTGAAATCCGGTGCTGTATATTTTACCGGCCATGCGTTGATGATCTGCCAGGAAGCAGCCGGGCTTCCCGCGATATCTAAGAGCGTGATCGTAAGTGTTTTTCTCTCCACATCGCCCTCGAGTCCTGCTGTCATCCACTCATAAAGTACCATGGAGTCTACAAGCCCCTGTTTCAGAGTGATATTTCCATATTTTTTCAGTCCCGGGATCTTGAGCGGTGTCTGTGTCATATCGCCCTCCCGGTATTCGATCACATCGATGGACGCGTCAAAACCGGTAACCTCTGAGAATCCCCCGGCCTCCAGGCCGTCAATCTCTACTTTATAGTTAAATTTCCCATGCGGATATCCTGCCATGTCTTATCTCTCCTCTCAATTACTCGGCAGAGCCTGAATCACTCGTTTTCTGAGAAATCCTGAAGATTACGAACTCAGCAGGTTTCACAGGTGCAACACCGATCACACATACAAGACGTCCATTGTCGATATCGTCCTGACTCATTGTGTCGCGTCCGATGTTTACAAAGAATGCCTCTGACGGAACACTTCCCGCTAAGGAACCACCGCGCCACATTCCGGTCAGGAATACGTCGATCGTACGTTTCACGCGAACCCAGAGCACCTCATCGTTCGGCTCAAATACAGCCCAGTTCGTGTTCGCCTTAATGGACTCCTCAATGAAGATAAAGAGACGGCGGACATTGATGTACTTCCAGGACGGATCGCTGGATACGGTTCTCGCACCCCATACGCGGATTCCCATTCCCGGGAACGCGCGGATCAGGTTGATTCCCTTCGGGTTCAGAATATCCTGTTCTCCCTTATTAAACTGGCAGTCCAGTCCCACGCAGGCACGGACTACTTCGTTTGCAGGCGCTTTGTGTACACCGCGGCTGTTGTCGCTTCTCGCATAGATTCCCATGATGGAACCGGACGGCGGAATCGCAAAATTCTTTTTATCGAGCGGATCAAAGACCTGAAGCCACGGATGATATAAAGCGGCATAGCTGCTGTCAAAGATCTCCCTGTGTGCGATCATGTCATCGACTTTTCTCGCGTCCCTCGGCATATCGAGGACTGCGAATCTGCTGCCCAGATTTTCACAGTGGGCAACTAAGGTGAGCTGCACATTCGGATCTGTAACACCAGGAACTGCCAGAATAGACACCACGTCATTATCCAGGAATGCCTGAATTCCGCTTCTTCTGCTGGCTCCGTTGTCATATCCGATAAAGTCCGCTGCAGTGATCGAAGATACGGAACCATTGCTTCCACCGGCAAAGGAAACGCTTACGACCGCATCCCCCTCAGCAGAAAGCTCGTCAAACGGGGATTTTATCTCCGCTCCTCCTGCTGCACACGCTGCAGTGATCAGGTCAGATTTCGCGGTCTTTTTCTCAATATAGTTCGGGGCATCGATATTAAAGGATACATTCTCGTAAACCTCTGTCTGATCCTCATATCTGACTTCCAGAGTGAATTCACATGTGCTGATCACTTTCTTCGGAACCAGATTCTTATCAACAACATCTTCTTCAAACTCTTTTTCAAACTCAAGAATATTGTCCTGATTTTTTACGACACGGTTGTAGACAAGCTTTTCTCCGTCAGAAAAACTTACAACATCTCCCGGATTGAATCCTCCGCCGTTCTTTACAACATATTTTTTTCCGGACGCATTCTGAACGATCTCGAGGATCTGCGTCTTCGCCTTGCTCGCCGGAGCGATCACCGCGCGGATGTTATTTCCCCACATACCCGGGTTCTTCGCGGTAAGTGTCAGAACAGCACTATCCTCTGACGGAACAGCTGCTGCCGCACATTTCGCGTCTTCCGGTGCTACACGGGCGATAAAGCATCTTGCGCCTCCATTGATAAAGAAATGTTCTACTGCGTACGCAAGGAAACGATATTCGCCAAATTCATTCTCGGATAAATACCCACCATACTTTCTCTTAAAGTCGGAAAAGTTTGTAACGAGCTGCGGAAGGCCTTCGACCGGCCCTCTCTCCGCTAATCCGATAAATCCTGCGGTACTGGTTCCAACGCCTTCCATCGGCTTTGAACCGGAATCGAACTCCTCAACATATACGCCGGGTGATAAATACTCAGCCATAACCTTCATTTCTCCTTTCTCGCACATAACGGTCATGATTCGACTTGTTTTTCATATCATAGCAGGAGTTGCCAAACATTTTCTAAACAAATCCTTCCTTCTCTCCATTATTTTCTATATCCCCATCTTTCGTCAGAACATTTTTCCATACTTTCTTTAAATATTCCTCAAGACTTCCGTTATGTACCCGTTTTTCTGCCCGCAATTCCTCACTTCTATTCTTCAGGATCTTATCAACCGACTGAATAAATCTTTCCTTTTCCCTCTGTTTGTGAAGTTCATTTTCTTTTAACTGATCCAGATACTGATTCTTCACCGTCGAGAGTTTCCCCACTGTCCTCTGTTCTTCCAGAAGCTGCGCCCGTTCCTCTTTCTCTCTTTCGCTGTCTAAAAACGGAAGCATCTCCTGAACCGTCTCAAGCTTTCCCTGATTCCTCATCGCAGAAAGACTCTCTGTCAGCCTGCTTCCCGTTTTTTCCTGATCCAGTTTCAGTGCTGCTGCGCTCTTTTCTTTCACATGCGAATTCACAAACGCTCTCTTTTGCAGAAGTGGAAGCGGCACAGCCCCATTTTCACGGACATATTCGTAATCCCTGAGTTCTTTTCTCCGATCTTTTCTGAGTCCCGATATGACTGCCAGTTTTTCCGGAGCTTTCTGAACATCTTCCCTGTTCTTTTTCGCTGCTGCTTTCGAAAATCCGATTTCAAACGTTCCGTAAGAATTCCCGATTTCTAGCTTTTTTTCCGGTTCCCGTCCTTCCTTTTTTCGTTCTTCGGAGGACAGAAAGTGATCCATCTTTTCTCTTCGGCTGTTCTTCTCCCTCAGCACAGCCTGTGAATCTTTCCGGTATTCCCTGTAATCGTACTCCATGGTATTTCCTCCAGGTATTTTCCTAAACCATACTGTACTGTCCCATCTCCGCGCCAGTCAGCCGTTTCCCGCTCTTTTGAAATTCATTTTGAAGTGCCCGGAGAATGTGGCTCATGTCGATCTCCCTGCCGTCCGCTGCCGCAAGGAACGCGGAATTTACAGCAATGTTTTTGATATTGCTTCCCGTCAGCTCGAACTGGTCTGCCAAAAACTGCAGATCTACATCCTCTCTGACCGGACATGCCTCAGGGAATACCCGGTTCCACATTTCAAGCCGCTCCCCTGCATCCGGAATGGAAAATTCCACCACGTACTGGATTCTCCGCTTGAATGCCTCATCAAGATTCTGCTGGTAGTTTGTGGCAAGAATGCTGATTCCGTCGTAATCCTCCATCTTCTGCAGGAGAAATGCCGCCTCCATATTCTGATACTTGTCCTGAGAGTCTTTTACCTCCGTCCGTTTTCCAAACAGGGCATCTGCCTCGTCAAAAAACAGGATACAGAGACTTTTTGACGCTTCTTCAAAAATCATGTTGAGATTTTTTTCCGTCTCTCCCACATATTTACTGACCACCGCTGACAGATTGATGCGGTACAACTCCAGATCCAGTTCATTTGCCATGACCTGAGCCGCCATCGTTTTTCCGGTCCCCGGGCTGCCTGTAAATAGAATAGATGTCCCAAGACCATATGGAAATCTGCTTGAAAATTCCCAGGTACCATATACCAGCTCCTGATTTCTGCTTCGGCTGCAGATGTCCTGAAGGAGCTTCTTCGATGCCTCCGGAAGAACCAGATCCTCCCAGACAAACTGTGGACGGATCAATACTGCTTTCCCATGAAAACGGTACTCTGCCTGCCTCCTGCATGCAATTCTCAGTTCTTCCCTCGATGGAATTTCCGCATTGCGCGCAAAAGCCATATCCTTCGCCTGTTCCAGCACGTTCTGGAACTGCCCCGGAGTGAAACGGAATCTCTGCCACATTTCCCCGAATCCGTCTTCAAATGGAATCTGCCATTTTTTCGCGTACCGCATTCCCATGTCTTTTCTGGCAAATGGATCCGGTTCCCGGATCTCAAACACTGCGGGAACCTGCGCTGACCCCGGAATTACCGGACGCAGCGGCGTTTCCGTGATAATTATCACTAAAACAGGAAGTCTGTCCCATTCATGCCCCATCTCTCTCAGAGCCCGGAACAGTTCCCGTTCCCCCAGTGTATCTTCCCAGGTTACAGCGATCACACGTTCCTTTAAAAGGGCATTCACCCCGAGCTCTCCAAACATATTCCGGAATTTTTCCCGCCCGAGTTCCAGCAAAGAGCTTCCATCGAGAAGGATCAGCCCCATTTTCTTCTCACGACAGAACGCTTTTACATTCTCCAGCCTCCCGCTCCCATCTTTTCCAGCCAGATTCAGGAGGATCCATCCGTCTGAATGCTCTTTCTTTTTCTGTTCGACCCGGATCATATCCCTGTATACACTCCGCTCCGGATCCGGTTCCTCCGCTTTCTCAAAATTCGAAAAAATCTCCAGAAAAAACTCATCTGGATCCGGAGGAAATTCCTGCTCAATAAATCTCAGAACCTGTTCCCTGATGCGGTAAATGATTCGGCCAGACGCTTCTTCCACGTTCCTTCCGGCAATCGTGCGGATCTCCTTATCAAGCTCCGCCCGGTCTGTTTTTCCCCCAGCTTCCGCATTCGGTCTATTCTTTTCCCATGCCCGGATCAGCTCATCAGGATAGATCCCGTTGGTCCCGTTCAGATCAGGATCCCACTCAGCAAGCAATAAAAGCTCCAGCGCAAATGCTCCAAAGGCTGTCAGAGAACAGCGTTCCCGCACCAGCCCGATCCGTCTCTCCAGATCCGTCATTCCATCACCATTTCTTTCTGCAGCCCTCAAACGCCTTTCTGACTTCCGGACCGGGCTTTTCTTCAAACTCCCGCAGATAAAGGTCTTCATATTCTCTATATACACGGTTTGCGTTTTTATAATCACCAAGTCTTCCGTATGCCGTGATCAGCATCGCTGCGATATCTTCCGAATAGGGGTCCTCATTTCTGAACACTTCCAGATATTCCGCGGCCTCCGCCGTCTCCCCGATTCTCATTTTATAAGAGCCCAGAGATCTCAGACACTGCTGTACAATGCGTCCCATATAAGCCCGGATCCCATAAGTCCACTCTTCTGTACAGAATTCCAGATAAGCACCCCCATAAAGCTCTCTGATATCCGGCATTTTCCAGAGCTCCATCCAGTTTTCATTCTCCAGTTGTCCCTTTATCGCCATAATCGACGAATAATCTGATTCCGTCTTTCCAACATCCAGATAATACATTCCTTTCCTGCATATGATCAGCTCCGGTATCCCGGTATCCTTCAGATTTTTTCGCAGATACGTCATGGTTGTATAAAAAAGTTTTCTGGCTCTATCTTCCTCAAGTTCCGGCCAAAGACTTCCTATGATCACGTCACGGCTCACCGGAACCCCCTGTTTATTAAATAGAAACGCAAACAGTTCTTTCGTCTTTTTTGTCCGCCACTTCGGTTCTTCACCATGGTACTGGACATGAAAGCTTCCAAAGCTTTTGATCCGGACTTTTCCCGCGCTGGTCTCCTGCTCATCTTCCTCCGTATTTCTGTACTCAAAGATGGTTTTATTTTCTCCCTGCACCTGCAGATAATCCCGAAACATCCCCGGAAACAGATAACACTTCTCTTTCTGATCATACAGGAGAACTCCCTCTTCCTTTAAGAACTTCAGGTATTCCCCAACCCACGGGATCCCTAATGTCCTTTTCGCTGTGTCTCCGTCGATTTTTTCCCGCCCGGAGAGGGCTTTTAAAATACTCATTCCTTTTTCCGTAAAACGCTTTGTCAGACAGTTTCTCCCATACTGTCCATAGACCGGATGTCCCTTCAGTCTGCAGAGATCTTCTACCGGAATCCGTTTCTCCCCGTTTGCCATGAGATCCAACGCATAGCATATTCCAGCCGGAAATCCGCCAAAATATCTTCTCAATTCAGCTGCAATATGATCTTTTTCTTCTGCAGAACGGCCTGAGAGCCTGATATCAGCCAGTTGTCTGATGTCTTTTTCCGGAAGGAGCATTCTTTCCGGCCGCAGCCGGAAGATCTCTCCACAAAACATTTCCCTCAAACGGTTTTCCGATAAATTTTCCTGTCCTTTTGAGTCCAGCCAGACAACAACTTTCATTCTTTCCGTAAGCTTTTCCATCAGACGTCCCCCGAAAAACATCACTTCACGGGAATTCAGATACCGGATCCCGGAAATCGACACCAGCTTTTCCAAACCTGCCGCCTCCGTGATCCTGACAGCCATCTCCGCAGTCAGGTAACGCTTGATTTCCGGAAGAAGTTTCTCTGAAGAAGCAAGTTCATACAGATCTCTCATCTCTACAGGTATGCTTTGTCTTTTACAGTTCTCGTTGATCCACAGAATAAATTCCTCTACCGTATCGAGTTCCTGTGTGAAGTCCAGAAATAGGGCTGCGTGTTTTCCGACCTGTTCTGCCAGACAGACTCTTCCGTATTCCATCGACATATCTACCTGTGTGATCTTTCCGACATGATTCAAAATATCAAAGCCTGCTGTCTCAAATGTTTCTGTCTGATCCAGAACCTCTGCTGTCTTCATTCCTGTATCCTCCTTCCCGCAAATATATTTCTGTCCGATTCCGAAAGTCCTGACTTTTTTCATTTTTACATGTTCGACATTCTTCGTCAACATCTCCTGCACAAGATGTCGTTTTTCTGCACGAGTTGTAAAAATACAGAACATTTATTTTATTTCGTTTCGTTTTCTTTTATTTTCGTTTTTTCTACAATTTTATCATTCAAAACCATAGTGTTCAATTCTCCGGTTTTAAATGCAGGATTTCATGTATCAAATACACCATAATTCACGATCTTTTCACTTTTCATTTTCGACACGAAATCAATTGTTTTTTTCATTCCGGCATGATAAAATGAATCGAAAATTTTTGACCCATGCCCTCATTGGAGGAATCTATGAACATTTCCGCACAGATCCAGCAATCCGTACACATTATCACCGAATACTACGAAAACCGCCTGCAGCCGTTCTTCGATGCCATCGACGACGATCTTCTCTGGATCGGTCCTGCCGAGAGACAGTGGATGCAGGGAAAAGAAAATATCTTAAACGCCTTCACTCAGGAGGAAGGGAGACACCATCTGACATTCCGGATGAGCAATATCTCCGCCACACCAATCTCCTGCGGAACTCATGCCTGCGAGATCATTCTGACCTATCTCGTGTATACATACTATCCAAACGGTGCAATGACGGTTCATGACCAGAGGCTTCATTTCACCTGGAGAGATAAAAAAGTGACCGGCCCCGATGGAAAAAAGCATCTGGTTCCAAAAGCCGCTGTCATCCATATCTCCAACGCTTTTCCATACGATGACCGTGATAAGATCTATCCGGTCCATTATGATGAAATGAAAGTCCCGACGACACTCACGCCTGCAACCGGCCCCCGCATCACGATTTCCGGATCGAACCATGTATGTCATTTTCTGGCAGCGAATTCGATTCTTTACATTGAGACAGGATCCCGCTCCCCGTACACGGTCTTTCATACCTTAAACGGCGAGTTCAATTCCACGGAATCTATCTCAAAGCTCGAGAAAAAATACAGTGACATTTTCCTGCGGGTCCACGCCAGCTTCATGGTAAACCCGCTTTTCGTCCAGTCCATCCGCCGTTTCGAGATCACCCTGACCGACGGAACCGTACTTCCGGTCCCGGACAGAAAGTATGCGAAGGTGACGAAAGCGCTGCAGGAGTGGGGGACATCAACATCAATCAACTAAATCTTTGTTCATTCTGCGATTTAAACATATACGTCCTCTATCTTTTGCCTTTTATCCCGATTTATGAAACCAGAGGACCTTATTTTTACTATTTATCCGCTTTGCAAAATAGATAAAAGCACGCATCTGCTTCCTGCATCTGCGTGCTTTTCCTGTATCCGTAATTTAACTGACACTTTAATTATTTTTCCAATGCTCCGTATGCAGCAGCATATGCGCCTTATGGGACATCGGCTTTCCAAAGAAATCACTGTAGATCTCCCTGATATCCGGGTTCTCATGAGAGTAGCGGATATCAGCTTTTGCGTCCAGCGCATAGAGCTTTCTGCCTCTCGCAAACGCCAGCTCCTCACCATCGTGGATCGGCTGTCCGCCTCCGCCGACACAGCCGCCCGGGCAGGCCATGACTTCCACGAAATCGTAGTGGACCTCGCCGCGCTCGATCTGCTGTAAAAGTCTTCTCGTGTTTCCGAGTCCGCTGACCGCTGCTGTGCGGAGTTTGATGTCACCGACGGCAAATTCCACTTCCTGAACTCCGGCATTCTCCTGAAAACCTCCGCTGCGGACCGCTTTAAAAGCGTCTGCTGGAGGATTCTCGCCTTTTAAGGTAAAATACGCGGTGCGGAGAGCCGCCTCCATAACGCCGCCGGTCGCTCCGAAGATCACGCCCGCTCCGGTTCCCGCGTGCATCGGGCTGTCACTGGGGATCTCCACTAAGGTATCCGGACGGATATGGGCGGAGCGGATCATCTTTACAAGTTCCCGCGTCGTGAGCACCGCATCCACGTCATGTCCGGCATACTCGCCGTAGAAGAGATCCATCTCCCGCTCGCCTTTCTTTGCCACACACGGCATAATGGACAGCGTAAAGATCTGATCCGGAGAAACACCAAGCTTTTCCGCGAAATATGTCTTCATGACCGCGCCGAACATCTGCTGCGGAGATTTCGCCGTGGAGAGATAGTTCACCATGTACGGGAACTGGGTCTTCACAAAACGCACCCAGCCGGGGCAGCAGGACGTGAACATCGGTCTCTCCTTCAGCTCGCCGCTCGTAAACCGTTTTATAAACTCTGTGCTCTCCTCCATGATCGTGAGATCCGCAGAGAATACTGTATCAAAGGCGTAGTTCACGCCCATGCGTTTTAAAGCATCAAAGATCTTGCCCACCGGCGCGTCCTCGTCCGTAAGTCCGAGTTCCTCGCCCCAGGCCGCGCGCACCGCCGGGGCAACCTGGGCCACCACGATCTTATCCTTATTCTCGATCGCTTTCCAGACCTTCTCCGTATCGTCTCTCTCGGAGAGCGCTCCAACCGGACAGTGGGTGATACACTGACCGCAGAGAGCACAGTCAGCTTCCCGGATCGTCTTATGTCCCGCTACATTCACGGTCGTTCTGGAGCCGGTTCCTTCCACATCCCAGATGCCAAGCCCCTGGATCTTGTCGCAGACCTGCACGCAGCGCATGCACTTGATGCACTTCGCGGAATTGCGGATTAGCGGGAAATCCTTATCCCACGGCTGGTATTCCGGTTCCTGCCTGAACGGAATGTCCAGGATATTCAGGTCGCAAGCAACCTGCTGTAACTGGCAGTTCCCGTTTCTCGGACAGACAACGCACCGGTTATCATGCTGGGATAATAATAACTGTACCGTATTTCTTCTATGATTTCTGACCTTCGGGCTGTTGGTGTAGATCACCATGCCGTCCTTCACAACATTGTTGCAGGATGTGATCAGCTTCTCTTTTCCTTCCAGCTCCACGACGCAGACTCTGCAGGCCGCGATCTCGTTGATCCCCTTTAAGTAACAGAGCTTCGGGATCGGGATCCCGTTTCTCTCAGCAGCTTCCATGATCGTGATATTTTCCTCTGCCGAAATCTGTTTTCCGTCGATGATCATATTTACCATAATGTACTCCTGCCTCCTTTAAAGATTCCGTATCCGAAATGGTCGCAGCGCAGGCACCGTCCAGCTTCCTGCTTCGCCTCCTTCTCGGTCATGCAGTTCTCCACTGCGTTGAAATCACAGACGCGCTCGCAGGCATCACGTTCCGTTAAGTTCACGCGTCCGCACGGGGTCTTGTCTTTCAGGCTCGCCTCCGGGATCTCCACACCGCTGGTGATCTCGTGGTGGTAGCCGAGGTATTCATCGATGTTCGCCGCAACGACCTTCGCCGCCGCGATGGCTTTGATGACGGAAGCCGGACCGCTGGAGCAGTCGCCGCCCGCGAATACGCCAGGCATGTTCTCAAAAGTGCCGCTCTTTAAGGTGACGATCTTGCCGCGGGATACCGGGATCCCGGCCTTCTCGAAGTGTCCGGACTCGATATCCTGTCCGATGGCCTTGATGAGGATGTCGCATGGGATGTAGACATCCGGCTCTCCTGTCGGTTTCACGCTGGCACGTCCATCCTTGATCGCGCTGATCATCTGCGGGGTCGCGTAGATGCCGTGGATCTTGTGATCCTCGCCGACATCCAGGGACGCCGGAGCCTTTAAAGTCACTGTCTCTTATACACATCTGACGCTGCCGACGAAGCTAGAAG
>ENA-OWZE01000670-OWZE01000670.1-human-gut-metagenome-genome-assembly--contig:-NODE-670-length-12610-cov-6.333094_pt1 | contig 12610 bp, 9 predicted proteins | sample MGYA00249759_ERZ652104 | MGnify/ENA primary metagenome ERZ652104 (study PRJEB26925, sample SAMN05827048) | human gut metagenome | biome: ENVO:2100002; feature: ENVO:00000062; material: ENVO:00002003...
GACAGACAGACAGACAGACAGACAGACAGACAGACAGACAGACAGACAGACAGACAGACGAGTATAATGCGATGATTCGGCTGTGTCAATATGTTTTTGGTTATGTCACTGTTACTTTGAATGCAATTTCGGAAAACCATGACAGCAGGAGAAAGCCTGTTACAAGCGGAAACCGTGAAGCTGGTGAATACCCTTATTATGGCGCTTCCGGCATTGTGGACTATGTGAGCAGTTATATCTTCGATGGAGACTACTTGCTTATATCAGAGGATGGCAACAACCTTGTAGCGAGAAGCACACCGATTGCGTTCTCTGTTTCGGGGAAAAACTGGGTAAACAACCATGCCCATGTGTTGAAGTTTGACTGTTACGCAACAAGAAGGTATATCGAGTTCTATCTGAACTCTATCGACCTTTCTCCATATATTTCGGGCGGAGCGCAGCCAAAGCTGAATCAGAAGAATCTGAACAGTATTTCCATTCCTCTCCCGTCTATCAGCGAACAAGAAAGGATTGTGGGAATTCTTGACCGCTTTGACGCTCTTTGCAACGACCTGACTTCTGGCTTGCCTGCCGAGATTGATGCACGAACAAAGCAATACGAATATTACCGAGATAAGCTGCTTACTTTTGAGTCAGCAAAGAAGAAAGGAGTATTATGCTCAGTTCCGATTCATTAAAGGAAATTTCAAACATCTTCTGTGGTGATACTGCGGACTTTTACTCCTATAAACAAGGGTATAATCTGGTAGAGTTTTTTAACTCCAATTTCGGAACAAAAGACGTTTATCGTTCCGGCTTTCCATCAAGATGGGTGTATGTTCACGATAAACTTGTTGATTTAATCAATAGCCACCAAATAGATAGATTTTTCAACGTTGTTCTGGGCAAGAGTTACTTAATGCAAGAGCAATCGCTATCAGAAGTCGAGGCCGCCGAAAAAAGCGAGACTATATACGCCGAGTTTAATCGCATTATCCACAGAGATTTATGCAAAATAACTCGTAACAATGGGCGATATCATCTCGTTAAGGAAAATGACGATTTGGAACCAATTGGAAATGGTGGATTCGCCAATGTATATCGACAAAAGTCTACGGGTTTAGTAGTGAAGAAGTTGAAAGACGATTATTTGACAGATACGGGTATCAGAAGTCGTTTCAAGAGAGAATATAATATAACCAAATCCCTGCAAGATGCATTTGGAATCATTCGAGTTTACACATTCGATGAAGGAAGCAGCTCTTATACAATGGAGTATGCTGAAACGACGTTGGACAAGTATGTTAAATCATTTGATTTAACGGATGATATAAAGCTAAATTGTATTCGCCAAATTCTGCATATCATGACAGAAGTACACAAGCGTGATATCATCCACAGGGATATTAGCGCAAACAACATTTTTATTATTTCAGGAACGATTAAAATCGCAGATTTTGGATTGGGAAAAGACCTAAATGTTTTTACCTCTCATCAAACAATGCATACAAATGCGGTGGGACAGTTTTACTACTGTGCACCAGAACAGTTTATGATGCTCGAAGATGGTGATAAGCGTAGTGATGTGTATTCCCTTGGTCGTGTTATAAACTTCATTATGACGGGCGACCCAAGAGATTCTCACCATATTTACAGAAGCATTGCAGAAAAAGCCACAAACTCAGATGCTGCATACCGTTATGCAGATGCAGGACAGTTATCTGTCTTTTTTGAGAAAGCGGTTTCTTATAAGCAAAAAGCAGAAAATCAAACACGAATTGAAGAAAAAATAAGCAGAAAAGTTTTCGATGACGAAGTTGAAAGTTACATCTATGATCTGAGTGCAGAAAAAATATCTACAGCTATTCTCCATGAGAAAAAGGGATTCGTTGATGTGTTGTTAGCGTTTATGAAAACAAGCGAGGAACACGCATTGTATATCATCCAGAGCGTAGATAAATCATATCGAGATGTTTGTGGAAGAACTTTCGCTGCCTATGACCCATTTGCTTCCTTTGCCTATTTGGTTCTTCGTAATGGTTTTCCTTATGTAGTAAATGAGACCGCAGCAAATATTTTGCGCTTGGTAGCCCGTGATGTTAACAGATTTAGTGCACAACGCATGATTGAGAATATCAAGAATATTGGCGTTGAGCCAATGATAGAAGAAATATTAGATTCTTAATGAAAGGAGTCGTGAAATTATGAGCATTTACAACATCATTGCCGCAAGCAATGAGAGCAACGTGGTCGCTGAATATACGCCGGAAAGCTCACGCTCTGACAGCTTTCATAGCGAAGCGGCTCTTGAAAAAGAGTTCATCCGGCTGCTGACCATGCAAGGGTATGAGTACCTTGCCATCCATGACGAAAACAGTCTGATTACCAACCTCATACGGCAGCTGGAGCTTTTGAACGATTATGCCTTTACTGACAGCGAATGGAAGCGTTTCTTCACGGAGACCCTTGCTAATGCCAACGAGGGCATCGTTGAGAAAAGCCGTACCATCCAGACGAATCATGTGAAGGTGCTCCGCAGGGATGATGGAACTTCTAAGAATATTCAGCTTATAGATAAAAAGAATATTCACAACAACCGCTTGCAGGTGATCAACTAGTATGAGGAATCTGAGGGCAAGCATGATACACGCTACGATGTGACCATTTTGGTCAACGGTCTGCCCCTTGTTCATGTGGAGCTGAAACGCCGTGGCGTTGCCATCCGTGAAGCCTTTAACCAGATCAAGCGCTACCAGAGAGAAAGCTTCTGGGCAGCGAGCGGCTTGTATGAGTATGTGCAGATTTTCATCATCTCCAACGGAACCCATACCAAGTATTATTCCAACACCACCCGAAACAGCCATATCAAAGAAATGGGCGAATCTGCAAAGCAGAAATCGAAGAAAACCAGCAACAGCTTTGAGTTTACTTCCTTCTGGGCAGACGGCAACAATAAGGTGATTGCCGACCTGATTGATTTTACAAAAACCTTCCTTGCCAAGCACACCATTCTGAATGTGTTGACCAAGTATTGTGTTTTCACAACGGAAGAAATTCTGATGGTCATGCGTCCCTATCAGATTGCAGCTACCGAGCGCATCTTGACCCGCATCGAGGTATCCAGCAACTACAAGAAGATGGGAACACTGGATGCCGGAGGATACATCTGGCACACCACAGGAAGCGGTAAAACGCTGACCTCCTTCAAGACAGCTCAGCTTGCATCCGCACTTCCTTATGTGGACAAGGTTCTGTTTGTGGTCGATAGAAAAGACCTGGACTATCAGACCATGAAAGAATATGACCGCTTCGAAAAAGGCTCTGCCAACAGCAACGCTTCTACCAGAGTATTGCAGAGACAGCTTGAGGACAGGGACGAAAAAGGCGGCTATCATCCGTATAAGATCATCATCACGACCATCCAGAAGCTGGACAACTTTATCACGAAAAACAAAGGACACGAAGTGTTCGGCAAGCATTGCGTTATCATCTTTGACGAGTGCCACCGCAGCCAATTTGGAGATATGCACGCTAAGATTATCAAGGCGTTCAAGAATTATCATCTGTTTGGCTTTACCGGCACACCGATTTTCGCCGCCAATGCAGGAAAAGGCAAGCACATGGAGCTGCTGACCACACCACAGACCTTTGGCGATCAGCTCCACACTTACACCATCGTGGATGCCATCAATGACGGCAATGTACTTCCGTTCCGTATCGACTATGTGAATACGGTCAAGGAAAAAGAGAACATCAAGGACAAGAATGTTTCAGCAATCGACATTGAACGGGCGATGGGTGCGCCGGAGCGTATTCGGGAAATCGTCAAATACACGCTGGAGCATTTTGACCAGAAAACCAAACGTAACAGCTTCTATTCCTTGAAGGGCAAGCGTATGGCGGGCTTTAATGCCATGTTCGCTGTCAGCTCCATCCCCATGGCGATGAAGTACTATACGGAGTTCAAGAAGCAGCTTGCCGAAAGTCATCGACAGTTTACGATTGCAACCATTTTCAGTTACTCCGCAAATGAGGATGACCCCGAAGATGTTCTGCAAGAGGAAGGCTTTGATACCGATGCTCTTGACCAGACTTCCCGTGACTTCCTTGAAAGTGCAATCCAAGATTACAATGCTGCGTTCAATACCAACTTTGATACTTCCTCTGACAAGTTCCAGAACTACTACAAAGACTTGTCCATGCGAGTGAAGAACCGGGAAGTAGATTTGCTGATTGTTGTAAATATGTTCCTCACAGGTTTTGATGCGACTACGCTGAATACCCTGTGGGTGGACAAGAACCTCAAAATGCACGGATTGATTCAAGCCTATTCCCGTACCAATCGTATCTTGAATTCTGTTAAAACCTACGGCAACATTGTCTGCTTCCGTGATTTGCAGAAGGCTACGGATGATGCAATCGCTCTCTTTGGAGATAAGAATGCAAGTGGCATTGTTCTGCTCAAGAGCTTCAATGATTACTGGAACGGCTATGAGGATAATCACGGAAAATATCATCCGGGCTATGTTGACCTGCTTGAAAAGCTGGAAACAGAGTTTCTTCTTGGCACTCAGATTGTCGGAGAACAGGCAGAGAAGGACTTTATCAGGCTGTTCGGCACAATTCTTAGCATGAGAAACATTCTTTCGTCCTTTGATCAGTTTACAGAAATGGACAGCATTGCCGCACGAGATTTACAGGATTATCAGAGTATCTACCTTGATCTCTATGACAAGTACCGCAGAAAGGAAGATGCCGAAAAAGAGGATATAACGGACGATATTGAATTTGAAATCGAGCTGATTAAGCAGGTGGAAATCAATATCGACTACATATTGATGTTGGTTGAAAAATATCACGACGGCAACTGTGAAGATAAAGAAATCCTTGCTTCCATCCGCAAAGCAGTTGATGCAAGCATACAGCTTCGCAGTAAGAAGGATCTTATCGAAGCATTTATCAGCCATGTCAATGTGGACACGCAGGTCACTACGGACTGGCGGCGCTTTGTTCTGGAACAGGAAGAGAGTGATTTGACCGAGATCATAACAAGCGAAAAGTTGAAGTCGGAAGAAACCAGAAAGTTTGTTGATAATGCGTTCCGTGACGGAGCATTCAAAACGACAGGAACAGAAATCGACAAGCTCATGCCCCCGGTTTCACGCTTCGGCGGTGGCGGCAGAGTTAAGAAAAAGCAAGGTGTTATCGAAAAGCTGAAAGCCTTTTTCGAGAAATACTTCGGACTTGGAATTGCAGAATTTAGAGCGGAAGAACAGGAAAAGCCTGTCGTTTACGAAACCGAGCCAAGCTATCAGATGGTAGCCGAAGAATCTGCACCGTATGGAGCAAAAGACAATTAAATAATGCCCAAGCCAAAGGCGATCAACCGTAAAAAGTTGGTCGCTTTTGTTTTGCCCATTATCAGAAAGGAGAAGTTGCCCATGAGCGAAGAATTGGAAAAGCTGAGACACAAACAGTATGTTGCAGAGCGCAAGCTGACCGCAGCCAAGCACAAGGAGAAACGATTGCAGAGCGAGCTGAAACGGCTGACCAGAAGCGAGAGAACCCATCGGCTTTGCACTCGTGCCGGAATGTTGGAGACCTTTTTGAAAGAGCCAACCCTGCTGACCGATGAGGATGTGATGGAGCTGCTGACCTTCATCTTCCAGAGCGAAGCGGTTCAAAAGAAGCTGAATCTGCTGATTGAGAGCCGGAGAGAAACGCAGGAAGCGGACGAGGGAGAAAACCCTTGACGGAGACAAGGGCGCAATTATACACCACCTAAAGATGGTGATTGCGTTCTGCCGAAAGCCCATTGCATGGAGCTGATGATTCCCGCAAAAGTCCCTTGCTCCAATCATCCAGAGGAATCTACACTTCCCCTGCGCTGGCTTTGCCAGCTAACCCTTTGTGGACTTGACGCCGAGGAACGATTGCAAGCAACCATTCCCCGACAACAAGTGAATATCCCCCTGCCCGACCGTGCTGAAAAGTATCGGTCTTTTTTTGTACCATCGAAAGGAGGTTCAAACCAAAATGCCAGTACCACATTTGGAAATCCGCATCGTCCAGCGAAGCAAGGGCAGCTCTGCTGTTGCCGGAGCTGCCTACCAAGCCGGAGAGAAGCTGTTTTCCGAGTATGACCAGAAGATGAAAAACTATCTTTACAAGAAAGAGGTGGTTTACACAGAGGTCATGTTGCCCACCAATGTCCCGCCCAGATATGCTGACCGAGCAACACTTTGGAACGCTGCCGAGGAAGTAGAGAAGCAATGGAACTCCCAGCTTGCAAGGCGATTTGTGGTTGCCCTGCCGAGAGAAGCCCCGACCGCAATGTATCCGCAAATGATGCAGGAATACTGTCGAGAGCATTTTGTGTCCAAGGGAATGTGCTGTGACTTTGCAATCCATGACCCAGATCCTCCCGGACACAATCCCCATTGCCATATCATGTTGACCATGAGAGCCATTGATGAAAACGGAAAGTGGCTGCCCAAGAGCCGCAAGGTTTATGACCTTGACGAGAACGGAGATCGTATCAAACTTCCCTCCGGCAGATGGAAAAGTCACAAGGAAGATACCGTTGACTGGAACGAGCAGTACCATGCCGAGGAATGGAGACACGGCTGGGAGCTTGTTCAGAACAAGTATCTGGAGCTTGCCGGAAGCCCTGAACGAGTGGATATGCGCTCCTATGAGCGGCAGGGGCTTGATGTGCTGCCCACCGTCCACATGGGAGCCGCCGTTTCTGCGCTGGAACGCAAGGGCATTGAAACCAACATCGGCAATCTCAAACGAGATATTAAAGCCGCCAACCGCATGATGAATGCAATCCGCAGCACCATCCGAAATCTGCGAAACTGGATTGCGGACATTATGGAAGCCACCAAGGAAGTCTTTGCAGAAACGGAAGCACAGGCAAAGAACACTTCGCCCGATCTGGTTCTTCTGCTTCGTGACTATCTGAACTTGCGAAAGGCAGAACGCAGCGACTGGTCGAGGTACGGTCAGCAGAAAGGCACGACCGATGATTTGAAGGCAGTCTCCAAAGCCATCATCTATCTGAAAGAGCATGAGCTTTTCACGCTGGAAGATCTGGATGCAGCCCTGCAAGGAATGAATGAGAAGTCAAAGGGCATCAACGCCGCCATGAAGAAATCATCTGCCCGCATGAAGGTCATTACTGGCATTCAGAACGCCGTGGCAGACTGCCAGACCCACAAGGCGGTTCATGACAAGTATCTGAAAATCGGCTGGAAAGCACGACAGGCAGCGTTTGCAGAAAGCCATAAGGACGAGCTGGACAGCTTCAACAAAGCGTTCCGCTATCTCAAAAAGCAGGGCGTGGATTTGAATGTCAATCTGGATTACCTGCAAGCCGAATACAGCAAGCTGCAAACAACCTATGCAGAGCTTGCCGGACAGCTTGCCGCCGCCAAGGAGGAATTACAGCCGATGAAGGATATTCGCTATTGGATCAGCAAAGTCCTCACGCCGGAGCAGTCCGAAGTTGAGAAGAAGCCCGAACCGAAGCACTCCGTCACAGAGAAAATGAAGTTTCTGCAAGAGCAGAGCAGCAATCAGCAGGAGCAGAAAACCCCGCAACAGAAAAAACAGAATATGGAACTGTAAGGCACTTGCCGTTTTCATTGTGAAAATGTCAGGTGTCTTTTTTTGTTCCCCGAAAGGAAGATGCAATGAACGTATTTGAAGCGGTCAAGCAGAACTTGACCACCCGAGAGGCGGCAGAGATGTACGGCATTCCGGTCAATCGTCATGGCATGGCAGTCTGCCCGTTTCACAATGACAAGAATCCCAGCATGAAGGTGGACAAGCGTTTCCATTGTTTCGCTTGCCAAGCGGACGGAGATGCAGTTGATTTTGTTGCCCGTCTGTTCGGACTGCCCAGCAAAGCCGTCGCTATGAAGCTGGCTGACGATTTCGGTATCAGCTACGACAACAGGCAAAAGCACAGAATCAAGCCCCATATCCGAGAGCCTACCCCGGAACAGAGATACCGCCAGGAAGAAAGCAGATGCTACAAGGTGCTGTCCGATTACTTCCATCATCTCAGGGCATGGAAGCAGCAATACGCACCAAAGCAGCCGGAGGACGAATGGCATCCGCTGTTCGTGGAAGCTCTGCAAAGAGAAAGCCATGTCGAATATCTGCTGGATGTTCTTCTGTATGGCACAGCCGATGAAAAGAAGGCTCTGGTTGCCGAGCAAAGAAAAGAGGTGATGAAACTTGAGCAACGATTTGCAGAACACCCAGACGGGCATGACCGTGGAGGAAGTCAGAGGAAGTCTGGACTCGACCGATAACGGAGCTGTCAAAAACAGCATCCGAAACTGTCTGACAGTATTTCAGAATGACCCGAAGCTGGAAGGAGCGATTCGCTAATTGATATTGTGAAGCCGCTCTGGTGGAGCAAGCCGACAACGACCTTGAACGATACGGATTTGAATTATCTGATGCTCTATCTGGAAGATCAGTACACACTGACCAGCGAAAAGAAAATCCAGAAAGCCATCTCCATTGTTGCTGACTGCAACAAGTATCACCCCATCCGTGACTATCTGAACGGTCTGGAATGGGACGGCACTGAGCGCATCCGCTGCGCCCTGCCCCATTTTCTCGGAGCGGAAGAAAGCGAGTTCACCTATGAATGTCTGCGGCTGTTCATGTTGGGTGCAATCAGCCGGGTATTCAAGCCGGGAAGCAAGTTTGAAACCATGCTCTGTCTGGTCGGAGGACAAGGCGCAGGAAAGTCCACCTTATTCCGGCTGCTGGCAATCAAAGACGAGTGGTTTTCCGATGACCTGAAACGGATTGACGATGACAATGTTTACCGCAAGATGCAGGGACATTGGATTATCGAAATGTCCGAGATGATTGCCACAGCCAACGCCAAAAGAATTTAGGATATTAAGTCCTTTATCAGCAGGGCGAAGGAAACCTATAAAGTGCCGTATGAAACCCATCCGGCAGACCGATTGCGGCAATGTGTGTTCGGCGGCAGCTCCAATACAATGGACTTCCTGCCCCTCGACCGAAGCGGCAACCGAAGGTTCCTGCCCATCATGGTACACCCGGAACGAGCCGAGGTTCATATTCTGGAAGATGAAGCCGCATCGAGGGCGTATATCGACCTGATGTGGGCAGAAGCAATGACCATCTATCGGAGTGGTTCTTTTCGTCTTACTCTCTCAAAGCAAATGAACAAGGATCTGCGGGAGCTGCAAAAGCAGTTCATGCCGGAAGATACCAAGGCAGGGCTGATTCAGTCTTTCCTTGATGATTTCAGCGGCACACAGGTCTGCTCCAAGCTGATCTACGCAGAAGCTCTGAACCATTCCTTTGACGAGCCGAAGCAATGGGAAATCAGAGAGATCAATGAAATCATGAACAACAGCATCGAGGGCTGGACAGCGTTTTCCAATTCCCGAATCTTTGCTAAGTACGGCAGACAGCGAGGTTGGGAGCGAGCTGCTTCCGGCAACGAGCAAGCAGCAACCGGCTCTGATTTACCGGACGGTTTTCGTGAGGTGACCGAGGAAGAAGCCCGACAGATGGAGCTGCCCTTCTGATAAACCGACCGTGTTGCCGAGCTGGTTGCTATCCCGTTGCCGACCCCGTTGCTGGGCTAATCCCTTAAATCTCTTTTATTTACAAAGGTTTTAAGAAGCTTGACAACGAAAGCAACGGAGAAATCAAAGAAAAAAGCAAAAACAGTATAAGAGCCAGATAGGACTATGTTCGAGGTTTTTTGAAGCCTGTTGCCGGACTTCGTTGCCGACACGCACCCTGTCTGGCTTTTTCCGTTTCAAGGAGGTATCGCATGGCACAGAACAACAAAGCAGTCCAAACATCCAAAGCAAATCCGGCAGGCTCGTTCAGTATGAGAATGGGCAGCACCACCTATATCATCGGCGTTCATTTCAGCACAGAGAGCAAGGACACCTTGGAGGACAAGATGAAGCGGCTGATGCGTGATGATGTGAAAGCGGATAATTTCTAAGCCGAAAATCGTATGCAACACTTCTGTTTTCTATCTTGACAGGAACGACCCGAATGGAACGAATTTGGCTGGACTGAAATAATTTTACGGCTTTCATTTTCATAACCTCGCCTTCATTTATTTCTTATACGCGACTTAATTTTGCTTCTTCTGTCTTTCGCTAGATTCTATTTTGCCTATCGTAGAACATGACTTATAACCAAGTTTTTTAGTAAGTTCTTCTTGCGACATATTTAATTCTTTGCGTTTAGTTCTTATTCTAACGCATAATGTCATAATTAAAAATCACCTTTTTTGTATATGGTTATAGTAACATAATTGTTCTATATAATCAATAAAGGTTACTAAACGTAATTAGTGAGAAAAAGGATGTTGAGGAGTGGGAGACTATTAAAATGGTTTAAAAAGATAAACTGTATTGAGAAATAATTTTATAGAATATAGGTGGATTTGCAGCATAATTTAAAGTATATTACTTAAGAGATTCTAGAGTGTTTAGGAGTAGTGAAAGTGCAGCGTAGTTGTATATATGACACTTAAAGAATAATTTATATTTGGGGCCAACGCTGGGGCCAACGCGCCTAAAAAATCGCCAAAAACAGGGCGAAAAACAGCAAAAATCAACAACTTAAAAACGCTTTTTTTACACACAAAAATACCCCGCAACCTGTATGGTTACGGGGTTTCTTTCGTGGTGATCCAGGAGGGATTCGAACCCCCGACCCACGGCTTAGAAGGCCGTTGCTCTATCCAACTGAGCTACTGAACCATGTGGATTCCCTATATAATTATCTATTATAGTATAAATTATGTACTATGTATCGTCAACTACACCCTATCTTAGTATACCCTAAAAAAGGCAAAAAAAAATGGAGCGGGTGAAGGGAATCGAACCCTCGCGACCAGCTTGGAAGGCTGGGGCTCTACCATTGAGCTACACCCGCAAATAAAAAATGGTCGGAGCAGCAGGATTCGAACCTGCGACCCCCTGGTCCCAAGCCAGGTGCGCTACCAAACTGCGCTATGCCCCGTCATTAATTACTTGCTAATTATAGCAAACCTGGTAGTTGATGTCAACCACTACTCTTGCTGAGTTTTTACTCTGTTGAGTATCGCTCTGCAACGAAAATTATTATATCATTGATACAAATTAGTGACAAGTACTTTTTTACAACTTCATTAATTTTTTAAATTTTATTAGTACATATAAAAACATGCACCCCTTTCGAGGTGCATGTCATTATAGTTTATATTATCTTACTTAGGTTTTAAACAGCTTTTGAGCCATTAAGCAATCAAATGATTAGCTATAAAATTAACCTTCGTAGCTACCGTCTTCTACTACTTTAGGATTCTTAGCGATACCTTGTTTTACAGCAACTTCAGCAACTGCTTTTGCAACAGCTGGAGCTACGCGAGGATCGAATACGGATGGCATTACGTTTTCTTCGTTCAATTCACTATCAGGAATCAAGTGAGCCAAAGCGTCAGCAGCAGCTAATTTCATTTCGTCAGTGATTTGAGACGCACGAACGTCGATAGCACCGCGGAATACGCCAGGGAATACTGCTACGTTGTTGATTTGGTTAGGAGCATCGGAACGACCTGTACCAGCAACACGGATACCAGCAGCTTTCATATCAGCATATGTTGCTTCTGGGTTAGGGTTAGCCATTGCGAATACGATTGCATCGTCAGCCAAGTTTTCCAAAATTTCTTTTGTAAATGCACCTGCTGCAGATACACCAAGAAGAATATCAGCACCTTTAGCATTTTCAGCCAAGTTGCCATGTTTTTCTTCAAGTTTAAGCAAGTCGATCAATTCAGCTTGCAAGGAGTCAAGACGTTTGTAATCTTTGTGCAATACGCCAGAAGATACTAACAATGTAATATCACGAGCGCCTGCAAGGTATAACAAACGAGCAATGTTTGCACCAGCAGCACCAGCACCGTTTACAACGATTTTAGCAGTAGCTAAATCCTTTTTAACCAAACGAAGAGCGCCTTTTACACCTGCTAAGCATGCGATAGCAGTACCGTGTTGGTCATCGGGGAATACAGGGATTTCTAACTCTGCTTTCAAACGATTTTCAACTTCATAGCATTTAGGAGAGGAAATATCTTCCAAATTAATACCAGCAAAGTTTTTTTGCAACAATTTTACTGTATTGATCAATGTATCAGCATCTTTTGTATCTACAACCAATGGAATGCAGTCTACATCACCGAATTTTTTGAACAATAAGGATTTACCTTCCATTACAGGCAATGCTGCTGCAGCGCCAATATCACCAAGGCCAAGTACACGAGTACCGTCAGATACAACGGCAACCATGTTGGAACGGCAAGTTAATTCGAAGGATTCTGCTTCATTATCTTTAATACGCAAACATGGTTCTGCTACACCTGGTGTGTAAGCTACAGATAAATCATGAGCGTCTTTTAATTCATATTTAGTTCCTACAGTAAGGAAACCTTTTAATTCACGTTTTTTTTGTACAGCTAATTCACGTACGTCCATAATAATTCTCCTTTGTGGATAAACTCGGACTCTTTTGAGTCGGTAATTAATACCCTGTCTCTTATACACATCTGACGCTGCCGACG
>ENA-OWZE01000676-OWZE01000676.1-human-gut-metagenome-genome-assembly--contig:-NODE-676-length-12499-cov-9.110174_pt1 | contig 12499 bp, 11 predicted proteins | sample MGYA00249759_ERZ652104 | MGnify/ENA primary metagenome ERZ652104 (study PRJEB26925, sample SAMN05827048) | human gut metagenome | biome: ENVO:2100002; feature: ENVO:00000062; material: ENVO:00002003...
GAGATAGGCTCCGGTCTCGTGGGCTCGGAGATGTGTATAAGAGACAGGTCTTGCCCTCCTGCAGGCTCATAAACTTTTGCAGGATGTCCATCATGCTGTCCTTCTGGAACACTTCTTCCCAGAGGTAGGCAGTAAGGTAGCCGCTGGGGTTGGGCGGGTTGCCTGCGCCGCCGTCCCGCCCGGCACCGTTGGAGCCTTGATTGAAGGGCAGAAAGCGGGTGTCCTTGCCTGCCAGCCGGGTGGCCATCCACACCTCGGTCAGGTCTACGCAAAAGTAGCCCAGAATGCGCTTGTTGAACTGGAAACACACCTCTCGGGGGTCCCGGTCGTGCATCCACTGCTGCTTGGCGTTCTCCACGGTCTGCCCGGTGAACTGGTTCTTCAGCTCAAAGGCGAACACCGGGATGCCGTTTACCGCAAGCACCATATCCACCGAGTTGTGGGTGGTGTCGGAGTAGAACCACTGCCGGTTGCAGGTGATCTCGTTTTGGGCGTAGCGCTGGGCATCCTTCTGGTTCAGCGCGGACTCCGGCTGAAAATAGCACACCCGGAACCGCCGTCCCCGGTGCTTGAACCCATACCGCAGCACCGAAAGCAGCCCGTCCGCATCGCAGGCATTGTTAAAGGCCGTGCAGAACTTCCGCACCGGGTTTACCGGGTTCTGCTTTTCAAAAAATGCCCACTCGTTGGGCTGGGTCTTTTGCACAAAACGGATCAGGGTATCCACAAACAGCCCCAGCTTGGGGTCGTAGCAATCCCCGTTGCGGGTGTAGCCGCCGGCAGGGGAGAGCAGCGCCGCCGCAATGTCCGATTCAAACTGCTTTTCGGTGGTGTTGAGGGGCATGGTTAGACCTCCTTAGTTTTTCATTACATGTGTTTGACAGTCAATAGCGTCAAATTTTATTACTTTTTCTTTGCAGGAAAGTTTTGGATGTGGGTCGCCGGTATAATCTTCGATTCGGAAATGAAGGGGATACTCGTACAAATTGAAATTGTTGTCATAAATTCCGAGCGTAATAGATTCAATAGATGAAAAAATAAAAATGGAACAGGAAAGGCGATTACAAATAATCTGAAAAGTTTCAGAAGGCTTGATGGGAGATTTTGTTGGAAAAGCGTAAGGAGAATTGTTTATTTTTATATAAGCAAAAATACCAGCGCAGTTGCTTACGTTAGTAAGAACTAGATTCTCCCAATGATATACAATAGAAGTTGGAGTTAATGAAACTGGGTGAGAATTGGTATCTTCTGGGATGGAAAGTGTTTTAATATTTTGAATTTCATTTTTAGAGAGATCAACTAAGTGTTGTACGACTAAGTAAGGTTTGATGCTCTCTAAATAATTGCGTCGCTCTTTCTTTTGCTCGTGTTTGATAGTTAACCACACGCCACCGAAAGTAAATAGACCACCGATAATACTAGACAATATAGAAATAATATTTGAAGCTGTCTCCATTTTATACCTCCCGTTTCCCCGTTACAACCTCATAAATCAAACTTTTCTTATAGCTTTCAAGTTCTTTTACCAGCTGCTCCTTCTTCGCAATCAGTTTGTCAATCTCGGTGCACTTGGTGTCAAGGAAGTCGGCAATTTCTTTTTGCTCGGTAATTGGAGGTACAATAAAATAGAGGGATAAAAAAGAATCTGGATATAACCGCAATCTTGAAAGAGTCATTCCTGTTGAATGAATCGTGTAGGTATCAATAAGAGGACGAATACGAAGTAGATAATCTAAATATTCAAAGTAGTAATCATTTGCTTTCTGACGATATGTATTGTAAGAGGGGCTGATTACACCATGAAATTTAGAAACACCGATAGCTCCCTGCCACATCCACATGGTATTAGCGGCTAGGTCACCATTGTGACAGATTTTATAACCGACAAGAGATTCGGACATGAACATATTAACAGTCTTTTGACTTCTTGGAGTAACACCTGTGATATGAGATACGGTAAGTAACTCTTCACTTCCGGTTTCAGAACGCTCATTTGTTTCAGAAAATAATTGCTTTCCACGTTTTACTGTCCAGTTTGCAGGAATTTCAGAAACCCACTCAACCCCGCTATCCTTCATCTCCCGCTCACCACGCACGCCTTTGGTAACCGCCTGCGTAATAACCGCCTGCTTGAGCTTTTTGTATTCCTCAATGCTGGAGCGAGTTTTGGAAAGCATGGTGTCAATTTCAGTGCATTTTGCATTCAAGTACTGAGCAGACCGAATCTGAATCTCTTTAGGAGGAACGGCAAGTAACATATTTGAAAAATCCCAGTACTGGATATTCTTGCCCTCACGAATACCGACAGTAAGGCTGTTTATTTTACTGATAAAACCATCTGATTTGAAAAGATACCGAAAAAAGTCATTGGAAAGGTCTTTGGTGGCATGAAATACCTGATATGCAGGGGAACATACACCCTCATAATTTGAAAACTCAAAGCCGCCTTGAAAACTACGCAGACTGATTACAAAATCCCCAATATGGATTGTTTTGAAAGCTCGTAAATCCGTGGTTTCTTTAACTTGAACAACGCCCTCTAACTGACTTTGTGGAATAACACCGTATTTCTGAGTAGGAGAGAGAAGAACAAGAGTGGAGTTTCCTTTTTCATTTCGCTGTGAGAAGAGATACTTGGCTTTTATAAGCTCCCACCCCTCCGGAATCTCCCCAATCCATTCAATGCCGCTGTCTTTCATTTTACGCATTTTCTGTACCATGCTTTCCGTATTCTGCAACCAGATAGTTGACGATTGCACTACAGGTAACCATCATGAATTTGGCTTCTTCAAAAGTAACGATGCTTTCGGCTTCGTGCTCGGCATGACGTACACCACCTTGATCGCAGGCATAAGAGTAAAGTTTATCAATTCCAGAGTTAAGACAAGGATGCAATTTTAGTCCGTGCTTAGCAAGTAGTTTTAATGCTTCACCAAGAGTAGCACTGTCTTTTTCTGCAATAATGCGGCAGGTTGCTTCGACGGCACTGATACTTTCTTTGACGCAGTTTTTATAGTCTGGGTGTTCGCGGTCAGATAAAAAGTTGAGAGCCTTCTTAAGGTGTTTGCGTGCGCCGTCAAAAGGCGTACAGCAGGCTTGTTCAATTTCTTTTACTTCGATTTCATCTGTAATAGGAACGATTTCACCAGATATAAAGCGGTAACCTACATATTCACTTTGGAAAAGTTCATTGAACCACTCTTGAAAAACATCGATACAATTGTTAGTGGATAAGGCAAACCAATTGCAAATATACCAAAGCAAATCTAAAACTTCGTTATAAGGAGCCTCCATTAAAACCTCTTCGATTCGGGAATAAAACTTTTCCCAATCATAATGATAACCAAGCGGTAAATGATTTAAATCTGCAAAAACATTCTGCATTAGATTTTTACAGAAAATATTTGAAAGATTTTGATCTGTAGGACCGTACTTTATATTACGAGTTTCGCATTCATGGTTGAATGTTACTTGCAAAAAATCGTAGAGTTTATTACTAATAAATGTCCGAGTTCTTTCATCAAAATCATCAATTTGCATTTGGATGTTACAAGGGTCAATGCCGGCTCTGTCACTAAATCCACCGCGAACCTTAATCATACTTTTCCGTTCCATTATTCGTCCTCCTTATGGAACAGCTCTGCCAGCCCGGCGGAGATATCCTGTTCCAGTGCGGTGATGCGCGCCACGATATCCTCCACGGCTTCCGGTGCCTGATACTCGTAGAAATAGCGGGTCATGGGGATCTCGTAGCCCACCTTGGTCTTGCTGTGGTCGATCCAGGCGTCGGGGGCGTAGGGCAGAACTTCCCGGGCAAAGTAGGCGTCAATATCCTGCACCAGCGGCACGTTTTCAGTGTCCCGCAGGCTGGTGTCCGGCACGGGCTTGCCACGCTTCAGGATAACGTTGCCCGCCTCGTCCCGCTGGGGACGCTCCACCACGATCTTGTTGTAGCCGAACTCCACGCTCTCGAACACTTTGCTCTCGCAGTAGATGCCGTTTTTGTCGCCGTACACCTTGCCGTTGGCAAATTCGCCGTAGGCGGTGACGATCAGCTCCCGGCAGGCATCGGTGATGTCGTTGCGCTTGGTGCCGATGCTCTTGCGGCGGGGCTCGAAGCAGTGGCTGGCGTCAATAAGCTGCACCTTGCCTGCACGGTGGGCGGGCTTATCCTTGCTGAGCACCCAGATGTAGGTGGAGATGCCGGTGTTCATGAACATATCGGTGGAAAGCTGGATGATGCAGTCCAGCCAGTCGTTTTCCAGAATATACTGCCGGATGTTGCTGGGCCCGCTGCCGGCATCGCCGCTGAACAGGGGAGAGCCGTTCTGGATAATGGCCATCTTGCCCTTGTTTGCCAGCTTGGCAAGGCCGTTCAGCACAAAAAGCTGCTGCCCATCGCTGATCTTGGGCAGACCGGGGGCAAAACGCCCCATCTCGCCGCGGGCGGCCTCGGCTTCCACCGCCTTCTGCTCCCGCTTCCAGTCAATGCCGAAGGGCGGGTTGGAGATGATGTACTGGAAGGTGAACCCGGGGAACTGATCCTCCGACAGAGTATCACCGAACCGCATGTTGTTGGGGTCGCCGCCGCGGATCATCATGTCTGCCTTGGCGATGGCAAAGGTGGAGGGGTTGAACTCCTGCCCGAAGCAGGTCACCTCAATGTCGCTGTTCAGCTCGTGGATGCGCTCCTCCATGCAGCTCAGCATTTGGCTGGTGCCCATGGCCATATCGTAAACGGTCATGCTGCTGGTATCGAGGTCGGCTTCAGACAGCAGCAGGTCGGTCATCAGGTAGATGATATCCCGGCTGGTGAAGTGCGCTCCGGCTTCCTCGCCAAAGCTTTCGGAGAACCGCCGCACCAAGTCTTCAAAGATGTAGCCGCAGTCCACGGCGCTGATCTTGTCCGGGCCAAGATAGCCCTTCTCGGAGCCGAATTCCTTGATGACGAGGTAGAGGGTGTTGCTCTCCACCATCCGCTTGATGATGTTGTCAAAGTCGAACTTTGCCAGCACGTCCTGTGCGTTGGCAGAGAAACCGGACAGGTAATCCCGGAAGTTGGACTCAATGTTGTCCGGGTCTGCCAGCAGGGTCTCGAAGGTGAAACGGCTGGTGTTATAGAACTGGTAGCCGGAGGCCTTCTGCAAAAAGCCGTCGATGACCTGCAGCTTTTTCACCTTTTCGTAGGTGTCCAGCACTGCCTGATGGGTGGGCAGCAGGCAGTCGTGGAACCGCTTCACCACGGTCATGGGCAGAATGACCAGACCGTACTCGTGGGGCTTGAACGGCCCCCGCAGCATATCGGCTACGTTCCAGATCATGGCGGCTTTTTCGGCAATATTGGCACCTACGGCGGTGATCTTATCGTTTGGCATACGTTGCTCCTTATTTTTTGTGATAGGTGGACATCCTGATTTTACAACAATGGGTGTCCTATAAATCGGATAGCAGGATGCTTTTCCTGAAAAATGATTCTTGCATCTATTGTACCACGATAAAAGTGGAAACACCATATTCCGGCAAAAGAAAATGCCCGCCTGAAAACCAGACGGGCAAACTGTAAATCATATCATCTGAAAATGCTTCAGAGCCTCCACAATTGCATCTTCTTTCTCCTTGGGACACTGAGGCTGCTTTGTATTTTCGGACTTCGCCTTGTGATGGTTCTCTCGTACCTCCAGACCGCATTTCTGCTTGACCTGCGAGATATACAGGGAAGAAACCTTCAGCCCAGTCTGTTCCAACACACGGGCCTTGATTTCAGGATAGGTCGCACCCTTTTGCAATCCTGAAGTGTCCATGCCCTCCAAAGAGAACTCTACACGGACTTTTTTGAAGTCGATCTCACCCTTGGAAAGTGCAATGACACATTCGACGTGGCTTGAGGGTTGCGTTTGTTACATCGTTTTGGTATAACAACTCACAACCTCGCAATGCCGTGTTCTTGGAAACAGATCCACCGGCTGCACCTTCTCTGCGTGATATCCATTTTGTTCCAGCCATGCAGCATCTCTTGCGGCGGTGGCGGGGTTGCAGCTGACGTAGACCACCCGGCGGGGAGACATGCGCACGACAGCGGAAAGGGTGGCTTCGTCGCAGCCCTTGCGGGGAGGGTCCAGCATTACGATGTCCGGGTGAAGGCCCTCAGCGGCAAGGCGGGTGGCGGCCTGACCGGCATCTGCGCAGAAAAATCGGCTCTTTGCGGCCACATCTGCACCCATGCGGGCAGCGTTAGCCTTGGCACTTTCAATGGCTTCCGGTACGATCTCCACACCGATCAGCTCACGGCAGTGCGCTGCCATGGAAAGACCAATGGTGCCCATGCCGCAGTAGAGATCCAGCAGCAGGTCGTCCGGGGTAAGCTGAGCATACTGGGCGGCAATGCCGTAAAGCTGCTCAGCGGCAAGGGTATTGACCTGATAGAAGGAAAGCGGGCCAAGCTGCACCGGAACGCCGCACAGGGTGTCTTCAATATAGCCCGGGCCGTACAGAGTGTGGGTCTCGGTGCCAAGAATCACGTTGGTGTTTTTAGCATTTACGTTCAGCAGGATCGTGGTGATCTCTGCAAATTGAGCTTTCAGCCGGGTGCAAAGCTCCTCGGCGCAGGGCAGCTTGGCACAGGTGCAGACAAGGCAGACCATGATCTGGCCGCTGTGAGCGCCGCGACGCAGAAAGATATGACGCACAAGGCCCTTTCCGGTCTCCTCGCCGTACGGCTGAATGCCCTTTTCTGCAAAAAAAGCGCACAATGCGTTGCCGATCTCATTCAGCACACCGGGCTGCAGGCGGCAGTCCGGGCAGGGGACGATACGATGGGTGCGCCCGGCGTAGAAGCCGATACAGGGCTTACCGCTTTTGTCCACGCCCACCGGGAACTGCACCTTATTGCGGTAGCGGTTCACTTCCGGCGAACCCACAATGGGCAGCACAGGCACATCCAATCCTCCGATGCGGGCAAAGGCATCTGCAACATTCTCCTGCTTGGCGCGCAGCTCGGCAGCATAGTCCAGATGCCGCAGGCTGCAGCCGCCGCAGGGGCCTGCCACGGCACAATCCACCGGGATACGGTCCGGCGAAGGAGTGAGCACCTCGTCCAGAATACCGAAGGCGTAGCGCTTGCAGTCCTTAACGATGCGCACCCGGGCTTCGTCGCCGGGGGCGGCACCGGGAATAAACACGGTCTCACCGTCTGGGCTGTGTGCTACGCCGCTGCCATCGCTGGAAAGACGCTCTACGCGCAGGGTGAGAACTTGATTTTTCTGTAAGGGCATGAAGGGTCTCCTTTACTGGTGGTCGGGGCCGTCGGCGGGAGCATCAGCCTGCGCCGCAAAATACTTGCTGGGCGGCACGCCCTTGGCGCGCTTGAATACCCGCGAGAAATAGAACTGGTCAAAGAAGCCTACCGACACCGCGACCTCGGCAATGGAAAGGTTGCCTGCGCGCAGCAGCTTGCAGGCTTCGTTGATGCGGTATTCGGTAAGGTAATCGATGGGGCTTTTGCCTACGTTCAGCATGAACACGCGGTACAGGTGGCTGCGGGAGACACCTACGCTTTTTGCCACATCATCAATGGAAATATCGTGTGAATAATTGAACTGGATGTACTTGATGGCGTTGAGCACATACTGGCTGGAAGAGGAAGCCGTGTGCGGCTTGCCAGCGCTGGTCTCCTTCATCAGAGAGGCGATGAAGAGATAAAGGTAGCCCACCATGGCGGCTTCATCCTGCGGCTGCAGCCCGCGGGATGAATAAATGTTGGCCAGAGCGGCACGCATCCCATCGGGGTCGTGGGTGTGATGCACCGGCGAGTCGTCGGTGAAAGGGAGCTGTGCGGCCAGTTTGTGGGCACACGCACCGTTGAAGCCTACCCAGCTGTACTCCCAAGGCTGCTGCTCATCGGCAGTATACCGGATCAGCTGGCTTGGCCGGGCAAAAAACAGCTGACCCTGGCTCACTTCCCAGGTGCGTCCGCCCACCTCGAATACGCCCTTGCCGGAAAGTACCAGATGGATCAGGTAATGGTCGCGGATACCCGGCCCCCATGTTTGGCCCGGAGCACAGCGTTCGATGCCGCAATTGAAGATGGAAAGCTCAATATTATTGGTATAATTTTGTTTGAAGGATTGCTTATATACATCTGCCATAGCCGCGTTTCCTCCGCTCTGTCACGTTGCGGGCAGCTTTGTGCCCGATCTTTGGTATAGTATACCACACACCTGCCCGCAAATTCAACAAAAGTACATCTTATTCTTTGAACTGGGTGCCAAAATTCGCGCTTTTTCTACGTTGGAAATTGAAAAAAGCGGCTGGATGCATTACAATAGACGTAACAACCCATCTATCCCAAAGCAGCATATTCAGGGAGGAATCGTTATGGCAGACAGTGCGCAGCTCCGAAATGAGATCGCGGCGGGCAAATGGGACGATAAGCTCCGGGCACTGTATGGCGATGCGGCGCAGGAGATCTGTCGGCAGCGGGCACGCTACTGTGCTGCGCTGGAACAGTTTGAGCTGTACTTTGGGCCGGGCAGGCAGGTGCAGGTTTATTCGGCACCGGGCCGCGCAGAGCTGGGCGGTAACCACACCGACCACCAGCACGGTTATGGCCTTGCGGCGGCTGTCACGCTGGATCTTGTGGCCGTGGCTGCGCATAATACAGACGGCTACGTGCGGGTCAAATCCCGCGGGTTCAACAAGCTGGATGTGATCGATCTGACCGTGGAGGGGCCGCAGGAAGGAGAGAGCACTCACTCGGCCAGCCTGATCCGCGGCATTGCCGAGGGCTTCCGCGCGGCAGGCAAAGCGGTGGGCGGCTTTGATGCATACACGGCCAGTGATGTGCTGCGCGGCAGCGGCCTTTCCAGTTCTGCTGCCTTTGAAATGGGCATGGCTGCCATCTGGAACGGAGAATATGGCTGCGGTCTGGCCCCGGCGGAGCTGGCAAAGATCTGTCAGTATGCGGAGAATACTTATTTTGGCAAGCCCAGCGGCCTGCTGGATCAGCTGACCAGCGCAGTGGGCGGCATTATCTTTGCGGATTTTGCAGACCCCCAGCAGCCGGTTCTGGAAAAGATCCACGCCGACGGCCTGCTGCCGCCGGGCATGAGCCTGTGCGTTACCGATACGCGCGGCAGCCACAGCGAATTGACCGGTGAGTTTGCAGCCATCCGGCAGGAGATGGAGCAGATCGCAGCGTTTCTTGGCAAAAAGGTGCTGGGACAGGTGACGGAGAGCGCATTCTGGGCAGCACTGCCTGCACTGCGCAAAGCCTGCGGCGACCGCGCGGTGCTGCGCGCCATCCACTATTTTGAAGAGAACGCTCGCACCCTTGCCCAGAGGGACGCGCTGCAGGCCGGACAGTTTGCTGCCTTTGCAGCGCTGGTGCTGGAAAGCGGGCGCGCATCCTTTGCACTATGCCAGAATGTCTACTGCAGCACCGATGTGCGGCATCAGGGGCTTTCGGTGGCACTGGCGCTGAGCCAGAGTATCCTGCAGGGCAGCATGGGAGCCTGGCGGATGCAGGGCGGCGGCTTTGCAGGCACCATTCAGGCGTATGTTCCCCAGAGCCTGCTGGAACGCTATCACAGCGAGATCGAGCGGGTATTCGGCAAGGGCAGCTGCTACATTCTGCGTCTGCGGGAGCAGGGGGCAGTGAAAGTGATCTGAAAATAAAAACGCATCTGCAAGATTTTGCAGATGCGTTTTTTGCTATGCTTTATACTGCTGGGAAAGTTCAGAAAACCGGTTTCGGGCCGGGAGCAGACTGAGCCTGCTCTTTTTCTTCTTCCCGGCGCTGCTGCTGATCCGAGATATACTGCACCATGTCCCGCTCCTCGTGGGAAAAATGGAACAGGTCTGCGATGGTATCGTAGGCGCTCACCACGAAGTTGAAGCCTGTCTTTACCACATTGAACAGCAGCATGGGCACAAAGGTGAAAGAAAGTGAGATCAATCCGCCGCTAAAGAAAAGATCGTCCAGACGCAGATTGCTGAAGAAAAGATCCAGTGCATCGCCCAGCGGCCCGCCGCCGGAAATACTGCGCAGCTCTTCTTCGGAAACAGAAATGTATGAATGCGGCATCTGAAGGTTTTTCATGGAGAAAGCTCCTTTCTGACAAGATCGTTCCAGGAATGGGATCAAACTCAGGCGGCAGCGGTTCCCTCGGCCTGAGCGGCATCAAAGCTCGGCATGGGGTTCACGATCTGATCGTAGATGCTTGTAACGGTACGAATGACGTTCATGACCTGCGAATAGACATAGACACCGGCCAGACCGGCAACGCCCACAGAAGCGATACGGCTCCAGGTGTTCATCTTATCCCAGGTGTGATAGAAGGTGCCGGACAGGCTCAGACCATTCGACAGACCGGACTGCACACGGCCTGCGATGTACCGGAAGGAATAGTTGGTCATCAGCACGAACAGGTTGATCGCTGCATTCTGGCAGAATGTAGCAAACTGATCGGTGTTGAAATAAATATCGTGATTAAAGGCTGAGCCAAGGTAGATGGACTGACCGCCATCCAGATAGGTCATTTCCTCTTCGGAGATAACGGCATAGGAAGCCGGTAAAAGCATGGTATTCTGATTGGGATGATCCATGATGGAAGAACTCCTTTCCGTAGTGGAATCTGCACAAAGGCAGACAATAATACTATCTGAATTGTAACATAACTGTGTCCAAATAACAAGAGCAGAGATGTGCAAAATCATGATACATTTGTGAATAAACTGTTACGGAAAGACGGTAAAATCACGGATATCAGCCCAAAAATGCGCAATATGTCCATAATCTGGTCCTGAAAAAATGTTCTGTAGAAAAAGCAAAAGCGCCTGCAGATTCCGGGTGCAGGCGCTTTTATGGGGAGAAAATGATCGGGGAATTACTGTGCCCGTTCGTAGAGCACGGTCAGCTGCGCAATGTGCCCGGCCAGTGCTTCCGGCAGGGGACAGGTGAGCCGCCACTGCCAGTTGGAGCCTTGGGTGCTGGGAGTGTTGATGCGGGCCTCACTGCCCAGATGCAGCCAGTCCGCCAGAGGAATCACAGCGGTATCCGATACACTGGCAAGGCAGGCACAGATCATGGCCTCGGTCAGCTCTTCCGGCTGGCAGCGCAGGTAGCGGCAGGCATAGGCCACATCCTCGGCACTGGCGTTGGTACGCCAGCCTTCGGTGGTCACATTGTCGTGGGTGCCGGTGTACACCACGCTGTTGCGGTGGTAGGTGTGGGGCAGGTAATTGCCGGATTCCCGGCTGTCAAAGGCAAACTGCATGATCTTCATGCCCGGGTAGCCGCTGGCAGAAAGCATGGCCTTGACCTCCGGGGTCAGGTAGCCAAGATCCTCGGCAATGATGCCGCCCTCGCCAAGGCTTTCGTGCATGGCGTTGATAAAATCGCGGTCAGGGCCTTTTTCCCAGTGGCCGCCCGCCGCCGTTTTGTTCCCGGCGGGAATGGAGTAATAGCTCTCGAAGCCACGGAAGTGGTCGATGCGCACCACATCGTAAATGGAGGTGGCGTGCTTCATGCGCTGCTTCCACCACGCAAAGCCGGTGGCCTTGTGAACAGGCCAGTCGTACAGCGGATTGCCCCATAGCTGACCATCCGCTGCAAAGGCATCCGGCGGGCATCCGGCAACCTGCGTCAGGTGCATCTGGCCATCGGTCTGGAACAGTTCCGGGTGGGTCCACAGATCGCTGGAATCCGGGCTGACATAGATGGGAATATCGCCCACCAGTTTGATGCCCTTGCTGTTGGCGTAAGCCTTCAGGGCGTTCCACTGGGTGTAGAAGAAGAACTGCACCGCCTTGTAGTAGCCAATGCTTCCGGCAAGCGCTGCTTTGGCTTCGGCAATGGCTTCCGGCTGGCGGCAGCGCAGTGCATCCGGCCAGTCAGCAAGGCCGGCCTGACCCTGTGCAGTTTTCACAGCCATGAACAGGGCGTAATCCTCCAGCCAGAAAGCCTGCTCTTTGCAGAAGGCTTTGTAGGCGGGGGAGAAAGCTGCCAGCAGACGGTCAGCAGCCTTTTTCAGGATAACAGGCCGCTCGTTGTAAAGGGCACCGTAGTCGACAGAACCGACCGGCTTTTCAGCGGGGATCTCGTCGGCGGTCAGCAAACCGTCCGCAGCCAGCAGGCGGTAATCGATAAAATAGGGATTTCCGGCAAAGGCGGAGAAGCTCTGGTAAGGGCTGTCGCCGTAGCCGGTGGGGCCGATGGGCAGGATCTGCCAGTAGGTCTGCTTTGCATCGGCCAGAAAATCCACGAATGCAAAGGCCTCTTTTCCCAGCGTACCGATGCCAAAAGGCCCCGGCAGACTGAAAACGGGCATCAGAATGCCGCTTGCACGCATAGTGTGCGCACCTCCTTAGCCCTTCACAGCACCTGCAACCACGCCCTCGATGATGTACTTCTGGCAGGTGATGTACAGGATGATGATGGGGATGATGGCAATGATGATGCAGGCCATCATGGGAGCCAGCTCCACACGGCCGTAGCCGCCGC
>ENA-OWZE01000679-OWZE01000679.1-human-gut-metagenome-genome-assembly--contig:-NODE-679-length-12462-cov-6.178528_pt1 | contig 12462 bp, 10 predicted proteins | sample MGYA00249759_ERZ652104 | MGnify/ENA primary metagenome ERZ652104 (study PRJEB26925, sample SAMN05827048) | human gut metagenome | biome: ENVO:2100002; feature: ENVO:00000062; material: ENVO:00002003...
ATCTACACTTCTAGCTTCGTCGGCAGCGTCAGATGTGTATAAGAGACAGGATCCGCACCGCCGGATCATGATAAAAATTATACTTCTGCCGGATCTCCTCCTCACTCAGTTTTCCCTGCAGATAGTAAATATCCGCCTCCATGCCGCGGATCGTGGTCCTCGCGTACTCTTTTCTGTCCTTAAGCTTTTCCGTATATCCATTATACACCGAAATAGCACAGAATGCACAGACCACCAGAATTCCCACCGTGACGAACGGCAGCATGATCTCATGCTCGATCCTGCAGAACCATGATCGAAACAGTTGTTTTTTCTTTCCGCTCATTCTTCTGCCCCTCTCTTCTTCTCAAACATCGGGATCACAACATAGACCGCCGCTGCGCACAGTGTTGCCGGAAATGCCCAGTATATCCGGAGATCCATTTTCCAGAACAGGACAGAGCAGATAAGTCCCGTAAAGAACGCTCCCACCGCCCCGGCTTTCGTTCTCCGTTTCCAGTACAGTCCACCGTAGATCAGAGGGGCAAGCGCCGCCGAGAATAATCCCCAGATGTCCGCTCCGAAGGACAGCATGTCCTCCGGCGGATTTACGGATAAGATCAGTGCAGCCGTGCCACCTATGAAGATAAATACCCGCGCCAGGATGAGGATCTGCTCCTCCGACATCTTCTTTTTTGTGATCCGGGCAGCCACATCGTAGGACAGCATGCAGCCGATCAGGTGAAGCTGGGAGTTCGCCGTTGAGACACAGGCGCCGATCACGCTGATCAGAAAGAAACCGCTGAACGGTGTGTTCATGAGATTGACCACTGCATAGATAAATACGTCATCCGCGGAGCAGTAATTTTTCAGCTGCGGAAAGAGGATCCGCAGTCCAAGACCGATCTGGGTCAGTGCAAAGTACAGCACGCACAGGAATATCAGTGCATGCAGGATCATATGCTTTGCGGTCTTTTTATCCTTCGCTGCCAGGATCCTGACCATATACTGAGGATTCGACGCCAGTCCCATTCCCCAGCCGAAGAACATGGAGATATATACGAAGATTCCAATCTCTTCTGTCTGATTTTCGAAGACCCCCTTGCTCTTTATGAGTTCATGCACCGTCTGATCCGTCAAAAACCAGTGTCCCGGAACATTTTTTACGATAACCAGATACAGAACCCCGATGCTCACAGAGAGCATAATCAGATTGAGGCAGTCCGACTTCGTGACGGAGTTAAAGCCGCCGAAGCTCGAATAGAGGATAAAAAGATAGACAAGAAAGACAGCTACCTTGTAATTGATATTCAGTAGGCTGGATACCGCAATGCCAAATCCCTTGATCTGGATCATCAGATAGAAAATATAGCCGCAGATCATAAAAATGGCCGATGCTGTCTGCAGAAATTTTGAATCATGCTTTTTTCCAATCAGCTGTGGGATCGACAGGACATCATTCTCATATAGCCGGTCCGTCATCAGATACAGGAGACCCGCGCCGATAAACCACGGGATGACCGACGACGCGATGACAGAGAGTCCGCTGTGGTATACGTTTCCCGTAAATCCCAGAATCGTCGCCGCGGAAACCCAGGTTCCGACAAATGTGAAAAACAGGCGTTTTTCGTCATTTTTTCTCTCACCGACGAAAAACTTGGAGAGAGAATCGCTTTCCGAAAAGGAGAGCTTTCCGATGACCAGGAACACAACGGAATAGATCACAAAATAGATCAGCTGGATCAGTACCTGGTTCATAGCGCCCTCCCCGTATATTCCGTTCCGTAGCTGCCGTCATCCAGCCTGCGGAGTCGATAATATCCATAGCTTTCCGTCTCCGACACCTCATATCCATCCGGAATCGTCACAAACACTTCCTTCGCCCCATTCCGGTATGCCTGATGCACCATGCGGCGGATCAGGCGGGGGAGTTCTTCGGGTTCGGAGAACCTGATCCGCACGCGGGAAACTCCGTCGGATTCCAAGCTGGTCTGGTCCAGAACAGCGTCCCAATGTTCATTTCTCCCAATGATCTCCTTTGGGATCTCCCTCTCATACTCGATTCCCACAAGTGTCAGCCCCTTCGCCGGAGCAGTCTGTCCCGCCTCTTTGCGGTTTCTTGCCTCCAGTACCTCTTTCACATGTTCCGGCTCCCACTCACCGGTTCCGACTTTTAACAGGGTTCCCGCGATGATCCGCACCATGTTGTAGAGGAATCCGCTGCCGCAAAGGCGAATCGTTACGATGTCCTCATCATTCTTTTTCACCTCGGCCTCGTAGATCGTCCGGACCGTCTCCTCCGCCTGGTTGTTTGCGGCGCAGAAGCTGATGAAATCATGTTCCCCGATGAGATATTTTGCCGCCTCATTCATCTTTTCCACGTTTAACGGGTAATAGCAGAAATGGGCGTAGAGGCGTCTTGTCGGGATCTCGATCTTACAGTTTAAGATCTGATACTCGTAGGTCTTTACGCAGTTCTGCTTTCTCGGATGCCAGTCCAGGGGAACCTCCTCAGATTCCACCACACGGATATCCTCCGGGAGTCCGCGGTTTACCGCGTAACAGAATTTATCTCCCGGGATCCGGCTCTCCGTGTCAAAGACCGCCACATTTCCGCGCGCATGGACGCCGGAGTCCGTCCGGCTTGCCCCAATGACGCAGACAGGCTCTTTCAGAAGATCCGAAAGAGCCTTATTTAACATCTCCTCTATGGTAACGCCATTGGGCTGGAGCTGCCAGCCCTTGTATGCGGTGCCGTCGTAGGCCACCGTCAGTTTGATTCGTCTCATAGCTTTATTGTTTTCCCTCTGCTGCCCGGAGATTCCCGGGCAAATTTACTTTTATACAAATCCAGCAGCTATTTTGCAGCTTCACAGCTGCAAATTATCTTCTGCCATTTCCAGCCCAATCCAGTTCTGCCCGGTTTTCCGGATAGAATCAGATATCAAATTACTTTTTCCCGGCTGAAATCGTTCATTTCTTGTAACTATTCAGTACCTTCATAGTTACGTGCAAAAATCCATTCCAGATCAGCTTCGCTGATGGGATTTTTGCCTTCCAGCCTATGTTTCCTTACGGTCAGCGCAGCAAGTGCGCAGACCTACTGAACAGTTACCAGTTCTTTACAAAACGACCTTAAGCAAAATCGCCACCACAAAATACACCAGATACGCCCCATAAACCATATGGTCCCTCTTCGCGTACTTAAGCGGTTTCATCTTCGTTCTTCCCTCGCCGCCGCGGTAGCATCTCGCCTCCATGGCCATCGCGAGGTCCGTGGCACGGCGGAATGCGGATACGAAAAGCGGTACAAGAAGCGGTACCATGGATTTCGCCTTCTGGATCAGATTCCCGCTCTCGAAGTCAGCACCTCTCGCCATCTGCGCTTTCATGATCTTATCCGTTTCCTCAATTAAGATCGGGATAAACCGGAGCGCGATGGACATCATCATGGACACCTCATGGACCGGAACACCGACCTTCTTTAAAAATCCAAGGCTCTTTTCCAGACCGTCTGTCAGCTGGTTCGGCGTCGTCGTGAGTGTCAGGATCGTGGATCCCATAACGAGATAAACAAGACGGATCGCCATAAATGCCGCAAACCGGAGACCTTCCCAGGTCATCTGCAGGAAACCGATCTTAAAGATCGGGGTACCCGGCGTCAGGAACAGGTTAAAGCTGACGCTGAGGAGAAGCAGGAACATGATGGATTTTAAGCCGCGCACCATGAATTTTACCGGGACATTGGAGAGCTTGATGGCAGTGATCAGAAAGATCGTCGCCGCAAGGTATGCCCAGAGATTGTCCGCAATAAATAAGGATACAATATATACAAGCGTTCCAAATAATTTTGTTCTCGGATCCAGCCTGTGAAGCAGGGAATCAACCGGGTAGTACTGTCCAAGCGTGATATCTCTTAACATGTCTTCTCCTCCCCGGCTGTCTTTTCTGTGATGTCCGCCTTCCCAGAGGCTGTTCCGACGGCGTTCCCATGACCTGCGTTCTCGGAATCTGCTCCGGCTGCGCTTACCTGAGCTGCATTTCCGGAACTTTTTCCATTCTTTTCGCGCCAGATCTTAAGGATCGCATTCTTCGCCTCTTCCACCGTCGTGATATCCGGATCCAGCGGGATCCCCTTGTCGATCAGCTTGTGCACCACATAGGTGATCTGCGGCGCCGCAAGGCCAATGGCTTCCAGCTCTTTATAGTGGCGGAATACTTCCTTCGGGGTTCCGTCGAAGACCTTCTCGCCATGGTTCATGACTACAAGACGTGACACATATCGCGCCACATCCTCCATGCTGTGGGAGACGAGAATGATCGTCAGCCCCTGCTCGTTATGGAGCTTTTGTACGAGTCCTAAAATGTCGTCGCGGCCTTTCGGGTCGAGGCCGGCTGTCGGCTCATCTAAGATCAGGACCTCCGGTTTCATCGCCAGAACGCCTGCGATAGCCACTCGACGCTTCTGACCTCCGGAAAGGTCGAAGGGAGACTGCTTATAAAAGCTCTCATCAAGTCCCACCATGTCAAGCGCCTCTTTCGCGCGCTTCTCGATCTCCTCCTTCGGGAGTCCCAGATTCTTCGGTCCAAAGCAGACATCTGAGAATACATCCACCTCAAACAGCTGATGCTCCGGATACTGGAATACCAGCCCCACATGGCTGCGGAGCTCTTTCATGGAATATCCCTCTTTATAAATACTCTCTCCGTTATAGAGGATATCTCCGCTCGTTGCCTTTAAAAGTCCGTTTAAATGCTGGGTCAGGGTTGATTTTCCGGATCCGGTATGACCGATGAGGCCGATAAACTCGCCATCATGGATCGTAAGATTTACATCCTTTAAGGCATACTGCTCAAAGATCGTTCCCTGCCCGTATATATGATTCAAGTGTTTAATTTCGATTGCCATATTTCCACCATTTCTCCACTATTTTAAGAGCGGAACAAGTTCGTCCACAAGCTCGTCGATGGAAAGAATTCCATAAGGAAGATCCATTCCGGCTTCCTTTAATTCATCTGCCAGTTCCGTTACCTGCGGCACATCGAGGCTGTATTTTTTCAGTTCCTTGACTCTGGAAAAGACCTCTTTCGGGGTTCCGTCCATCACGACATGTCCACCATCGATAACGACTACGCGGTCCGCGTCGATGACCTCTTCCATATAGTGGGTGATCAGAACTACCGTGATCCCTTCCTGACGGTTCAATTCATGAACCGTTTTAATGACCTCGCGGCGTCCGTTCGGGTCTAACATTGCTGTCGGCTCGTCCAGAACGATACACCGGGGCTTCATCGCCATAACGCCTGCGATGGCCACGCGCTGTTTCTGTCCGCCGGAAAGCTTATTCGGAGACTGAAGTCTGTAGGCTGTCATACCCACCGCCTCAAGGCTCTTGTCGACCCGCGCCCAGATTTCCTCCGTCGGAACTCCCATGTTCTCCGGTCCGAATCCGACGTCCTCTTCCACCACATTTCCTATGATCTGGTTATCCGGGTTCTGGAATACCATTCCCGCCGTCTTTCGTACATCCCAGAGATGCTCCTCGTCGTCCGTCCTCATTTTAGAAATATAGACTGTTCCATCCGTTGGAAGCAGGATTCCGTTCATCAGCTTCGCGAATGTGGATTTTCCGGATCCGTTATGTCCTAAAATCGCTACGAAATCGCCTTCCTTGATGTCCAGAGAGACGCCTTTTAACGCATGGCTGACCTCATCCTTGTCTTCCTCTTCATCGTGCCTGATATAGTCAAAGATCAGGTTCACTGCTTTAATGATTCCCATAGAAATCCTTTCTCGTTTTTCATAAACTTCAAGTGACTGCGGCGCCGCATACACCTTCAGGCTGCCGCGACAAATGTTTACACGTTTCTAAATTTTAGTTGATATCTCATAGTAAGTCAAGTGTTTTCGCATGGTTCCAGGAGCTTACCTCTTCAGATATGTGAAAACGGCATGCCACAGGATTTCTCCCATGACATGCCGCCCATCATTCCTTTCTAACTTACCCATAGCCCCGATGCATCCAACGTATATCCGTCGATCACGGTGGACGCTGCCATCGCTCCGTTCGCGTTCAGGTAATACCACTGTCCCGGTGCTGTCTGGCGCCAGCCTGTTGCCATCGCTCCATCGGCATCCATGTAGTACCAGACACCGCCGATCTGCTTCCAGCCGGTTACCATCTTTCCATCATTTCCAAGGTAATACCATTTATTATTTACCATTCTCCAGCCTGTTACCATATATCCGTTTTCATCGAAATAATACCAGGTTCCGAGGATCCGGTACCACTGGGAGGTCACGATCTGGCCATTCTCGTCCACATACTTCTTTCCGTCCGCGTAATTCTTCCAGCTGCCCTCCGTGTCACCCAGGTCATCCAGGTAGCGGTCGGAGGAAACGATATACTCGCTGCTCTTGCGGTACTTCGCATCGTTCGTTGTCTTTCCCACCGCGCGGATCTCGTAATAGTAGTTTCCCTCTCTTCCCATATACTCGGAGAGGTCCTTGCTGGTTCCCGTCGCATCGATAGTCCGGAGATAATAGTCATCCCGGTACAGACGGATCTGATATCCCGTCGCATAATCGACTTTCTTCCAGACCGCTTTCATATGATTCGAAGCACTCCAGCCGGCTTCCTCCGGAGCTTCCAGCCATACCACCGGGTAGTAAGTGACTGTGACCTTCAGGTCATCATCCACTTTCACTGCCTTACTCAACGTTGCACCGGAGATCTGGCAGGACTTTGAACCGTAGCTGGAGGAGAACTCTCTTCCGCTGGAGGAAAGAATCAGCGTTGCCGTCACTTTCGTTCCAGGATTCCATTTTTCTACATCCTTGCTCCACTCCACGGATGTGATCTCGATCCCGTAGCTGCCGCAGCTGATCTCCGGCTCCTCGATCACTCCGGGATCTTCATACTTGTCTTTAAAGGTGATCCTTATAGAATTCACCGTCGGCGCAGCCAGTGCAGGAAGAACCATCCATATCGTCGTCGCCATCAGAATTCCTGCTGCCGCAAGCCATTTTCCAAAAGTTTTCTGTCTCATAAGGTGCTCCTTTCCTGTATTTTCAGTCTGCTGGAAAATATTCCGACGATTTTCACCGCATAACCGCATGCCTCGCAGGTTCAGATCTTTACTGCGGTTTTCTCCAGATACCGTCCTGATCTACATAGAAGGTATCGATCACTTCATTGACCGCCTTATGTCCATCCGGATACAGGTAGTAGATCTGTCCGTCGATGTTCTGCCATCCTGTGAGCATTCCGCCGTCGCCGCCGAGGTAATAAGCCTTATCACCCAGCGTGATCCAGCCGGTCACCATAGCTCCGCTCTCGGAGAGATAATACCAGGTATTGTTGTAGAGAAGCCAGCCCGTCTGCATCTTTCCGTCACCGTTCATGTAGTAATAAACGCCGTTCTTCATCTGCCAGCCGGTGAGCATCATTCCGTTTGCGTCAAATAAGTACCAGATATTTCCGATAAATCCCCAGCCGTTCTTTAAATAAGTTCCGTCCGGGTAACGATAATACCAGCGGTTTCCGTCGAGGATCCAGCCGACCACATTCACATTTGACGGGGCCTGCTGGGAATTTCCGGAATTATTTGTGCTGCTGTTGTTGCCGCTTGACGGCTTTTTCTTTGCCGCTCTCGCCGCGTCATTCTCATCGATATAGACCTCATCGGATATGGTCCAGTCGCTCTTTGACGCGTACTTGGATACCTCATCGTTTGACGGGAGCGCGCGCACCTTAAAGGTGTAGGTTCCCTTGGAGCTCATATACGGAAAGAGATCACAGCTGCTGGTGTGGATCTCGCCGCTCTTGTAGACGTTCTTGCTGCCGCGGTAGAGGTACACCTCGTAGGACGCGTCCTCAACGGCCTCCCACTTCGCGAGTCCGAGATCGGAGCTTCCGGACTTTGTGGTTTGCCAGTATGCCTCGCCCGGCGCGTCAAGATCGCCCTTTGCCGGTTTTGTCTTTACGGTAACCACCAGACGGTCGGAAGATGTTCTCGAAGCGCTGACAAAAGTTCCGTTCTTTACCTTTACCTTTGAGGAAGTGTAGGAGCTGCTGCTGAACCTATAGTCATTTAAAGTCTTTAAAGTAACTTTCATGGTGTAGGTTCCGCCGATCTTCACGTCGTTCTTTGTGGAAGACCACTTTGCGGATACGATATCATATTTATCGTTGTTCGGGATCGATACCTCGCAGTTATCAGAATTGTATCCCACATCAAGATCCGGCAGGGATTCCCCCACCGTCGGTGTCACATCCAGCGTGATGCTGACACTATTCACATAACTGGTCGCCGCAAACGCTGTCTGCGCCCCGGATACCGCAAACACGACCGCCATGACCCATGCGGCCATCCATGTACTTATTTTTTTCCATTTTCTTTCTGCCATAGGATTGCCTCCCCTCAAGTATCTTTCTTTAACTATATTATAAGGTTGGACAATATCTCCCGTCAACTTACGATATTCTGTCTTTTAGCGGCAAATCCGTGGCAGTTTAAGGCTTGGAATCTGCATTTTCCTATTATTCTTCTATTTTCCGTATTTACCGGTCATCCTGTCATTTTCCGCGTAGTTTTAGTCTGTCCTCAGCGCGTCGATCGGGTTCAGCTTCGCCGCACGGCTCGCCGGCATGTAACCAAAGATCAGTCCGATGGCAACAGAAACGCTAAATGAGATCACAACTGCCGTCATGGTCGGCGGCGCGTCGATTCCCATGAGGGCACCGATTCCCGTACTTGCTAAGGCTCCGATCATGATTCCGATGATTCCGCCGATGGAGCTTGTGACCAGCGCCTCGATGACGAACTGCAACATGATCACGCTCTTCTTTGCGCCGAGGGCCTTCCTGATGCCGATCTCCCTGGTTCTCTCTGTCACGGACACCAGCATGATGTTCATGACACCGACGCCTGCAACTAACAAGGAGATACCCGCGATACCGCCCAGCATCATGCTCATCATGGCAATCTGCTCATTTAAGGAATCGAGAAGGGAGCTCATTGCTGTCACCGTGTAGAGGTTTTCGCTCTTCATCTTTTCATAGAGAAAATTTTTAAGTTCTGTCGTGCATGTTTCCGTGTCGTTGATGTCCCGCGATGTGAAGATATAGTTGTTGATCACAGCATTTCTCGCCATCTTCACAGCTCTGGAATACGGGATCCACACAAAGTCATCCATACATCCGTCATCAAACTCAGAGCTGCTCTCCGTCTGCCGTTCCACAACGCCTACGATGGTGTAGCTGTCACCGTTTAACTTGACCGTCTCGCCCACGGCGTTCTGGGAGCCGCCGTAGAGTTCCTCCGCCACATAAGCGCCGATGACCGCGACTTTTCGTCTCGCCTCCATGTCAGAGTACTGGAGATTTCTGCCATACTCGATCTCGTAGTCCTTGATTGCGAGATAATCCTCACTGTAGCCGCCGACACTGGTGGAATCCATGGCGTCGGAGTCATGTTTTACCGTGACGCTGACGGACACGTTCGGGGACATGTTCTCGTAGAGGTCTGAATGTTCCTCGTAGAACTCATAAAATTCGTCCACATCAATACTTCTGGATGCCACCGCCTTGTACTGGACCGTGATCTGATTGACACCCATGGAAGAAAAGCTCTCCACCATGTAGGACATATAGCCGTTGACGATACTGACCAGGATGATCACCGACGCGACTCCAATGATGATGCCGAGCATCGTCAGAAAGGACCTCAATTTATTGCCCCAGATACTTTTTAACGCCATTTTAAATGATTGCAGCATACTTTTTCACATCCCCGTCGAAATTGATCTTTCCGTCATGGATCCGCACCACCCGCTTCGCCTCCAGGGCAATGGAGCTGTCGTGGGTGATCATGACGATCGTGTTTCCTTCTTCATTGAGTTTCTTTAAAAAATCAAGCACCTCCCGGCCTGTCCTGGAGTCCAGGGCACCCGTGGGCTCATCCGCCAGGATCAGGGACGGATCTCCTGCGAGAGCCCGCGCGATGGAGACTCGCTGCTGCTGGCCGCCGGAGAGCTGGTTCGGAAGATTCTTCCATTTTTCTTCAAGTCCGACCCTTTTCAGGGAATTCATAGCCCGCTCCCGACGTTCCTTTTTGTCATAACCGGCGTAGAGAAGCGGAAGTTCCACGTTTTCTAAGAGATTTAACTTTGGAAGCAGGTTGTACTGCTGGAAAATAAAGCCGATCATGCGGTTTCTGATCTCCGCCAGCTCGTTGTCGGACATATCCGCCACGTCCTCGCCGCCGAGGAAATATTCGCCCTCCGTCGGGACATCCAGGGCGCCGATGATGTTCATCAGGGTTGATTTTCCGCTTCCAGATTTGCCGACGATGGCGACGAACTCGCCTTTGTTGATGGAAAGGCTGATGCCGTCGTTGGCGTGGACTTCCTCGTCGCCCATGTAGTAGATCTTGTAGATATTGCGCAGCTCTATCAGAGGTTCCTGCTTTTCCAACTTCTCATGAACTTTTGAAACTGCCTCTTCCTGTTTCATCGGCTCTTCAGACATTTTTTTCTGCTCTGCGGTATCTATTTGTATTGAGAATTCAGTCTTTTCCATACAATTTATCTCCTATGCACTACTGAGATCTTCGTCCGCTGCCGTTGCCGCCGCCATTTCCGCCGTTTCCTCCAGGACCGCCCGGTACGCCTCCGCCCATATCACCGCCAGGACCGCCCATGCCGCCCATCTGCATCTGATCGGTCTGCGTCGAGCTTCCGGAATCGGAGGAAATGTAGACCTCGTCCCCCTCAGAGAGGCCGGAAAGGATCTCCACATAATCGTCGTTGATGATTCCAGTTGTCACCTGGACCGCCTCGAAGCCGTCCGGGACGTTGCTGCTGCCGGATTTTCCGGAGCCGGAACTCTTCTTCACATACACTCTGTTTCCACGCATCAGCGCGCTGGCCGGGATCACCAGAGCATTCTCAGAGCTGTCGAGAATGATCTTCGCGTCCACGTTCATGCCAGGAAGAAGATTTCCCGTATCGTCCAGTGTCACCGTTACCGGATAGTTCGTGACGCCGTTGGAGTAGCTGCTCTGCAGGCTCACATTTGTGACGGTTCCTGTGAATGTCTCGCCTTCCACCGCATCCGCCGTGATCTCCACAGACTGGCCGACCTTGACGCTTGAGACATCGAGTTCATCCACGGACATCTCCAGTGTCATGGTGGACAGGTCGTAGATCACCGCCATGGTGGTCGTTCCGCTGGAGCTCTTGGAGATCTTATCCCCAACCTTCACGTTTTTCGTAATCACTGTCCCCGAGATCGGCGCTGTGATCGTATAGTCATCCACACTGTCCTGAGTGTTGCTCAGCTTGTTCTCCGCGTTTTCCAGGTTGTCATCTGCGCTCTCCACTGCATCCTTGAATTCCTTTAAATACTCTTCCGCCGTCTTTGTGGTCACCTGGAACAGCTCGGAGTTTTTCTCCACATAAGAACCTTCATGAATCAGAAGGTTCTCGATCTCAAGGCTCTTGTTTCCGGAGATTTCCACGCTCAGGGTCGTCTCCGTCTTCGCGGCGAATGTTCCCTCGGCACTGCACACAAATCCGTCAACGGTCACGGATGCCGCGGTGTCTGTCGTGAGTCCGCCTGGGTTTGATACCTCGACCGTCACGTTCTTCACGAGGCGTCCGCCGGAAAGTGTTTCCTCCATGCTGCTGACAACCGTGACGGTTCCGGAGATCTGCTCGCCGGTGTCCTCCAAAGTCACTGCCGCCTCGTCACCTACGTTGATCTCCGCCGCCTCGCCTGAGAGGAACGGGACTGTGATCTTCATAACGGAGTCATCATAGAGATCCGCGATCTTCGTTCCGTTATTTACCTTATCGCCCTCTTTGATATAGAGAGTCTTGATATATCCGGACGCTGTGGAGCGGTATGTATTTCCGGCGATCCGCGCTGTCTCCTCGGCGTAATCGGACTGTGCCGTCTGGGCACTCTCCTTCGCCCTCTGAAGGCTGGTCTGGGCAGAGCTCAGGTCAGAGTCCATGGAGGATGCGTCAATCCGGTAGAGGACCTGACCTTTTTCTACAACATCGCCTTCCTCAAAGTTCGCCTCGATGACCTCTCCTTCCACCAGGGATGTCACCTCGTAGGTGTCCTTCGGTGACAGGGAGCTGGACGCCGTGAGCTCTGAACTGATGTCCGTCCGCTTCACTGTCGCCGTTGACACAGACTGGTCACCCTGACTTTTCTGGCTCGAGGTCTTTTTCTTATAGAGGAAAAATCCGCCAAGCAGCGCTGCCAGAACCACTATAAGCACGATCACGGTCCTTCCGCTTTTTCCTTTCCGTTTTTTCCGTTTCTTCTCTGCAGCCACCTTTTCGTTCTCCATACTCGTTCCTTTCCTGTCTATTGAAATCTTCCGCTTCTCTTAACTATGTTCCAAACCTGAATTGTTACAGTACACGGGCACTCCATGCCCTGTCTCTTATACACATCTGACGCTGCC
>ENA-OWZE01000684-OWZE01000684.1-human-gut-metagenome-genome-assembly--contig:-NODE-684-length-12412-cov-28.098487_pt1 | contig 12412 bp, 8 predicted proteins | sample MGYA00249759_ERZ652104 | MGnify/ENA primary metagenome ERZ652104 (study PRJEB26925, sample SAMN05827048) | human gut metagenome | biome: ENVO:2100002; feature: ENVO:00000062; material: ENVO:00002003...
GATCTGGAACTGGTGCCCATCCTGAACAAGATCGACCTGCCCAGCGCCCACCCGGACGAGGTGGCGCAGGAGGTGGAGGACGTGATCGGCCTGCCCTGCATGGACGCGCCCCGCGTCTCCGCCAAGACTGGCCTGAACGTCGATCAGGTGCTGGAGCGTGTGGTCAGCGATATCCCCGCCCCCACCGGTGACCCGGACGCACCTTTAAAGGCGCTGATCTTCGACAGCATCTATGACAGCTACAAGGGCGTCATCGTTTACATCCGCGTGTTCGAGGGCACGGTGAAGCCCGGCGACACCATCCGCATGATGGCTACCGGCGCAGAGTTCACGCTGGTGGAGGTGGGTCACATGGGTGCCACCTCCCTGACCCCCTGCGCCCAGCTGCAGGCCGGTGAGGTAGGCTACCTGACCGCCAGCATCAAGACGGTGCAGGACACCCGCGTAGGCGATACTGTCACGCTGGCAGAGCGCCCCACCGCAGAAGCGCTGCCCGGCTACCGTCAGGTCAAGCCCATGGTGTTCTGCGGCATCTACCCTGCCGACGGTGCCAAGTACCCCGACCTGAAGGACGCGCTGGAAAAATTGCAGCTGAACGACGCCTCCCTGACCTTTGAACTGGAGACCAGCGCCGCGCTGGGCTTCGGCTTCCGCTGCGGCTTCCTGGGTCTGCTGCACATGGAGATCATCACCGAGCGATTGGAGCGGGAGTTCGATCTGGACATCATCACCACCACCCCCAGCGTGCGCTACCGCCTGACCTTGACCGACGGCACTGTGGAGATGATCGACAACCCCTCCAGCTACCCGGACCCCAGCAACATCGTCAAGCAGGAGGAGCCCTTTGTGGATGTGCATCTGTACACCCCCAACGACTATGTGGGCGGCCTGATGGATCTTTGCCAGAGCAAGCGCGGCGTGCTGATCGATATGAAGTATCTGGACGATGTGCGGGTGGACCTGCACTATGCTTTGCCGCTGGGCGAGATCGTATACGACTTCTTTGACGCCATCAAGAGCCGCAGCCGGGGCTACGCCAGCTACGACTACGAGTTCAAGGAGTACCGCGAGAGTGATCTGGTCAAGCTGGACTTTTTGCTCAACGGCGACCCCGTGGACGCCTTGTCCATGATCGTGTTCCGGGACAACGCCTACGCCAAGGGACGCCGCATCTGCGAAAAGCTGCGGGACAACATCCCGCGCAACCTGTTCGAGATCCCGGTGCAGGCAGCCATCGGCGGCAAGATCATTGCCCGCGAGACGGTCAAGGCCATGCGCAAGGATGTGCTGGCCAAGTGCTACGGCGGCGATATCTCCCGTAAAAAGAAGCTGCTGGAAAAGCAGAAGGAAGGCAAAAAGAAGATGCGTCAGCTGGGCAGCGTTTCCCTGCCCAGCGAGGCCTTTACCGCCGTGCTCAAGCTGGACAGCGACGACGATTGATCTGCAAATATACAAAAGGGATGCTGCGTGCGCGGCATCCCTTTTTTGATGGGAACTCCCAAATGTGAAATCCGCCCATGGCAGAGATGCACTCTTTGCTTTTCCTACTAAATATGTTATAATTTATTTATATATCAGTTTTTGTATCCGTTTTTGGAGAGATGGGCTGCGGCCTTGTGCTGCGCCCTTCTCTATGCAACGTTCCCCGGCAGAAAGGATGTGGCCTTTATCAAAGCAAAACACGGAAAAGGCGCAGCACAAAGCGGCAGACACACACACAGCGGCAGCTGCGCACAGAGGGCAACGCCCCTCTGGAAGCAGATGTTGCTGACGCTGCTGGTTCTTGTTGCCCTGCTCGCCCTGCTGGGCGGGGCGCTGTGGCAGAATATCTGCTATAACCGCACCCACTATACGGCAGAGTTCTATCAGATCCATTCCCGCAAGCTGACCCAGAGCTGCCGGGTCGTTTTTCTGACCGACCTGCATCTGCGGGAATACGGAGCAGATAACTGTGAGCTGGTGCAGGATGTCCGCAGCCTTGCCCCGGATCTGATCCTGCTGGGCGGCGACTTTGTGACCTACGGCGAAGGCACCGATTATGATAATATGCTCTCCCTGTTCCGTCAGTTGAGTGAGATTGCCCCGGTATGCGGAGTGCTGGGCAACCACGAGGACGAGCTGTATTTTCTGGACAACGACCGGGAACTGGTGGAAAAGTTCACCGCCGCCGGGGTGACCGTCCTGCGCAATCAGGAGGCGCGCTATACCATCCACGACAACGTTATCAGCATTCTGGGCGTGGAGGGCAGCCCGGCGGATTTTTCTAACTACGGTGCCAGCACCTTTATGGACAGCGTGGAGCCGCAGACAGACTACGACCTGCGCATCTGTCTGGCACACGTTCCCACCTACTTTCCTGAGCATCTGGAAAATTATTCCTTTGAGCTGGGTCTTGCCGGGCACACCCACGGCGGCATCGTGCGTCTGCCGAAGATCGGTCCGCTTTATACCGCCGAGGAGGGCTTTCTGCCCGACTATGCCGGAGGCAGCTATACGCTTGCCAACAACGCCACCCTCATTGTAAGCCGGGGACTGGGCGATTCCAGCCGGGCGCCCCGCATCAACAATGTGCCGGAGCTTTCGGTCATTGACATCGACTAAGCAGCCTGCGCTGCGCGTGCAGGCCGCTGCAAAAGGGTAGAATGCCATGGATGACATCAAAGAAAAAATCAAACAGGCGCTGCGTCATATCTGGACAAATAAATACCGCCTGTTTCTCTGCCTGCTGACCTTGTGCTGTCTGTTCGGGCTGGTTCACTATTTCAAAAGTGCGGACAGCGCCACTGCCAGCATCTCCTTCAATTACTCCGAGGCGGCGCTTGGCATGAACCCCAACAAGACCCGCTTCAACGCCTACGAGATCGTGTCGGACGAGGTGATGGAGCGCGCCATCCGGCGGGTGGGCTTGCAGGACAGCCTGACTGCCTCCCAGCTGGCAGAGTGCCTTTACCTGAGCCCGGACGGCACCGGCAGCGCCAACGGCAGCGAGTATATCAGCACCAACTACTATCTCTCCATCAACACCCGCAAGCTGAACCTGGGCAACCGCAAGCCCACAGATCTTTTGCAGAGCGTGTGCGAATCCTACCGGGAGATCTTTCTGAGCAACTACTGCGATAACCAGAGCATCCTCAAGGAAAAGCTGGAAGTGACCACCGCGTGCGAGCCTTACCTGCGACTGAACGAGCTGGAGGTGCGCGCCGCTGCGCTGAACCGCTATCTGAACGCCCGTCTGGGGGAGAACAAGAGCTTTACGGACGAGGCAAACCCCGACCCTTCCACCAACAACTTTACCACACTGGGCAAAATGATCAACAATCTGGTGGATTACGACCTGCCCAACGCCATGGCCTTTGTCATCGAAGGCGGCGTTGCCCGCGACCCGGCCATGCTGACCAGCATTCTGGAATACAAGAACAAGATCGACGATATTGACATGCGCACCCAGCAGGCTTACTATGACGCGGACAAAAAGGGCATTTCCATCTACGAAAAATCCATGACCTCCATCATGATGATCCCCACCGTGGATGAAGCGAGCGAGTACTATATGTCCCGCACCAAGACCGCCATGGATGCGCTGGCGCGGGCGGCAGACGCTTCTCTGGCCGATGCCACCGACTACCAGTCCGAGATCGTGAGCACGAATTATGTGATCCAGAAGATCCGGGAGCTGGATGCCGGCCAGCCGCGTCTGGCCGAGGCGCAGGCCATGGTGAACAAGCTGGAGACCGCCATCAACGAGATCTCGGAGCAGCTGTTTGTACTGGACAAGGCGTATATCAAGTACAAATCCCAGAACTATATTACCTTTACCTACGGCTCGGCCTCCTTCCTGCAGCGCCTGAGCCTGAAAAAGACCCTGATGGAGTCCGTTGCCGTGATGCTGGGCAGCGCATGGCTGCTCCACGAACGTAAACGCAGAAAGGCAAGGCACCGCAGATGAAAAAGTTTGAGATCCTGCGCTATCTGAAGCGTTTCAGCCTGCTGATCTTTCTGGTGTCGCTGGCAGGTGCGGCCGCCATCTACCTGTATGCAGACGGTCGGCAGAAGTACACTGCATCGGTCATTATCCGCTATACCAACGACGGCATCTCGGACGGCTACACCCCGGACGGCAGTGAGCTGGACGTCAACGAGATCTACTCCTCCACCGTCATCTCGCAGGCCATGGATGCACTGGGTGCTTCCGGGCGGCTGAGCACCATCCGTTCCAACATCTCGGTGACCCCGGTGATCTCGGAAGATCAGCAGACCATCAACGACGCCCTGCTGCAAAAGGGCGAAGAGGTGACCTATTTCCCGGATACCTACAAGGTGAGCCTTGTGGTGGATGGAGAGCAGGGCGCGGGTTATGCCCGCAATATGCTGGATGCCATCATCCAGAGCTACTGCACCTATTATACGGAAAAATATGTGGAGCAGAAACTCTCGCTCAACCCCTCGTCCGGCCTGCTGGATAACGGCTATGACTACTACGAGTGCATCCGCATTCTGGAAAACGATACCAACGAGATGCAGGACTATCTGCTGAGCAAGCGGGAGCACTACCCGAATTTTCGCTCCTCCCGCACCGGCTACACCTATGCAGACCTGTGCGATATCTATTCCGACTTCAAAAAATACACCATCCCGGCGCTGTACGCCTATGTGCTCAACGGCCCGCAGGTGCGGGACGGCACGGTGCTGCAGGAATATCTGGCCAACACCATCGAAACTGCAAAACAGAACGAACAGATCACCACCGAGCAGCGGGACAGTCTGTGGAGCCTGACCGACCAGTATGTGTACAAGAACGCCGATCTGCTGCAAAACTACTTTACTGACCGGGGCGAGGTGGTGTCCTCGGACTATATCCTGAATAACATCGAGCTGGAAGGTGCTGGCGATAAGGCACAGACCACCTACGACGGTCTGGTGCTGAAACTGGTATCGCTGGAACAGCAGGTCGCATCCAGCCAGATCGACCGGCAGTTTCAGGAGGAGATCCTGCAAAGTTTCCGCAACGTGGATTTTGGCGGTACAGGCGAGCAGCACGCCAAGATGGAAAGCATGATCAACGACTACGAGGCGCAGCTGAAAAGCTACTACGAGATCATCAATACCAGCAGCAAGGAGCTGAACCTGTACATCAGCGCGGATTATCTGAAGATGATCAGCTCGGTGCAGGTGGCTGCCGCCATCAATGTCAAGCTGTATCTGATGCTTGCGCTGGTGCTGTTCTTTGTCATCGGCTGCTGCGGTGCAATTCTGCTGGGCCGCATCTCGGATGCGGTGGATTATCTGCTGTATGTGGACAAAAAGACCGGTCTGCCCAACCGCGAAAAGCTCAACGTGTATATTACCGGCATGGCCGACCGCATCCTGCCGGAGGACTATACCTGCTTTGCTTTGCAGCTGGACAACCTGACCGAGATGAGCCGCCGCTTCGGCTACCATGTGGGTGACGGCATCCTGAAGGATTTTTCCGGTCTTTTGCAGCTGATGGGCGATACCGACGGCACGGTGGGCTACAACGGCGCGGGCAAGTTCCTTGCCTTCTTTGATGAATGCAGCACCCGGAAGGCAGAGGTCATGATCCGCATCCTGCAAAGTCAGGTGGACGAGTACAATAAGCTCAACCCGGAGTACCCCATCCTGTTCACCGCCGCATGGGCCACCACCTCGGAGGAGAAGCTCTACCATGTGCGCGACCTTGTGCGCTGCGCACAGAAAAAGATGTCCCTGATCGCAGAGGAGGGCGGCGCTGTCCTTGCCGGAACGGAGCGTGGTGAAGCATGATCCAGAACCGACGCGCTTACCAGCTGATCCACTGCCGCACCCGCAGCCGTCTGCTGGCGGGCGCTGCCGCCGTGTGCGGCGCAGCCTGCGGCCATGCAGACCTTGGGCTGTACCATCTGCTGCACCGGGGCGGTGCCCCGCTGCCGGACAGCACACAGGCCGACCGCGCCGCGCTGGCAGCCCTGTGCCCGAAACCTGCAGCAGAAGAGACCTGCCCGCTGCTGCCGCCGCAGGACCCGACGGTGACCCTTTCGGTCATTGTGCCGGTGTACAACGGCGAAGCTACCATCGGCCCCTGTCTGGACAGCATTTTGCAGCAGGAGACCAGCTGCACCGTGCAGCTGATCGTGGTGGACAGCGATTCCACCGACGGCACAGCCGCCGTGCTGGAACGCTACCGGGCACTGCCCGGGGTGTTGCTGTGCAATTGCAGTGCGCCCCGCAGCGCCGCCGCCGCCCGCAACGAGGGACTGCGCCACGCCGTGGGCCGCTGGCTGATGTTCGTGGACAGCGACGATCTGTTATTGCCCGGTGCCATCCGCACCCTGCTGGAGGCCGCACAGCGCCTTGACGCCGATGTGGTGCAGGGCGGCTGGCAGTACCTGTACACCGACGGCACCCACGGCCCGGTGCAGCGCTACCCGGCGGCAGTCTACGCCGGTGCCGCCGCGCCGGAGCGGTTCGAGCTGCCCGGGATGCCATGGGGCAAGGTGTACCGGCGGGAGCTGTTTGCACAGGTGCGCTTTCCGGCTTACTATACCTGCTTTGAGGATGCCATCATCCATTTTCTGGTATTCCGGCTGGCAAAGACTGTGGCCTCTGTGCCGGAGATGGTCTATCTGTGGCGCAAAAACCCCAAGGGGCTTACCGCCACAAGTCAGCACCACCCTGCCGCCGTGCAGAGCTACTGGATCATGGAGCAGCTGGCAGTGCAGGATGCTGCGCTGGGCCTGCCCCACGATGCGCTGTACCGCTGCACCCTGACGCTGCAGCTTTCGGCTTTCTGCTATGCCACCGTATCCGGCCTGCCGCCGGAAACGCAGCAGACTGTTTTCCGGCTGTGCTGTGCTTTGTACGCAAAGGCGCTGCCGCAAGAGGGCGCACTGCCCCGCCGTGCCCGCTGGGGTGCCCGGGCGCTGCGGCAGCAGGACTTTGGGCTGTGGTGCCGCTACGGCAGAAGATTTCAGTTGTTATAATATAAGGAGTACCCATGATACGAGTGCTGCATTCGGTCAGCAATATGGACCGCGGCGGGATCGAGACCATGCTGATGAACTACTACCGGCATATCGACCGCGAAAAGGTCCAGTTTGATTTTATCGTCAACAAGCAAAAGCCCGGCGATTACGACGACGAGATCCGCCGTCTGGGCGGACATATCTACCAGAGTCCGGGATTAAACCCGCTGCACTACCCGGCGTATCTGCGCTTTGTGCAGCAGACCGTGGCCGCAGACCCCCGCATCCGCATCCTGCACGCCCACAACGAGGCGATGGGGCTTTATGCCCTGAAGGGTGCGGAGAAGGCCGGGCTGCAAGTGCGCATTGCCCACGCCCATAATATCTGGATCGTCCGGGACTACAGTGGCCGCTGAAGATGTTCTGTAAGCAGCTGCTGCCCGGCGCCGCCACCCACCTGTGGGCCTGCGGCCGGGATGCGGGCATCTACTACTTTGGCAAAGCGGACTGGGAGCGCCGGGGACAGATCATTCCCAACGCCATTGAGCCGGAGACCTTCCGCTTCTCCCCCGCCGTCCGCGCCGAAATGCGGGCGCGCTACGGGCTGGAGGACCGGGTGGTGCTGGGTCATGTAGGCCGCTTTGATGTCCGCAAGAACCACGAGCGTCTATTGGAGATCTTTGCCGCCTTTTTGCAGCTGGAACCCCGGGCGATGCTGGTGCTCATTGGTACCGGCAGGCTGGAGCAGGCTGTCCGTGCACAGGCGCAGGAACTGGGCATCACAGACCATATCCTGTTTGCCGGGTTGCAAAGCAATGTGGCCGACTGGTACCAGATGATGGATCTCTTCGTCATGCCCTCCCGCTTTGAGGGTCTGCCGGTGGTGGGGATCGAGGCGCAAGCCGCTGGGCTGGGGTGCGTATTTTCGGACGCAGTGCCGGCGGAGGTGCTGCTTTCTTCCCATGCCATCCAGATCCCGCTTTCCGCCAGCAATGCAGACTGGGCAGCAGGCTTGCAGCGGATGCTCCACCAGCCCTGTGACCGCTCTGCTGGTGCAGAACTGATCCGACAGGCGGGCTACGATATCAACATCGCCGCCGCCCGCTTGCAGCAGCAGTACCTGCAACTGGGAGGGCAGGCGTAACCCCCCGGCGGCTGCGGGAACACCCACAATAAAAGGAGAGCCCTTTTCATGCGCACATTGGATCAGATCCTGACCAAAAAGGATTACAGCCGGAAAACTCCGGCCTCTTTGTTTTATAAGGACAGCCCGCTGTGGCAAAAACTGCTGACCATCGGTTGCGTGGTCTTTTTGGCCGGTGCCGGGCTGGGAGAGTGGAAACCAATCAACAGCGCAGTGGGCGGCCTTCCCAAAGCCATCTCTCTGGGGGTGATCGGGCTGGCAATGCTGTACACCCTGTTTTACCCGGACGAAAAGCGTCTCCGGGAGTTATGGAAGCCTACCCTGCTTTATATGTCCCTGATGGCGGCGCTGTTTTTCTGGTCGATGGTCATCTGGATCGAAAGCTTTGCCGCAGTGTCTTCCATGATCCGAAGCTGCTCCAAGATCGTGTTCCAGAGTATTGCCATCCTCACTGCCGTGGCGCTGGTCTATCTGTTCCGGGAAAAAGCCATCGAGCTGTTTACCATCAGTATCTGCATTGCCAACACGGCCATCATGCTGCTGAGCATTCCTGGCTACGGTTTTGCAGCCAGCATCCAGTCTCTCGTTACCTGTCTGATCACCTTCGGTGATGCGGATGGCTATGCGCTGCAGCTGGAGATTCACGACCTGACCTTTGTGTTCGGGCAGATGATCTTGTACTACGCCGTTTTTGCTCCTCGTACTACCCGGCAGGAAAAGCGCAAGCGCTGTCTGTATCTGCTGCTCTGCTGCTGGTTTTTTCTGGTCGGCATGAAGCGCATCGCCATCCCGGCGGTGGTTCTGTTCGTCCTGATTGCTCTGCTTCTCCGCAAGCGCAAAATCCCCGGCTGGTTTTACCCGGCAGTGGGCGTCTGCTGTATCCTGTTTTTTCTGGCATTCCTCTACTGTGTGCGCTACGGTGTTATTTCAAGGTTGCTGAACAGTTTTGGCATTGACATGATGGGTCGGGACTACCTGTGGAGCATGGCGAACCCCTACTATGAATTTTCTATCACCTATATCGGCCGCGGTTTTGAATATGTGGACACCATCATCGCCCAGTGGTATAATGACGGACTCATCAACCAGCCTTACCCCTTCCACAACGACATCCTGAAGGTCTTTGTAGAGGTAGGCTTTCCGGGTTTTCTGCTCTGGTCCAGCATCCAGTATGTTCTGACTCCGCTGTTCTGGCAGCGCTATGCAGACCAAGAGACCACGTTGCTGTATCTGTCCGAGCTAGGCTATATGACGGTGACCTACCTGACCGATAATACCGCCTTTTATTTCTGGAGCACGATGGCGCTGCGTCTGGTGACGCTTGCCTACGCCATGGAGCGCAAAAAGCCCCCGGAACCTAAGGTGTGGATGCCGGACAGTCGGCAGGAGATGCGGGACCGCATCCATATTCTGATGAAGGAAGTGTGACGGCAAGGAGTGAAAACAATGCCCTGTATCTCGTTTATAGTGCCTGTTTATAATATGGAGCGCCTGCTGCCCCGGGCGCTGCGCTCACTGCGGGCGCAGACTTTGACCGACTTCGAGGCCATCCTCATCAACGATGGCTCCAAGGACGGCAGCGCCGCGCTGTGTGCACAGGCTGTTGCCGAGGATGCGCGCTTTCGCTTCATCGACCAGCCCAACGGCGGCGTAGCCGCTGCCCGCAACGCGGGTCTGGATGCAGCCCGGGGAGAGTATATCTTCTTTCTGGACCCGGACGACTGGGTAGAGCCGGATGCGGCAGAAGTGCTGTATCATGCCGCCCGGAATGCTGATGCGGACTGCGTGGAGTTTGGGCTGTATCTGGACAGCTATGATGAAAACGACCGGCTGCTGCACACGCAGACCAGCGGCAGCACCCTCTCCGGCGTGTACCGGGGCGCGCCCTTCAAGGAACATTTCGACGAGACGGCGTCCTCGTATCTGGTCACCAATAAGCTGTTCCGCCGGGCGTTTCTGGAGCAGCATCGGCTGCGTTTCTCCTGCCATCAGCTGGGGGAGGACGGGCTGTTCTTTGTAGCCTTTTATCGTCAAAATCCCGGCTGTCTGGTGGTGCTGGAAAAGCCGCTGTACCACTACACCGCTGCCCGGCGGGGCAGCCTGTCCAACAGCTACCACCCGGAGCGTCTGGAGGATAACTTTTATCTCAGCGATGCAGTGTGGGACACCGTTGCTGCGTGGGGCTTGCAGAACAGCCCCATGCACCGCGCAAAGGCGAACTACTGCACCGTCCGCGACCTGATGATGGGAATCAAGAATCTTGGATGCAGCCCGCTTTCCCTTTCCGAGCAGACTGCTTGGCTGCGCAGTACCCTGCAAAAGCCCCGGGTGCGCACGGCGGTGCGCAGCACCCCACTGCACGCCATGCAGAGCCGGAACGACCAGGTAAAGCTGTTGCTGCTCAAGCTGCGGCTATGCCGCGCGGTGCTGCTGCTCTCGGGCGCAAATCAGCGTAAGAATACCTGAAGAGAAACGCAAAAATCCCCCCGCTGCCGACTGGCAGCGGGGGGATTTGTTACCGATTTAAATGAAAATCAGCGCTTAGTTCTGCTTCATGCGAGCGAAGCAGTCAGAGCAGTAGACCGGACGATCCTCACGGGGCTGGAAGGGAACCTTGCAGGCCTTGCCGCAAGCTGCGCAGACAGCGTCGAACATCTGACGCTCGCCGCTGTTGCTGCGTGCGCCGCCGTTCTTGCGGGCGTCACGGCAGGGCTTGCAGCGCTGGGGCTGGTTCTCGAAGCCGCGAGAAGCGTAGAACTCCTGCTCACCGGCAGTCCAAACAAATTCCTTACCGCAGTCCTTGCAGACCAGAGTCTTGTCTTCAAACATAGTAGTATCTCCTCTTTAGTTAGTTCTTGCCCACGGAAGGATTGTAACCATACCTTTGGTTTTGGGACCATCGCGCTGATCAGTAAGCTTACCAGGGGCTTGAATAGATAAACGCCCTCGGATTGAGGACTTTCCTATTGTACCGTTATTTTTGAGATTTGTCAACCAAAAAACAACCGTTCGCCCTTTTATTTGTACACATAGCACAAACCGACAGCATATATTTGGGTAAAATCACCGCCTTAAGATGGAAAAGCGGCGCGCCGCTTTTGGACGCAGACGATTGGAAATGGCCTCCGCTTGTACTCTGGCCATAAATAGAGGAAAATTTATTATATTTCGCGTTTGTCGCGGCCGCAGGCCGCGACAAACGCATTTTGACACAAACAAAAGGGGCTGCCGCACATTCTGTGCAGCAGCCCCTGCAAAGCCCTTTGGGAAAAGCTTACTTCTCGATGACTTCCTTGGTGTCGCGGGCGATCATCAGCTCTTCGTCGGTAGCAATAACCAGCGTGCGCACCTTTGCGCCCCAAGCGGTGATCTCGCACACATCACCAACAGGGTGCTTGTTCTTCTCGGTGTCGATGCGGATGCCCAGCCAATCCATGTGGTGGCAGATCTTTGCACGGGCAATGGCATCGTGCTCGCCGATGCCGCCGGTAAAGACGATGGCATCCACGCCGCCCATAGCTGCAATGTAGCTGCCGATGGTCTTTTTGATCTGGTAGTTCAGCATATCGGAAGCCAGCTGTGCGCGCTTGTTACCGGCCGCGGCAGCCTCTTCCACATCGCGCTTATCGCTGGAAACACCGGAGATGCCCAGCAGGCCGGACTTCTTGTTCAGGATCTCGTCCAGCTCGTGGCCGGTGATGTTCAGGGTGTACTTCAGGTAGTTGACCACAGAGGGGTCCAGATCGCCGCAGCGGGTGCCCATCATCAGGCCGGCCAGCGGGGTCATGCCCATGGAGGTATCCACCACCTTGCCCTGATCGACTGCGGCAATGGAGGAGCCGTTGCCCAGATGGCAGGTGATCAGCTTCAGGCGCTCAATGGGCTCTTCCAGATACTCGGCTGCCTTGTGGGCAACGTACTTGTGGCTGGTGCCGTGGAAGCCGTAGCGGCGCACGCCGTACTTCTCGTAGTACTCGTAGGGGATGGCGTACATATAAGCCTTCGGCGGCATGGTGCTGTGGAAGGCGGTGTCGAACACAGCCACCATGGGAATGTTGCCGAACACCTTGCGGGCGGCCTCGATACCCAGAATACCAGCGGGGTTGTGCAGGGGAGCCAGCGGGCTCAGCTCACGCAGGGTGTTGATGACCTCATCGGTGATCAGGCAGCTGCTCTTGAACTTCTCGCCGCCATGCACGACGCGGTGACCGATGGCGTCGATCTCGCTCACGTCATTGATGCACTTGCCTGCACCGGTGGTCATCTTCTTCACGACCTCGGCAAAAGCCTCGGTGTGGGTGGGGAAGAT
>ENA-OWZE01000690-OWZE01000690.1-human-gut-metagenome-genome-assembly--contig:-NODE-690-length-12339-cov-9.140915_pt1 | contig 12339 bp, 9 predicted proteins | sample MGYA00249759_ERZ652104 | MGnify/ENA primary metagenome ERZ652104 (study PRJEB26925, sample SAMN05827048) | human gut metagenome | biome: ENVO:2100002; feature: ENVO:00000062; material: ENVO:00002003...
CGAGATAGGCTCCGGTCTCGTGGGCTCGGAGATGTGTATAAGAGACAGATCAACAATTGAGAAGATAAGACGTATTCTTGGAGTTATGCCTGAGAGTTATAAAGATATTGATTTAAGACAATTATATATGTTAAAGGACAAATTCCCGGAGATATACAGACACGTTGAAGAACGTCTGGAGAATGGATGGGAGACAACGATTAAGCTTTTGGAACAGGGGATTGAGGAAGAAGTGATAAGACCGGTTAATGTATTGATGTTTAAGATGATGATGGAGGCATCAATAGAACAATTTTTCCAAAGAGACATTCTTATAAGGGCAGGAATGACATATACACAGGGACTTGATGAGATTGTGGGAATATTATTAGATGGCGTGGCAGTTAAGGAAAGTCATTGAAAATAAAAAGGAGGAATATATAATGCAGGACAAATCAAAGGTTATATTTAACAATGAAATTGATAGAAAGGCATATAGAAAAGCTATTAATTCAAAAAAAAAATACACAAGAAAATATGGTGATGACAGCAATGCCGACTATAAGGTGACAATAAAGAAGAACAAATACATAGGTGATATGCTTGGCGTGTATGATGTGAGGGTTGCAGATAAGCCTGCAAGCGTATCTAACGGTAATAAAGAAGAATTTGATACTGATAAAGGTATTATAGTTGGCAATATAAGAATGGGTTTTGGACATTACAGAATATCAATGGCGATTGCTTCAGCAGCTAATGCACTTGGATATGTTCCTTACTGGATGGATCTTAATTCTTACGATAATACAACCTGTACTAAAGTTATAAGGGCACAGAACGACCTGTATTCGCTTGGTTCAAGGTTATCACAAAAGAGCTGGCTGTTTAACAGACTGGTGTGGGAACCAATGAATTACGAGGGTTTCAGGAAGCTTTCCTATAACGCTTCAGACCAGAAGAATGCAGAGCTTATGGCACCTGTATATAAGAATGTTCCTAAGAATATTCCGGTTATTGCAACTCATGTATGGCCGGCACAGGCGGCAGTACACGCAGGTATGAAAAATGTTGTTAATGCAATACCGGATAACTGGCCAATGGCATTGCATTTGTCAGAAGGAAGTATTCATACAGTCCAGACTCATTATGCTTATCAAGGTTACAGGATACTTAATGGAATGGCCGGCAATAAGGTGTTAAATGAAATGCCAGCAGATAGTCTTGTATACACAGGACATTATATCGACCACGAGCTTGTAGCTAATATTGAGGCTGACTGCAATGCAAGAATAGCAAGAAAACAGAACGGAAAGCCTATGAGATTTCTGCTTACAATTGGTGGCGCAGGTGCACAGAAAGAGATATTTGCCCATATAATTAAATACCTTATTCCTTATATTAAGAAGAATAAGGCAGTGTTATATGTTAATGTTGGTGATTATAAAAATGTATGGGACGAACTTATAAGAGATATCCCACAGATGAGAGAACTGGCAACTGAGCATTTTGACAACTGGAAAGACACCAAGGCATTTGCCACGAAGGCATTATCAGCCAGCCAGATAAACAATTCTGATGTAGTAACAGATAACAATAGAGATGATAATTCTAAGAATATTACAGCAGATAATTCAAGTGAAGACACATCTGATAATATAACAGGTATACATGGCTTTTATCACAAGAATATATTCGAGGCAGTGTATTGTACTAACCTTTTGATGAGGAGTGCAGATGTGCTTGTTACAAAGCCAAGTGAATTAGCATTCTATCCAGTGCCAAAGTTATTTATAAAGCGAGTTGGTGGACACGAACAGTGGGGTGCTGTTCATTCAGCAGAGATAGGTGACGGAACACTTGAGTGCAGGGATATACCTCATACTTTACAGATGATAAAGCTGTTTATGGAAGATGATACATACATTATAGATATGTGTAAGAACATCAAGAAGAATAAACAGATGGGTATATATAATGGTGCATATGAGGCTGTCAAATTAGCAGTGAATATGAAGAAATCAGACATTTAATACGGCGTGCAGTAATCAGGAACTTGAAAAATATGAAGAAATCGGACATATAGAAAGGAAAGAGGTAGCGTATGGGGCTTAATAAGAAAGAAATGGCATCTTATGGCATAGGTGCAGTTGGCAAAGATATGGTTTATATGTTTTGTGCAAGTTATATTCTGTATTATTATCAGGATATACTTGGGGTTAGTGCGATAGCAATGGGGATTATACTTCTTGCGGCACGAGTATTTGATGCATTTAACGATCCTATAATGGGTGTAGTTGTTGCAAAGACAAGAACCAGATGGGGAAAGTTCAGACCCTGGCTGTTTATTGGAACATTGCTTAATGCTGTTGTATTATTTCTGATGTTTTCTGCACCACCAACACTTGATGGCGGCGGACTTGTTGCTTATGCCGCAGTAACTTACGTTTTGTGGGGCGTTACTTATACAATGATGGATATTCCTTATTGGTCAATGATACCAGCATTTACAGAGGGCGGCAAGGAAAGAGAGAATATGTCAACAATGGCACGTTCCTGTGCAGGTGTAGGTTCAGCACTTGTTACAATTATTACAATGCAGTGTGTATATATGCTTGGAAAGGGCAATGAATATGCAGGTTTTAAATGGTTTGCACTTATAATATCAATACTGTTCTTTACTGCAATACTTATTACCTGCTTTAATATTAGGGAAAAATCAACAGTTGATGTTGAAACAGTATCAGTAAAGCAGATGTTCAAGGCACTTTTTCAGAATGATCAGGCTGTTACAGTAGTTATAACAATTGTTCTTATTAATACATCTGTGTACATAACTTCTAACCTTGTCATATATTTCTTTAAATATGATTTTGGCGGTGCAGACTGGTACAACGGCTATACACTATTTAATACATTTGGTGGTGCAATACAGATATTATCAATGATGGTATTGTTTCCGCTTCTTAGAAAGTTTTTGAACACAATAAAGATATTTTATGTAAGCTTTGTTATGGCTATTGCTGGTTATATAGTTTTATTTATTCTTATATTCACATCAATGTCGAGTGTGTTTATTTTATTTATTCCAGCATTTTTCATATTTGCAGCAAATGGAATGTTATTAGTCTTAACGACTATATTTCTGGCGAATACGGTTGACTATGGCGAATTTAAGAATAAGCGAAGAGATGAGAGCGTTATATTTTCAATGCAGACATTTGTTGTAAAGCTTGCTTCAGGTATAGCCGCATTAGTTGTGTCAATATGCCTTTCAGTATGCAGGTTAAGCAGTAATACAGATGTGGTGACAGATGCTGTGGCTGGTGGTTCGGTAGTAGGACTTAGAATGACAATGACAGTAATTCCGGTAATAGGTCTGCTTATTGCAGTATTTTACTTCCACAGAAAGTACATTTTAACAGAGCAGAAAATGGAAGAGATATCGGAAAGAATTAAGGAGAGCCATTAATGATAACGATTAATAATAATATGTATGTGCTTGATACTGACAATACATCTTATGCGTTTGCCGTGCTTGGAAGCGGGCAGTTGGAGCATTTGTATTATGGAAGAAAGTTACACGCCAATGAGGCTGTGATGACAGAGAAGCATACATTTATTCCGGGTAATACTAATGTATACAATAAAGATTATTCGTCTTATTCGCTGGAAGATGTGTGCCTTGAAATGTCATCATTGGGAAAAGGCGATATAAGAGAGCCTTTTATCGAAGTCACATATCCTAATGGAAGCAGTACAACGGATATGGTGTTTGACAGGGCAGAGATTATACAGGGCAAGGAAGAATACGATACGCTTCCGGGGTCTTATGATGATAATGGAGAGGTTGAACAGCTCGTCATCTATCTTAAGGACAGGAATTATAATCTCACATTGGAGCTTCATTATTATGTATATGAAAAATGTGACATTATAACAAGAAGTGCCAAGCTTGTTAATTCAGGAAATGAGAGCGTAAGGCTTGAAAGATTAATGAGTATGCAGCTTGATTTAAACGAGAGTGATTATGAATTGTCTTTTTTTAATGGTGCGTGGGCAAGGGAGATGAATAGAAGCAGAATACCCATTCGTGCCGGTAAGTATGTAAATGAGTCGGTCACAGGAACATCATCAAACAGAGCTAATCCTTTTTTTATGATAGGAAGAAGTTCAACGACAGAAGATTATGGCGAATGTTATGGATTTAATCTTATATACAGCGGCAATCATTATGAAGCGGCACAGGTTAATTCATATGGTAAATTAAGGCTTGTATCGGGAATTAATCCAGCTACATTTTCTTATATTATTGAAGCAGGAAAATGCTTTGAAGCTCCAGAGGCAGTGCTTACCTATTCATACAAAGGCTATAACAGGATGAGTCATAATATGCACGAGTTTGTAAGAAAGCACATTGTGCGTGGAAGCTGGCGTGACAAGGAAAGACCAGTTCTTATTAATAGCTGGGAAGCGGCATACTTTAATATTAATGAAAGAAAGCTTGTGAAGCTTGCAAAGGCGGCTAAGGATACAGGTGTTGAACTGTTCGTTATGGATGATGGCTGGTTTGGCGAGAGAAATGACGACACAAGTTCATTAGGCGACTGGACACCGAATAGCAGAAAGCTTCCAAATGGAATAGCTGGCATCGCTGATAAGATAAAAGAATCCGGGCTTAAATTTGGAATATGGGTTGAGCCTGAGATGGTGAGTGTGAACAGCAGATTATATGAGGCACACCCTGAATGGGTAATTGAAATACCAGATGTAGAACATTCAGAGGGACGGAATCAGAGAATTCTTGATTTGACCTATGAAGCTGTTCAGGACTATATAATTGAGAAGATGAGTGAGGTGTTCTCATCAGCAGATATATCTTATGTAAAATGGGATATGAACAGAATATTCAGTGATTATTATTCTAAAAATCTGCCACCTGACAGGCAGAAGGAAGTATCGCATAGATATGTGTGCGGCTTGTACAGATGTATGAAGGAGCTTACTAATAGATTTCCTGACATATTATTTGAGGGCTGTGCGGCAGGCGGCAACAGGTTTGATCTGGGAATGTTATGCTATTTTCCGCAGATATGGGCAAGTGATAATACAGATGCACTTTGCAGGGCACAGATTCAGTATAATTACAGCTATGGTTATCCGTTATCGTGTATTTCAGCCCATGTATCGGCAAGCCCTAATCATCAGACATTAAGAAATATGCCGTTAGAGAGCAGATTTGCAGTTGCGGCATTTGGGCTTCTTGGATATGAATGTAATATGTGTGATATGAATAAAGAGGAATTAAATGCTGTGAAATGTCAGATTGAACTGTACAAGAAGTTAAGAAATGTATTCTTTACTGGTACATTTTACAGGACAGAAAGCTTTGAAGAAGAAAATGCAGGTAATGCCAGTGTATTAAATAATGGTAAAGGCAACAGGGCAGAATGGACAGTAGTATCAACGGATAAGAAGAAAGCTGTCGGATTAATTATGCAAAAACACGTTATACCTAACACACAGTATGCCTGTTACAGGGCTAAAGGTCTTGATGAAGCTAAGAAATACCATTTTTACAACAGAAAGCTTCAATATGATATTAAAGAATTCGGTGAGCTTGTTAATATGGTATCGCCAATACATATTAAGCAGGGTTCTATGTTACAGGATATACTATCGAAGCTTAAGAAAATGGATGGTGAAACAGAAGATTACATAGCTTATGGAGATACACTTATGTATTCGGGTGTCAGGTTAAAGCAGGCATTCAGTGCAACAGGCTACAATGAGAATGTCCGATTTTTTCAAGATTTTGCAGCGAGATTATACTTTATGGAAGAGGTAGAAGATGATAAGCAGTGACATAATTAGTTCGGGCGGTATTGATAATATATTAAAGGATCTATATATTGATGAAAGCCAGCTTGAATACCAGAGGAAAAGATATATTAATGCTCTGAACCGCTTCACACAGTTATATGGTGAAGGAGATGTGCTTATATTCAGTGCACCGGGAAGAAGTGAGATTGGCGGTAACCACACAGACCACCAGAATGGAAAAGTTCTTGCGGCTTCTATTAATCTGGATATTATCGCAGTGGTAAGACCAGTGAATTCCAAGGAGAGTGTGTCAGAGGAAGGCAGTTTATCTGGGCATAGTGGTGTTAATGCCGGAATTATAAGAATTGTGTCGGACGATTATCCAATGCTAGAAGTGTCATTATCAGATACGGATATTAATAAGGATGAATATTCAACCACTAAGGCACTTGTTAAAGGTGTGATTGCCGGCTTTAAGAAAAAAGGTTTCAAGACAGGAGCATTTGATGCGTTTATAACAAGTGATGTGCCTATGGGAGCAGGACTTTCATCATCTGCGGCATTTGAAACACTTATAGGAACAATACAGTCACATATATATAATGCTGGAAAAATATCAGCAGAAGATATTGCAGTTATCGGACAGATGGCAGAGAATGAGTATTTTGGCAAGCCTTGTGGACTTATGGATCAGATGGCGTGTTCGGTTGGCAATATGGTCTATATTGATTTTAATAATAAGGAAAATCCAGTTGTTAATAAGCTTGATGTGGATATTAAAAAATTCGGATACAGCCTGTGCATAACTGACACTAAAGGTTCACATAAGGATTTGACAGATGATTATGCAGATATCCGCCGTGAGATGAATGCAGTTGCAAGTTACTTCGGACAGGAGGTTCTTCGTGGCATTACATTAAAGGATATACTTGATAATTTTAAAGAGCTACAGGAGAAGTTCGGTGACAGGAGCATACTAAGAGCAGTTCATTTTATAGAGGAAAATGAGAGAGTAGAAAATGAAGTAAATGCTCTTATATCTGGAAATATTGATGAATTCTTAAGGCTGGTATCAAAGTCTGGTGATTCATCTTACAAATATCTTCAAAATATATATTCAACCAAAGATACTGCCAATCAGGGCGTTTCACTTGGACTTATGATGAGTGAAATATTCTTAGGTGATAATGGTGCATGCAGAGTTCACGGAGGTGGCTTCGCAGGTACAATACTTGCAATTGTCAAGGATACTGCTATAGATGAATACAGAAGAAATATGGATAAAATATTTGGTGATGGTGCAAGTATGATATTACAAATCAGACATTGCGGAGGTGTCAGAATAATATGAGAAATTTAGAAGATATGAAGAAATCAGACAATATAATGAGTAGTGATGCCAAGGAAGGTACGGAAAATATTCCAGATATAGACAAGGTTATATCAGAGCTTGTCAATTATGCTTCAGAGAATGAACTGATAGAAGCTGATGATAAGATATTTATAGTAAACAGATTGCTGGATATTTTTGAAAAAAACGGACTTGCAGAAGATAGTGAGATAATTAAGAATTCAGGTGTGCAGGAGCTGAATAACACAAGACCAATAGCAGATATCCTGTCGGACTGCCTTAAAATAGCAGTTGATAATGGACTTATAGAAGATACGCAGCTTAACAGGGATTTGTTTGATACAAAGGTAATGGGTGCTGTCACACCAATACCTTCAGTTGTAAGAAAGCATTTTAAGGAGCTTTATAATAATAATCCAAAGCTTGCGACAGACTATTTCTATGAACTTAATAAAGCCTGCAATTATATAAGGTGTGACAGGATTGAGAAAGACCAGAAATGGAAGTACAATTCAGAATATGGAATTATAGATATAACGATTAATCTGTCAAAGCCAGAGAAAGACCCTAAGGATATAATAAAACAAGGAAAGTTTGCAGCAAGCGGATATCCTAAATGCCTTTTATGTAAGGAAAATGAGGGATATGCGGGAAATCTATCACATCCTGCAAGGCAGAATCTAAGAGTTATACCGCTTGAATTAAGTGGTGAGAAATACTATATGCAATATTCACCCTATGTATATTATAACGAGCATTGCATAGTGTTTAATGATAAGCATATTCCTATGAAGATTAATAAAAGCACATTTAAAAAGCTTATTGAATTCACAGATATGTTTCCGCATTATACATTAGGTTCTAATGCGGATTTACCAATTGTAGGAGGTTCTATATTAAGTCACGACCATTTTCAGGGCGGTGCTTATGAATTTCCTATGGAAAGAGCAGAATATGTGTATACATTCAAGCTGGATAGATTCAGTGATGTTAATGCAGGAATTCTTAACTGGCCTATGTCAGTAATAAGGCTTAGCAGTAATAATAAAGACAGCCTTGTTAATGCCTGTGATTATATATTAGATAAATGGAAGAATTACACTGATGAAAAAGCATTTATATATTGCAATACAGATGGTGAACAGCATAATACGATAACTCCGATATGCAGGCAGAAAGGTGATAATTATGAGATGGATCTGGTATTAAGAAACAATATTACTACAAATGAGTGTCCATGGGGAGTGTATCATCCATCAGCAAATCTTCATCATATAAAGAAAGAGAATATTGGTCTTATTGAGGTTATGGGAATGGCTATACTTCCAGCAAGACTTGATAAGGAAATGGGCATTTTAAAAAACGCTCTGTTAAATAATGAAGATGTCCGCTTAATCAGCGAAATTGAAAAGCACGCACAATGGGTTGATAGCTGGAAAGACAATTATAATATAACTAAAGATAATATTGATGAGATAATCAGATTGGAAATTGGCAAGGTATTTGTGCAGGTGCTTGAATGTGCCGGTGTATACAAGACAGACGATAATGGAAGAGAGGCATTTGTAAGATTTATAAAATATTGTCAATAATATTTACTTTCTTTGATTGATTAATGTAATGGGTAGATTTTAAAAATTCTGAATCAGAATTCATAGATAGTAAATTTATATTTTAATGATTTTATAAAAGTGGTGGTCAATAATAACCCGACCACCACAGATAATCAAAATTAACATAAGTTACCAGACAAATTCTAAAATGTTATGAATTATTCTTGATAGCATTAACAGCTTCTTCTTTAGAAAGTTTATAGTTTTTCATAAGCTTATAAATTGTATCTTCATCGGAAAGATTAACTTCTTTACATAATTTAATAAAAACTTTAATGCCATTGGAGCGTTCCTTGATTTTGCCCTCTGCAAGTCCTAACTGTCGTCCTTCTTCTTTGACTACTTCAAGATGACCTTCCTCATCATACTCATAAATACTCACAGTAATCACTTCCTCTCTGTGATTTCTAAAAAATTCCGACAATACATTCTCAGCGATACATTCATCTACAGCCTCTGTAACAGCAGTGCGGATATCAATTTTTCAATATCGGTCTTTATACGCACCTTATTAACAAATGTCATATAGTCCTTAAGTGTCTCACATTTAGAAAGAAATTCAGAGCTATATGTATACATATTTGTCCTGTTGAAATTATTATTATCCTTTGAATTCCTGCCAGAACCATTACTATACTTTGAATTAATAGTACGAGCCTTATTACCAGCATAATTATCAGTATTGATATTGATAACTCTTACAGTAAGTTCAAGCTCAGGATTGTCGACATTTTTCTCATACATATCTGATAGTCGGAGAGTGCTTTCCGCCTCAAGTGGCTGTTGTCCTGAATTAATATCATCAATAGTATGCTGACTTGTATTCGTTGTTGATGACTTTATGTCAGTTCCTGCATTTATAGTGCTGTCTGCTGAATGTCCAGCCTGCCTTGTATTGTCTGTAATATTAGTATTTTCCATAAGTTCTCCAATCTGTGGTAATGATGCCTGACAGCATAGCAGTTATATAAAATAATGACATAGCATTTAAACAGATGTTTGTTGTGATACTGTCATATACATTATCTGACAATATTGGAGAAATAAAAAATATATATCTTTATTACATTCTATCATTGGGAAAATGTTATGACAAGAAGAAAAATGCTGTTAATCCACCGTAATTATATTTCGTGCAAATATTTTATGGGCTTTTATTATACCTGAAATATATATTAATTTACATCAATTTTATCAATTTATACTACAATATTTACAGTCCTGTAATAAACTTCAATGACATAAAGAACAGATATAAAAATGTTCTATAACATATTTTAATTGAAAAATGGGAGGAAAATATGCCATCAACATATGCACATTATAGAATGGGACAGCAGGTGCGTACAATGCTGGACGGTAATGAGAAAAAGATAGTTGAAAAATACCCACAATTATATCTTATAGGGTTACACGGTCCGGACATTTTGTTTTATTATAAGCCATTAAAGTCTAATTCAATTAACAGTATTGGGTATGAATTGCACAAACATTCAGGTAAGGAATTTTTTGAAAGAGCAAGAAAAGTAATATCAGAAAAGAAAGACAGAGAGCCATATCTGGCTTACACATACGGTGTTCTTAATCATTTTGCACTTGATGTAAGCAGTCATGGTTATATTGAACAAAAAATAAATGAAAGCGGAATATCGCATGCAGAGATAGAAGTGGAATTTGACAGAGAACTTATGATTATGGATAAGAAAAATCCAATAACACAGTCGCTGGTAAGGCATATTATTCCGTCAGAGGAGAATGCAAAGGTAATAAGTGAATTTTATCCAGGTACAACTATGCAGGACGTGAAAAAGGCACTTGAAGGAATGATTTCCTACAACAATCTGCTTGTTGCACCATCGCATATAAAACGCTGGTTTATATATCTTTTACTTAAGGTATCAGGCAATTATAAGGAAATGCACGGCTTGATTGTGAATTACCATAAGAATAAGGCGTGCAATGACAGCACGGTGAAATTGTTATCGTTATACAGACACGCGAAGAACACGGCATATCAGTCAATTATTAAATTCGACGGATTTTTAAATAATGATTGTGAGCTGGATAAAGCATTTAATTATAGCTTTGGTTCGGTTCTTATAGAAGGTTGTGATAATAATCAGAAACAGTGTATATCGGATAATATTCAGAATGTGGAAAGCTTTATAAGGAAAGAGGTGCAGTATGAGGGGTAAAAGCAATAACAGATTTAAGCTTACAACTAATGAAAAAGGCTGGATATTATATGATGTTGGTAATTCGGCATTTATTCTTATGGTGTCTACGATATTACCTATATATTTTAATTATCTTGCAGAAAATGCAGGAATATCATCAGTAGATTATCTTGCATACTGGGGATATGCAGCTTCTATTGTGACACTGATTGTAGCAGTGTTAGGACCGGTGCTTGGAACGCTCGCAGATACGAAAGGTTTTAAAAAGCCTATATTCTCAGGTTGTGTAATAGCTGGCTGTCTTGCGTGTGTGGCAATGGGCATTACAGGTTCGTGGATATCATTTCTTGTTGTATTCGTAATTGCGAAGGTATGTTTTTCTGCAAGTATTGTATTTTATGACTCTATGTTATCAGATGTCACGACAGACGAGAGAATGGATATTGTATCGTCAAATGGATACGCTTACGGATATGCTGGAAGCTGTATTCCATTTATTATAAGCCTTATCTTTGTATTAGGATACAATAAAATAGGAATTTCTCTGAGTGCGGCAATGCTCATATCATTTGTAATAGTAGCTTTATGGTGGTTCTTAATGACAGTTCCGCTTATTAAGAATTATAAGCAGATTAATTATGTTGAAAGAAAGCCACACGCAGTAAAGGAAAGCTTTGTAAGAATTAAGGATACACTCTGTGGAGTTGTAAAGCAGAAGAAAATATTCTTGTTCCTTGTAGCATTTTTCTTCTATATTGATGGCGTGTATACAATAATAGATATGGCAACAGCTTATGGTTCAGCACTTGGACTCAATTCAACTGGTCTGCTTCTGGCTCTGCTTGTTACACAGCTTGTAGCATTTCCATTTGCTATTATATTTGGAAGGCTTACCTCAAAATACAGCACAGGACGTCTTATAACTGCCTGCATAATAGCGTACATAGGAATTACAGTATTTGCAGTATTTATGAAAAGCCAGTGGCAGTTCTGGGTATTAGCTATATTTGTTGGTATGTTTCAGGGCGGCATACAGGCGTTGTCACGTTCTTATTTTGCAAAGATAATACCGGCTGAAAGGTCAGGAGAATATTTCGGACTTATGGATATATGCGGAAAAGGAGCTTCTTTTTTGGGAACATTGGTTGTAGGTGCGGCTTCTCAGATATTTGGAAGCATTAATATCGGTGTGTCTATGATAGTGTTATTGTTTGCGGCAGGACTTGTGTTATTTATAATGACAGATAAGCTTGACAGCAAAGAGGCAGATTTGGATATAGAAAATGGTATGATTGCCAATAACAGCTTTGCAGAAGGTAAGGCAGTTAATAATTAACAGTTCAATATATCAAATAATGTATTACTGCTGTCTCTTATACACATCTCCGAGCCCACGAGA
>ENA-OWZE01000704-OWZE01000704.1-human-gut-metagenome-genome-assembly--contig:-NODE-704-length-12146-cov-9.431147_pt1 | contig 12146 bp, 9 predicted proteins | sample MGYA00249759_ERZ652104 | MGnify/ENA primary metagenome ERZ652104 (study PRJEB26925, sample SAMN05827048) | human gut metagenome | biome: ENVO:2100002; feature: ENVO:00000062; material: ENVO:00002003...
CTGCCCCTGTTTGTGCAGCGGCGTTGTCCGGCTCGCTCACGGAAAGTGTGAGGTCATGGCACGGTATCACGTTCAGACGGCTTATGAAGGATTCAAGGTACAGTATGAAGAAAGCCGGGCGCAGTGCGGACACTACAGCCTGCTTCTTTCAAACATTAGAATAACACTTTGAAGTTGTGCGGTCAACAACTAAAAACAAACTTTGGAAGATTAAACAACCACATAAGATTTTATTTGTGAAAAAGAAAAATACCGCCTACGCAGCGCAGCGATGATTTTGTCGGGTGAATCAGCGGCAAAATGAATCGGGTGTGTTGCGGGGCGGTATGCTCTTTCTGGGCAATCATCCGCTGAAAGTGGTGGTTATCACGATGAGAACCAACCACTTTCTGTGGCTGTGTTCAAAATGAACACGACCACATCTTGTAGATGGATTTGAACCAATCCACAAAATCAGTGGGATTTGTGACAGAGAATATCATGTTTCGCAAGGTGCGTCAAGATGGTTTTGTGAAATTTATTGCGATAAAGTTGTAATAGTAGGACTTATTTGCTAGAAATTGAAACATCTTACAGAGAATTTTTACGCACAAATTGGAAAATCAGCACATCTGTGCTATACTCAAAGCAGAATTTGTTGAGCTAAAACGGAGGTATTGAACCATGGCAGAGAAAAACACCGCCGACATTGGATTTGAAAAACAGATTTGGAATGCGGCCTGTGTACTTCGGGGCAACATGGATGCTTCGGAGTATAAGGGCGTTGTTCTTGGTCTGATTTTCTTGAAATATATTTCGGATCGTTTTGAAGATAAGTACAATCAGTTGGTTGCGGATGGTGATGGCTTTGAGGAAGATCGTGATGAGTACACCTCGGAAGGCATTTTCTTTGTGCCTACTGGTGCGCGTTGGAGCGATGTTTCTGCAAAGGCACATGATCCCGAAATCGGTCAGGTAATTGACGATGCAATGCGCGCTATCGAAAAAGAAAACGCGCGCCTAAAAGATATTCTGCCAAAGAATTTTGCGCGTCCGGAACTGGATAAACGTCGGTTGGGCGAAGTCGTTGACCTGTTTACGAACATCAAAATGATTGAACACGGCAGCGAAAAGGACATTCTGGGGCGCACTTATGAATACTGCTTGTCGATGTTTGCAGAGCAGGAAGGAAAGCGCGGAGGCGAGTTCTTTACACCGTCCTGTGTTGTGCGGACACTGGTGGAAGTGCTGCAACCATTTAAGGGACGAGTGTATGACCCTTGCTGCGGCAGTGGTGGTATGTTTGTTCAGTCTGCAAAATTTGTAGAGAACCATAGTGGAAATATCAACGATATCTCGATTTATGGACAGGATTCCAACCCGACCACATGGAAACTGGCGCAGATGAACCTTGCCATTCGTGGCATTGAACCCGACCTTGGAAAGTATGCGGCGGATACATTCCTTGACGACCAGCACCCGACCATGCGGGCAGACTATATCATGGCGAATCCACCTTTCAACCTGTCGAACTGGGGCGCAGAGCAGCTCAAAGATGATGTACGCTGGCAGTATGGTATGCCGCCTGCAAGCAACGCGAACTTTGCATGGCTTCAGCACATGATTTATCATCTTGCACCGGGTGGCCGCATGGGTATGGTGCTTGCAAACGGTTCGCTCTCTTCTCAGTCTGGCGGTGAAGGTGACATTCGCAAGAATATTGTGAATGCTGACCTTGTGGACTGTATCATTGCCATGCCGACACAGCTGTTTTATACGACGCAGATTCCGGTTTCGCTCTGGTTTATCTCCAAACGCAAAAAGCAGCCCGGCAAAACTCTGTTCATTGACGCTCGGAAGATGGGCGTTATGGTAAGTCGCAAGTTGCGTGAATTGACGGATGGGACAAAAGAAGAATACAAAAATGAAGATGGCACATTAAAAAATGACATCAAAAAGATTGCCGACACCTACAACGCCTATGTCGCGGGCACATTGGGGGATGTAAAGGGTTTCTGTGCTGTTGCCACCACAGAAGAAATTGCAAAGCAAGATTATATTTTAACGCCGGGCCGTTATGTTGGGGTTGAGGAACAGGAAGATGATGGTGAGCCGTTTGAAGAGAAAATGGCTCGGCTGACATCTGAACTGTCGGATTTGTTCAAGCAGTCACATAAGCTGGAAGCAGAAATTAAGGAGAAGTTGGGGGCGATTGGGTATGAAATCTGAATGGACATATCGCCCACTTGGTGAGCTTGTATCTTTTGCATCAGGAGGAACACCGAGTAAAAAAAGAGATGATTATTGGGGTGGAACTATTCCTTGGATTAGTGCAAAGACATTGAAAACGGAGAATATCGACACATCTGATTTGTTTATAACAGAAGAAGGGCTAAAAGCTGGAAGCAAGATTGCGCCGAAGGGAAGCATCTTACTTCTTACACGAGGAAGCGGTCTTTTTAATGGAATACCAATTGCTAGAGTTGAAAAAGATGTGGCTTTCAATCAAGATATAAAGTGTCTGGATTCATATGGAGAAGTGGAAAACGAGTTTATATTTTATTGGTTGTTGTCGCAAAAAGATTATTTGATGGCAAAGGTTGGAGTTACAGGAATTGGAGCGGGAAAATTTGATTTAGATTTTTTACAAAAGCTAATGATTCCGATTCCGAGTGAGCGAGAAAGAAAAAGTATCGTTGGATTCGCAAATAGCATCAGCGAAAAAATTAGATGTAATGCAAAGGTAAACGATAATTTAGCGGCTTAGAGTTGTATGTTGGCGACACCAATCTCACAGGACATAAGCTTTGGAAGAAGCGTATCTCTGAGATTTGCAAGTTTTTGATTTTCTTCTTGATTTGAAATAATAGTAGAAGTCATCGGGGCGATTATGGAATTAAATCGACTCAAGCTGATATTGTCAGGTAGAAGCAATTTCAGCATTTTTACTCGATCTCTTGGCAATTCTGTCTGCCCTGTACTGCCTGTGTGAAGCGATTCAATCTCTTTCTCGTGTAAAATTCCCCAAAGTCCAATATAGAAAATCAGTTCTTCTCGCGCTGGCCGGACAATAGTTACATGAGAATCAACAGTAAGGGCTTTAGGGGCGAACCAGACTTGTGCAACTCGCCCTAAAGTGCCGTCACCAGTAGAATTAATCAATAAATCACCAAATTGGAGCCATTTCTCATTGATCGCTTTCGGTGTATGGGATCGAGCAAGAGAAAGATCGATTGTATGATTACGAATACATTTTTGATTGACAACTGTTTGATCAGAATTATCAGAATATTTAGGTGCGATTCCACGCGTTATCAGTGTCGTGATATTTTCCAGTGTGGTATCTTCCCAATTTTCAGGAACAGTACCCCCGAACAAGCTAAAATCTACAAACCAAGACTTGAAAAGAGCAACTGCTTGCTGCTCTAAATTATCGTTTACCAGATTTTGATAACTCTCACCAGTGGCGGGAGATTCTATAGAGAAACTGCCACTGCCGTCGTTCTCTGAAATCGTAATAAGGAGATACGGCGATGAAAAATCAAATTATCAACGAGATACAGCGAAAAATGCTGCTGTATCTCAATAACGAACAGTTGCTGCATTTGAAAGCAGTGCTGGAAGCGTCATTTCAAGGTGTCATAATTGAAATGGGGGAAGAGCAGCCAAAGGCTGAGGAACAAGATTCGGCAGCAGCGTTCATTACAGCAAAGCGGATAGAAGGATGTTCCGAGAAAACACTGACCTATTATTCAAAAACTATTGCAGCGATGCTGAATGGCGTGGGAAAATCACCGCAGCAAATTACAACGGACGATTTGCGAAGATATCTGACGGATTATCAAACACAGCGGCGGTCAAGCAAAGTTACAATTGACAATATCCGGCGTATTCTTTCCAGCTTCTTCTCGTGGCTGGAAGATGAAGATTTTATTGTGAAAAGTCCTGTTCGTAGGATTCACAAAGTAAAAACTGCAAAAATCATCAAGGAAACGTACACCGATGAGGCACTTGAACTGATGCGCGACAACTGTTCAACAGTACGGGATTTGGCGATTATTGATTTGCTGGCATCTTCTGGAATGCGTGTCGGCGAGTTGGTAACGCTTAATCGGGAGGATATCAATTTCAACGAGCGCGAATGTGTTGTATTTGGTAAGGGCAACAAGGAACGATTGGTATACTTTGACGCACGGACGAAGATTCACCTTCAAAATTATCTGGATGAACGAGTGGATAACAATCCTGCACTTTTTGTGACACTGAAAGAGCCACATGAGCGGTTGATGATCGGCGGTGTGGAGACAATGCTCCGTGAATTGGGACGGCGATTGAAGCTAAATAAGGTGCATCCGCACAAGTTCCGGCGAACATTGGCAACGTCAGCGATTGACAAGGGAATGCCGATTGAACAGGTGCAGCAGCTTTTAGGGCACCAGAAAATCGACACAACTATGCACTATGCAATGGTAAAACAACAAAATGTGAAATTGGCACATAGAAAATTTATTGGATAAGGTGATATGAATGAAAGAAAAGTTTTTGAGAGAACTTGCGGACATTCAAACAGGACCGTTTGGAAGTCAACTTCATAAAGAAGATTATGTTGCGGATGGAACACCTATTGTCACAGTTGAACATTTAGGGAACAAGATGTTTTCCGAACAGAATTTGCCGCGAGTATCAAATACGGATAAAAATCGATTAAAAAAATATGTGCTAAAACAAGGCGATATTGTATTTAGTCGTGTGGGTTCTGTAGATAGATGCTCGTATGTTGATCAAAAACACGATGGATGGATGTTTTCTGGAAGATGCCTTCGAGTACGCCCAACTAGTGAAATTGATTCCGAGTATCTTTACTACTACTTTTGCTTAGAGGAAACAAAGCAATTTGTCCGAAATATATCCGTTGGAGCAACAATGCCTTCAATCAATACCAAGTTACTTGGAGAAGTTGTAGTGACTTTTCCGGAACTGGAACAGCAGAAAAGGATTTCTGGAATTTTATCTGCAATCGATAGTAAAATTGAAGTCAATCAAAAGATAAACGATAATTTATCTGATCTTTTGCAAACAATCTATCAAGGACAATTTGGTAAAGTAGGTTTAGCGAACAATTGTGGAATCCTTGCTGACATATGCTCGTATTCCAAAGATAAAATAGAAATTTCCAAACTGAGCCTTGATACTTACTACTCCACTGAAAATATGTTGCCGGAAAAATCTGGCGCAGTTAAAGCTACAAGCCTTCCAACCACATCACAAACCACTGCTTGCCATAAAGGTGACACCTTGATTTCTAATATTCGCCCATATTTCAAGAAAATCGTCTATTGCGAAGATGATTGCGGATGTTCAACCGATGTCTTGTGCTTCAAACCAGTACATCCGCGTTATACAGCGTATTTATTTAGTACACTGTATGCTGACAGCTTTTTTGATTTTATGGTTGCTGGAGCTAAAGGAACTAAGATGCCCCGTGGTGATAAGCAGCAAATTATGACTTATCCTGTTGTGCTTCCATCAGAAAAAGATCTTAGTGAGTTCAATTCTGTTGCAACTCCTATTCTAACGCAAATTTATTCAAATAGAACTGAATCCGAAAGGCTTTCAGCTATACGGGACACACTTCTCCCTAAACTTATATTAGGTGAGATCGATGTTTCTAGCATTCAGCTCTAAGCCGCTAAATTATCGTTTATAAAAGAAATGAAGGGATAACATGGAAGATTTTGATAATGCTAAGACAAGAAATCCGAGGGAATGCGTTGTTACAAACCTTAATAGCTACCTGACCTACATTTCTGATATAAAGGAAACAATAAAGAAAGAAGAAGGCGCAGAAGTAAGCACAAAGCACTTTTTCTTCCGTGGACAGGCCAGCAACGAATGGAACGTCATGCCGGGAGTGTTCCGTGGTGAGATGCTGCCGCACGAAGCAGAATTGATAAATGCTGCCTACACACGGAATCCTGACGACTTCCGAAAACTGACAACAGATTTTGAAAAGCTCGCAAAATTGCAACACTATGGGTTGCCAACAAGACTGTTGGATGTGACGGAAAACCCACTGGTGGCACTGTATTTTGCTTGCCAAAACAATCAAGAGAAAAAGATAACTGACGGGAAGACTACGTTATTGCCGCCGACCGATGGGAAAATCTATTATAAGCGCGATTACGGAAAAAGTTATAGTGACATAGAGATCAAAGTGTTGGCATATTTAGCGAGTCATGAAATTTCGGGCGATTATACATTAGAAAAGCTGCTCTCGGATTTGAACAAGTATGGAATTTATACAGATAAAGAGGTAAAAGAGTGCGAGGCAAGCGAGTATAAAAGCTTGCTTTCGATTATTCAAAGAAATTATTTTGTGATTTCCAACTTGAATAATGAAAGATTGGTACGGCAAAGCGGCTCTTTTCTGATTAGCGGGAAATACAATGTTCAGCTGAAAGGAAAAATCAGGCAGAGCATTGTTAAACGGGCATATAGTGATGTCCAAGATGAATTTGAACTTCAAAGTTTTAGAATACCAGCGGGAAGAAAAAGTGCAATTTTAGAAGAACTAAGTTTTTACAATATCAATGAAGGAACACTTTTCCCGGAACTTGAGCACCAGATGGCATATATTAAAAGCAATTATGCGAACATACAAAAGCCTATGGCCGATAGGTTTGTGAAAATAGAAGTTCCGGTAACAAATATTAGAGAAGTATGTGATTTAGATATTTCAGACGATAAAGTGGATGAGATTATTCAGAGGGTACTGCGGGATGAAATAAATCCAGCGTTTTTTGATGAGTCCTATATTGCAATTCAGGAAAATCTGATGCCAGATTGGTATCGCAAGGAAATTGGACTCAGTAAAGTTCGATTGGCACTGACGGACACATTGGATAATGGTACGCCGATAGGACGTGCGATGGCAAAAAGAGCAGCACAGTCTATCGTTGAAAAGATTGTGAATGCCATTGCGCAAGAATCGAATACAGCAACTTCGGATAATAGTTGAGGAGAAAAAATCATGCTTTCATTTACCGAAGATACCTTTGAACAAGCGGTCATAGAGCTATTTGAAAATATGGGTTACACCCACATTTATGCTCCTGATATGAACCGAACAGATTACAGCCGCCCTCTGCTGGACGATGTTTTGCGGGATTGTCTGGTGCGGCTGAATCGCAGCCTTCCGGCTGTGGCAATTGATGAAGCCATCCTGAAACTGAATGATTTTGATGCAGGAAGCCTGTTGCAGAAGAATATTGTCTTTATGGACTATCTGCAAAACGGTATCACGGTCAAATACGCAGTCAAGGGTGAAGAACGGTCTTCGGTAGTAAAGCTGATTGATTATGCAGATGCAGACAAAAATGATTTCTATGTGGTAAACCAGTATACCTTCGTGGAAAATGGAAACAACCGCCGCCCGGATATTATTTTGTTTATCAACGGTTTGCCGTTGGTTTTGATCGAACTGAAAAGTCCTTCCAAGGACGAAGTGGGCGCAGAAAACGCATACAACCAGATTCGGAACTACATGAAGGACATCCCTTCGATGTTCTATTATAATGCAATCTGCGTAATCAGCGACCTTTCGACCAATAAGGCGGGAACAATCACTTCTGGACTTGACCGTTTTATGGAGTGGAAAACAAAGGATGGTGATTACGAAAATACGGCGTATGCACAGTTTGATACCTTCTATGAGGGGATGTTCCAGAAAGCCCGGTTGCTAGATATTCTGAAAAATTTTATCCTGTTTTCCGGCGATGGGCAGAAGCCGATTAAAATTTTGGCTGGATACCACCAGTATTTTGCAGTGCGAAAAGCTATCGAAAAGGCCAAGATTGCCACTAAAACGGATGGCAAGGGTGGTGTGTTCTGGCATACGCAGGGCAGCGGGAAATCGCTGTCGATGGTATTCTACGCCCATTTATTGCAAGAAGCTTTGGATAGCCCCACCATCGTTGTGATGACGGACCGCATTGACCTTGACGATCAGCTCTACACGCAGTTCGCCAGGTGCGCGCCGTTTTTGCGCCAGACACCTGTACAGGCAACCAGCAAGGAAAATCTAAGCAAGTTGTTGGATGGTCGAGAAGCAAACGGCATCATCTTCACCACGATGTTCAAGTTTGAGCGTGGCGAGAAGCCGCTGTCCGAACGTAGAAATATTGTGGTAATGGCGGATGAAGCCCACCGTGGACAGTATGGTTTTGATGAAAAAATTGTCATCAAAGAAAATGAACAGGGTGAAAAAGAAGCACATACGGTCATTGGCAATGCCCGTATCATTCATGATGCTCTGCCGAATGCAACTTACATAGGCTTTACAGGAACACCTATTTCGGCAAAAGATAGAAATACGCGTGAAGTTTTTGGTGATTATATCGATATTTATGATATGACACAGGCGGTGGAAGATGGTGCAACGCGTCCGGTTTACTATGAGAGCCGCGTTATCAAACTCCACCTTGACCAAAATACGCTGGCCTTGATTGATGCGACCTACGATGCGCTGGAACAGCAATCGGACGCTGCAACGATTGAAAAAAGCAAAAAGATGTTGGGGCAGATGGAGAGTGTGTTGGGAGCAGAGTCTACCATTCAATCCCTGTGCGAAGATATTGTCAACCATTACGAAAAGTACCGCGCTAATCTTTTGACGGGCAAGGCGATGATCGTGGCGTATTCGCGCCCGATTGCGATGAAGATTTATCGAAAACTTCTGGAGCTGCGCCCGACATGGAACGAAAAAATCGGCGTAGTTATGACGGGTGGCAACAATGACCCGGAGGATTGGAAAGAAATCATCGGTACAAAATCTCACAAAGAAGAACTTGCTCGGAAATTCAAAGACAACGATGACCCGATGAAGATTGCCATTGTTGTGGATATGTGGCTGACAGGTTTTGATGTGCCTTCACTGGCTACGATGTATGTTTACAAGCCAATGCACGGATACAATCTGATGCAGGCCATCGCGCGTGTCAACCGCGTGTTTAAGGACAAAGAGGGCGGCTTGATTGTAGATTACGTTGGCATTGCATCTGCCCTCAAAGCCGCTATGAAGGAGTATACCAAGCGTGACCAGTCCCGATATGGCGATATGAACATTGCCAAAGTTGCTTATCCAAAGTTTCAGGAAAAGCTTCAGGTGTGCAAAGATTTGTTGCACGGCTTTGATTTCAGCGGATTTATTGGCGGTTCTCCGTTGATGATGGCAAAGCTGGTCACTGGCGGCGTAAACTTTGTTCTGGACGCAAAAGCACCCAAGCGCAAAGATCTGTTCCTGCGAGAAGCTCTGTTGCTGAAACAGTCGCATTCGCTGTGTTCCAGCATGACCACGGAGCAGGAGCGACATGAAGCGGCCTATATGGAAGCAGTCCGTTCTACGGTGGTGAAGATCACCTATGGTGGGAGTGGCGGCAAGACACTTTCTTTGAAAGAAATCAATGCTCAAATCAATGAACTGCTGAAAGCAAGTATCCAGAGTCAAGGTGTTATCAGTTTGTTTGACAGTAAGAAGGCAGATGAAAATATCAGCCTGTTTGACCCGGCGGTGTTGGATGAAATTTCAAAAATGAAGGAAAAGAACATTGCCGTAGAAATTTTGAAAAAACTTATGGCAGAGCAAGTTTCACTGTATAAACGGACAAATGTTGTGCAGTCTCAGAAGTTTTCGGAAAAGATTACACAGTTGATGAACTCTTACTATAACGGTCTGATTACAAACGAGGAGGTCATCAAGGAACTTCTGAAAACGGCACAGGAGATTACAGAACTGTATAACAACGGTAAAAAGCTGGGTCTGACGCAGGAGGAACTGGCTTTTTACGATGCTCTGACAAAGCCAGAAAACATCAAGGATTTCTACCAAAACAATGAACTGATTGACTTAACCAGAGAACTTACGGAAATGCTGCGCAAAAATCGGACAATAGACTGGCAGAAAAAAGAAACTGCCCGTGCGAGTATGCGTAAGATGGTGAAGCACTTGCTGAAAAAATATAAGTATCCACCGGAAGATTATGATACGGCAATCAGCACGGTCATTAGCCAGTGTGAGATGTGGACGGACAATATGACGATTTGAGGAGGAAGAGTAAAAAATGACATTAGAGCAAATTGAGTCCATCTTTAATAAGCTTCAAGAAGGAAGTTCCTTAAGCCTTCAACTCCTCAAAATTAAGGTGTCGGCAAAAAATAAAACAAGTTATTCTACTTGTAAGGTCAATCTTTCACCAGAGGGAAGACTGACTCATTTTGTTGGTGAAATTTCTGATCATTACAAAAAAGAATTTAAGAAATATCATACCGTAAAAGAATATGATGGGAGTGCTGATGCACAAACAATTTATGAGCTACCAGCGGAAAATGTATTGATTTGTGATGAATTTAAAACACTTCAAGAAGCGATATCGAAACCAGATGTGGAAATTAATCCTTTGAAATTTTCCGCATCGGCTCAGCTAATCAAAGAAACCCTAAGTATAAATGGAGAAGATTATCGTATTAAACTTTTTTCAATGCAAAATCCGATTACAACATTGCGGCATAAATTTTGGGAATCGAGTGGCACATTTAGCGAAATCGATAACAAAGTACTTTCACTCAGAACCAACTTGGATATTATAATAATAGACGATACAGCTTATATGCTATCCATGGCAGGAGAAAAACTTTTTAATATAGAAAGAGCATATAAGGGAATCTGTTTGCAAAAAGTTGCAGCAGTAGAAAAAATGTGCATTGTGACAGATTTTGAGTTGTTTAGGACATGTGCATCAAGTGGCCATAATCCGAGAAGATTTGTGGCTTTTAATGACGAGCATTTAAAAAAGTTAGAAAATTCGGATGATAGAAGACGTTTGGCCGAAAAGTTTGGTCTTCCGTTGCTTGAAGGAAAATTCGACACAACACAAAACGGTGTTTCTGAAAAGCTTGTTAAACTGCTATGTAATAAAGGTATGGTTGACCCATTTGATGATCTTCCGATGGAAGTGTCCAGTCCTCGAAAGTGGGAGTGAATAGAGTGTCAAAACTTTTTACAAGCGCATTGTTTTTCATATCATTTGCGCCATTATGGTTGTCTGTTATTTTTGTTGACACTGTGAGCCTTTTAGAAGATACTCAGTCATCAGGTATAGAGAAGATAGGCATTTCAACAATACTAGTTGTCTTTTCGATATCTCTTGTTTTCGTGTTAAAAAAACTTCGAGTAGAAGCAAACTCTGAAGCTGAAAGATATACAATACTTACTGTTACCGAAGAAAAAACGGTGACATCAGAATTTTTACTTTCATATATTTTACCATTGTTTGCATTTGACTTCACACAATGGAAAAGCGTTGCGTTATTTTTGATATTTTTTCTCACACTTGGTTTTTTGTGTGTTAAGCACGAAACATTTACAGTAAATATTGTGTTAGAGGTGTTTGGCTATCAATTTTATAGATGTGATTTGGAGGATGAAGATGGAAACGGTATCACATGGATGATTATTAGCAGAACAGACCTAAAAGGATGTGTTGGAGACAGTGTGTACCTTAGACCGTTGAATAATGAGTGCCGGTTGAATGCTTCAACTCGATGAGATATAAATCTGAAAAATTAGGTGTTGACTTTTAAATCTTTTCCATGTAAAATTTAATTGAAGAATACTATTATTGAAAAAGTGAAAGGCTACTTTATGGGAAAGATGATTTTAGATGACCTCCGCAAGCGTCTGGAACGTCTGGACGAAGACGCAGACCTGATGATCGACAATAACGACCGCTATCAGATGGTGATTGTAGGTGGCAGTGCGTTTATTTTGTTGGGCAAGCTGACCCGCGCTACTCATGACATTGATGCCTTGAGTGTTCCGAAAGAACTGTACAGTTTGCTTGGCAAGTACGACATCAACACCGATGTGGAAGCCTACATCGACAATTTCCCGTATAACTTCCAAGACCGGCTTCAGCCGCTACCCTTTGGTGGTACAAAGGTGCAGTTCTACACACCCAGTCTGGAAGATTTGGTGATTGCAAAGCTGTGCTCTTTCCGGGACACCGACAAAGCAGACGTAGAGAGCGAGGCCGTGCGGAACTCTTTGGACTGGGATTTGCTGGAACACCTTGCAACGGATGAAGATGAACTGAAAGCCAGCATCTTGAACG
>ENA-OWZE01000706-OWZE01000706.1-human-gut-metagenome-genome-assembly--contig:-NODE-706-length-12097-cov-6.975585_pt1 | contig 12097 bp, 8 predicted proteins | sample MGYA00249759_ERZ652104 | MGnify/ENA primary metagenome ERZ652104 (study PRJEB26925, sample SAMN05827048) | human gut metagenome | biome: ENVO:2100002; feature: ENVO:00000062; material: ENVO:00002003...
GCACCTCTACGTTAAAATAACGTCCTTTGCTATCCTGCGCTAAAATATCCAGTTGAGAAGAATGTCCGTAGATGTTTTGAATAAAGCTCTGTATTCTGACATTTCTCACCTTAATTTTATCATCTCCCAGGATAACGCGCAAGAAAACCTGCGCTGCTTTTTTGTTGTCATCTAGCATAAAATTCATAAACCTATTGTTCATCATACAAAGGCTGCCGATGACCTGCTTGATTTCGCTGTTTTGACCTACTTCGGTTGTTTGCATTACTTTAGCTCCCTTCTTAACAAAAAACGCCCTATGTACTACTCAATAATACATAAGGCGCTCTCAATGACGCTGCGACGACCGTACTCCAGGCAGGCGTGCAAAAATCTTACGAATATATATTATCTGATTTTTCAGATTTTGTCAAGAGGGAAGAAGTTATAAGTTTTTCCCTTAAAAATAGGGTAATTTGAAGGGAAAGCTTTGGGATGTAAGGGAAAAGCACCTGCCTATCATTTTGCTGATAAACAGGTGCTTTGAAATTTAGGTTAGATTAGCTTACTTGTCCTCTTCGAGGATAGCGCGGCCATTTCGATTTCTCGCTTCGCAAAGCTTTTCGTCGGAGCTTACTTGCCCTCTTTCTTGCTCCCTGTTCGGTCGCAAGCGAGGACAGCGCGACCAACGAGTTTTTTATTCGCGAAGCTCATAAAAACTCGGGTCTTACTTGTCCTCTTCGAGGATAATTCGACATTCAGTTTCTCGCGGCGCTACGCTTGCGACAAACTGTGTCTCATTTACCAGTTCTGCCACGTTTGGTGAACGGTACGCCTTTAGCGCACAGCGGGCAGGTTGCCGGATCAAAGGTTTCCACGTTAAGGTGCAGCAGAGCTTCAGTACGAACGCCGAAGTCTACCTTGCCGCCGCTGCGGTCAACCAGCAGGCCAACGCCTACGAGCTCGCCGCCATGCTCTTTAACTACTTCCATAACCTCTTTAACGCTGCCGCCGGTGGTTACGATGTCTTCAACAACCAGTACGCGGGTGCCTGCCGGAATTTGGAAGCCACGACGCAGAGTCATTTTGCCGTTTTCACGCTCGGTGAAGATAGCACGGGTGCCAAGAGCCTTGCCAACCTCGTGAGCCAGCAGGATACCGCCGGTCATCGGGCCAACTACCAGTTCAACATTGTCGTTTTCATAACGACGTGCGATTTCCTGGCACAGGCGCTCGGTATATTTAGGATGCTGCAGTACGTTGAATTTTTCAACATACATAGGGCTGTGCAGACCGCTGGTCAGCAAAAAGTGACCATGGAGAACTGCTTCGGTTTCCTCGAGCATTTTCATAACATCTTTTTCTTCTAAAACTGCCATTTGCTTACACTCCTTTAATCTCTTCTACAATTGCCAATGCTGCTGCTTGTCTTGCTTCAGCCTTAGTAATAGGTCTGCCTACTACGATGTGACTGCTGCCGTTTTGCAGAGCGCCTGCCGGTGTTGCTACGCGCTTCTGGTCATCCAGAGAGCTGCCCGCAGGACGCACGCCCGGGGTAACAATCAGGAACTCGGGGCCGCAAGCCTCACGGATAGCCGCAGCTTCCTTAGGAGAAGCAACAACGCCGTCCATGCCTGCTTCCTTCGCCAGCTTAGCCAGGCTGATAACTTGCTCGGCAATGGTATTTTTATAATTCAAATCAGCAAACTGTTCATCATCCATGCTGGTAAGAATGGTTACAGCAATCAGCTTTGGTGCCGGACGGCCTGCTGCCTCAGCAGCCTCATGCACAGCCTTAACAGCTTCTGCCATCATCTTTTTGCCGCCGACAGCATGAACGTTCATCATGTCTGCACCCAAATCGCTGAGTACGGTAAGTGCATGAGCAACAGTGTTAGGAATATCCTGCAGCTTGAGGTCCAGGAAAACATGCTTGCCCTGTTCCTTCAAGAAGCGGATAATTTCGCTGCCTACTGCATAATAAAGCTCCATGCCAACCTTGTAGTAGCTTACTGCGTCACCCAATTCGACAACGCAAGCCTTAGCCTGTTCCAAGGTAGGAAAGTCGAGTGCGACTATTAATCTATCATCATGTTGCATGAGAAAATCTCCCTATCAAATATATTTTTTTCAGGACGCCGGAGAATAACGTTATAAATCGTCGTTATTCAGCTTCGTTAAACAACGGCATGCTTTTTTTACCTTCAGGTAATGCCAGACCGACAATTTCGGAAATATTCTGCGCGTTATGTCTGTCCAGATATGCCAGCATACCATGGGCAATGGTTTCAGCGATATCAGGCTGTACAAAGTTTGCGGTGCCAACTGCTACCGCACTTGCGCCTGCCAGCATGAACTCAATTGCATCCTCGGCACACATGATGCCGCCCATGCCAATGATGGGGATATGCACAGCCTGTGCTACCTGATAAACCAGGCGCACTGCTACCGGACGTACAGCAGGACCGCTGAGGCCGCCGGTTACGTTGCCGAGTACAGGACGCTGACGCTCAATATCAATTTTGGTACCGAGCAGCGTGTTAATCATAGAAATTGCATCCGCACCTGCTGCTTCTACAGCCTTCGCCATCACCACAATATCAGTTACGTTCGGAGAAAGCTTGGCGATAACCATTTTGCCGGTGTTGGCCTTAACAGCACGTACAACCTCAGCAGCTGCTTCCGGCACAGTGCCGAAAACAATACCGCCCTCTTTTACGTTCGGACAGGAGATGTTGATTTCTACTGCATCAACACCGTCTACATCCAGCTTTTTGGCAACAGCGCCGTATTCCTCGGGGGTATGGCCGTAGATGTTGACAATCACAGGTACGTTATATTTTTTCAGCTCAGGCAGAGTGTGCTCCAAGAAGTACTCGCTGCCAGGGTTTTCCAGACCGATGCAGTTCAGCATACCGGACGGGGTTTCTACCGCACGCTGGCCCTTATTGCCTGCCGCAGGCTCTAAAGAGGTACCCTTTACGGTAACAGCGCCAACCTTTTCCAGGTCAAGAAAATCGGTAAATTCCAGGCCAAAGCCAAAGGTGCCGGAGCCGGTAGTAACAGGCGTAGCCATTTTCACGCCGGCAATATCAACTGCCAGACGGCCATCATACAATGCTTTTACCATTCTCCTACCTCCTCTGCCCAGAATACCGGGCCGTCCTTGCAGACCTTGATGCGCTTGCCGATGCCTTCGCAGGCACAGGACAGGCACGCACCCAGACCGCAGGCCATGTATTTTTCCAGAGATACCTGACATTTTACACCGGCTTCTAAGCAAGCGTTGGCAACTGCGCGCATCATCGGTACAGGACCGCAAACGTATACGCAGTCATAGCCACCATCTTTCAACAGCTGCGGCAGCAGGGCCATTACAGTACCCTTAGTGCCGACACTGCCGTCATCGGTGGTCAGGTAAATATTTTTGCTGAGGCTTTCATAAAGCTTGGTCCAGAACAATTCCTCGGCACTGCGGCCGCCCATCAGGATATCGGTATTGCCCTCACCGAAGCCCTCTACCAAAAACAGCAGCGGAGCCAGGCCCAAGCCGCCGCCAACCAGCAGCGGTTTCTTGGCGCTCATATCAAAGCCGTGTCCCAGCGGACCGACGATGCTCAGCTCGTCGCCGCTGCAAACGTCAGCCAGAATATGAGTGGCTTCACCAATGATACGGTAGATCATGGTGATGGTTCCCTCAGCCTTGTTAACTCCTGCTACGCCGAAGGGACGGCGCAGCAGCGGAGCAGTATTCTTGCACACCTTCACGTTGACGAACTGTCCGGGGACAGCCTCGGCAGCGATTTCCGGTGCATAAACATTTATTAATTTTGTCGTACTATTTAAAACTCGTTGACCAATTACCTTGGCACTCGCAATAGTTTTAGACATAATCAATCCTCCCAGGTCAGGTCCTGCAGAGCGGTAACGCGTACAACGCTGCGACGACGCATTGCGCTCATAACGTTCAGCAGCTCACGTGCAGTATCCATAGAGGTCAGGCAGGCAATTGCATGCTCTACGGTAGAACGGCGGATTTTGAAGCCGTCACGCTCAGCGTCACGGCCATGGTTGGTGGTGTTGATAACCATGCCGATGCGGCCGCTCTTGATATCATCAATCAGGTTCGGATGACCTTCGCTTACTTTGGTAGCAACCTCAACGGTTACACCGTACTGCTGCAGATATTCCGCAGTACCGTCGGTTGCGATAACGGTGTAGCCCAGCTCTTCAAAGCCGCGGGCAATAGCAACTGCCTCTGGCTTATCCATATCAGCAACAGTAATCAGGATTGCACCTTCATGCGGTACATTGATACCGGAAGCGATGCAGGCCTTATACAGCGCACGGCTGTACTGGTAGTCGCAGGCCATAACCTCACCGGTGGATTTCATTTCAGGTCCAAGGGTGATATCTACGTTGCTCATCTTATTGAAGCTGAATACAGGAGCTTTAACAGCATAGTAGTCCGGGAAGAAGCGCAGGCCTGCTTGCAGTCCCTGCTCTTTGAGGCTCATGCCCATTGCGCATCTGGTAGCAACGTCTACCATGGAGATGCCGGTAATCTTGCTCAGGAACGGTACAGTTCTGGAGGAACGCGGGTTAACCTCGATTACATATACATGCTCGTCACGAACGATGTACTGAATGTTAATCATGCCCTTAACTTCCAGGCCCAGAGCCATTTTATTGGTGTATTCGATAATGGTACGGATAACACTTTCGCTCAGGCTACGCGGCGGATATACAGCGATGGAGTCACCGCTGTGTACGCCTGCACGTTCAACGTGTTCCATGATGCCGGGGATTAATACTTCCTTACCGTCGCAGATAGCGTCAACCTCTACCTCAGTGCCCTGCAGATAATGGTCAACCAGTACCGGATGCTCGTGAGAAGCCTTAACAGCATAGGTCATGTAGTTGCGCAGCTCGTCATCGTTATAAACGATTTCCATAGCACGGCCGCCCAGTACGTAGGAAGGACGAACCATGGTCGGATAGCCAACATTGTGGGCAGCAACCAGCGCACCCTCGGTATCGAATACGGTGTGGCCCTGCGGACGCGGGATATTGCAGCTTGTCAGCAGCTCGTCGAAACGTTCACGGTCCTCAGCGCGGTCGATGCTGTCAACGGAGGAGCCCAGAATCTTCACGCCTGCGCGGGAGAGCGGGCCTGCCAGATTGATAGCGGTCTGACCACCGAATTGAACAATAACGCCTTCCGGTTTTTCTTTGTCGATAACGTTGAGTACATCCTCAACAGTCAGCGGCTCAAAGTACAGTTTATCGGAAATATCGAAGTCAGTGGAAACGGTTTCCGGGTTGTTGTTGATGATAATGGTTTCATAACCCATTTCCTTCAACGCCCATACGCAGTGTACGGAGCAGTAGTCGAATTCTACGCCCTGACCGATACGGATAGGACCGGAGCCGAGTACAACTACTCTCTTTCTGTCGCTTACTTCAACCTCATCCTCGGTTTCGTAGCAGGAATAGTAGTACGGGGTTGCAGCTTCAAATTCCGCAGCGCAGGTATCAACCATTTTGTAGGTCGGCAGAATGCCGTTAGCCTTACGCATATCGCGGATTTCAAACTCAGTCTTGCCTACGCGTTTACCGATAACAGCATCGGCAAAGCCCATTCTCTTAGCCTTACGCAGCAGGCTCGGAGTCAGCTCGTGAGTTTCCAGAGCTTTTTCCATTTTAATGATGTTTTGGATTTTGGAAAGGAACCACAGGTCAATCTTGGTGATATCGTGAATCTCTTCCAGAGTAATACCGCGGCGGATAGCCTCAGCAACAACGAAGCAGCGCTCGTCGTCAATGCGTTTGATGCGGTCATGAATTTCTTCATCGCTCAAAGCCTTCAGCTCAGGCATTTCCAGATGGTTTAGGCCGATTTCCAGGCAACGGACTGCTTTCAGCATAGAAGCTTCAAAACTGCGCTCAATTGCCATAACCTCACCAGTAGCCTTCATCTGAGTGCCCAGGGTGCGGTCAGCGGTTACGAATTTATCGAACGGCCAACGCGGGAATTTCAGTACGATATAGTCAATGGTAGGCTCGAAGCAAGCCTTAGTCTTTTTGGTAACAGCGTTTTCGATTTCGTCCAGGTTGTAGCCGACAGCAATTTTGCTGGTAACCTTAGCAATCGGATAACCGGTAGCTTTGGAAGCCAGTGCGGAAGAACGGCTTACACGCGGGTTGACTTCGATTACATAGTAGTTTTCGGAGTACGGGTCGAGAGCCAGCTGTACGTTACAGCCGCCAACTACGCCCAGCTCACGCACGATATCGATAGAAGCCTGACGCAGCAGCTGTACTTCTTTATCGCTCAGAGTCTGTGCCGGAGCCACAACGATGGAGTCGCCGGTGTGTACGCCAACAGGATCCAGGTTTTCCATAGAGCAAACAGTGATGCAGTTATCAGCAGCGTCGCGGATTACTTCGTATTCGATTTCCTTCCAGCCGGCGATGCTGCGTTCAATCAGGCATTGACCGATAGGGCTGTAGCCCAGGCCCTTTTGCACGATGTCAATCAGCTCTTCCTCGTTTTCAGCAATGCCGCCGCCGGTACCGCCGAGGGTATACGCAGGACGGACAATCAGCGGATAACCGATTTCCTTGCCGAAGTCGCAAGCAGCCTCAATGGTTTCTACGATGGTGCTTTCAGGAATCGGCTGATGGATTTTCTCCATAGTTTCCTTGAACATTTCGCGGTCTTCACCACGTTTGATAGCGCTGATCTGAGTGCCCAGCAGACGAACGTTGTATTTGCTCAGAATGCCTTGCTCTTCCAGTTTCATAGCCATGTTCAGGCCAACCTGACCGCCAAGTGTTGCCAACAGGGAATCAGGATGCTCACGTTTGATAATTTTTTCAATGAATTCAACGCTGATAGGTTCAACATATACACGGTCAGCCACATGCACATCAGTCATAATGGTTGCAGGGTTACTGTTAATCAGTACAACCTCCAGGCCTTCTTCCTTCAGAGCACGGCAAGCCTGGGTGCCTGCATAGTCAAACTCTGCTGCCTGACCGATAATAATAGGGCCGGAGCCGATAACGAGAACCTTTTTAACATCTTTAAGTTTCGGCATAATTAACGACCCTCCATCATATCAACAAAATGTTTAAACAAATAATCATGATCACCAGGTCCGGGGCAGGCTTCCGGATGATATTGAACGGTAAAGGTAGGATGCTTGGTGTATTCCAGGCCTTCGATAGTACCGTCGTTCATGGAAATGTGGCTGATGTTGATGCCCTTGCCTTCCAGAGATTTTTCATCTACAGCATAGCCGTGATTTTGTGCGCTGATGTAGATGCGGCCGGTTGCCAGGTATTTTACCGGTTGGTTGATACCGCGATGGCCGAATTTCATTTTATAGGTATCAGCACCGTTAGCCAAAGCCATGAGCTGATGACCGAGGCAGATACCGAAAATCGGTTTCTTGCCGATTAATTTCTTAATGTTTTCAATAACCTCAGGCAAATCCTTCGGGTCGCCGGGGCCGTTGGACAGGAAGATACCGTCCGGATCACATGCCAGTACCTCTTCTGCGGTAGCGGAAGCAGGGAATACTGTCAGGCGGCAGCCAAAGGCCTCAATAGATTTCAGGATATTGCGTTTAATACCGAAGTCCATAACAGCTACATGCAGCTTGCCCTCGCCCATGGTGTAAACCTCGGGAGTGGTAACCTGCTCAACCTGGTTGTGTACTGCCGGTAAATCCAGCAGCTTCTGTACTTCATCATCAGGCATTTCTGCCGGAACGATTACGCCCTGCAGTACGCCGTGATTACGGATTTTACGGGTGATAGCACGTGTATCTACACCTGCTAAGGTCGGGATATCCTGTTCAATCAGGAAGTCCTCCAGGCTCTGCTCATTGCGCCAGTTGCTGGGGCAATCGCACAGCTCGCCGATAACGAAGCCCTGGAAGAAGCATTTCTTGCCTTGGTTAAACAGCTGGTTGCAGCCATAGTTGCCTACCAGCGGATAGGTCATTACTACAATCTGGCCGCAAAAGGACGGGTCAGTCAAGGTCTCCTGGTAACCGCTCATGCCGGTGGTGAATACAACCTCACCTACAGCATTGCGTTTGCCGCCATACAGAGTGCCTTCAAAAACGCTGCCGTCTTTTAAAACTAATTTTCCTTTTCTTACTTTTTCGTGCATACTACACCATTCCTCATTACAAAATTACCGTGCAGCATAGTGGCAACAGCCTTGCCGTTGCAAGCCTTACCTTCGTACGGGGTGAATTTGCCGCGGGTATAGAATTTGGAGCTGTCAACAGTCCATTTTTTATTCAGGTCCATAATAGTGATATCAGCAACGCTGCCTTCTTTCAGAGTACCGCCGGCAAGCTTGAACAGCTTAGCAGGCTCGCAGCTCATTTTGCTGATAATAGTATTCAAATCAAATACATGGGTGTGATATAAGTCAGTCAGCATTACTGCCAGAGAGGTTTCCAGACCGCAGAAGCCGTTCGGAGCATAACGGAATTCAACATCCTTTTCTTCCGGTGCGTGCGGGGAGTGGTCGGTAACGATAGCGTCAACGGTGCCGTCCAGAACAGCCTCACGCATAGCCTGTACGTGGTCTGCACTGCGCAGCGGCGGGTTAACGCGGGTTGCGGAATTGTAATCTGCGCAAGCCTCATCAGTCAGAGTCAGATGATGTACGGTTACTTCACTGGTAACATTTACGCCGCGTTTTTTAGCCTGGCGGATGATGTCGATTGCACCCTTGGAGGCAACGTGGCAGATATGTACATGTGCGCCGGTGTATTCAGCGATGATGCAGTCACGTGCAACAGCGATATCTTCGCTGATTGCCGGTACGCCCGGTACGCCGATACGTGCGGAAACAGCGCCTTCATGCATGTAGCCTTCGGAATCCAATTCTGGATCAATCGCATGGCACAGCAAAGGTTTGTCAAAAGCAGTTACATATTTGGCAGCCAGCACCATCAGACGGGAGCTCTTTACATAGTGGCCGTCATCAGAGAAGCCCATAGCACCTTTTTCTGCCATGTCGCCCATCTCTGCCAGCTCTTCGCCCTTTTCGCCCTTGCTGATTGCGCCGATAACTTCAACGTTAGCGTAGCTTTCCTCGCGAGCGCGTTCTTTAATACCGCTTACTACGATGGAGGTATCAATAACAGGCTTGGTATTCGGCATGCAGGCAACGGTGGTTACACCGCCGGCAGCAGCAGCCTTGGTACCGCTGATAATATCTTCCTTAGCTTCCAGGCCGGGCTCACGCATATGAGTGTGTACGTCAATCAGACCAGGAGTTACTACGAGGCCGGTTGCATCAAAAACCTCGTCAGCTGCTTCGGCAATATCCTTGCCCAAAGCTTTAATTTTGCCATCCTCAACGAGGATATCCATTACAGCATCTAATTTTTGGCTGGGGTCTACTACCCTGCCGTTTTTAATCAATGTTTTCAATGTGTTTACCTCCTGTCAAAGTCAAGAATAAGAGTGCCATACGTACAGCTACGCCGTTTTGTACCTCAGTACGGATTGCGGCGTTATCGCAGTAACCAACCTCCCAGGAGATTTCCAGACCACGGTTCATCGGGCCGGGATGCAGCACGGTTACGTCAGGCTTAGCCAGCTTCAGGCGGTTTTCGTTAATACCGAAGATACGTGCATATTCACGCGGAGACGGGAACAGGCCCTTTTGCTGACGCTCCAGCTGAATACGCAGGATATCGATTACGTCAGCGCCTTCGATTGCTTCTTCAACGCGTTTGTGTACGGTAACGCCCAGAGAAGCGATGTCGTGCGGCAGCAGAGTCATAGGACCTGCAACGTGTACCTCAGCGCCCATTTTGGTCCAGGCAGCAATATTGGTGCGGGCAACACGGCTGTAGAGAATATCGCCGATAATTGCCATTTTCAAGCCCTTCAGGTTTTTGCCCTGCTCACGGATAGTAAACATATCCAGGAAGCCTTGAGAAGGATGTGCGTGTGCGCCATCGCCGGCGTTGATGATTACAGGGTCTGCAACCTTAGCAGCATATGCTGCAGCGCCTTCAATGGGGTGACGCATAACAATCGCATCACAAGCCATGGATTGTACAGTCAGGATGGTGTCGCGCAGGCATTCACCTTTGACAACACTGGAAGAGGATGTAGTGATGTTTACTACATCGGCACCCAGATATTTGCCTGCCAGCTCGAAGGATGTACGGGTACGTGTACTGGGCTCATAGAACAGATTGATGATAGATTTACCGCGCAGTGAGGGCACCTTTTTGATATCCCTCTTCATAATCTTCTTCATTTCCTCAGCTGTTTTCAAAACCAGCTCGATTTCCTCAACGCTGAGGCTTTCCAGATCCAGTATATCTCTGCCACCCAGAGATACATTTGATTTAGCCATTAGCTTTACCTCCTGTTTTTTATAATAAAATTGCATAATAAAAGGCCTTCTCATCCCATGATGGTGCAAAAAGGCCTTAGGTTTCATAATAACTTATACCTTGCAGTCTCACAGGACCAATTTAAAGGTGCAAATTGATTGTATATATTTTACACCTTAATGAAGAATACGTCAAATATTTCGAGGTAAAATCTTGGCAGGATTTTTTTACTTATAGTATAATAGAGAAGATTAAAAATTAGCGAGGTAATTATGCGAAACACCATTATAGATAATCTGCGTGGCATCTGCATGCTTGGCGTCATCGGTATTCATATCGGCAGCCTGGCACTTGCCCCCAACAACTTTACTCTTTACTTATTACTGGAGATTTTAAGCCGTTACAGTGTCCCCTCATTTTTCTTTATCTCCGGCTACGGCTTGGCCTGTACGGATAAAGGCCTTTTAAGCGGCAGCCGGCTGAACTATATCGACTTTATGAAGAAGCGTCTGCGGGGAGCAGGCCTGCCCTATCTCAGCTGGTCGCTTTTTTACATGCTCTACTTCTGGCTAATTCTGCCACCGGGCTTCGTCAGCTGGAATCCGCTGCATGTGGCCTATGTTTTATTCTTCGGCCTGGGCTGCTACCATTTGTATTTTATGGTCATCCTGCTGTGGTTTTATGCAAGCTATCCGCTCTGGCGCCGGCTTCTTCGTATAATTATACATCAAAGTATACCGTTTATGCTAGTGCTTTTATTCATTTTCCAGCTTGCTTTCAACTGGTGGACAACGCATCCGGGCTTGAACACAGCGGGTTGGAGCGTCTTGGCTAAAAATTTCTTTGATTATCGCCTCAACTATCTTCCCTTGCATTATTTGTTTATTTTTATAAGCGGCGGCCTGGCAGCCTGCTATTGGGAAAAATTCATCGCCCTTCTGCGCAGATACAGCGCCATAGTATGCATAATTTTTGCTGCAAGCGTGGCCTGGGACGTGCAAAGCTGTTACGAAGCAGTTACTGTCAAAGGCTACACGCTGATTGATCTGGCCAACACCTATCACCAGCTTAGCCCGCAGGGACTCTGCTACACCGTAGGCTCGCTGCTCTTCTTCTGCCTGGCACTGGACTGGCTGGAGCGCAAGGCGCAGGCAAAGGCACATACAGAGGCTCCCAATGCACTGCTATCTATCCCTCAATCAGCATCGCATACAGAGGCTCCCCTTGGGGGGAGCTGTCACCGTAAGGTGACTGAGAGGGGTTCCCTCACCAACCTTCTCTACAAAGCCATCAGCATCCTTTCCGCCTACTCCATGCTCATCTACTTTGTGCATCCGCTGCTTTTAGACTGGCTCAGCAGCGCCTATAACCATTTCGGCATTATCATGACCGTTAAAAAGGTAGCCCTTTCCTACGTGCTGCTGGTGCTCGGCTCGCTGGCCCTCAGCATCCTGCTGACAAAGGTGTTTGCTAATGCAAGTACCTTAAAGCTGCTGTTTACAGGTAAACGCTGATTTCAATACAAAGCAAAAAGACGTTGCGTGCTTTTTCAAGCACACAACGTCTAATTTTTTTCTTTTAACATTTACAGTTGAGCCTTCATCAATTTCTTATAAACCTCAACGCCGGGCTGGTCAAATGCATCCACATCCGCCAGCTCGCCCTCATAGGCAATCGTCAGCATCAAAAAGTACATCAGCCTGTCTCTTATACACATCTCCGAGCCCACGAGA
>ENA-OWZE01000740-OWZE01000740.1-human-gut-metagenome-genome-assembly--contig:-NODE-740-length-11542-cov-5.469052_pt1 | contig 11542 bp, 10 predicted proteins | sample MGYA00249759_ERZ652104 | MGnify/ENA primary metagenome ERZ652104 (study PRJEB26925, sample SAMN05827048) | human gut metagenome | biome: ENVO:2100002; feature: ENVO:00000062; material: ENVO:00002003...
CTCTGCTGACTTCTGTGCGTTCAGCATTGCTTTATGCAATGGTTACCTCTTTCAAGGCATTCCGCACAGACCTCCCCGGGTACCACACGTTTCTTTCTCTCCATCCATCCGTTACATTTACCATACATGATTCCGTGTAGTTATCGGGCTTCGGCTTGTAAAGCAGTCTTACCCTCATGCATGGCCTTCTATGTAATTTCTGTTCGTCAGACCGGAGATTTGCCCGTGGTTAGTCTGTTCCCACATCCGGCTTCCTTCAGATTCCACCTCGCGATGGACACCCTTACCTTCGGCTATATCCTTCCCACTACCGGGCGGATTCGGGACTTGCACCCGCTAGAAACGTGCGCCGCCGGGCGCACTTTAAAAAATAGTGAAAGACTCCCCGCGGGGAATCTTTCACCTTACTTTTACATTCCTTCCAGTTCTTCCACCTCACCGGCAATCATGATTCTCGTTCCGGAATCCATAGACTGAATCAGCATTCTCACATAGGACTGGGCAAGCTGAATCCCGCAGAAAGACTTATTCTTTGCGCCGGATTGCTGGCAGTTGACCACAAGAGCCGGGTATCCTTCAGAACCTTCCTCCGGTTTCAGGATCATGCCAAAGTTTGAGAACGCTCGCATCTCCTCCAGATTCACATACTGGTTCGACAACAAGCCAGACGGCTTCTTTGCGGTGATAACACCGAATCCATCCGCTTCCGGATCTGTGATCCAGTAATCGTCCAATGTCAGTTTATGATACGGGACAAGACTTCCCGGATCATTTTCGTTTCCAAAGGTGCTCTCCAGGCGGTAAACGCCGTAAATATCGGAATCTTCTCCCTGTGCGCCGGAAATATAACAGTTGACAGAGAAATTCTCCTGCCAAACCCCGTTTTCCGTTCTGGAGAGGTAGAGCATTCTCGAATTCCCCGGCAGCTGTTTTCTTTTCACTTTTACAACTTTATCGCTGGAACCATTTCCTGTATTTGTCTTTACCGTGTCGGTATCATCTTCTATATTATTTATGATCAGAACCAGGCTGTTCACATCATCTGCGATTCCCATCTTGTCGATCCAGCGTCCCTTGTCCTGCTGAGTCTTCCATCCAAGATCCACCGCAACCTCGTCATCTGCCGTCTGTGTCTCCAATGTGATTGTATCTACCTGGGTAGTTTTTGCCGCACCAAACACCGTTCCGCCGGAAATTCCGATCGCCGCTGTCAGCGCAAGAAATATCGCATATAAGCGTTTTCGCATGCAAAAATCTCCTTTTCAAATCAAATTCCGCACATAGGTCAAAAAGACCCACGCTTATATGTATAGTACCATACTTTACACCGCTTGTCACCGAAAAATGCATACTGACGAAGTTTTGCCACAAAAATCCCCCGGTCAGCCGCATTTCTGCTGCCAGCCGGGGAACTTCTTATATCTTTAGTCTGCAGGTGCTGCCGCGCCCTGCCTTCTCTTTACTTCAAATACTTATCAAACCACTCCATCATCTCCGTCATTCTGCGGATTCTGTGTTTCGGTTTACCGCTTCTTGAGAGTTCGTGGTTCTCGCCATGGAAGAGGCACATGCGGGCTTCAACGCCGAAGTATTTTAACGCGGAGAACATCTGGATCGCGTCGCCCATCCAGCAGCGGTAGTCTTCGTCTGACTGGATAAAGAGGGTCGGAGTTTTCGCCATGTTCGCGTATTTGAGCGGTGAGTGCTGCCACATCTTCTCCTGGCTGTTCCACGGATCTGCCTTGATCTGATCCATATTGAAGTAATAGCCAATATCGGTGGTCATGCACTTGGATACCCAGTTGGAGATACTTCTCTGGGAGCAGGCCGCTGCGAATCGCGTGGTGTTTCCGATCACCCAGTTTGTCATAAATCCGCCGTAGCTTCCGCCCATAACGCCCAGGTGCTTCTCGTCAACCTGCGGATAGCGCTTCAATACCTCATCTGTGAGTGCCATGCAGCATTCAAAGTCGATTCCGCCGTGCTTTCCGGTAATGTCAGCGAACTCATTTCCACGTCCGTCGCTTCCTAACGGGTTTGTAAAGAATACAAAGTATCCGGCATTCGCGAATACCTCGCTCTCGTGGAAGAAGGTCGGACCGAAGGTCGCGCGCGGACCGCCGTGGATCGTTAAGATACCGGGGTACGTCTTATCAGGATCAAAGTTTACCGGTTTGATCACATATCCGTCCAGTTCAAGATCCTTGTATGTAAAGGTGAACTCCTCAACCGGGCATACGCTTCTCTCTGCCATCACCGCGTCGTTGAAGGAAGTGAGCTTCGTCTCCTCTTTTCCGTCAAAGGCGTAGCACTCGGTAAGTCCCATATCACGCATGCCTGTAAAGTAAATGGTATCGCCGGACTTCGCCAGGGTGTGGACACTACCCTGACGATCCAGGATCGTCTCCATATGTCCCTTGGCATCAAAGGTCCGCATCACGCTCTGTTTCCTTAAAGTTGCGATAAAGTAGATCTTATCCTCATCATGGATCGCAGAAGCTCCGTCTGCAAACTTGCAGTCACAGCAGATCGTGTTGCGGATGCTGTCATCGTAATCGGAAAGAAGCTCCACTTTGCCGTCCTCTACTGTATACAGTTTGTCATTCTCGTTGAAGCCGTATTCCTTCATGTAGGAACCGAAGAAGGTAACTTTTCCTTTCAGGATGCACGCATAGTCGATGCTCATGTCCTTCTGCTCCACAAGGGTCTCAAGCTCACCTGTGGAGATCGTATACTGCTTTAAGCCCTGATATACGTCCTTTTTATCGGTATAAAGGCTGGAGACATAGAGGATCGTGTCATCTCCCTCTACCCAGGAATTCTCCACATTTTCATAATCCGGTGTCACGATCTCGCAGGAACCATTATCCGGATCGTAAACCGCCAGTCTCGTTCTCTTCTTGTTTACGATTCCCTGACCGTTCGCCCAGAACGGAAGCTCATCGAATACTTCGTAATCTTTCTCTTCCTTCCAGGCCTTGAGAGCGGCCTTTTTCTCCTCGCCCTCTTCCATATGAGAGAGATCCGGCTTATTGTAATCATATTTTACCGTGAGGACAAGTTTATTTCCGGCCTTTTTCATCTTCACTGCCTTATACGGAACAGCGAAAGCAAGCTGTGCTTCACCGCCGTGGATATTTAAGGTATAGAAGCAGGTCCAGTCTTCCTCATTCTTCGCTTTTTCCTGATAAGCCTTCTCACGGTCCGCAATAAAGAGGACCGTCTCGGAATCCATCCAGATAAATGTGCGTTCTTTCTTTCCGCTTGTCAGTCTGGACGTTTTCTTTGTCTCCATATCATAGAGCCATAAGCAGGACTCATAGCAGTTGTCCTTCTCGTTGGCATCCACCACCGCCATCACCGCGTGCTTTCCATCCGGTGCCGGGGTAAAGATCGTGGGATAATGATAATTTGTAAAGTCTCTGATATCGATCTGTTTCATGGTTCCAGGTCCTCTCTTTCCTTTTTATATATGTAGTTTTATCGCAGGATCATTTCCCTGTCAAATTTATTATACTTACAAAAGAAGCTGCCCTCACAGCCCTGCACAGCATCCACTGCATCCATTTCTGTCGGCATTTCCTATTACACAAAATACCCCCGCCAGAATACCGGCGGGGGCATACGAATGTCTCCTTATTTGCCTTCCGTCAGATGGCATGCCACGAAATGATTCGGTTCGATCTCGCGGAGCACCGGTTCCTCGCTTCTGCAACGGTCTGTCGCATACGGACAGCGGGCAGCAAAACGGCAGCCTGGCTTCGGGTTGATCGGGGAAGTGATCTCACCCTTTAAGATGATACGCTCTCTCTTCTTTTTCAGGCTTGGTACCGGAATTGCAGAGAGCAGAGCCTGTGTATACGGATGAGTCGGCTTATCGAAAAGCTGTTCAGACGGAGCTTTCTCGATGAGCTGTCCAAGATACATAACCGCGATATCATCCGCAAAGTGGTTGACAACGGAAAGGTCGTGTGTGATGAAGATATAGGTCAATCCCATCTGTTCCTGAAGATCCTGCATCAGGTTTAAGATCTGTGCCTGAATGGATACGTCAAGGGCAGAAACCGGCTCGTCGCATACAATAAGCTTCGGTTTCATCGCAAGCGCTCTCGCGATACCGATACGCTGGCGGCGGCCGCCGTCAAGCTCATGCGGGTATGTATTGATCAGGCGGTCCGCAAGACCTACGACCTGCATCAGCTCACGCACACGGTCCATACGGGCTTTCGGGTCCGTAATGAGCTTCTGGAGCTTTAACGGCTCAGCAATGATCTCACTGACTGTTTTTCTCGGGTCAAGGGACGCGTACGGATCCTGAAAGATCAACTGCATGTCACGTCTTAAGAGGCGGAGTTCATTTTTATTCTTTTTACATACATCCTCACCGTCGAAGATGACCTCACCGGAGGTCGGCTCGATGAGACGTAAGATCGAACGTCCTGTGGTGGACTTACCGCATCCGGACTCACCTACGATACCGAGGGTCTTTCCACGTTCCAGAGTGAAGTTCACGTCATCGACCGCATGGAGCAGTCCCTTTGGAGTGTTGAAATATTTTTTCAGGTGTTTTACTTCAAGGATCGTATCTGCCATTACTGCTCACTCCTTTCAATGGAAAATCCCGGCTCTTCGTAGCGGACGCAGCGCACATAATGCGTATCGCTCGCCCACTTCTTTTCCGGTCTGTCTTTTTTGCACGCTTCTGTGCAGTACTTACATCTCGGGGAGAACGGGCAGCCTTTCGGAAGGTTTGTCGGATCCGGCATCAAGCCCGGAATCGGCTGAAGTCTCGCCTTGCGGTCCTCAATGTTCGGAAGAGAACCGAAAAGACCTTCTGTGTATGGGTGCATGGTATGGTTGAAGATATCTTCCAGAGTTCCATGCTCAACGATCTGTCCGGCATATACAACGGAGACCTCATCACAGACCTCTGCGATAATTCCCAGATCATGGGTGATCATGATCATCGCGGATCCAAATTTCTTTCTTAAATCCTTCATCGTCTCGAGAACCTGTGCCTGAATTGTCACATCGAGAGCGGTTGTCGGCTCATCGGCAAGAAGGAGCTTCGGGTTGCAGGCAAGAGCCATAGCGATAACGACACGCTGCTTCATACCACCGGAGAACTGGTGCGGATACTCGCCGAAACGTTCTCTCGGGATACCTACCACTTCCAGCATATCGCCGGCTTTCTGTTCAGCCTCTTTCTCACTGATCTTATCATGGAGCTTGATAACCTCGGCGATCTGGTCACCGACGGTGAGCACCGGGTTTAAGGATGTCATCGGATCCTGGAAGATCATGGAAACGGTATTTCCACGGATCGCCTCCAGCTCCTTCTGCGGCATATTTAAGATATCTTTTCCGTCAAGAAAGATGGAACCGTTTTTAATAACTCCCGGCGGGTCCGGAACGAGACGCAGGATTGAAAGAGCGGTTGTTGTCTTTCCGGATCCGGTCTCTCCTACCAGTCCTAATGTTTTTCCGTGCTCTAACTGGATATCGATGCCGTTTACCGCCTCTACAACGCCGTCATCGGTCTCATAATGGATCACAAGATCCTTAATATCAAGAATTAAGTTTTTGTTATCTTCCAATATTTTGTCCTCCCTACTTCTTCAGTTTCGGGTCTAACGCATCACGAAGACCATCGCCTAACAGGTTCAGGGAAAGGATCGTAATGATGATCGCAATACCCGGGAATACGGTCAGGTGCGGAGCGTTTCTTAAGTAAGCACGTCCGCCGGAAAGCATTGCGCCCCACTCCGGTGTCGGAGCCTTTACGCCGAGGCCCAGGAAGCTTAAACCGGATGTGGAAAGGATCGCGGATGCAACCTTTAAAGATACCTGAACGATGATCGGTGCCATACAGTTCGGGAGAATATGGGAGGAAATGATCTCGAAGTTGTTTGCTCCGATACATTTCGCCGCCTCTACAAATTCCTGATCCTTTACGGTAAGGACGGAAGCCCGGACGATTCGCGCGTAGCCAGGCACGGAAGAGATCGCGATGGCAAGCATTAAGTTGAAGATGCTCGGTCCAAGTGCGGATACAATCGTGATGGAAAGAAGAAGGCTCGGCACTGCAAGGAAGATATCCATGATACGCATGATCACGTTATCGATCTTTCCGCCGTAGAAGCCTGCGATCGCTCCTAAGGATCCGCCGATCAGAAGTGCGATGGATACGGCTACAACGCCGACGCTTAAGGATACTCTTGATCCGTGAACGAGACGTGCCAGAATATCGCGTCCGAACTCATCTGTTCCGAGCCAGTGAGCCGCGCTCGGGGTCTGGAGACGGATAGCTGTGTTCTGTTTGATAACAACGGTATTGTAATCGAACAGGAAATCCGCAAAGATAGAGATCAGTACGAGGAGAGCGACGATTCCAAGACCGATCATTGCCATTTTATTCTTTTTTAAGCGGCGCCAGATCTCTTTAAACTGACCGCGCTTCTTTACAGCCGCGCCGGATGCCGCTTCCTGATTCTTTGATGTTCCCATACGCTTTCCTCCTTATTTTTTCTTATACTGCGCTTTGATACGCGGATCAATGAAAGCGTAGAGAATGTCCACGCAAAGGTTTACGATACTGAAGGTAATGGTCATCATGATAACGCCGCCGAGGACTAACGGGGCATCTTTACTCTTGATGGAGTCTACCAGGAGACGGCCAACGCCAGGCCATGCAAATACGGTCTCGGTAAGAGTCGCGCCGCCAAGAAGGGAACCGAACTGAAGGCCGATAACGGTAACGACCGGGATCAGTGCATTCTTTAATGCGTGTTTCCGGATCACCATTTTCTCCGGCACACCCTTCGCTCTCGCGGTACGGATATAATCCTGACGGATGACCTCAAGCATGGAGGAACGCGTCATACGGCAGATCAGCGCTGCGTCGCCGGTACCAAGGGTGATCGCCGGCATAATGTAGTTCTTCCAGGATCCCATACCGCCGGATGGAAGCCATCCAAGGTTTAAGGAGAATACGATAATGAGCATCAGGCCCAGCCAGAAGTTTGGCGTCGCGACACCCAATAGGGCGGCGACCATACCCACATTATCGATCATACTGTACTGCCTCGTGGCACTGATGATACCGATCGGAAGCGCGATGGCTACTGCCACCAGGATTGACCAGAACGCAAGCTTTGCTGTATTCGGGAATGCAGCCATGATCGTCGGGAAAACATCACGTTTTGTCTTGTAGGATTTACCCATATCGCCGTGAAGAAGGTTCAACATATATTTTCCGTACTGAACGATAACCGGCTGGTCAAGTCCGAGGTCTTTTCTTGTCGCTTCGATCGTCTCTGCGTCTGCCGACTCACCTGCGATCATCGCTGCTGTATCACCTGGCGAAAGGCTTAAGATGAAATAAACCATGAATGTCACGCCGATCAATACCGGGATCAGCATCGCAAGTCTCTTTAACACATATTTGCTCATGCACACCATCCAATCTACCGCATCCCGCGGCTGTTTTTTTGTGTTTCCGAAACCCGTCTATCGGGCCGAAGTTCCGGATCCTTGTCTCAGGGTTTCTGGAATGTTTTCCGGGCTTTCACCGGATTCTGGAAATAGGTACGGATCCCTTTCGTGATCCGTACCCTGTCTTTGCATGGACTCTGTCCTTTTTGGGGATCAGATATTATTTTTCGTAATGGCAGTTGCCAAGGTAATGCTGTGCGCCTTTGTGAAGCTTGAAGCCCTTTAAGTCTGCGCGGACACCGACGTTATCGTATTTGTAGTATAACGGGCACCACGGGGAGATCTCGTGGAGACGATCCTGAAGCTCCTTGTAGAGTCCCATACGCTTGGTATCATCGCTTTCCTCCTGAGCGGCGATAATGAGTTCGTCGACCTTCTCATCTGTTAAGAATGCACGGTTGCCGGTTGCACCATGGTTCTCAGAGTAGAATAACTGGTAGGTGCTTCCGTCTGCGTCAAAGCTTGTGTTGGACCATCCGAGGATGAACATCTCGTGATCACCTGCATTTAAGGAATCAAGCAATGCGCCCCACTCATAGGTAGAAATATCAACGGTGATTCCAACTTCAGCGAGCTGTGCCTGAACGATCTGCGCGGAACGTGTACGAACGTCACCGTTTACATAGAGACTGCACTCAAATCCATTCGGATAACCTGCTTCCGCAAGGAGCTCTTTTGCCTTTTCCGGATCGTACGGATAAGCTTCCTCCTCTTCAGACCAGCCCGGGATCGTGGAGTTGATATAGCTGTTTGCCACAGTACCGCGTCCCTCAATGATCGTATCAACGAAGGTCTGTTTATCCAGCGCGTAGTTGACTGCCTGACGGACTCTCTCGTCGGAGAACTTCTCTTTTGTCGTATTCATTCCGAGATACTCAATGGAAGAAGACGGCTGGGAAAGAAGCGCTACGTCGGAGTTTGCTTCCACATTCGCACAGTCTGTCGGGTCAACGTTCCATACAAGATCGACTTCTCCTGCCTCAAGAGCGATCGTTCTTGCACTTCCCTCCGGGATTACGCGGACAGTAATGGAAGTTGCGATCGGTTCTGTACCCCAGTATTTTTCGTTTTTTGTGAGGGTGTAGTGATCGTTCGGAACCCACTCCGTAACCGTGAACTCACCGGATCCGAGTACATTCTCCACATCGCCGTAAGCATCGCCTGCTGCTGTGACAGCTGCCTCAGAAACGATACTTAAGTTTGTCTGGGTAACGATTGTCTTGAACGCTGCGTATGGCTGTGTGAGTTTGAAGGTTACGTGGTAATCATCGTCAGCGATAACCTCTGCGATCTTTGAAGTATTGGACTTTGTCTTCGGCATATCCTTCGCACGGTCATACGTAAACTTTACATCCTTCGCTGTTACCGGTGTTCCGTCTGAGAAGCATGCATCCTCACGGAGCTTGAAGGTATACTCTGTATCACTCTTCATCTCATAGCTCTCAGCCAGATCAGGAACAAGGTTACCGTCATCGTCGATATCCATCAGTGTGCTGTATACGTGATGGATCAGTACTCCGGATGTGGTATCCTGCTGTCCTGCCGGATCCAGTGTGACAACATCTGCGCCCATAGCCACAACGATATCTGTCTTTGTGATCTCGCCGCTTCCGCCGTTATCGGTAGTTGTCTGCGCGCTGCCGCCCGCCGGTGCGTTTGTAGACTGATCAGTGTTTCCACCTCCGCAGGCTGTAAGGATCATAGCTGCTGCCATTGCCATTGCTGTTGTTCTTGCAATACCCCTTCTTTTCATTCACAAATTCCTCCTGTTTTTTTCTACCGCTCCCCACAGCGGTCGCACTTCATAACGGTAACATATGTCAGTATTCACTATACTCGTCATGCAGTACTTAGTTCGTTCTCATGAAGCAATGATAACAGTATTGAACATATTTGTCAATAATTTTCAATTTACAAGGGGTTAATTTAGCAATTTTCACAAATTATTGTGATCTTTTTTGTATTGTATTTACTATACTCCTATTATACTGATAGGTTGTCCCTTTCGAAGATCCGCTGCCTATAAACCGTCTTTAACGAAGTCGGTGCTGCCGATCGCACTTCTCACTTCCGAGAGGCGCCCACGGCGTTTATTCGTCTCCTCCGGGTTATCCATGGCGGCGAAATATATCAGGGCGTTCGCCACAGACATATATCCCATCACGGAGTTATAAAAGAACAGGTCGTGGTTATTGCAGGTAAAAACGGTCGTTCCGTAGGCCGCGATCGGTGAAGTTCTCTGATCCGTGACGGCGATCTGCGGGATCTTTTTCTTATCGAGATATCTTGCGGTATTCACGATATGTTTCGCGTATCCGGGTACAGAAAAGATGATCGCGCAGTCCTCAGGCGTAGCGTGGGCCAGGTAATTATTGTAGAGAGCCCGGCTCAGATTCGAGAGATCGAGCGCCTCCAGCCCCAATGTCAGGAGTCTTCTCGTCGTGTAGGCACAGATTCCTGTCACCAGCTCGCTTCCCACCACATAGATCTTCCGGGACTGCCTGATGATGGCCACTGCGGAGAGGATATCCTTTAAGGAGACCTGTTCAAAGGTCTTCGCGATCACATTCTTCTCGTTCGCGACGAACTCCTGAAACATCTCCTCCTTGTCGTGATCACCGAACCGGATCCCGCCCACATGGTCCGCGATCCTGTTTAAACCGTCCCCATGGACCAGTCTCGTCTGTAAATGTTCCCGCAGACGATTCTTCATCTCCACGAAGCTCTGGGCCCCAATCTTCTTTGTGAACCTTAATATGGTCACCTCCGTCACACCCAATGTCTCCGAAAGCTCTTTCAGGGAGTAAAAGCAGACTTGATCCGGATATTTGAAGATAAAATCCGCGATCCTTTTCTGAACCGGGCTGAGTTTTTCATAGCTTGCGTTTACTTCTTCGAGAATTCCCATGCTCATCTCCTCCTGTTTTACTATTCAGCCCTATCCCTATTTTATCAGCGAATTCTCTGAATAGTTATAATTCACTATACATCGTACTATACATGATAGTGACATTATAACCGAACATTCCATGCATTTCCAGTATTTTTTGTATAATTTTCAAAGAATGGGTTCTTACACCTCCGGGCATCCCGTGTGGCCGCTTGCGGCGATCTGCGTCTTCGCACGGTTGCGTGTCGTTGAAAAGGGGGCAGACACCTTCATGTCTGCCCCCGTCTTTCACATTTTAAATATTATCAATCTTCATAGTGGCAGTTGCCAAGGTAGTGCGTTGCGCCCTTGTGAAGCTTGAATCCCTTTAAGTCTGCGCGGACACCGACATTGTCATTTTTGTAGTATAACGGACACCACGGGGAGATCTCATGGAGATATACCTGAAGCTCTTTGTATAACTCCATACGCTTGGTGTCGTCACTCTCTTTCTGCGCGTTGATGATCAGCTCATCGACTTTATCATCAGTTAAGAATGCACGGTTACCGGTTGCTCCATGGTTTCCGGAATAGAATAACTGGTAAGTACTTCCATCCGCGTCGAAGCTTGAATTCGACCATCCGAGGAGGAACATCTCATGCTCACCTGCATTTAAGGAATCGAGAAGAGCGCCCCACTCATAGGTAGAGATATCAACCGTGATTCCAACCTCTGCAAGCTGGGCCTGAATGATCTGGGCGGAACGGGTACGAACGTCGCCGTTTACATAGATCTTGCATTCGAATCCGTTCGGATAGCCGGCTTCCGCAAGAAGCTCCTTCGCCTTCGCCGGATCATACGGATAAGCTTCCACCTCGTCGGTCCAGCCCGGGATCATCGAGTTGATGTAGCTGTTTGCTACAGTTCCACGACCCTCAATGATCGTATCAACAAATGTCTGTTTATCCAGCGCGTAATTGATCGCCTGTCTGACTCTCACATCCTTGAATTTCTCTTTTGTCGTATTCATACCGAGATATTCGATGGAAGAAGACGTCTGGCTCAACAGCGTCACATCCGGATTTGCCTCGATGTTCGCACAGTCTGTCGCGTCAACGCTCCATACAAGATCTGTCTCTTATACACATCTCCGAGCCCACGAGACCGGAGCCTATCTC
>ENA-OWZE01000747-OWZE01000747.1-human-gut-metagenome-genome-assembly--contig:-NODE-747-length-11385-cov-8.473169_pt1 | contig 11385 bp, 10 predicted proteins | sample MGYA00249759_ERZ652104 | MGnify/ENA primary metagenome ERZ652104 (study PRJEB26925, sample SAMN05827048) | human gut metagenome | biome: ENVO:2100002; feature: ENVO:00000062; material: ENVO:00002003...
GAGATAGGCTCCGGTCTCGTGGGCTCGGAGATGTGTATAAGAGACAGATATACAAGAATGGAGGATTATTATGAACAGAATATACAAATGCTTTCCAGGAGGTAAATTCAAGGTATTAACATTAAGCTACGATGACGGCAAGCTTGAAGATAAAAGACTAGTTGATATATTTAACAAGAACGGCATACGTGCTACCTTCAATGTCAATTCAGGGTTAACAGATATGCCAATCAGACTGCCTGCAAGCGAATGGAATGATTTATATGACAATCATGAAATAGCCCTTCATACATGCACACACCCTACTATGAACAGATGTGGTAGCTATGAGATAGCAAGGGAAATTCTTGAAGATAAGACTAATATTGAGAAAATAATACATAAACCCGTAAGAGGAATGGCTCTTCCTAATGGAGCCGGCAACAAGCTTATTACTTCTATTGCTGCTGACCTTGGCATTAAATATATACGACCAGCCACTGACCAGTACGCTGTTGTCAAATCAGCACTCGAATATGCCAACGATTGTGAAGGTCCTATTCTTCTTGGTGATGAAAATGGCTTTTCTATGCCAACAGATTATATGAACTGGATACCAACCTGCCACCACAATCATAATCTTGTTGAGTTTGGCAAGCGTTTTATGAAGCTTACTAAAAAGCAGTACCTATATATGATGTATGTATGGGGACACAGCTTTGAATTTGAACGTAATAACAATTGGGAAGTTATGGAAGAATTCTGTGAAATGATTGGTCACCGTGATGATATATGGTATGCTACTAACATCGAAATCGTAGATTACAACGAAGCCTTTGACAGGCTTCAGATATTCGCCGATAATGAATATATCTATAACCCAAGTGCCTGTTCTGTCTGGGTTGCTGTTAATAATGTCCGTGTCGTTGAGATACCAGGTGGAGAAACTATAAAGTTATAGTTATATTTACAATATGTTAAGCCATTATATCAATACCTGTATGCAGCCCTGATTATCTCACATATTGTTTTATGTATAATAATACCTCCAGATATGACATGAATATCTGGAGGTATTAATTATTTCTTGTATAAAATATTCCGATTATTTATTCTTCTGCTTGCGAAGGCTCTTTATTGCTGTAGTTATCTTAATTGGATTGCCATATCTAAGCGTTCCCATTCTGTATATTGATGAACCTATCATACCAACACCTATAATGCTTGCTACAAGTATTATAAATGAAACAACAACTTCCCACACAGCTACATTTCCCATTGCAACACGGGCAAACATCGCACTGTATGAACTGATTGGCAGATATGACAATACCTTCATAGCAATACCATCTATATTCATAAGCTGAAAAAGAGTAATAAAGTATACAATCATAATAACCATCTGTATGCTTCCGGCACTCTTATTAATATCCTCTGTCTTAGAAACAAGTGCACCAAATGCTCCATATATAAATGTATAGAAAAGCACACCGCCAAGTCCGAATAACGCATAGGTAACAAGTACATTTGCAGGAATATCAAGTAACATATCTAACATTCCGCCCCACGCACTCTGATTAAACTTATATGCACCGACAATCGCAAGCATAAGTATTCCAGCCTGACATAACGAAGCTATTGTACCAGCAAGCACCTTGCCAAAAAATAAAATCTTAGTATCAGCACTTGTTACAAGCACCTCTATAGTCCTGTTGGACTTCTCCTGAGTAACTGATGTCGCAACCATAACACCATAGAATATTATTATCATAAATATAATGATAATGAGTGCATAACAATAAAAATAATTATTTCCCATATCCTTGCCAAGAACAACTGTCTGACTGTTAATCTCTGGATTAAATGCCGTTATTATCTGCTCATAATCAAGATTATGGATACTGCAGTACACCATCTGGTTAAGTGCTGTAAGTACCTGATTAAACTGCATATCAATGCTGTCAGTCATACTCTTATTGTATACAATGTACTCATAATCTGTAAGACTGTGAACCACAAAGCCTGCCTTGACTTCTTCATCTGACACTTTATCCTTTAATTCACTTTCTGATGACACTTTTTCAACCTTCATATCATCAAAAGCTGCCTGAATTATCTGAATATCTGAAAATGTTCCCGACTCATCATATATAAGAATTACATCTTTATTATTGTCTGCTTTATTATCTTTATCAGAATCACTCTTACCATCAACATTATCTTTATCGCTGTCAGAATCACCAGAATTCTGTTCTGTACTATTAGTAATTCCTGTGATGGCACTTATATCTATAAATCTTGGCACAAACATAATAGCAGCAGCTATAACAGCTATAACAACCGTACTGATTACATACGACTTATTCTTAATATAAGTCATAAGCTCATATTGAAGAACTACACCTAACTTTTTCATCAGCGTACACCTCCCTCAACAGACTTTTTATGTTCACTGCTTTCGCCTTGCGGTAACTCATCAACAATATCTCTATTATAACTATTATCGTCATTACTATTATTCTTATAATCTACCACTTTGTCGTCTTCCATATCATCACCTACAAGAGATACAAATATATCATTAAGAGATGGCTTATAAGTTTCAAAATGCTCAATTTCCATACCACACGCAATCATTCTTTTAAGAATATCCGCCCTTGACACGCCATTTATATTCCTTACAATAATCTCCTCTCTTGTTCTTCCAGTCTCTGTTATTATGTCAGACACATTGTCTTTTATAATCTGTGACAACTCATCAAGCCCCATATTAACATCTGATATAACCAGCTGATTCTCGCCATACTGTCTCTTAATGTCTTTAAGATTGCCTGCAAGTGCTATATTTCCCTTATCTATTATCGCTATGTCACGACAGAACTCCTCTACATAACTCATCTGGTGGCTTGAAAATATAACTATTCTTCCTTCGTTTATGACTTCTGTCACAACATCCTGAAGTATCTTTGAATTCACCGGATCAAGCCCACTAAATGGCTCATCGAGTATAACTATCTCTGGTTCACACGCAAGTGTTGAAGCAAGCTGTACTTTCTGCTGATTACCCTTGGATAATGTCTCTAACTTTCTGTTGGCATACTCATCTATCTCAAGACGCTTTAGCCACTTCTTTGCATTATTGACTGCCTCTTTCTTGGAAAGTCCTCTAAGTCTTGTAAGATATACTATCTGTTCAAGCACTGTCTTCTTAGGATATAACCCTCTCTCTTCTGGCAGATACCCTATAAGATGCTTCTTAGGGTTAAACGGCTCATCGTCAAGATATACCTCACCCTCATCTGCTTTAAAGACATCCATAATAATTCTTATCGTAGTTGTCTTACCTGCTCCATTTCTTCCAAGAAGTCCAAGTGCACTGCCACTTTCAACTTCAAAAGAAATGCCGTGTAGAACCTGATTACCTTCAAAAGACTTTGTCAAGTCTCTTACTTCAAGTTTCATTAAAATGTTCTCCTCTCATATTTGTAAAACTTTTATAGTAATTGTATCATATGAAAGAACATTTTGACAGTCAAATTTTTGTTGAATTTTAAGAATTTCAGGAATTTCAGGAATTTCAAGAAATATTCTTTCTGTATATTCCTGTTGAAGTTTAAAACCAAAAAGAGCCTGAAACAAGCAAACTTGTTTCAGACTCTTCTGTCATTATCTATACACGCACATCGTGCTTGTAATATGTAATATTATTTATTACTGTGGCTGCTTTCCGATGTAAGCAAGGATACCACCATCAACATAAAGAATATGTCCGTTAACGGCATCTGAAGCTTCTGAAGCAAGGAATACAGCTGGACCAGCTAATTCTTCTGGCTTTAACCATCTCTCTGCTGGTGTCTTTGCAACGATGAATGAGTCGAATGGATGTCTTGATCCATCTGGCTGTCTCTCTCTTAATGGAGCTGTCTGAGGTGTCTCGATGTAACCAGGTCCAATACCATTACACTGGATATTGTACTGACCATACTCAGAACAAATATTTCTTGTAAGCATCTTAAGACCACCCTTAGCAGCAGCATAAGCTGATACTGTTTCACGGCCTAACTCTGACATCATAGAGCAGATGTTAATAATCTTACCGTGACCTCTTTCGATCATTGATGGAATAACTGCCTTAGATACGATAAATGGTGCATTAAGGTCAACGTCGATAACCTGTCTGAATTCAGCAGCTGTCATATCGCACATTGGAATTCTCTTAATGATACCAGCATTGTTAACAAGGATATCGATAGGAGCTACATCCTTAGCAATCTGAGCAACCATAGCGTTAACCTGCTCTTCATTAGTTACGTCACATACATAACCGTGAGCATCGATACCAGCTTCCTTGTAAGCTGCTAATCCCTTATCTACTAATTCCTGCTTAATATCGTTAAATACGATTGTAGCACCTGCCTTAGCCATTCCGCTAGCGATAGCAAAACCGATACCATAAGAAGCACCTGTAACTAAAGCAACTTTTCCTTCAAGTGAAAAATTTACTGACATTTTAAAATCTCCTTTTCTCTTAATATTATATCAATGAACTCCAGAGCATATGGAATATCACAATATACTCCATACCTCTATGAGAATCATCCATCATAATGGATTATGCCATTAATAATATTAAACAGCATAATGTGTATGTAACCTATAATAATACAGCTACTCTTTATATATCAATCAATAACAATAAAATAATCTTGTTAAGCAATCATAAAGACATTCTGATTATCTAAGATCCTTCATATCTACATCATCCATATCATCGAAGTCCTGGTTCTCACCAACCATACCCCAGATGAATGTATAAGCGTGAGTAGCTGAAGCTGAGTGAATTGACCAACTTGGTGATATAACAGCTTCTTCATTTCTCATAACAATGTGTCTTGTCTCTGTTGGCTCACCCATATAGTGGAATACAACAGCATCTTCCGGAACTTCAAAGTAAAGATATACTTCCATTCTTCTGTCATGTGTATGACATGGCATTGTGTTCCATACGCTTCCTGGTTCAAGGCAAGTCATACCCATCTCTAACTGGCAGCTTTCAACCTGTCCTGGAAGGATATACTTATTGATTGTTCTATGGTTAGCACTCTCAAGACATCCAAGTTCCTTTTTATTCTCAGGTAAAATGTCCTTAGCTGGATCAATAAATACTGTTGGGTATGTCTTATGTGCTGGTGCACTGTTAAGATAGAACTTAGCCGGGTTCTTAGGGTCTTCACTCTTGAACGAGATATCCTTAGCACCCATACCTATGTACATACCGTCTTTATATTTGAAGTTATATTCCTTGCCATCTACTGTAACTGTTCCGTTACCACCAATGTTAATGATACCCATCTCTCTTCTTTCAAGGAAATACTTAGCTCTAAGTTCAGCACCTGCTTCAAGAACAAGTTCCTTATTAACTGGTGTAGCAGCTCCTACTATAATTCTGTCAATCTGACTGTAGATTGTCTTAATCTCATCAGCTACAAATAAATTCTGAATTAAAAAGTCATGTCTTAATCTGTCTGTGTCATAGTTCTTGACATCAGCAGGATTTGCTCCTGGTCTTACTTCCATTTTTATGTCTCCTTTTCTTGTTCAAATATGATTATGGATAACTTACAATAATATCATCCAGCTCATTTTATATAATATAATACCATTATTTATATATTTTTACAACTAATAATTCGTTTAATAAGCGGACTTGTCTTTACAATATCCTCTGATATTTCAAATGCTTTGATAATTAAGCCCTCTGCCTCTAATATTTTATCTTTATTGGCGGCATAGATTGTGGCAAGGCAGTCACCACATTTTACATAATCTCCGCGCTTGGCTGACAGCTTTACGCCGACAGAATAATCTATAACATCTTCTTTTGTCATTCTTCCGCCACCTAATATCATCGAGGCTTCTCCTATAAGTTCTGACTCAATTCTTTGAACATAGCCTTCTTTATCTGCTTTAACCTCTATTTTATAATTACATTCTGTAAATTCATCTAAATCGTCAAATACAGTTATATCCCCACCCTGACGTTTAATGAATTCCAAGAATTTATTATATGCACTTCCATCATCTATGGAATTCTGTAACATACCTCGTGCCTTGTCTGCATTTTCTTCTACTTTAGAAGCAATAAGCATCTGTGTGCCTAATTCAAGGCAGAGATTAATAAGGTCTTCTGGACCTTCTTTCTTTAAAGTCTTTACCGCTTCCGCAACCTCCAGTGCATTACCTACAGCAAGGCCCAGCGGTTCATCCATATCTGATATTACTGCTATTGTGTTTCTACCAGCAAGACTTCCTATCTTAACCATCTCTTCTGCAAGTTTCTCGGCATCCTGCATATTTTTCATAAATGCACCGCTTCCGACTTTAACATCAAGCACAATCGCCCCTGCACCTGCGGCAATCTTTTTGCTCATTATACTGCTTGCTATAAGCGGTATGCTGTCAACAATGGCAGTAACGTCCCTTAAAGCATATATCTTCTTATCTGCCGGAGCAAGATTGCCTGTCTGTCCTGTAAGTGCAAGTCCTATCTCTTTAATATTATCAATAAATTCTTCTTCACTTAACTTAGTCCTGAAGCCTTTAATACTCTCTAGCTTATCAATTGTTCCGCCAGTATTGCCAAGTCCACGTCCGCTCATCTTGGCAACCTTGCCTCCACAGGCAGCTACCATTGGTGCAAGTATAAGTGTTGTCTTATCACCAACACCGCCTGTGCTGTGTTTGTCTACATTAATGCCGCCTATCTCTGACAAATCCATCATATCACCGCTATGTGCCATCGCAAGCGTAAGATTGGTTGTTTCCTCATAATTCATTCCATTAAAATATATCGCCATAAGAAGTGCCGACATCTGATAATCCGGAATTGTGCCATTGGTATATTCATTAATAACATAATCAATTTCTTCTTTTGACAATGATTCATTATATTTTTTCTTGGATATTATATCAAACATTCTCATAGCTATCACTCCTCAAACAATTGATTTTTAATTGTAACACTCTGCTTTATTTTACATTTTTGTGAATTTCTGTTTCGTAACATTGTATTTGATTATATACTAACATTTTTCTGTAATTTATGCTATTATTATTAGCAGAATTCTTAAAATAAGAAAGCAGGCAGCAGTTATTGCCTGCGGTTATTAATATAATACAAGGAGATATAATAATGAGTTTTGAATTTATACGAAAGCTTCCTACACCAACGGATATCAAGCGTGATTTTCCAGTTCCTGAAAGGGTTGCTGAATTAAAGAAAGAACGAGATAAAGAAATTGCCGATGTAATTACTGGCAGGTCAGATAAATTTCTTGCTATAATCGGACCTTGTTCTGCCGATAACGAGGACGCTGTATTAGACTATACATTAAGACTTAAAAAAGTTCAGGAAAAGATTGCTGACAAAGTACTAATCATTCCAAGAGTATATACTAACAAGCCAAGAACCACAGGCACTGGCTATAAAGGTATGCTCCACCAGCCTGACCCAGAGAAAAAGCCTGACCTTCTTGCTGGACTTGTTGCTATCAGAAAAATGCACATAAGAGTTATGGAAGAAACAGAACTTATGCCAGCCGATGAAATGTTATACCCTGAGAATTACTGGTTCCTTGCTGATGTACTCTCATATGTTGCCGTTGGTGCAAGATCTGTTGAAGACCAGCAGCACAGACTTACTGTAAGTGGTATGGACGTTCCTGCTGGTATGAAGAACCCTACAAGCGGTGATTTCTCAGTTATGCTTAACTCTGTAATCGCTGCTCAGGCAAAGCAGTCTTTCATATACAGAAACTGGGAAGTTGAAACACCTGGTAATCCTCTGGCTCACACTATATTAAGAGGTGCTGTCAACAAACACGGACAGAACATTCCTAACTACCATTATGAAGATTTAATAAGACTTGCCAATATGTATAAGACTAAGGATTTACTCAATCCAGCTTGTATCGTTGATGCTAACCACAGCAACTCTGGCAAAATGTATGCTGAACAGATAAGAATTACTAAAGAAGTAATTCACAGCCGCAATCATTCAAATGATGTTAAACAGCTTGTTAAAGGTGTTATGATTGAAAGTTATATTGAACCTGGCTGCCAGAAAGTCGGCGAAGGTGTATATGGCAAATCAATAACAGACCCTTGCCTTGGCTGGGAAGAATCTGAAAAGTTATTATACACAATAGCTGATATGCTCAAGTAACATTTTCAGACACCCCGGATTTACGTAGGCTTCGCACAACGTGCCTGCCAACAATAATATAAAACTGACTAATAATGCCATTGCTATTTTCCTTATATTAATATTCACATATGACCCTCTGCTGGTTTCCCATATGGATATTAGTATGAATATAGTAATGGCATATATTATATAATGTGGAAATGTCATCACTATGTATACAAACATTCCTTTTATCCCCATATTCATTACACTTACGCTCACAACCATTCCAACGCTCATTCCAATAATTCCGAAAATTATATATACTGCCGGAACTGCAACAGGTGTAATAAGCAGTAATATGAGAAGTGCAAATTCTTTTATTCTCGTTTTGAAAATATATTGCCACAACGCCACATTATTTACCTTCATATCAATAATAGATAATCTGAAATCATTATTCAGTACTCCAACCTTATCCGTTATATTTATTATTGCATAATTAGCTATCAGTGTCCCAGCAATAACTCCCACCATAACTGCCAACATATATCTGTATCGTTTTAAAAAAATCCCAGCCATATAAACGCCTCCTTATTTATCAGGTCAGGCTATTTATATGCCGGGATTTCTTTTAATATGTTTTGATTATTGAATTTAATTATTGAATTTAATCATTTGATTGTTTTAATTACTTTATTTACTTCATTTATAATGTCTGCTCATATGCAAGTATAGCAGATATTGTCTTGGAATCTTCTATTATTCCGCTCATAATCATATCTTTTAATTCCTGCAATGTATAATACTCAACATTAATATATTCTTCTTCGTCAAGCTGCTGTACTGACTTTGTAAGCTTATCAGCCATATATATATCAACCTTTTCATTGCAGAAAGCAACTGCCGTAATTATAGATATAAGCTTTCTTACATTATCAGGGTCAGCTTTATACCCTGTTTCTTCTTCCAACTCTCTTATTGCCGCAGTCTTGACAGGTTCACCCTTATTAATTCCTCCTGCTGGTATTTCAAGAGTTTCTTTATCTGGTGAATTACGGAACTGCCTTACCATAATAATTCTGCCATCATCACGAACAGCAACAACAGCCGCAGCTCCTTTATGCTCAATATGATCCCAATACACTGTCTTGCCGTCTGGTGTAACAATCGTATCTTTATAAATTTCAAGCATTGAACCTTTATACATCAACTCTCTGCCAACTCTTTTTATATGTTCCATATTGAATCCTCATTTTTATTATTTAATATTATGACACTTATCATAACATGCATCTGTGGCTTTTATGACAGCATTACGGAAATTGTGTTCTTCAAGTGCTGCTACACCAGCTATTGTTGTACCACCCGGTGAGCATACTTTATCCTTTAACACTCCCGGATGCTCGTTAGTTTCAAGAACCATCTTAGCTGAGCCAAGAACTGTCTGTGCAACTAATTTATAAGCATCATCTCTCTTAATTCCATATTTGACAGCACTATCAGCAAGTGCCTCAATAAACATATATACATATGCTGGCGAACTTCCACTTGCACATACAATAACATCCATAAGCTTCTCATCAACATAGACAACCTTTCCAAATGAATTAAAAAATCTGTCTATAACATCTCTCTGTTCAAATGAAAATTCATCTTTATTGTATGATACGCCAGTCATCCCTTCTCCAACAAGAGCAGGTGTATTAGGCATTGCTCTTACAACCTTAGTATTAATTCCAAGATTATCCTTAATAGAGTCTATTGTAATTCCAGGTGCTATAGATATAACAATGCTGTCTTCTCTTATGACATTAACTATATTCTTCATTACAGCACTATATACCTGTGGCTTAACTGCTAATACTATATACTGGGCATTGTTAGCACACTCTGCATTGCTCTCAGCATATTTGACACCTGTTTCATCACTTATTCTTTTACATTTATCAAGGTCTGGACAGGTAAATATAATATCTGATGGTTCAAATACATTAAGGACACCTTTAAGCATAGCATATCCCATATTACCCATTCCAATAAAGCCTATCTTTGCCATACTGCCTGCTCCTTTCAGGATTTAGTTTTAATTTTTATCAACATTATATTAATGTTTTTCTATTAAATTACTTCTGCTCAAGAAGCTTTTCTACACTTACTAATTTTGTACATAATACAAATAATTCTGCTGCTTCAGACATTTCCTCTGGTGTAGGGAATGATGGTGCAATTCTTATATTGCTGTCCTTAGGATCTTTTCCATAAGGGAATGTAGCACCTGCGTTTGTAAGGATAACACCTGCTTCTTTACACTTTGCAACTATTGCCTTAGCGCAGCCTTCCATAGCATCAAATGATATGAAGTATCCTCCTCTTGGCTCTGACCAGGTACCAATTCCAAGACCTGTAAGTTCATCTTCAAGCACCTTTAAAGTAGCTTCAAACTTTGGACGCATAAATTCAGCGTGCTTCTTCATATGTTCCTTAAGACCTGCAACATTCTTGAAATATCTTACGTGTCTTAACTGGTTAATCTTATCGTGACCAATTGTCTGAATTGTCATCTGCTTCTTAATATCAGCTACATTATCCTTTGATGTTGCAAGTGCTGCCACACCTGAACCTGGGAATGTAACCTTAGATGTAGAGGCAAATTCAAATACCATATCTGGATTTCCAGCTTTCTCACATTCAGAAATAATATCAAGGATTTCATCCTGCTTGTCATCATAAAGATGATGAATAACATACGCATTATCCCAGAATATTCTAAAGTCCTTAGCTGCTGGCTTTAATGCTGCCATTCTCTTTACTGTCTCATCTGAGTATGTGTAGCCTTGAGGATTTGAATACTTAGGTACACACCAGATACCCTTAATAGACTCATCTTCGCTTACAAGCTTCTCTATCATATCCATATCAGGTCCATCAACAGACATTGGAATATTAATCATTTCAATCCCAAATCTTTCTGTTATAGCAAAATGTCTGTCATAGCCTGGAACTGGACAGAGCCACTTTACTTTATCAAGCTTGCACCAAGGTGTATTTCCAAGAATACCGTGTGTATACGCTCTTGATACCTGATCATACATAATATTAAGACTTGCATTACCATATATAATAACGTGTTCAGGTGTTGTTCCCATCATATCTGCCATAAGCTTCTTAGCCTGTCTCTTATACACATCTCCGAGCCCACGAGACCGGAGCCTATCTCG
>ENA-OWZE01000753-OWZE01000753.1-human-gut-metagenome-genome-assembly--contig:-NODE-753-length-11334-cov-6.392145_pt1 | contig 11334 bp, 10 predicted proteins | sample MGYA00249759_ERZ652104 | MGnify/ENA primary metagenome ERZ652104 (study PRJEB26925, sample SAMN05827048) | human gut metagenome | biome: ENVO:2100002; feature: ENVO:00000062; material: ENVO:00002003...
ACGAGATAGGCTCCGGTCTCGTGGGCTCGGAGATGTGTATAAGAGACAGTCCCCATTCTTATAATCCTTCTTCGCAAACTGCTCCTCCACCAGTGTCTCCATATTCATCCAGTACTCTTCCGCTGCCAGCATGATATGTGACAGCATGATTCCCATGTTGAACTCCTTGAAGGCCTTCGCTCCTTTTCCGGAGAATGGGGCGGCTTTTTTCATGAAGATGTAGAGGCGGTCGGAGTAAACGACGAAGCGCCAGGGCTGGGAGTTGAAGGAGGACGGGGCGAGGCGGGCGGCGCGGAGGATCGACTTTACCTGTTCTCCCGGTTCATCCTTGAAGGCACAGAGAGCTGCCAGGGAGTTTCTGTGGGCCATGGACGAATCGCGGAACGGCTTTGCGGATGCTTTGCCGAAGGCGATCACGAGGAAACGCTTCAGTCCGTCTTTTTTATCCTCCCCTGCTTTTGTCGCTCCGAGATAACAGGTTCCGAGTTCCTTCGATGTAAGGTAGAGGACTGCCTGCTCTGCTGTGTACCCGGCATTTCGCATGGAAAGGCGGTCGTCACCGCAATATACCGCAAGGTAATACGGCGCTTCCGTCTTCCAGAGTCCGTGGACTTTCTGCTTTTTGTCGATGTTGTCCACGATCTCAAATTCTACCGGCTTTTCCTCATCTAAAAGCGCTACGGTTTTCAAATACCGTTTCAACGCTTCCAATCTCTCCGGCTCAATCTTTTCCATCCGGTATTCTCTGACGGAGTACCGGTTAAAAATCGCCTCATAAATACTCATAACTGCTCGCCTCTTCCCCTCATGCCGGATATCATTACTTTTCCCGGCAAACACTGCACCCTGATTTCATAATTGACAAACTGCAACTGCTCAGCAAGCCTGCATACTTGCTGCAATGATTTACATTTTGATACCTTTCAGTCCGTACTGCGTCGGTACGAACCAGAAATCCCTGACAAAAAATTTCTTTTTACGCCAGTTCTTCCATCTCATCCAGCAGCCCCTCAAACACCTTCACAGCCTCATTCACAACCTCCGGCTCTTCCATGTCAAGACCTACAAGCTTCAGTAATTCCACCGGAGTCCTGGAACAACCGCCTTTTAAGAAGCGGAAATAGCCTTCCTTCGTCTCCGGGTCGCCTGCCAGGATCCGTCTCGCGATGGCCATCGCCGCCGAAAATCCGGTGGCATACTGGTACACATAAAACTGCATGTAAAAGTGCGGGATCCGCTCCCACTCGTGGTCGATATCGGAGTCGATCACGGTCTCTTTCCCATAATACTCCGAATTTAACTCATGGTAAAGACCACAGAGCAAATCTTTTGTGAGCGGGGTTCCGTTCCAGGAAAGCTTATAAGTCTCCCACTCGAACTCCGCGAACAGGGCCTGACGGAAAAGTGTCGTGCGGAACCGCTCCGCAAGCTGGTTCACCAGGTAAAACTTCTCTTTTCTGTCCTTTGCCTCGTTGATCATGTAGTTTAAGAGCAGGATCTCATTGCAGGTGGAGGCCACCTCCGCCACGAAGATCTTGTATCCAGCATAGGTGTAGCTCTGGTTCGCGTTGGAATACCAGGAGTGGATGGAATGTCCCATCTCATGGGCCAGCGTGAGGACAGAATTCAATGTCCCATCAAAGCTCATCAACACATACGGGTGAACGCCGTAAGCGCTGTTGGAGTACGCGCCGCTTCTTTTTCCCTCATTCTCATAGACGTCGATCCAGCGGTTCGCAAATCCTGTTCTCAGGAGATTCAGATACTCCTCTCCTAACGGCTTCAGCGCCTTTAAGATCAGCTCCTGCGCCTCCTTGTAGGTGTAGGTCTTCTCATAATCTTCCGTCAGCGGCACATAGAGATCATACATGTGGAGCTCAGAGACATTCATATAGCTCTTTCTGAATTTCATGTACCGGTGCATCAGCGGCAGAGCGTTATGGACGGACTCGATCAGGTTGTCGTAAACCTTTTCCGGGATCTCATTCCCCGCCAGGTACATGGCTCTTGAGGACGGATATTTTCTCATTCTCGCATAGAAATTTCCTTGTTTGACATTTCCCTCATAGTTTGCGGCAACGGTATTTGCGAACTGACGGTAGGAGGCGTACAGGGAATGGAACGCTGCCTCGCGGACACTCCTGTCCCTGCTCTCGATGAGCTTTCCGTATCTCGCGTGGGTCACATCCACCAGCTCCCCGTTTTCATCCTTCACCGGCTCAAATTTCAGATCCGCGTTGTTGAACAGGGCAAACACCGATGACGGAGTTCCCGAGATCTCGGAGGCGGCAGCTAAGATCGCCTCCTCCTTCTCCGATAACCTGTGAGCCTTTTTCGCCAGCAGCCGTTCCAGCTGTTTCTTATAGTGGGCAAGCTCCGGAGATGCAAGAAATTCTGCCATCTTCTCATCCGGGATGCTTAAAATCTCCGGATCCGCGAAGGAAGATGCCGCCATTGCCTTCACGGACAGGGACTGGACTCTCGACACCAGCGCCTGGTTCTCGCTGACGGAGGTATCCTGATCCCGCCTCTGCATCGCATACGCATAAAGCAGGGAAAGCGTCTCGTCCACTGACTCATCATATGTCAGATAGTTCCTCAGGTATTCCGCGGAGTTTCCAAGTTTTTCCCGGTATGCCTCATACTCCTGGATCCGCTCCTCCACACCGTCCATGAGTTCCTCGAACTTTTCCGGTGATTCGATCATGTCCTCCAGTTTCCAGGTATCCTGTTCTTCGATCTCTGAACGTTTCTTTACACTCTCAGCCATGGCTTTCTCTCCTTCTTAAATCAGATCTTTTTCATGATCTAATTTTTGCACAATCCCGCGCAAAAATCCATCCCATTTTTAATTTTTTCTCAAATTATTGCGTGTCCCCCCACTCCGTTCATCACGAAGCAAAGGTCATGAATGTTCACCAGTGACAGAATTCAATGTTGGTATATTTCGTATGTAAAAGAATGTGCCCTGATACATTGATTTGCCCCGCACAGCCACATACAGCAGCTTACACATTTGCGCAGGTTCATGCATTCAGGACACATTTCTCCATTTATTGGTCGGACCAATACAGCTATAAAAATACGTCTAACGATCAGATCAATCCCGACATGATCGGCACGCTCACAACCGTCATAAGTCCTGCTACCGCGATAGACAGGCTGCTCATGGCACCTTCCACTTCACCAAGCTCCAGGGCCTTTGCTGTTCCAATAGCATGGGCGGATGTTCCCAGTGCCAGGCCTTTCGCGATCGGCTCCTTGATTCCGATGAGCTTGAACCAGCCGTCCGCAACGATATTTCCAAGAATTCCTGTGATGATGATGCTCACGATGGTCATGGTCACGATCCCACCTGCTTCCTCAGATACGCCCATTCCGATCGCTGTGGTGATGGACTTCGGAAGCAGGGATACATAGTGCACATGTTCCAGCTTAAAGACCATGGACATCACATAGACGCTGACAACGCTTCCGATGACACCCGCGGTGATCGCCGTCGCAACAGCCGTCAAGTTTCTCTTCAACAGTTCCAGCTGCTTGTAAAGCGGGATCGCAAGGCATACCGTCGCCGGGGTCAGAAAATAGCTGATATAGGACGCTCCCTCATTATAATCCGTGTAGGTGATCCCTGTGGCCTTTAAAAACGCGATTACGAGAATGATCGCCACAAGCAGCGGATTTAACACCGGCCAGCCGAATTTCTTCTTTAATTCCATACCGATCAGGTATGCGAAAAGACTGACAAATACTCCAAAATATAACGGCATCTCTATTTCTCCCCTTTCTTCTGTCTCTTGATGATCCACTCTGCCGTCACTCCGGTGATGGACATGACGATGAATGTGGTCACAAAGGTAATGATGAGCATCGGGATCATGACAGCCTTCAGCTCTTCGATCTTATCAATAATTCCCACAGCCGCCGGGATAAACATCACCGGCATCAGATCCAGAAGCAGGTTTCCCGTAACTTCCACGTCAGAGAGCTTAATGATTCCGCTGCACAGACCGCCAAGAAGAATGAACAGACCATATACTCCGGCAGGTACCGGAAGCGGAATGAACTTATTTAAGAGTTCTCCGACCATTGTGATCCCGAAGATGATCACAATTTCCTTCACGTACTTCATAATGTTTCCTCCTCATTTTGTTGTCTCACGCAAAGACTAGCAACCATTTTAGCACCGCTTATGCGGAACGGCAATAGAAAAAAGCACGGAATTTTTCTTGAATTGGTCGATTTTTCTGTATATACTTATGTTCATGATATTGGAGACAAAAAGCTTTTACTCTCTCCGATACAGGATCACTCCGCACTGCGTGCTCTGGCAATCCGCAAAGCATTCTACTGCCCGGAATCAGTATGGTATTCCAGTAAATGACTTTCGGAAATTTTCCGGCTTTTTCAGGAGGATTTTTTTATGAAATTACACAGGGTCCATTCCCTTGATTCTTCCCAGATCAGACAGCTCCAAACCATGGTAAATAAATGCAACGATTCTGACGGAACCAGACTTTCGTTCCCGTTTGATGAGGCTGATCTCTTTCTCTATTTTGAACACGACGGTTCCATCGTCTCCGCCATCGCTTTTATCCCTATAGAGGGCCTGCTCTATGAATGCTCTGCCTTCACGGATCCGGAGTTTCGCGGTCATGGACACTTTTCTGGGCTTCTGGATGCGGGAATCGATGAACTTCCGGAAGATTCGGAGTTGATTTTTTATGCGGATAAGAGAAATTCTGCCGCTGCTGCCGTTCTGGAGGCGATCGGAGCAGAAATGAATTCCGAAGAACATATGATGAAGCTGCTGCCAGAAAACTTTTCCATCATTGACTGCCACTCCAGCCAGACAGGATCCGATGTCAGTGCCCTTGATTTAATTGCTGATATTCACTCTGAATGTCTGAATCTTGACGGCACTCTGACTCTCCGCTTTCACTCTGACCACGCCGTTATCAACTTCTCCGTCTTCCCTTCCCACTACTACCTCTATGGCTTTGAAGTGGAAGAATCCTGCCGCGGTAAGGGATATGGGGCAAAGTTTTTAAGTACAGTACTTGCACAGTTGCTGAACGGTAACGCAGCCGCCATCGAGCATTCACCACTTTCGCCGGAAACTTCGTACCATATTTCAGACGTGAGAAGCGCAGGTGCCGCTGCTGACAATACTGCCCCACGCCCGGTCCTTCTCCAGGTATCCGGCGGCAACGCCCCGGCTCTCACCCTGTACAAAAAAACAGGGTTCCGTATCACCGAAACCCTGTGCTGCTATCTCTATTAAGTTATACCTTATCGGGACTGCTGTGGACTTTACGCTTCCGCAGTCCCCGATCCGCTCCTTACATCGGATCCTTATCGAACTGGAGCAGATTTTCCTTACTCTCCCGGTCCTCGATCTTCCGGCGGAGCGACAGCATCTTTAGATCTGTCTGCGCGATCACCTCAGCGCATTCCTTCAGCTCTTCACTGATCTCACTTGCATCTTCCACATCTTTCTTATACTTCATCTGGTGGTCCAGACTAGCCCAGAAATCCATCGCGATGGTCCGGATCTGGACCTCCACGCGCATATTTTCTTTCCGGTCGGAAAAGAATACCGGAACTTCGATGATCATATGGTAACTGCGGTATCCGTTGACCTTCGGGCATCGGATATAATCCTTTACCATAAGGACATTGATATCATCCTGGCGTGCTAACATCTCAGCCACCGTGTAGATATCATCCACAAAGGAACAGATCACACGGATCCCCGCCACATCGTAAAGGTTTTCCCTCACCGATTTTACAGAGATCGGGAAACCGCGGCGGTGGAGCTTTTCAATAATACTCTCCGGTTTTTTCACCCTTGATTTTATCATCTGGATCGGGTTTCTCTGATTCCGGATCGCCAGATCATCGTTCAATACCTCTAATTTCGTCTTCACTTCCCGGATCGCACATGTGTAACGCATATTCAATTCCCGGAACTGACGTGCCTCATTTAAAAAACTCTCCGGGATCTCGATCGTTCCCGGCGCGTTGACAGCAGACTGATACAGTTCGCCGTTTGGGTTCATACTGATGTTCATTGGTAGCTTCCTGCACTTTCCTGATTTTATTTATACCGGCAGATCTTTTCCAGATATCTGCCGCCATGCCGCGAAAAGCTGCTTTGCTTCCGCCCTGCAAGATTTTCATAATTACGCGCAAAAATCCATTCCAAATCGGCTGCGCCGATAGGATTTTTGCCTTCCAGCCTAATTTTTCTTACGGTCAGCGCAGTAAATGCGCAGACCTACTGAACAGTTACAATTATTCTATATTATACAGGAAATTCTCACATATGACAATGGGAAAATATAGGGCGTTTTATACAATACGTCCAAAAACATTGGCTGAAATGCTTCCTCTTTCCTTTACTTTCCTCCTGTTCCATGCTATGATAGCAATAGAATAATTTCAGTTATATCCGAAAAAATTTTTCGTGAATTCAGGAGGAAATGTAAATGAAAACACTTGGCTACTACAACGGCAAATTCGGGCCTCTGGAAGAGATGACCGTTCCGATGAACGACCGCGCATGTTACTTCGGAGACGGAGTATACGAGGCAACGCTGGCAAGAAATGGAAAGATCTTCGCCCTGAAAGATCATCTGGACCGTTTTTTCAACAGCGCAGGTCTGATCAAGATCGATATTCCCTATACTAAAGACGAGCTGGCAGCAATTCTCTATGATATGCTGGCAAAGATGGACGATAAGGATATCTTCATCTACTGGCAGATGACCCGGGGAACCGGTATCCGTCAGCACCAGTTCCCGGAAAAAGGAACAAAGCCGAATCTCTGGATCTTCATGAAACCTGGAAAACCGGCCGACTCCGGCAAACGCTTAAAGCTCACTGATATGGAGGATACGCGTTTCCTGCACTGCAATATCAAGACTCTGAACCTTCTTGTCAACGTCATGGCTGCAGAGAAAGCGGAGTCCCTCGGATGCGGCGAATGTGTCTTCCACCGCGGCGATATCGTCACTGAGTGCGCCCACAGCAACGTCTCCATCATCAAGGACGGCGTATTTAAGACCCACCCGACAGACCACTATATTTTACCTGGAATCACGAGAATGCACATCATCCAGATCTGCAAGGACAGCGGAATTCCGGTAGACGAAACACCATTTACCATGGCAGAACTCATGGATGCCGACGAGATCATTGTCTCCAGCTCCACAAAATTCTGCTCTCCGGCCTGCGAGATGAATGGCACTCCGATCGGAGGAAAGGCACCGGAGTTAGTGGATCTGATCCAGAAGAAGTATACGGAAAAATTTGAAAATGAGACCATGTAAATGATCAGGGGCTGCCGCTCAGCGATATTCACATATCACTGAGACGGCAGCCCCATTTTTATCCGTAACTGTTCAGTACCCTCACAGTTACATACAAAAATCCATTCCAGATTGGCTGCGCCGATGGGATTTTTACCTTCCAGCCCAAGTTTTCTTACGGTCAGCGCAGCAAGTGCGCAGACCTACCGAACAGTTACCCTTATCCATCTTTTCTCTGGAACACGCCTCCAATTCCAAGCTCCATCCGGTACTTGGCAACGGTTCTTCTCGATATCGGCATTCCTGCATCCTGTAAAAGACCCGCGAGCTGTTCATCGCTCCAGGGCTTTTTCTTATCCTCCACCGCAACCAGTTCTTTCAGCTTTGTCTTTACTGTATTTCTGCTCACATCGCCGTTTCCGTCCGATGAGACGATTCCAGTCGTAAATAAGCTGCGGAACAGGACACATCCCGACGGCACTCTCAGATATTTGTCACGGATCGCGCGGCTGACCGTGGATTTGTGGATCTCCAGTACATCGCCGATATCCTCCAGTGTCATCGGTTTCAGCTGACCTTTTCCGAGGAAATAATCTTCCTGTCGTTTCAGGATTTCCCGTGTGATTCCCAAAATTGTTGTTCTGCGCTGCTCCACCGCGTTCATAATAAAGCGGGCTCTACGCAGTTTATTCTCAAAATATGATTTTAATTCCTCATCCTGGGCAGTCTCCATCATATGAATGTAGAAATCGCTGACCTGGAGATTTCCAGTCCATTTATCATTCAGTTCGATGTTCCACTGCCCATCCTGAAACTCCAGGATCACATCCGGGAGAATATATTGGGCTTTCTCACCGCCGATCCCATTTAATGGGCGCGGATTTAAGTTCTTGATCACATGGATCAGTTTTCTCACCTCTGCTGAAGAGATTTTCAAGCCTCGCGAGATCGTGCTGATCTTTCCTTCCGCGATGTCTTGGAGATGGTTCCTTATTATGTCGGACAGGAGTTCTTCCTCGTCCATCCCACGAACCTGCATCAGAAGACATTCTTCAAGTCCTGACGCAAAGAGTCCCTGCGGCTCCAGCTCCTTCAACATAGAGAGAACTTCCTCCACCTGTTCTTCCGCAACTCCAAGATCTTTCGCAATATCTTTAGGCGGAATCATCAGATATCCACTCTGTTCCAGGGACTGAATGCAGAAATCCACGATCTTTCGTTCCGTCTCCCCGATCTGCTCCCACTGGAGCTGCGTATTCACAAGGTCTTCCAGTGATTTCTCGCTGTCCTCAATCTCATACAGCTCATTTTCCCTTCTCTCATCCCGGTCTGTACCATTGTAAAACCGTTCCGTCTCTTTATAGGTAATCGGCGCTGCTTCTTCTTTTCCCGATGTATATTCCACCAGCGGATTTTCGATCTCCTCATTCTGCAGAAAATCCTTTAACTCCGTCATGGACATTGCCAGAATATTCAGAGACTCTACCTGAAGCTGCGAAAGCTGCTGCTTTGTCTGCAATGAAATTCCTGTCTTTATCTCCATGTCTCTTTACTCCACTCCGTTCTTCTCACAAAATTCTGCCAGACAGCATTTGTCACAGTACGGTTTCGTCCGCGCTGTACAGACAGCCCGGCCATGTTCTACAAGTCTGTGGCAGAAATCATTGCCCTCTTCCGGCGGGATGATCTTCCAGAGAGCCATCTCCACTTTTTTCGGCTCCTTGATCCCATCCACAAGACCGATCCGATTCGTCAGGCGGATACAGTGGGTATCAGTGACGATCGCCGGTTTCCCGAATACATCCCCCATAATAAGGTTTGCACTCTTTCTTCCAACGCCCGGAAGCTTTAAGAGGGCATCGAAATCGTCCGGTACGTTTCCGTGATACTGCTCGTAAAGAATCTTCATGCAGGCGCTGATGTCCCGGGCCTTGCTTCTTCCAAGGCCGCAGGGGCGGACGATCTCCTCGATCTCGTCCACATCTGCTTCCGCCAATGCCTTCACATCCGGAAACTTTTTGTAGAGATCCTGGACTACCACATTGACTCTGGCGTCGGTACACTGAGCCGCAAGACGGACACTGACTAAAAGTTTCCACGCCTCGTTGTAATCCAGGGTGCAGTCGGCATCCGGGTATTCTTTTTTTAATGCCGCAATCACTTTTGCCGCAAGTTCCTTCTTTTCTTCAAGTGTTTTTTCCATATGTATGCTCCTGTATATTTCCTGCCTGTTTTCCCCGCATGTCCAAAATCAGCTGCCGTTTATGTTTTTCATAGACACCAGCCAAAATTTTCTTCGGCAGTTGTTCTAGAATTTGATGCTGTCCGCAATTTTCTGGCAGTCAGTTTTTCTGATTCAGCTGATCCAGCATGTCCTGGACCGTCATATATTCCACATGTTCCGGCATCTCGATCGTCACGCCGAACCGGTCATCCACTTCCGATATAAAGTATACGATCAGGAAGGAATCAAGCCCGAGATCACTGATCAGAAATGCGTCTTTTTCGATCGGTGTGTCGATGTACGCTTCCAGGATCTCTCCGAGAATTTTCAGTTCTTCCTGTTCTGTCAGATCATTTTTTTGAGGATCCATTTATCCACCTCCGTTTATGTGCTCCCAGGATCTGAAGATCCAGGAAGACGAAGTTACGTTCCTTTTAGTATAACGCTGAAATGTCTGGTTTACAATGATTTTCCTTTCAAAAAGATGCCGCATGCCAAATCGGCAAAATCCACTACCACTACTGTCCTGTACGGAATTTTCAGTTCAGAAAATTCCTACCCGTGTACAGTAATCTGCAATGCACACCAGTATGAAATTGCTTGCCGCCGCGAACATCTATGCCAGGCATATGGATGTGCCAAGACATATTTAGAACATGATTTTCCGAGATATAAAACTCGTTCCACTATAAGAAATCCCAGGTTCTGCTGTCCTGTCATAACTCCGATTTCTGTTAAAATTACTTCTCAAAATTTGAATATTTTGGAAAAAGGTATGGACGAAACATGATTTTTGTGAGAAAATGAAACGGGTATGATGTGATTTTTTTAACGAGCATTAAGAACCATATATTGAAAGGAGTCTCAACATGATTTATTCACATGAAGTAGAACAGATGTGCACGGTTGCGCAGGGCGTGAACCATGGCGCAGCTCCGATCCCGGAGGAAGCGAAATGGGTACAGTCTAAGGAAATCAAAGATATTTCCGGTCTGACACACGGTATTGGCTGGTGTGCTCCGCAGCAGGGTGCCTGTAAGCTGACCCTGAATGTAAAAGAGGGTATCATTCAGGAAGCACTTGTAGAAACCATCGGATGTTCCGGTATGACCCACTCCGCAGCTATGGCAGCAGAGATCCTTCCGGGCAGAACGATCCTCGAAGCATTAAACACAGACCTTGTCTGTGATGCGATCAATACAGCAATGAGAGAGCTCTTCCTCCAGATCGTTTACGGAAGAACTCAGAGCGCATTCTCCGAAGAAGGACTTCCGATCGGCGCAGGTCTTGAGGACCTCGGTAAAGGTCTCCGTTCCCAGGTTGGTACCATGTACGGTACTTTAAAGAAAGGACCGCGTTACCTTGAGATGGCTGAAGGCTATGTAACCGGTATCGCTCTTGACGCTGAGGACCAGATCATCGGTTACCAGTTCGTAAACCTTGGCAAGATGACTGACTTCATCAAAAAAGGCGACGATCCGACAACTGCTTACGAGAAGGCAAAAGGACAGTACGGCCGCGTAGCAGATGCAGTGAAGATCATTGATCCGCGTCAGGAGTAAAGTAAAATTTCACGCCTTGTGGGAAATTTTACGCTACGCAAACGGAGCAGCGCGGAGTTCGCGTTTCCCGTTTTCACAAAGAATAACTGACGTGACATTTCCGTGAGGTTTAATGGAAGAAGGAGAATAAAATGGCATTATTTGAATCCTATGAGAGAAGAATTGACAAGATCAATTCCGTATTAAACCTGTCTCTTATACACATCTCCGAGCCCACGAGACCGGAGCCTATCTC
>ENA-OWZE01000755-OWZE01000755.1-human-gut-metagenome-genome-assembly--contig:-NODE-755-length-11282-cov-9.600606_pt1 | contig 11282 bp, 13 predicted proteins | sample MGYA00249759_ERZ652104 | MGnify/ENA primary metagenome ERZ652104 (study PRJEB26925, sample SAMN05827048) | human gut metagenome | biome: ENVO:2100002; feature: ENVO:00000062; material: ENVO:00002003...
TCTACACTTCTAGCTTCGTCGGCAGCGTCAGATGTGTATAAGAGACAGCTATATATCCAGACGTTGTAGAGAGTGGACTTGGCGGTGAATCAGCGGTAATCAAGTCACATCACAATGTAGGAGGTCTTCCAGATTTCGTTGATTTCAAGGAGATTATTGAGCCACTCCGTGACTTATTCAAGGATGAAGTACGTAAGGCTGGTCTTGAACTTGGCATACCAGAACATCTTGTGTTCCGTCAGCCATTCCCAGGTCCAGGACTTGGAATAAGAATTATCGGCGAAGTAACAGGCGACAAGGTTCGTATCGTACAGGATGCCGATTACATCTACCGTGAAGAAGTAGACAAGGCAGTAGAAGCCTACAAGAAAGAAAATGGCAAGGAACCAGCCTGGATGCCAAACCAGTACTTTGCAGCCCTCACTAATATGCGTTCAGTTGGTGTTATGGGTGATGAAAGAACTTATGACTACGCAGTTGCACTTCGTGCAGTCAATACAATTGACTTTATGACAGCCGAAAGTGCCGAGATACCATTTGAGGTACTCCAGACAGTTATGAGTAGAATTATAAACGAGGTGCGTGGGGTTAATAGGGTATTCTATGACCTGACTAGTAAGCCACCGGGAACGATTGAGTTTGAGTAAGAGCCACAAGTCTTGGAATCCGCTAAACAAGCGACTTCCGAGACTTTTTCTTTTGCTCTGCTACTATTTTGCTACTAATAGCAACTACTCTGTATCACATCGTTTCGGTGGCAAATCAGTGTAGGTTTGTGTTAAATTATCTTTCTTTGAGGCATCTGTATGATTTTGGCAGATGTCTTTTTTTCTGTTAATGGTGCTGGACCATATGGAAGATTTACTGCTATAGCATTTGTTGTGGAAGTATCTGTATCAGATACTTCTGTATGGTTGTAAGATATTCCGGCTGCTTCAAGTAATGGATTTCCATCTGGTGGTTCTGGTGTTGGTGTAACACTTGCTGCAGCTGCCAGTTGCTCCAGATTGTTCACAAGCTCCTGTTGTTTATGTGGAAACAGATGGGAGTATGTGTTCAGCGTTGTGGATACTTTCTCGTGTCCAAGCCTGTCTGCAAGGATTAATGCATCACAGCCCTGATTTATGAGAAGGCTGGCGTGTGAGTGACGGATGTCATGGATTCGTATCTTTTTCACGCCTGTGTTTTTGCAGCCTCTTATCATTTCGTGTGAGAGATAGGATTTTGTTATAGGGAACAGTCTTTCATCGGGAGTAATCATATATCTGGTTGAGATAAATTCCCTTAGCTCGTCACAGAGAAAGTCTGGAATCGGAACTTTTCGTTTGCTCTTTCTCGTTTTGGGAGTTGTGATGACATCCTTGCCCTGAAGCCTCTGATAAGTCTTGTTAATATCAATAAGCTTGTTATCAAAGTCGATATCAGCAGATGTCAGTGCTAACAGCTCGCCTTCTCGTATACCTGTCCAATACAGGACTTCAAAGCAGAGATAGGAAAGTGGCTTATCCCTTACACCTTCGCGGAATGAGATATACTCATCATAAGTCCAGTAGTCCATTTCATCAGCTTTTGCCTGACCAATGCTTCCTGCCTTGCCACATGGATTCGTGTTAAGGTCATAAAAGCGTTTGGCATAATTGATGAGACATGTAAGCTGATTGTTAATTGTCTTAAGATAAGTTTTCGAGTATCCTTTAGGCGAATTCATTAGCTGATTCTGCCACCGCCTCACATCTGATGCCTTTATTTCATTGACAGGCTTCTTGCCAAAGAATGGGAGAATGTGAGTCCTGTAAATGTTTTTCTTGGTCAGAATCGTGGAAGGCTTCAATCTTGCTGTCATATCTTCCATATAAAGTTCGTAGAGATTCTGCAGAGTCATATCTGGGTTAGCAGATTGCTTTTCCAAGAAATCCCTTTCAAATGCCAAGGCTTCCTTTTTGGTGGCGAAACCTCTTTTCCACTTTTGCTGTTTGGTTCCCTGCCAGTCCGTATAATAGAACTTGGCGAACCAGTTACCAGTATTGTTATCTTTGTATGCTGGCATAAATATCATCTCCTTTTGTAAAAATTGTTGTGCAATTATCCAAAGGCTATGATATAATCTACTTGTCTAGGGTGATTATAAAGCCTTCGGGCAAGTCACTTACATAAGCTTCGGTATTTCCTTTTGCGAGAAGGATTGTGCCGGAGCTTTTTTTACGCAAGTAATGAATCTTTGGTCTATTTCATTTTCAAATATGTGCTTATCTGTCAAGATGAGTATCTTTGTAATATGCTAACATATCAGCTTTCCACGAATCAAACTTTTCCTGAGTGATTCTTCCAGCCTGCAGCATATGCTGTTTTTCTATCCAGCTTTCCATAAAGAGACAGAAATCTGCATCATATTTTCCACTGCCCTTACCATTAACACTGATACCAGCAGTCCATTCAGGGCTTTCAGGCGGTTTAGTGTTAGTAAGTTCAAATGAAAAATCTGTAAGTTCTGTTATGGCAAACAGAGCATTGATAACATCTGACATTGTATTAAATTCACAGGCAGGATATTCAGATGTAGTATTATTATCAGAAACATTGGTGTCTTCTGATGATAAAAGCTCCTGCCAGGGAACATTCAGTTCATTAGCAATCTGCTTTACAACATCTATCTTCATCAGTATTTCACCAGATTCATATTTCTGAATAGTACGTTCTGATTTACCCAGCCGCTGTGCGAACTCTTTCTGTGTAATCTTTTGTGCTCTGCGCCGTTTCTGTATTGCCTTTCCGATTTCTTCAGGAGAAGACATATTCAGTTTCATGGAATCAGAGTAAGCCATTTTGTTCACCATCCTTATTATGAAATAGTCCGTTGCTAAAATGCGTAATCATCTGACAATCAATGAAATGCGTATCAGCAAGTGACTTTTATGTGATTGTAAGAATACTTTATCATAAGATAAAACGAATTGCAAGTGCGTATTATTTAAAAATTCTATTGACATATTTTGAAAAGAATATTATTATAAAAACGAATTAGAAGTGCGGATTAAATAAAGAATAAGATAGCTGATTTATGAAAAACGTACTTAAGATAACAATTTACGAATGGAGGAGCTGTATGAAAGGTATAAAGGAAGCATTTATAGATGCAGGTGAGATAAGTCAGATGCTTGGTATCGGGATGACAAAGGCATATGCAATTATAAAGGAATATAATGCAGAGCTTGAGGCAAAAGGTTATTTCACCATGCGGGGCAAATGTCCAAGGAAGTACTTTGAACAGAAAATCTATGGTTACGAAGATTATTACAATCCGGATTATGAGCCGCAGCGTAACCGGAGTAAGGTTGCAGAAGAAAAGGATTATGAAGTTGCAGTTGAGGATTTTGTGATAAGTGAACAGGATGAAGTGGATATACCGCCTGAAACAAATGGATTGCCAGAAGATGGTGCTGAGATAGCAGAAAATGTGATGTCGGATGCAGATGTAATGGTGAAAGAGACAACTGAATAGGTGAAACCGGTGTGGGGGTAAAAAGCGCCTCCAAAACACGAAAATGGGGGCAGAAAGCGCCGTCAAAACATAAAAGTGGGGGGCGAAAAGTGCCCCCACTAAAATCAAAGCTGAAAAAGTGTGGTGGCAAAAAGTGCCGTCAAAATGCAAAAGTGGGGGCAGAAAGCGCCGTCAAAATAGTAAAGTGCCGTCAAAAAGTGCCCCCACTAAAATCAGAGGAAAAAAGTCATGGTGGCGGAATGTGCCATCAAAATGGAAAAGTGGTGGCGGAAAATGCTACTAAAACAGCAAAGTGATGGCAAAAAGTGCCATCACTTTACAACTCTGGTGGAACTTCAACCATCATATCAGTAATCGTGGTGGTACATTAACCACCACATATCATATACAGGGTGCAGGTACTCCTGCCAAGACGAAAAATTATGTAAACGCTGATGCGTTTATATTTTTTCGGGAAAAGGTCCGACCTTTTCCGCATCTTGCAAAACCTATGAACACAACTTTTAGAAAGGATGAAAAGACATGGGACAGATAAAAAGAAATTGGTTTAAGACAGCTTTTTTAAGACACGAAAGGGGATTTGACTATGGCAGATGGAAAGAGAAGATATAAGTCTGATAGGAAAGACTATAAGATTTCGGTGAAACTGTCGGAGAAGGATATGGATATTCTGGATGAAGCAGTTAGAAAAAGCGGAAAGACTGTAAGTGAATATGTGAGGGAATTGATTCGGTTAGGTGGTAATGTTGACTTTCGATATCCAGAGGACAGGGCAAGAGTTATCAGGATTTTTTCTGGTATTGCAAATAATATCAATCAGGCAGTTAGACTTGGAAATACACAAGGAGAACTGTACTTCAGCGATATTGATAAGTTGCAGAGAAGTCTTGATGAAATCAAAAGTTTATTCAGGGAGATGCTGGAGACATGGCGATTACAAAGATCCTGAATATAAAGGAATCAAAAGGAAGAAATCCGGCATCACATCTGGAAAATGCATTACGGTATATCCAAAATCCAGACAAGACAGAAGAATGTGTTCTAGTGGGCAGTATCAACTGCCTGCCGGATACTGCATTTGAGCAAATGGTAGAAACAAAGAATATATTTCACAAGACAGGTAACAGACAAGGATATCATGTGATTATTTCTTTCTCACCTGAGGAGAAGGTTTCGGCAGAACAGGCGATGTATGTATTGGAACATTTTGCGAAGGATGTACTTGGGGATGATTATGAAGCTGTATTTGCGGTTCATACAGACAGGGAACACATGCATGGTCATTTAATATGGAACAGTGTAAGTGTAACAACCGGGAAAAAGTATAATTCACCGAAAGGAAACTGGAAGAATCATTTGCAACCGATTACGAATAAATATTGTGATGAGCTGGGACTTGCTATCATGCCGGCAGAGTACAGCAGAAACCCTAAGAATATCAGTAGAGACCAGTGGGAAAAGGAAATGTCGATGAAAGATATTATACTTCGTGATGCTAAGATGTGTGCGTATGCGGCAGGAAATGTGGAACATTTCAGGTATCTGATGAGAAGTCTGGGATATGTATTCAGGAAGAATGCGTGGATGGAGGTGCAGGCACCGGGATTTCAATATTATCATAGTCTGGCAAAGATGGATGAAATGTTTGCAGAGGACAAGCTGAGACATTATGTAGATATGCCTTGGATGACAAAGCCTTATTTTTATTCGTCGGATATAAGAGGATTGCACAGGGCGAAGTTATCACCATACCAGAAACGATTTTATGCAAAACTATATAGGCTGAGAATTGTAGAGCAGAAACGATTTGTGGTTGGTGGGGCAAAATATACGGAAGAATTGAAGAGGTTTCATCAGCTGCAGGACGAGTATCTGCTGCTTATGAATAATGATATCAAGGATGTTGCGGGACTTGTGAAGTACCGGAGCGAACAGCAGGAAAAGATGCAGCGGATTGATGACAGACAGCGGGAGATATATAAGGAAAACTTCAGCAGGAAACGCAGGATTAAGACAGATGAGCAGTATCGGGAATATCAGGTGTGGCATGTTGGAGTGCAGGAAGAACTGGATGAGCTGAAATCGGAGAAAATGGATGTTAAGAGGCAGTTACAGCTTGCTGATAGCATTATGAAAGAGGATTTGTATACGGCTTATTATACAGTCTCGGAGGATGAAGAGATTGTTGGTGATAAGGAAATTGAGATACCGGGGATGGAGAAGGATATGCTGGTTGAGAGAACAACGAAAGCGGTTGTTGAGTCGGAGAGAGATGTTGTTGTAATGAATCAGCCTGCTAATAGCCATAATAATGGAAATGGACAAGAGGAGCAAATTAATGTTGCCGGTAAACAACAGATAGATTTAGAAAGAACAGAAATGTCAAAGGTTCACAATCTGTCTGATGAGAATGTGACAAGAATGGACGAAAGTATAACTGATGTAACAGGTAAAAGTGAATTTGTGGAACCTGAAGAAAAAGAGCCTATAGATAAAGTTGGCTGGATTGTCAGGAGAATATCAGAGTTTGGTGGTTATGAAAATGTCAGTGATTCTGATAAGGCTGATATATTTGGATTCGATATTGCTGATGTAAGTGGCAGCATAAGGTTGTTCTCGGATGCAATGAAAAGGCTGGGGATAAAGCTGGATGGTGATGAGCTTTATGAAGAGTTTCAGAAGATTTATGATGAGAGTGTTGATGGAGATGCTGGCAAAGATAAAGCAGAAGATAAGATGTGGAATAGGGGCAGAGGAAGATGATTCCTCTGCATATCCCCGATTCACTTTACGTATCTGAATTATATATTGCAAATCGGGAAACAATCGCAAGAAGTTGCGATTGTTATTGATGATGTAGTGATTCTGTGATATCATATAAAATATGGTACATGAAAACGGAGGTCAAAATGAAAGTATTGGTAATGAATTGTAGTCCTGTAAGAAATGATGCAACAGCAGAAATTGTTAATATAGTTACTGATTGTCTGGAAAAGAAACATGATGTTAAAAACATATGTATTGATGATTATGATATAAAATTTTGCAAAGGATGTAGAAAATGTCATACTACAGCAAAATGCGTTCAAAAAGATGATGTTGATAGAATAATAGAACAATATGAATGGGCTGATATAGTTATATCTGTGTCTCCATCTTATTGGGCAGATATACCGGGACAATTTAAAGCTTTTATTGATAGATGTACTCCTTGGTGCAATACGCATGAACCACATGCAAAAATAAGTAGTGGTAAGAAGGGATATGTTATCGCATTAAGAACTGGACCTGGTATGAGGGAATGTGAGAGGCTTATTGCAAGCATAGAACATTTTTATGGACATATGGAAATAGAGTGTTGTGACAGGATGGGATTGTGTTCAGTGGAATATAAAGAAGATTTGGAATGTAAAAAAGAAGAGCTTGTGGAATTTTGTAGCAAGATAGATTAAATGAACTGATTAATGATGGTGGCAAGTGTTTTAGTAGGATTGGAGGAGTGACAGTGAAAATGAGTATTAGAGTAGCAATGTTGGAGGATGCACTACTAGTTGCGGAATTGGCAATTCAAATGTGGAAATCACATACTATTGAAGAATTGACACAGGAATTTTACGAATATATTAGTAAAGAGAATGGTACAATTTTTCTTGCTATGATAGATGGATGTGCGGTTGGATTTGCACAATGTGGATTAAGACGTGACTATGTAGAAGGTACAGATTCAAGTCCTGTGGGATATCTGGAGGGCATATTTGTAAAAGAAGAATATAGAAAAAGAGGAGTGGCAAGAGATATGTTAGAGGCATGCCAGAAGTGGGCAAAGGAGCAGGGCTGTGCAGAATTTGCCAGTGATTGTGAACTGGATAATGAAGATAGTCTGAAATTTCACATTAAAATGGGTTTTGTAGAAGCAAACAGAATTATTTGTTTTACAAAGAAATTGAAGGATTCTGTTATTGGTAGACAGGTAACCGTAACTGTTGACAGACCATTAGGTAGTTATCATCTAAATTATAAGGATATGGATTAATACACCAATCACAAAAGGAAGGATTAATACTAATGGAGGAATGGAAAAAGATACAGAAAACATATAAAATAAGAGAACTAATAGGCATAACTGGTATGATTATGTCTTTTGTAATAGGAGCAATTTGTGATTGGAATGTTCTTGTTCAAAGTAATATTTTAATTCCGATTGATGACATAGAAGCATTTTCATTGACTATTATACAAATACAGGCAACAGTCGGAACTTTGATATTTACAATTATTGCATTGATCACAGGTAATATTTCTGATTCTTATATAGGAGTATCAATAAGTGATTTCTATTTGAACTTAAAACCATGGAAATTAACGCAAAAAGTACTTATTGTTGTTTCATTGGGATTGTGTTTGGCAGGCGTGATATTTCATTCTCTAGGATTATACAATATTGTTTTTTATTTATTTATAGCGACATTAATTGCAATATTAATATCAATACTAGAGATGTACTCTGCCTTTAAGGGAAGAAATAAACAAAATCAAGAAATAGAAGCATATGTCAATTATATGTTAGAAAGCAATATAGAGTATGAGAAAAAATTAATCATATATCAGGATTTTGTTTTGGATTGGAAAAAGGTGGTTGATTTACAGGATAAACAAAGTTATGAAAAGTTCCTTGAAATTTTTGAAAAGTGTATGTCAGTGTTATGGGCTTATAGAACTGATGAAGCTTTAGCGTCTATAGAACAACAATGTTATAGCATATCATATTGCCTTTTGGGATCGGAGAAAAAAGCGTTAAAGGAAAAAGGTCTTGAATTTGTGCAGGAAGTATATGACGTATTATGGAGTTTTATTTATAATTGTATTGCAGAAAAAAGACCACTGTTAAATCAATACAAAAGTGAGTTTCCTTTTTTTACAGAAATTTGTAGTGAACTGATACGAAGTATTGATGAAATGAATGTTGAAGAGGTAGAAAAGAGACTTAAGTTTGATAACTTAGCTGATTCGGTATTAAGAGCTGCGATATGGCTTAGATACAACAAAGACAACGAGGTTTATGATAAAGAGGACGAAACAAAATTTAAAAAATATGAATATAATTATCAAAGTGAAATCAGTGAATTAAATTCATTTGCAAAATACATAGGATATTATTTGGAAAAACAGAATAATAAAAATAATATAATTAATCAGCGTGTTTGGGCAAACGTATTAAATAGGTGGAGTCTTTTTTCTACCTATAACATTCCAGAAGAAAGAGCAGAAGACTTTTTAAAGGCTAAAGTTAATACCTACTTTTGCTATTGCTATGGAATGATAGTAAATGGACAAGAAAACATTGTAAAGATGGGCTTATATCTTAGTGGAATGAGGAACACTGTTAGATTAGACAATAAATATCAGGCTTTATTATATCTGGTTGTTCATTGTTATATCTATTATTTAGCTGTAAGAGAAAGCGATGATTGTGTTCCAGCGGATATTAGACAATCGGCATTAAATATCTGGGATGACAAAGCTGTGAAGGGGGCTTTTTTAGATTTCCTTAATATGTTGTCAGAAAACTCAGAATGGTTGAATTTAGATATTCTTGATCAAATGTATGGGATAATAGATAGATTTGAGTTGTTTCCTCAATATGGAGCGGCAAAATCTATGATTATTGAGCCTGTAACATCAGATTTTTATTTGTTTTTTATTCTATTTATGTCTCACGAATTTTTCTTGCCAGAGTTACTGGAAAGGAATATTGATGACATGCGAGCATTCAGATATGTTTCGGAGAAAAATGAAGATAAAACAAAAGGAATGCTTGGTAAATTATTTAGAATGATATTTATAGGTAATAAGTCTGAGGAACAAATAGATAAAGAAGTTGATTTGATGTATGACGACCTTGAAAAAATGGTTAAGAAAAAACAAAAGGAAAGATACATCAGATTAGCAAAAGAAGCACAAGAGAACTATGAATCAAGAATAAATGAGGAAGAGATATGTGAAAAAATTAAAGATGATACCATTAAGAACATAAAAGAAAAATTTGCTCCAATCCTAATTGAGAGTGATGAAAAAAATGGAATCGTAGATGTTAATTTATTAAACTTAATTGATTATACTAGCTCAATGGGAACCAAAAACAGTACGAATGGATATTATTCACATATGGATGGAATGTTCTTGTTTGGTATTGCAAGATTTTTATATCAAAGGGGAGTTGTTGAATTTAAAAAGAGATTTGACGATTTTGCTGATGATAAAGAATTTATGGAATACTTAGCAGCAAATAATTTTCATTTACTTCTTGGATCACAATATATTTTGAAAATAGGGATTATAGAATTAGTGCTGAGTACAAAAGATTTTTGGAAGATTATGAGACAATATACACAACTGTTTTGCAAGATGGTATCGCGTTGAGAAGGAATTCTATACAGGTGTGCTTGCATGATATTAATGTCTCAATCCATTCTCCAAGTATAAAAGAAGAAAATGTAGAATATGACAGGGAAACAGGAAAATATTACTATCCTATTTTGAATGGACTTCCGATAGATTTTGATGAAGATGAACTTAGAGAATTCCTCTATAATAATCGCAAAGTTATAAACGTAACTGCAAAAATATCTATACAAGTAAATGAAAAGCCATGTGGAACGGTTTTCACTGGTAGAAAAAGAGGATAATATTTGTTAGATGTAGAGGAGTTATAGTGATATTGGAGGCGGATATGGTGATAGAAAATGCTATAAAATATGTAAAACAGATATTTGCAGATGATTGTAGTGGGCATGACTATCATCATACTATGAGGGTTTATCGTTTGGCTATGCAGATTGCAGAGCAAGAAAATGCTGATATGTTGATTGTGCAGTTAGCAGCCTTATTACACGATGTAGATGATGTTAAGCTTTCACCGGAAACACACGATACTAAGAAAAATGCAGTTAGATTTATGAAAAATAGTGGCGTAGATGATAAAGTTATAGCTTCTGTGTGTAAGATTATAGATGAAGTTTCTTTTGTAGGAACGGATTCAGTTGTACCAAGCACATTAGAAGGAAAATGTGTACAGGATGCGGACAGACTTGATGCTATAGGAGCTATTGGAATTGCAAGGACATTCGCATATGGTGGTAGTAAAGGAAGAAGAATACATGATCCGGATATAAAACCTATGACTAATATGAATAAGGCGGATTATAATCAGAACCATAATTCTACAAGTATTAATCACTTTTATGAAAAACTCCTGCTGCTTAAAGATATGATGAATACTGAAACTGCAAAGAAAATGGCTAAGCATAGACAAGCTGTTATGAAGGAGTATCTTGTAGAGTTTATGGCAGAATGGGAAGGAGAAAAGTGATATGTTGGAAGTTAAATTTTATGATACGGTAGATGATTCACTATTGAAATTTGCAGTAATTATTTCGCAGAGCAATGGCAAATGGGTGTTTTGCAAACATAAGGAACGAGATACCTATGAGGCTCCGGGAGGTCATCGTGAAGTTGGAGAAGATATTTTGGAAACTGCTAAGAGAGAACTTCAGGAAGAAACAGGTGCCATACAGTTTAATATTAAGCCAATATGCATTTATTCCGTCACGGGTAAGAATAGTGTAAATGAGAACGGTGAGGAAACATTTGGATTATTATGTTTTGCGGAGATAAGGGAATTTTCAGGTCAACTGGATAGTGAGATGGAAAAGGTTGTACTTATGGATAAGTTGCCACAAAACTGGACATATCCGTTGATTCAGCCTAAATTGATTGAAAAGTA
>ENA-OWZE01000756-OWZE01000756.1-human-gut-metagenome-genome-assembly--contig:-NODE-756-length-11280-cov-10.536748_pt1 | contig 11280 bp, 10 predicted proteins | sample MGYA00249759_ERZ652104 | MGnify/ENA primary metagenome ERZ652104 (study PRJEB26925, sample SAMN05827048) | human gut metagenome | biome: ENVO:2100002; feature: ENVO:00000062; material: ENVO:00002003...
GCAACCGCTCCAAGCTGCGCCGCTACGGCATGGGCGAGATCTGCGCCAAGATGGCGGATTTCTCCATCCTTACCGAGGACAACAACCGCTTTGAGAAGGTGGAGGACATCCTTGCTGATATCCGCGTGGGCATGAACAAGGGCAACCCGGACGCAAAGTTCGTGGAGATCCCCGACCGTCTGGATGCGCTGCACTACGCAGTGGATCACGCGCAGGAGGGCGACCTGATCGCCGTCATTGGCAAGGGCCACGAGACCTACCGTGACCGCGAGGGTGTCAAGACCCCGTTCCTGGAGCGGGAGCTGCTGGAAGAGTATGCACAGCAGATCGGGCTGGAATAACAGATAAAAAATAACGCCGTGTCGAATGTTCAGACACGGCGTTATTTTTTGCGGTAATTATGCTTTCAGCTGCGGAGCCTTGTTCTCCGGCAGGAGATTGGTCATGCTCTTCAGGCTGATGCCGATGGTGGAGAGATTATGCAGCATGGCAGAGGAGGCCGGCTGCAGGATGCCCAGAGCACCCAGCGCGATGAGGGCCGAGTTGAAGGTGAGCACGAAGCGGTAGTTTGCGTGCACGCGCTTTTGCAGAGAGTTGGCGATGGCCTTGAGGGCCACCAGCTCCTCCAGACTGTCGGCTTTGATGGTCACATCGGCGATCTCGCGGGCGATGGCAGCGCCGGAGTTGATGGCAATGCCAATGTCGGCAGCGGACAGGGCGGGGGAGTCGTTGATGCCGTCGCCGATCATCACCACGGTGTGGCCCTCGGCCTTGGCCTGCTGGACGAAGTTTGCCTTGTCCTCGGGCAGCACCTCGGCAAAGAAGCGGTCCACGCCCACCTGCTTTGCAATGGCGGCAGCGGTGCGTTCGCTGTCGCCGGTCATCATGACGGTGTTCCGGATGCCCAGCGCACGCAGACCGTTCAGCACAGCCGCAGCTTCCGGACGCAGCGGGTCAGAGATGCAGATGACGCCCACCAGCTGCCCGCTGGCTGCCATGTACAGGTGCGAATACGCGGGCTTGAGGGCATCGAACTTCTGCTGCTCGGCTGCGGGAATGGTACACTTTTCATCCTCAAAGACGAAGTGGTGGCTGCCAATGACCACCCGTTCGCCGCTTACGCGGCTTGCAATGCCGTGGGCCACGATGTACTCCACCTCGGAGTGCATCTCCTCATGGGAAATGCCGCGCTCCTTGGCGGCACGCACCACGGCGTTGGCCATGGAGTGGGGAAAATGCTCCTCCAGACATGCGGCCAGCTGCAGAACTTCGCGCTCGTTGCAGCCGGAGAAGGGAACCACATCCACCACCTGCGGGGTAGCGCGGGTGAGTGTGCCGGTCTTATCAAACACGATAGTGTCGGCCTGAGACAGCGCTTCCAGATATTTGCCGCCCTTGACGGTGATGTGGTAGCTGCCGCACTCACGCATGGCAGAAAGCACGGCCAGCGGCATGGAGAGCTTGAGCGCACAGGAAAAGTCCACCATCAGGCAGGAGATGGCGCGGGTGACGTTGCGGGTGAGCAGATACGTCACGCCGGTGGCACCCAGACACCAGGGCACCAGCTTGTCGGCCAGAGCCAGCGCACGGTTCTCGGTGCTGGACTTGAGCTTTTCGGATTCCTCGATCATGGAAACGATCTTATCGTAGCGGTTGGAACCGCCCTCGGCTTTAGCGATAAAGACACACTCGCCCTCCTCCACAACGGTGCCGGCATAGAGGGTGGAGCCCTCTGCCTTGCGCACCGGCATGGACTCGCCGGTCAAAGCAGCCTGATTCACCATGGCTTCGCCTTCCAGCACGGTGCCGTCCAGCGGGATCATGTTGCCGCTGCGCACGACCACCTCATCGCCGGAGCGTACCTTGGTGAGCGGTACCAGCACTTCGGTGCCCTGACTGCGCACCCACACCTTGTCCACGTTCAGGGCCATGCTGCGGGCCAGATCGTCCAGACTCTTCTTGCGGGTCCACTCTTCCAGCAGAGAACCGAGGTTCAGCAGGAACATCACGGAGCCTGCGGTGGCAAAGTCGCCGCGCAGCAGCGAGACGCCGATGGACAAAGCATCCAGCACTTCCACTTCCAGTTTGCGGTGCAGCGCGCAGCGCACACCCTTCCAGAGAAAGCGGATGGAGCGGAAGGCGGTGTAGGCAGCGTCAAGGGGCGCGGGCAGGAACAGCTTGCGCAGGCAGCGGCCTGCCACCAGATCAAACATCTTATCCTGATATTCACGGTTCAGCCTGCGGCTGTCGGCGGAGGTGACCAAAGCGTCATACTCGGCCACATCGAACTTATAGCCTGCCAGAATGGCAATGGCAGCGGTGCGCTTGCCGGTATAGGTAATGACCACATCGCCGGTGCGCTCGTAAACGGCGGCATGGACGATGGCATCTTTGTGGTTCAGATATGCTTCCAGCACATCGGCACGGTGCAAAGTCATGCGGACGTTTTCCACATGCACACGCATCCGGCCTTTGCCTTCATGCAGAATGGTACATTTCATATATCAAATATCCTTCTCTATCTTTTTGCCGCAGCGTCAGGCTGCTATACCCTGCACGCCTGCGGCCCCACTCTCACAAAAAAGAGCCGCCCGAAGGCGGCTCGAAAGCCACGTTGGGGCTTTCAGTGCTTTACGAACCGAAAATTACTCAGCGGTCTCTTCGGTGGTCTCCTCGGCGGCATCCTCGATCACAGCAGCCTCGGCTTCAACAGCACGAGCCTCGTTGATGGCCTTTGCATCGGCCAGAATGTCACCAGCCTGCTCCTGCACCTTGCTGACGGTCTCCATGGTGGAGTCCTTCATGCGCAGCACGGCAGCGGTGGTCTGGGTGTAGACCTTCTTGGCGTCCTTGCTGGACAGCAGCTTGAAACCGGCAGAGCCGAACAGAGTACCGGCGGCGAACAGTGCGATCTTCTTGATATCCATAGTAACTTCCCTACCTTTTCTATTTCCTGTCAGAGGCCCTGCACCGCAGGACCTGTAAGATGAATATACCGGCCCAAAAGCCGGAGAACAGGGTGAACATTTCCCTTCTGTCGAGCCTATTGTAGCACAGAATTTACCATTTTCAAGCTTTTTCTTAAATGTTAATACATGTAAACTTTTTACGATGTGTAGTTAGAAAAAGCTATCTCTAACGCGTTTTTTAAGACAAACTACAGTTTGTAAATGGAAACTAACCGGCAGATAAGACGAGAAAGAATTTCCAGTTTGTAAAAAATCCTGGTTTGGAAATGCAGTTTGCCGCTACGGCCCTTCTCTGTGAAAAAGCAACCCGGAAAAATCCGCAGATTTTTCCGGGTTGCTAAAATAAAAATCGTTTTCCGCTGAAGATGCCAAGAGCGACGCGGCGGGCATTTTAAACCGTTTTGCTTTACAGGATGCGCACCCGGACCACGGCGGGGATGGCAGCCAGCTTTTCGGCCAGCTTTTTGTCCACAGCACCGGTAGCATCCAGCATGGTGTAGGCCATGTTCTTTTTGCTCTTGTTCACCATGTTCTCGATGTTCAGGCCGGCTTCGGTGGTCAGGGCGGTGATCTGGCTGATCATGCCCGGCTCGTTTTTGTGGATGATGCAGATGCGCTTGCCGCCGGCTCTGGGCTGGTTGACCTCCGGCATGTTCACCGAGTGGATGATGTTGCCGTTCTTCAGGTAGTCGCTCAGCTCCTTTGCAGCCATCACGGCGCAGTTGTCCTCGGCTTCCGGGGTGGAAGCGCCCAGATGGGGGGTGCACACGATGCCGGGCTTGCCCAGAATGGCCTCAGACGGGAAGTCGGTCATGTAGCCGGACACCTTGCCGGTCTCCATGGCTTCCAGCAGCGCTTCGGTGTTCACCAGTTCGCCGCGGGCATAGTTCAGGATCTTCACGCCGTCCTTGCACAGGGCAAGGGTCTGGGTGTTGATGGTGTCCCTGGTGGTGGGCAGATAGGGCACATGGATGGTGATGTAGTCGCACAGGGGTAGCATGTCGTTCAGGTTCACGCAGTGGTGTACCTGACTGCTCAGGTTCCATGCGGCATCAATGGAGATGTAGGGGTCGTAGCCGTAGACCTCCATGCCCAGCTCAATGGCGCAGTTGGCCACGCGGGAGCCGATGGCACCCAGACCGATGACACCCAGCGTCTTGCCCTTGATCTCGTTGCCCACGAACTGCTTCTTGCCCTTTTCCACGGTCTTTGCCATGGCAGGGTCACCGGCAAGGCCCTGACACCACTGGGCAGCAACAGCCACATTGCGGCTGCCGGCGATCAGCATGCCGATCACCAGCTCGGCCACAGCGTTGGCGTTGGCACCGGGGGTGTTGAACACCACGATGCCCTGCTCACTGCAGCGGTCCAGCGGGATGTTGTTCACGCCGGCACCGGCGCGGGCGATGGCCAGAAGATTGTCGTTGAAGGCGGTATTCAGCATGTCGGCGCTGCGCACAAGGATGCCGTCCGGGGCATCGGTGTCCACAGCCACCTCAAACTGCTTGTTGTTCAGCTTTGCCAGACCCACCGGGCTGATGGCGTTCAAAGTTTTGATCGTATACATATCTGAATTCCCCTCTTATGCATTTGCCTTGCGGAACTTCTCCATGAAGTCCACCAGCTTGTCCACGCCCTCGGCGGGCATTGCGTTGTAAATGGAAGCGCGCATACCGCCTACCAGACGGTGGCCCTTCAGGTTCACGAAGCCTGCTTCTGCAGCTTCGGCGCAGAACTTCTTGTCCAGATCTGCATTGGGGCTGGTGAAGGTGACATTCATGGTGCTGCGGTAGCGGTGCTCCACAGGATTCGTGAAGAAGCCCTGACCATCCAGATAGTCGTACAGCACTTTGGCCTTGGCTTCGTTGATCTTCTGCATGTTGGCAAGACCGCCGATGTCGTTTTCCAGATACTTGAGCACCAGACCGGTCATATAGATGCACCAGCAGGGGGGTGTGTTGTACATGCTGTCCTTGCCCAGCAGGGTGGTGTAGTTCATCATGGTGGGCACATTGTCGGCGGCATGGCCCAGCAGGTCGTCGCGGACGATGGCAATTGCCATGCCGGCGGGAGCTACATTCTTCTGCACGCCGAAGTAGATGCAGCCGTACTTGGTCACATCCACGGGCTTAGAGAGGATCATGGAGCTCATGTCGGCTACCAGAGGCACACCCTCCACCTGCGGCACCTCGACAAACTGAGTGCCGAAGATGGTGTTGTTCTGGCAGATGTGGATGTAGCTGGCATCCTTATCATAGTTGATGGCGTTCACGTCCGGGATGTAGGTGAAGTTCTTGTCCTTGCTGGAAGCAACGATGTTCACCTCGCCGAACTTGGCGGCTTCCTTGGCGGCAAGGTTCGAGAAGTTGCCGGTGACAAGGTAATCTGCCTTGCCGGTGGTCATGAAATTCAGCGGGACCATGGCGAACTGCTGAGTGGCACCGCCCTGAAAGAAACCGACCTTGTAGTTGTCGGGAATGTTCATTACCCGGCGCAGGGTGGCCTCGGTGTCCTTGATGATGGCATCGAACCACTTGCTGCGGTGGCTCATCTCCATCACGCTCTGACCGCTGTCGCCATACTCGAGCAGCTCTGCCTGTGCCTGCTTGAGCACCTTCTCGGGCAGCATGCTGGGACCTGCGCTGAAGTTGTAAACTCGTGCCATAATGAACTCTCCCTTTCCTGTATCGCACAGCACCGCGGTTTTCTGCGGTGCGTTCTGTTGATTGCTGTAGCCGTAGTATACCGGTTTTGCAGGGATGAAAACAAGAGCATCTTTGCACAAAGATACGGCGCAAAAGCCCCTGTGCGGGCACAAAGCACACAAATGTCCTTGACAAAAAAACAAAAACAAAGACAAATGTAAAATAGAGCTGAAAAAGCCTGATTCCATCGGCGTTTCCAGCTCTTGCGCTTTGGCGCAGAAATTGGTATAATAATAAAACAAAGACAAACGTAAAAATAAAAAGATGCCAAAAGGAGGGAGAACAGCAGAATGTATGGCATCCCGGACAGTGTAAAGCCGCTTTCGGCGGCAGAGGAGCAGGTGATGCTGGCGGTGTGGGCCTGCCGTGCGCCCGTCACCCGGCGGGATATCGACGAAAAGCTGCGGGCGAAGGGCTGGGCACCGGCGACCGTGCTCAACTTTCTTTACCGGCTGGAGAAAAAGGGCTGGGTGAAAAGCGGCAAGGACGGCAACCGCAATACCTACGCTCCGGCCATCACCCAGCGCGCCTACAACGTGTGGAGTATGCGGGAACGGCTGGATACCCTTTTTGGAAATGATCTGGCCGCGGCGGTGCGCGCGCTGGTCAGCGAGAGCGGCTGCGGCCAGAGCGAGCTGGAACAGGCCATGAAGGTGCTGGAGGAAAAGCATCTGGAAGCGGAAGAATATGATCTGTATGACCCTTATGGGTAAGTGCTGCGTCGTAAAAACAAAAGCTCCCATGATGGGAGCTTTTGCGTTGCATTATGTCAAATTTTATGATAAAATACAAAAGAAAAGGCGCTGCACATAACGGCAGGCGGTTGGCCCGCACTTCCGAAAGGAGGTGGGAGCCATGCCAATTACTTTGACGTTCCACTTGTTTGGACTTGTGTTTACAATCAAGGTAAAAAGCGAAAACCGCCACCCTGCACGGTGACGGTTTTCTAATGAAGACTTAAACCCAAAAGGGCCAACCGCTTGTCGCAGTGCCTTTTCTATTTGTAGTATAGTGATTTTTTCTTGCCTTGTCAAGGGCTGGGAGGATATTATGGATTGCAAACTGCGTGCCAAAAACTGCGGCGGCTGCCCGATGCTGGGCATGGACTACGCCGCACAGCTGAAACAGAAAGAAGAGACCGTGAAAAAGCTGCTGGGCAGATTCGGCCCGGTGGAGCACATCCGGGGCATGGAAACGCCGTACCACTATCGGAACAAGGTGATCTCCACCTTTACCACCGGCTGGGGTGGAAAACTTACCTCCGGCATCTACGCGGCAAACAGCCACAAGGTGCTGCCGGTGGAAAGCTGCCTTTTGCAGGACGAAGTGCTGGATAAGACCATGCTGGCTGTGCGCGCAGCGGCGGGCACCTGCCATTACCAGCCTTTCAATGAGGATAAGGGCACCGGCCTTCTGCGTCACTGCCTGCTGCGGCGCGGTGTTATGACCGGGCAGGTGATGGTGGTGCTGGTGACGGCTCAGCCGGTGCTGCCGGGTGCCAAGAACTTTGTCAAAGCCCTGCTGACCGAGGCAGAAAAGCAGAGTGTGACCATCACCACCATCGTCCAGAACGTGAACGACCGCAAAACCAGCGTGGTGCTGGGCGATATGGAAAAGGTGCTGTACGGCAAGGGCTTCATTCTGGACGAGCTTTGCGGCAAGACGTATGCGCTCAGCCCGCGCAGTTTTTACCAGATCAATCATACCCAGACCGAAGTGCTGTACGGCCTTGCGGTGGACGCGGCGCATCTCACCGGCAAAGAAGTGGTGCTGGATGCCTACTGCGGCATCGGAACCATCGGCCTGACCGCCGCCGACCACGCAAAGCAGGTGGTGGGTGTGGAACTGAACCGTGACGCCGTGCACGATGCCATTGGCAATGCAAAGCACAACGGTGTGAAGAACACCCGCTTCTTTGCCGCCGATGCCACCCAGTGGATCGGCGAGGCTGCCGCCGCAGGCGAGCGGGCAGACGTGATCTTTATGGACCCGCCGCGGGAGGGCTCTACACCGCAGTTTATCGAAAGCGTGGCCCGCATGGCCCCGAAGCGTGTGGTGTACGTCAGCTGCAACCCGGTCACGCTGGCCCGGGATCTGGAGCTGCTGACCCGGAAGGGATACAAAGTGGAAAGCAGCACGCCGGTGGATATGTTCCCCCACAGTGAGCATATCGAGGTCGTGTGTTCGATGGTTAGATTCAAAAAGCATTGATCTAATGTGAAGCAGGGTGAACCGTTTTATGTATTCTGTTACACAGCGTATAAAAATGATCCGGCAATATGAAGGAAAATAAGAAGACCTGTGCAGTCTGGTGAAAAATAACAACACAAATAGTACAGAGAAAAGGAGCATCCCATGAACGCAAATATCAATTATGATGAGATCCCGGATACCAGTGCCGTGCAGGAGGACCTGCTTGCGGCGCTGAGCAGCCAGCATGTGACCGTGCACACGAATGAGGAGCCGGACTTCGACTACATGGAAAACGGGGATGTGGCCTTTGTGGTCAAGAACCCGCACAATGATGAGAATTTGCTCATTGAACTGGGCGGCGAGTTCTCGCTCTTCTTCGGCCTGTGGCATGGGCAGTACAAGGCCGTGGAGTACGACTACGACCGCATGAAGAAGGACATTGCAGCCATTCTGGCGGGCAATGCCGGTGTGCTGAGCCTGTATGTCGACGGCAGGTGGCAGGGCAGCACCCTCAGCCCGGAGAAGGTGTCTGCCGATGCTGACATGGAAAAGCTGCTGGAACGCTGCTGGCAAAAGCAGGAGCCAAAGGAAAAACTGCTGGCACAGGGCGGCAGGGTGGAACTGCTTTATTGGGACCCGGCGGAAAATAAGAGCTTTATGATTCCGGCAAAGAACTGAATTATAACAAAAAGGACACACCACAACGGTGTGTCCTTTTTGTTATAGGATATGAAGCTTAGACCTTCTCGATGGTGATGCTCCAATCAGCGGTCATGGCCTCGTCCGGCTCCAGCACTTCGTGCTTGCCTTCCTCATTGACGCTGTTGGCCCAGCCGTTCCACGGCTCCATGCACACAAAGCTCTCGGCATCCTGCTGCCACAGCACGGCGTGGTCGAAGCTGTCGTCGGCATCCACAGTCACCTTGTGGCCGCTGCCGCTGTCGGTGAGGGTCATGGGGAACTGCACGCCGGTCAGCAGGCGCACGCTGTTGTCAGCACCTTCCTTGCGGGTGAGGGTGATCTTTTCAGGAGCAGCGGGCTGCTCGCCCTTGGCGCTCTCGGAACAGGTGGCGCACTTGATATCGAAGTCCACATTCTCCAGCTTGGAAGCCTTGAAGTAGGGGTGGAAGCCAAAGCTGAAGGGCATGTTGGTGTCGCCCTCGTTGATCACGGTCATGTTGATGGCGGCAGTGTTGCCCTCGAGGTTATAGTTCATCAGCACGGTGAAATCGAAGGGATAGAGGAACTTGGTCAGCGGGGTGGACTCCAAAATCAGGGTCACGCCGTCCGGGCCGACGCTTTCCACATCCCATGCGCACAGGTCGGCAAAGCCGTGGTTCTCCATGGGGTATGCCTTGCCGTCAAAGATGTGCACGCCGTTATCCGGCAGGCCGCAGTTGGGGAACAGCACCGGCACGCCGAAGCGGGGGCGGTTGCACTCGGAAAAATTGGGGTGGCGGGTCCAGATGTACTCCTCGCCGTTCAGGGAGAAGCCGGTGATCATGCCGCCGCGCTCCGGGGTGATGACCAGCTCGGTCTTTGCCTCGGCATCGGTGATAACGTACTGCTCATAGCAGGCACCGTTTTCGGTGACATAACGGGTGGTGATCTGATTCATAGTTCAGTCCTCCTTATGTTTCTGGTTCTGTGCCAGTTTTTCAAAATAATAATCAATGCCATAGCGGATGAGATATTTTATGACCCTTGCAATAACGGCCACGATAGCGGCAAAAATGCCGCCGTAAAGCAGAAACGCATAGATCATCATGCGAGTGGTTATAGCCATAAAAACACTTCCCTTCCATTTTCATGCACAAAGAGGCTGCCGTACAGCCAAAGTGCCATACAGCAGCCTCGAAACGATTACAGAACGACGCCGTCCTTGAAGATGGAGATCTCGCGGAAGCCGTGCTTCTCGGCCTTGGTCTGCTCACCGCTTGCAACGCGGATGACCAGATCCAGCAGATCCTTTGCAGCCTCGTCGATGGTCTTTTCGCCATCGGCGATCACGCCGGTGTTGAAGTCGATCCAGCCGGATTTCTTCTGGGCCAGCGGGGTGTTGGTGGAGATCTTCAGGGTGGGAGCCGGGGCAGAGAACGGAGTGCCGCGGCCGGTGGAGAACAGGATCAGGTGTGCGCCTGCGGCGGTCATGGCCGTGGCAGAGACCAGATCGTTGCCGGGGCCGTACAGCATGTTCAGGCCCTTGGTGACAACGGGATCACCGTAGCCGATCACGTCCATGATGGGGGCGGTGCCGCCCTTCTGCACGCAGCCGCAGCTCTTGTCTTCCAGCGTGGTGATACCGCCCTGTTTGTTGCCCGGAGAGGGGTTATCGTAGACCACCTCGTTGTGGCTGATGAAGTAATCCTTGAAGCCGTTGATCATGTGCTCAGCCTTGACAAAGACGTCATGGTTGATGCAGCGATCCATCAGGAAGCCCTCGGCACCGAACATCTCGGGTACCTCGGTCAGCACGGTGGAACCGCCGCGCTGGCCCATCATGTCGGAGAAGCGGCCGATGGTGGGGTTGGCGGTGATGCCGGACAGGCCGTCCGAGCCGCCGCACTTCATGCCCACCACCAGCTCAGACACGGGGATGGGCTGGCGCTCAAACTGCCCAGCGTAGGCGGCCAGCTCTTTCAGGATATCGCGGGCGGCGGCAAACTCGTCCTCCACATCCTGACAGGTCAGGAACTTGACGCGGTCGTGGTCGTACTCGCCCAACTCCTCCACGAACTGATCGTGCTGCAGGTTCTCGCAGCCCAGATGCAGCACCAGAACGGCGGCGGCATTGGGGTGGCGCACCAGCGCAGCCAGCAGCTTGCGGGTCTGTGCGTGGTCGTGACCGGTCTGGCTGCAGCCGAAGGGATGGGTGAAGGTGTACAGACCCTCGATGGAGCCGGTGACCAGATCCTGATTGTCGGCAACCATCTTCTTGGCGATATCGTTCACGCAGCCCACGGTGGGGATGATCCAGATCTCGTTGCGGATGGCGGCGCGGCCGTCCTTACGGCGGAAGCCCATAAAGGTCTCCGGCTCGACCTTAGGCAGCGGAGCCAGATCCGGGGCGGGGTTATAGCTGTACTCCACCTCGCCGGACAGGTTGGTGTGCACATTATGGGTGTGCATCCAGGTGCCGGGGGCGGCGTCTGCGGTGGCGTGACCGATGGGGAAGCCGTACTTGATGACGTTCTCGCCGTTCTTAATGGGCTTGACTGCCATCTTGTGACCCTGCGGGATATCCTCCAGTGCGGTGACGGCAAGACCGTCCACCTCCACCAGCGTGCCCTTGGCAATGGGGTGCAGGGCAACGACCACATTGTCGATGGGGCTGATATGAATTGCCTGCGGCATAGTTGTTCTCCTTATCGTATCGCACAAAAGGGCTGCTGCCCAAAGCAGCAGCCCTTTGT
>ENA-OWZE01000765-OWZE01000765.1-human-gut-metagenome-genome-assembly--contig:-NODE-765-length-11160-cov-8.232328_pt1 | contig 11160 bp, 9 predicted proteins | sample MGYA00249759_ERZ652104 | MGnify/ENA primary metagenome ERZ652104 (study PRJEB26925, sample SAMN05827048) | human gut metagenome | biome: ENVO:2100002; feature: ENVO:00000062; material: ENVO:00002003...
AGCCGCGGCATCCGCCTTGATATCATCGTAGCGGACGATAAAAACACGCATTATACCCTGGAGATGCAGGTGAAAAACAATAAAAACCCCGATACGGATACCTACGTCCTGCCCAAGCGTTCCCGTTATTATCAGGCGCTGCTTGATATTGATTTGCTGCAGAAGGGACAGCCGTATGATCTGCTGCCACCGACCTTTATCATTTTTATCTGCGTTTTTGATTTCTTTGAACAGGGTAATTACGTTTATACCTTTAAAAAACGTTGTCTAGAGAATTTGGAGCTGGAGCTTCCCGATGAAGCGGCCACCATGATTTTGAACACAAAAGGTACGCATGGCGATATTTCTAAAGACATCAAGAGCTTTTATGATTATGTAAACAACCACATTGTGACTACTGATTTTACCAAGCAGATTGACGATGAAATCAGCTATCTGAAACTCGATACGAAAGTGAGGCGAGAATTTATGCTTATGGAAGCACGTTTGTTAGATGAAAGACGTGAGGGCATTGCCGAAGGCAAGGAGATTGGCCTTGCTGAAGGTGAAGCTATCGGATTAGTAAAAGGTGAAGCCGAACATAAACTTAAAGTCGCTAAACTCATGTTAGCTAAAGGTTGCTATTCCCAGCAGGAAATCACGGAACTTTCCGGTTTATCTCTCGCTGATGTGGGGACGCTGAAAGAAGAAGCTTAACCACTCTAATACTGATTTCACCAAGCAAATTGACGATGAAATCAGCCATCTCAAATTAGATACAAAAGTAAGGCGAGAATTTATGCTTATGGAAGCACGTTTATTAGATGAAAGGCGTGAAGGCATTGCTGAGGGCGAAGCAAATGCCAACATTGCTACTAAGCGTCTTTTCAGCATGGGCCTTTCTGTGCAGGATATCGCCAAGGCTACTTCTCTCCCGTTTGAACAAGTTGAAGCGTTGCAAGCTGAGCAGTAACCATAAACTAAAATTAATATTATAATTAAAGGCGTTCTACCGTACTTAAGTAGAACGCCTTTACTGTTTTTGCCCCTTAACGACAGCCCTTTTCAAAAAAAACTCCGCAACATCCCCCACGCCAATAATTTACAATCTTTTTGCTTGTAGCACACAAATATGCTGTGCTATAATATACACCGCAATTTTATAGAATGAAAGTCAGGTGCTTTATATATATGGAAAACAAAATAACTACCCGCGAATGGCTGCCGTTAATCGGCATGACCGTTTCCGCCTTTATTTTTAACACATCGGAATTTATGCCCATAGGCCTTTTATCCGATATCGCCGCAGATTTTCGCATGACCGAAGCGCAGGCCGGTATGCTGATTACCATTTATGCCTACGTCGTAATGCTCATGAGCCTGCCGCTGATGATTGCTGCTTCCCGCTATCCGCTGCGCAAGCTTTTGCTGGCAACCATCAGCCTGTTCGCCGTATCGCATGTAGCCTCTGCCTTTGCCACCGGCTTTTGGACGCTGCTGCTTTCGCGCATCGGCGTAGCCTTCGCCCACTCCATTTTCTGGTCCGTCGCCTCGCCTATCGCCGTGCGTCTTGTCAAAGGTCCCTTTAAAGCACTGGCTATGAGTATGATTGTAACCGGCACGGCCATCGCCATCATCGTCGGCCTTCCCTTAGGACGTATCATCGGCCTTTACGTAGGCTGGCGCATGGCCTTTATGTGCATCGCCGTTTTGGCCTTCATCGTATTAGCCTATATGTTCTGCGTCTTCCCCAAGCTGGAAAAAAGCGAACCGTTTACGCTTTCGCAGTTGCCGGTAATGCTGAAAAATCCTGTGCTCATCGGCCTCTATATGATGTCCTTTTTGCTCCCCACCGGCTATTATACCGCCTACAGCTATATCGAGCCTTACCTGAAACAGATTGCGATGATGGATGATGCTTGGATAACCATCACCTTGGTTATTTTCGGTACTGCCGGACTTTTGGGCAGCGCAGCCTTTTCCAAATGGTACGATAAATGCCGCTATCACTTCTTCCGCATCACCGTACTTGGCGTTGCAGTTGTTTTGCTGCTGCTCTACCCCGTAAGCATCAATCATTATCTGCTGGTGCTGCTCTGCGCAATCTGGGGCATTTTCGTTACCGCCTTCAACGTTGTAGGCCAGGCAGAGCTTTTGCGCACAACTACTATGAGCACCTCCGCTGTGGCTATGTCGATTTACTCCGGCATTTATAATCTTGGTATCGGCAGCGGCAGCTATCTGGGCGGACTTATCTGTACGCATGCTTCCATCGCTTATATAGGTCTCGGCGGCGGCGCAATCGTGCTGCTTTCCTTTATTTACTGTGCCTTTTTCCTTATTCCCGCTATGCGTCGCCAGCAAGTAGAGGCTGAAAAATAAATTTAACCGCCGAAAAGCGTATAATAAACTGTATATTAAATTTCCTCACTTGCTATATTTCCTGTTTTTATTTATAATTAAGAGATACGTAAGATTACAAAGAAGGAGATTTTCTATCAATATGTCTGCAAGTACAACCAAAACCAAGAATCAACCATCCCGTAAACCTGTATTGCTGGATTACTTAAAAGCCTTCACTAAGGATAAATTGATTTTTGCAGCTCGTCAGCTCTGCATCACCTACAGCAAGCTCAAAAAGGACGAGCTTGCTGAAAAAATCTGCACAGAAATGCAAAAGCCGGAAATTGCAGCAAAACGCTTTGCTATTATGCCGGACGAAAACATTCAGGCCTTCGAAGCAGCCATGGAGAAAAAATGCTTCCATCCTACCTACAGTGAATATGCACTGCTGCTGCCCTTTATTTCTATGGGCTACATTGTTTCCTATCCCGATGACTGCTTTGAAGCAGTAAAGGAAGCACGCAACGTCTACAAAAAAATCAACACCGCAGACTTTCAGGCTCGCCGCCAACAGCTGGCATGGCTTTTGGACTGCATCACCGCAATGTCCAGCCTGCACCTTATCCTGCCGGTAGAATTTTTCTGCGAAATGTATAATCAAAAAGCAGGCTTTGAGCTTACTCCGGAAACTCTGCCGCAGCTGCTGGCCGAGGTTCCGAGCAACTTTAACCCCTGCGCAATTAAAGATGGCCGCATCCTGCTCAAGAAAAATGACAGCGATGACTTCTACACCAGACTGGAGCAAGGTAGAAAGCCCTTCGGCCTGTACCTGCCTACCGTAAAGGAAATCACCATGCTTTCCCACTACGGTTATATGCAATCTACTACCGCATATCAGGATTTGCATGACTTCTTCACTCAGGAGCTGAATGTTGCGGCACTGGATGCACATTACTGGTGCCAGTACATCTATGAATTTGAAAACTCCAACACCGACGGCAATACCTCTGAGCTGATTCAGAAGCTGCAGGCTAATATTCCCGTTTGGAACAATTACAGCCATCTCGGCAGACTTTCCGTACTGCTGCAGAACGCCCGCAACAATGCAACCCGTATGTTCTGCCTCGGCGGCCACACTCCTAACGAAACTATCAAGCTGCTGCGTGACGCACAACAGGCAGCTCAGCAAAATACCCGTGTAGGTGCCAAAGCGAAAAAGGTTTATCCTAACGATCCCTGTCCCTGCGGCAGCGGCAAAAAGTATAAAAAATGCTGCGGTAAAAAGCACTGAGCAGCAGGCTATGCTTTAGTGTAAGAAGGAATTGCAATGAAGAAATTTTTAGTCGTTGATTTTGAATTTACTACCTACGAGCGCCCTGTCGGCCGTCCGCGCGGCTTCTTTTCCGAGATTATCGAAATTGGCGCAGTGAAGCTGGACGGCGAACCGCTCACCGACTGCGGACGCATCCAGAGCTTTGTCAAACCGCATTTTTATCCTAAGCAAGCCAAGGATTCTATGGATTTTTGCATGATTACCGCTAAGGATATGCAGCAGGCCATTGAATTTTCTGCCATGGTGCAGGAGCTGGCAGCGCTGTATGAAAGCGGCGAAACCTACTTTGTAGCTTGGGGAACCGAGGATTACAAGGTACTGCAGACAGGCTGCGAGCGTCATAAAATCGAAAACCCCGTAAAATACGAGGACTATCTTGATTTGGCGCTGGCCTACCGCCTGTGGAAGGGTGATGATTACACCACCGGTCTGAAAAAGGCTACCGAGGAACAGGAGGTCAACACCGCCGGCCTGTGGCACACCGCCTTTGACGATGCCAACAACACCGGCAAGCTGCTCATTGAAATGTTCAACCGCGGCTGGAAGCTGGAGGATTTTTTCGCTGCCCGCGAGGTTTACGAAGCAGAGCGCGCTGCCCGTCAGGCAGAGCGTGCCAAGCACCATAACGGTTACAGAAGATGGTAAAATTTTAAAGCGCACTAAAAAAGCTATCACCGGGCTTTGCCAGCTGATAGCTTTTTTGCTTTCATGCTGTTTATCTTTTAGTAACGGCTGAAAATCTCCTGCACCTCGTTGCGCTCCTGCGTCCGCAAAAGTTCCAGCTGCAGCAAAAGGCGTGCCTTTTGCGGATTCAAGTTATCCGCATACAAAAAGCCATGCTCCTGCCACCGCTCCAAGCCTGCGGCAACAATACCGCTGCCGGTGCGGCTGGAACGCACAACCACAACGCCGCGGCCTACAGCCTCCGCCAGCGCCGCTTCCACAGCCTCATGAATACTGCCCATGCCACTGCCGGCGTAGATAAGGCCACGCGCGCCTGCTGCCAGTGCCGCATCCACAAATACGCGGTCCTCACCGATATGCGTGTAGATGATATCCACGCGCGGCAAAGCAGTAACACCAGTTACGTCAAATTCGCTCTGCAGTGTGTGCGGACGCACGCTGCGATAATAGTAATGTACCTCACCGCCAACGATAAATCCTAAAGGACCACCGTTCGTTGCCTTGAAGGTTGCCACATTCGCCGTGTTTGTCTTGGTAACATCACGCCCGCTGTAGATTTCATCGTTCATCATCACCAGCACGCCCTGTCCGGCGCTTGCAGCATCCACAGCCACCTTAACAGCGTTGATGATATTCAAAGGTCCGTCGGCACTGACTGCGGTGGCAGGACGCATTGCGCCCACGAGTACCACCGGCTTAGCACTCTTTACCGTCAGGTTCAGGAAGAAGGCCGTTTCTTCCATAGTATCGGTACCATGGGTAATAACAACGCCGTCGACATCATCCTGCGCCAGCATCTCATTGCAGCGCTGCGCCAGACGCAGCAGCAACGCATCGGTAATACTGCTGCTGTCGATATTGCACAGTTGCTCGCCGCTGATATGCGCCAGCTCGCCCAGTTCAGGCACACCTGCCAGCAAATCGGCAACGCTGTAGGCACCGGCAGTATAGCCAGTCATCTGGATACCGGAAGCAGCCTTGCCGGCAATAGTGCCGCCGGTTGCTAAAATTACAATGTTCTTCAACTCAGTTTTTTCCATCAGCCTGACCTCCATCAGTCCTTCTGTCAGCTTCGCAGCCAATGCTTATTTTACCAGGCCCTTTTCCTGCAGATAATCGGATACCATGTCTGCTGCTTCGGCAGTAATTTTAATGCATTTAGTTCTGTATTCCGGTGTACCGAAGCTCAGGCGATTCAGTGCTCTGCAGCAGGAAGTGCCGAAATGCTTGGTAAAGCGCTCATGAAACTCATGCGTATATTTATAGACCTCTGTCTGATGCTTTTCAGACGGGTCCAGTCTGCCCACGATAGAGCTGATAACCAGGCAGGAGCCGCTCAGCGCACCGCACACGCAGCCGCTGCGGCCGATACCGCCACCCATGCCAGACACCATGCGGATTGCCACATCCGGCAGGCCCAGCTTTAAGCCGTCATTGCACGCCTTAACTACGGATTCTACGCAGTTATTGCCCTCGTTATGATATTGTTCTGCTAAATCATAAATTTCCTTCATATTCTATGCCTCCAAAAAATAACCTAATCCTGTTTATTTTAGCAAGCATAGAACAAAATAGCAAGAAAAATGCTGTGACCAGCAAGCCGCAGCATTGTATATCAAAGTCCGAACATAGTCTTAGCCAACTTCGTTCCGCTCTCTGTTTTAAAAATCCGCTCCACAGCTTTGGCAATATTCTCCTTCGGCGTACCGTCCTCATAAAAATTTACTATAAAATCAGCTTCCACAAGCAACTGATAATCAAGACCGTCAATCATATTATACGTATGGTGATGACCGACAAGATAGCAGATGCGTTCAATTTTTTCAGGGGCATAGCCAACCTTTTGCAAAAGTTTGCGTGCTACCGCAGGTCCTTCCTGCTCCTGAATTTTGCCTGTGCAGTGACCGGCACCATACTTGGCCTCGCCGGGTTTAATACCGCAGTCATGCACAAGACCGGCCGCCTCCACAAGCTCTGTCAGCTCTGCATCAGCAGCCTCGCTCTCAGCCAGCTGCTTGGCCAGGCTGGCAACCTTGATAAAATGCTGGCAGCGGCGTGCATCTCCGGCAAAAAAAGCTATCATCTCATTATATAAAGCAACGTTTTTATTCATAGCATTCACTCCAATCCGACTAAAATACGATTCAATCTTATTTTGTCCTAAACAATGCAGTTTTGCAAGTTTTTCGCCATAATAAGATTATAAAAGCATTCTTCTCCAACACACAGAAAAGCGCTCTTAGCCTGCATTACGCAAGACACCGAGCGCTTTCCTGTTTTATTAGGAAGTTTGATTAGGGAGAAGCAAATTATTTTTCCTCAATAGGATAATCCTGCAGAGCATCGTAGCCTGTTTCACCGGTACGAATCTTAACAACGTCTTCAACATCATAGATGAAGATTTTGCCATCGCCGTATTTGCCGGTATACAGAACCTGCTTAGCAACATTGACTACTGCTGCAACAGGAATTGCGGAAACAATCATTTCAACCTTTACCTTCGGCAGCAGGTGAGCAGCAACCTCAGCACCACGATACATTTCCGTGGAGCCCTTCTGGATGCCGTAGCCCAGAACCTTGGTAACAGTCATGCCGGTAATTCCCAGCTTATCCAAAGCATTTTTCAATGCTTCGAAACGATTTTGCGAGGTAATAATAACAACCTTGCTCATCTTTACTGCGCCTGCAGGCTTAGCTGCAGTTTCCTTGACCGGAGTAACATAAGTAGTAGTAACAGAGGTCTGTTCCTCCAACGGAGTTTGCATAAAGTCGGCATAGCTGCTGAGCAGGCCATGCTCTTCCATATCCAGGCCTTTAATTTCTTCGGATTCCTTAACACGCAGACCGAAGAGTTTATCAAGAACTTTAAAGATAATCGTCATCGTAATCGCAACATAGATTGCTACAACTACAACGCCGAGGATTTGTTTTACCAGGAAATCAGTACCGCCACCATAGAAGAGGCCGCCGTCAAGAGCGAAGAGACCGGTTGCGAGAGTACCGAAGGCACCGCAGACACCGTGAACAGAAATTGCACCGACAGGATCATCAATCTTCAGCTTCTGGTCGAAGAATTCAACAGCAGCAACTACCAGCACACCGGCAATCAGGCCGATGATTAAAGCGCCGGCCGGGCTTACCATATCGCAGCCTGCGGTAATTGCTACCAGACCTGCAAGCACGCCGTTCAGTGTCATGGAAACATCAGGCTTGCCGTAGCGAATCCAGGTGTAAATCATAGTTGCGGTAGCAGCAGCTGCTGCAGCCATGTTAGTGGTAATAAAGATAGCACCCATGGAAACCAAGGCGTCATCACCGGTTGCGCAAACGGTGGAAGCACCGTTGAAGCCAAACCAACCGAACCAAAGAAGGAAAACGCCCAAGGCACCAAGCGGAATGCTGTGACCGGGAATAGCGTTTACCGTACCGTCGGCATTGTATTTGCCGATACGCGCGCCAATCATCTTGGCACCGACAAGAGAAGCAACTCCGCCTACCATATGAACGGCGGTAGAACCGGCGAAATCATGGAAGCCCATCTGTGCGAGCCAGCCGCCGCCCCAAATCCAGTGACCGCTAATCGGGTAAATAATAGCGCTGATTAATACGCTGTAAATGCAATATACCAGGAAGTTGGTACGTTCTGCCATAGCACCGGAAACAATGGTTGCTGCGGTAGCACAGAACATCGTCTGGAAGATAAAGTACGCAGTGCTTGGATAGCTGGCACCGTAATCACCTTTTACAAAGAAGTCCGGCGTGCCGATGAAGCCGCCGATATCGGTACCAAACATCAGGCCAAAGCCCAGAACCCAGAAAACAATGGAGCCGAGGCACATATCCATGACATTTTTCATGACGATGTTGCCGGCATTTTTGGCTCTGGTAAAGCCTGTTTCAACCATCGCGAAGCCCGGCTGCATAGAAAATACCAGGAAGGCACCTATCAGCACCCATATAGTATCGGCAGATACATATTTGTCCATTTGTAAACACCCCTCAAATTATAATATTTTTTAACGTGTCATTGAGCAGCGCTCACATGGCATTAGCTAAAGAAAAAGGGGCGTACCCGATTTTTCGGATACACCCCATTGTGTATGAGTTTATATATATTATTTTATCTTAACACACCTTACTCAAGGCTGTCGAGAAGGCAACTGCAGCTTACTCATTTACACCAAACAACAACTCACCATAAGTCGGATAGTCGAGATACTTACCACCGGTCAAAGCTTCGGCAGCATCAACCGCACTTCTCAGCTTGCCCATTTCTTCAAGAACGGTATCGTGATAGTACAGAGCCTGTTTCTCGCTATCGCCGATTTCTGCTGCTTCCTTCAAGCCATCTTCCAGCTTCATGGAGGATGCATACATTTCTCCGCCCAGCTTGCTCAGCTTATCGGCAAGTGCGCCTTCAAAGCCTGCGCTGACACCGGCAGCCTTTTTATCAAGTACTGCTTTGGTCAAATCTCCGGTATAAGCGGTAACTGCCGGGAGGATGTCCTTATGGAACATATCCAGCATGGTTGCTGCTTCGATAGAAATCGTGGTGCTGTAGTTCTCCAGCAGGATTTCTACACGGGATTCAACCTCGGCTTTTGTGAAGATATTATGCTTTTCGAACAGCTCGATGTTCTTGGCATGTCCCAGATACGGCAGAGCCTCCGGAGTAGATTTAAGGTTCAGCAGACCGCGTTTGGCAGCTTCCTCAACCCATGCATCGGTATAACCGTTGCCATTGAAGACAATGCGTTTATGAGCTTTATAGGTTTCTTTAACCAAATCATATACTGCTGCTTCCAGATCAGGAGCATCTGCCAGCTTATCAGCAAATTCATCCAGCTCTTCGGCAACGATGGTGTTCAGTACGATGTTGGGGCCGGCGATGGAGAACATGCTGCCCAGCATACGGAATTCAAATTTATTGCCGGTGAAGGCGAAGGGAGAGGTTCTGTTTCTGTCGGTGTTGTCCTTAACAAGAGCAGGAATGGTATCGTCGCTTACTTTAATGTAGCTTTCCGGATTGCCGTTGTAAACCTTGTCTGCTGCAATAGCTTCGAGAACTGCAGTCAGCTCAGTGCCAAGGAACATGGAAACGATAGCCGGAGGAGCTTCATTTGCGCCCAGACGATGGTCATTGCCGGCGCTGGCAACAGATACACGCAGCAGATCCTGATATTCATCAACAGCCTTGATAATTGCTGCCAGGAAGGTCAGGAAGCGCAGGTTTTTGTACGGCTCCTTGCCGGGATCCAGCAGGTTAAGACCTTCTTCCGTAGATAAGGACCAGTTGTTATGCTTACCGCTGCCGTTTACACCATCAAAAGGTTTTTCATGCAACAGGCAAACAAGACCATGACGCAGAGCAACACGTTTCATGAACTCCATCATCAGCTGGTTATGGTCAGATGCTACGTTGGTAGTTGTGAAGATAGGTGCCAGCTCGTGCTGTGCTGGAGCAACTTCGTTATGCTCGGTTTTAGCAAGTACGCCCAGCTTCCACAGCTCATCGTCCAAATCCTTCATAAAGGAAAGAACTCTTTGTTTGATAATACCGAAGTAGTGGTCGTCCAGCTCCTGGCCACGCGGAGATTTCGCACCGAAAAGGGTACGGCCGGTGTAAACCAGGTCTTTACGTTTTTCCCACATTTTTTTATCTACGAGGAAATATTCCTGTTCCGGGCCAACAGTACTGTTGACGCGGATAGTATCAATGCCGAACAGCTTCAGCAGCTTGCAGGCTGCTTTGCTGGCTGCATTCATGGAACGCAGCAGCGGAGTCTTTTTATCCAGCACTTCGCCGGTGTAGGAGCAGAAGGCTGTAGGAATGCACAGGCAGTTATCTTTGATAAATGCATAGGAGGTCGGGTCCCATGCTGTATAGCCACGAGCTTCGAAGGTTGCACGCAAGCCGCCGGACGGGAAGCTGGAAGCATCAGGTTCGCCCTGAATCAGCTCTTTGCCAGAGAAGTCCATAATAACACGGCCTTCGGCAGTAGGAGAAATGAAGCTTTCATGCTTTTCAGCAGTAATACCGGTCATCGGTTGGAACCAATGGGTGAAATGAGTGCAGCCATGCTCCAGAGCCCAGTCCTTCATAGCATTGGCGATGATATTAGCAATTTCCAGATTCAGCGGAGTGCCTGCCAGCACTGCTGCCTTATATGCCTTATAGGTTGCAGTCGGCAGACGGTCCTTCATAACGCTTTCGTTAAAAACTAAGCTGCCAAACAGTTTCGGTACATCATTCATTGTAAAACCTCCCTAATTTCTCTCTGAGAATTTCCTTGGGTTTACGAAGTGTAAGCCCCTCATTTGAAATACAGTTTTTTGTGCTTTACAGATTTTCTTCTCTCTGGCTCTGTAAATAAGAAAGCACCGTCAGCTGCGCCTTGCGCTGCTACGGTGCTTCGTTGCACTTATCATAGGTAAGATATAAATTATAATTCTCACCGCTGATATAAAAGAAAAAGCAACCACGAAGTTTGGACCTTTCGATCCAACAACCACGTTGTTGCTTTATGCGCTTATTATAATACTAGGATTTCAATTTGTAAAGGGGGTAAGAAGAAAAATTTTAATTTTTTCGTGGAAAACGCTTTTTCTGTTAGCGTCACAATTAACATTTCGTTCCGTTCAGAAAAAATTTTCCGTGCCCAAAGGGCACAACGCAAATTTCGTGTGGAACCATATGCGAAGTGCTGCAAAACTCGCGCGAAGCTAGGAATTTTTGCAAGATAAACATACAATAGCGCTCAAACAATGCAGCACTTAGATGCTTCCAGACCTGTCTCTTATACACATCTGACGCTGCCGAC
>ENA-OWZE01000777-OWZE01000777.1-human-gut-metagenome-genome-assembly--contig:-NODE-777-length-10952-cov-9.926218_pt1 | contig 10952 bp, 9 predicted proteins | sample MGYA00249759_ERZ652104 | MGnify/ENA primary metagenome ERZ652104 (study PRJEB26925, sample SAMN05827048) | human gut metagenome | biome: ENVO:2100002; feature: ENVO:00000062; material: ENVO:00002003...
AGATAGGCTCCGGTCTCGTGGGCTCGGAGATGTGTATAAGAGACAGCATATCGCCTATGAGCCAAAGCATTTGCAGGTTTTAGATAATGCCGTTTTAATCTCCTCTACCCATTCAGGAAGATTTGCTTCTAAGATAAACATTAAGATGAAATAGTTTCAGCAAAGCTTAAAAATGGAATCATTACAGAACAAAATAAACGCTTCCTTTTCTGATTGACCAGTCAGCTTATACTGATAGTAATATTTTACCCTTATTTTACAATTTATGTAAGGTTAATTAAGAGAGAATTAAGGGTATCATGAATTGCTAGATGAATGTTAAGTCTATGATTATTTTGTCTAAATAAAGCATTATAGGCTGTAATAACATTTATACTTTGCGCTTAGAATGCAATTTCAGTATTCATAAGAAAGAGGTTATGCATAATTGTATGCAGTATAAGCTTACCTATGGTATAATTATTGCTAAGCATAGGTTATGTCAATGATAATAATACATGTGTCTGCTTAGGATATAATGTGAGTTTTACGAAATATACACTTGAAAGGTGTCAAGTACAGATGAATAATAATCTTACGGTAGTGGTTTTAACTAAAAACGAAGAAAAAAATATAGCTGCTGTTGTGCAGAATGCCAAGAAAGTAGCAGCAGAGGTGCTGATTGTTGATTCCGGCAGTACGGATAAAACAGTTCAATTAGCAGAAGAAAATGGCGCAAAGGTCGTTTATCGTGCTTGGGATAATGACTTTGCGGCGCAGCGCAATTTTGCGTTACAGCATGTAAAAACTGAATGGGTGCTGTATCTTGATGCAGATGAAAGAATGAATGATGAACTTTGCTGTGCTGTAGAAAAAGCAATGGCAACAAAAGCACAAAAGCAGTACAGCATTATGCGTAAAATACATGCCTTTGGATTTACCTATAAGCATGGCATTTTTAAACCGGATGAGGTGTTGCGCCTTTTCCCTGTAAATAAGGTGCATTGGGAAAATAAAGTGCATGAAAGACCGGTATGCGATTTGCCGAAAGAAAAAATGGCAGGTTATATCGAACATTATACATATGATTCCTGGCAACAATGGTGGGATAAGGCAGGGCATTATACTACCATTTGGGCAGAGGATAATTTTGCCAAGGGAAAGCGTACTTCGCTTACAGCATGTTTTGCGCATTCGGTTTATGGCTTTTTGCGGGCTTATATACTGCAGCTTGGTTTTATAGATGGTTGGAGTGGTTTATATTCCAGTCTGCAGCATTTTATTTATACTATGATGAAGTATTTGAAGCTGTATGAGCTGCAGAAAGCAAAAAGCAATTAAAGATTGCCATATAACAGATATAGAAAAAGCGAAAAGTTAGAATGTAAAACTAACTTTTCGCTTTTATTACGTTATTTTTCTATGTCATCTATAATGTGTAGTTTTCCTAAATCCGTCATAAGCATATCTTTTGTATATTTGTATTGTGTGGATGCTAAGCTGTTGGATTCGTCATAATGATTTGATTTGATATCCAAAATACCGCAAATCAGCTCATAAGCCAAATCATTGGTCCAATATTTATCGCGGTTAGCTTTAAGTGATGAATATATTTCAGGATGTGTACTTATATATTCGTCTGCAAGATATGTGAATAACGGAATTCGTACGGTAGCAAAGCCGCCGAAATTCGGCGAACGACGCTTATCTGGAATTGTAGCATGATCCGAGAAGTATACCATAGCTTGTAAATTTAAATGCTTGGCAGCATATTCCTGAATTTGTTGCAGAACATAGTCGGTATAGGCAATTGAATCAATATAGTTTGGAATCAAATCATAGGTATCAGGCTTGCTGAATTTAGCAAATTCTTGTGGATAGCGGTTAATGAAATTAAAATGATTGCCTTTTAAATGAAAAACAATAAAGTTATTTTCATTAGCGTCAATCTGTTTTAAATAACCCAACAGGCTTTCGTCATATTGTACCTGATTGAGATGCAGCTTAGTCCATTCTGCAGTATCGGCAGTATTTGCTACCAGCGTTACCGCAGTATCGGCAGCACCTATATGACTTTGATTACTGAACCATGAAATCTTAAAGCCGGCTTTACGCGCTATATCGATAAATGAGCAGGATTCATAAAACTTTTTATCATTATATTGGTTAACTTCGGTAAAAGCACGTTCTAATGCGGGAACGGTTTGGTCTTTGCAGGCATAGGCGTTTTTATAGAGAAGAAAGTTTTCCGATGCTTGCTTTGATTTCAGCCACGGCGTGGTATCATACGGATAATCACAGAAGGCGCTCATATAGTCGCGGGATTCTGATTCACCTATTACCAAAATGAACGTAGCAGGTTTTTCACAGAACGGTGTAGTTTGTGTTACGTTGAGGTTGGCTACACGTTTGGCAAGGTTTGTTTTATATGATTTGGTTTGCTCAAGATAGTCTTTAACATCTAATACTAATTCTATAAGACCGGTACGGATGAAAACACCTTTTTTAGTATTCCATAAATAATAGGTTAAAAATAGTGTTACCGCAATTATTATTGCCAAATTCGGCAATAGGGGAGCGGTGATTACTGTTTCTGATGTCAGATTGAAATACAAGAAGCCTGCTAACAGAGCGATGTTAAGTATAGGTGTACCGATGCGTATAGCTAACGGCATAGATTTAAAATATTCGATAACCTCATTAGTATAGGTTTCGAAAATCATAGTAACGGCACCGGTGCTTACACAGGTTCCGTAAAGGAGATAATAGGAGGCCTGAAATAATGGCAGTGCCAGCAACAAATATTCCATTATAGAGATAAGTGATAAGGTGATGGACGGAAAAATGTTAAAGGCTTGTACAAGCAGCTTTAAGGAAATAAGCCAGCCAATAATGTATAAGCCGAATACGGTGTCCAGATGAAAGCCGAAATCTGAGGATATTTTGTGGTAGGTAAGATAATAAAACAGCGGATATGCTGTTATCCAGGACACACCTACCAAAAAGCTGAGCAGATATTGGGGCGAGAGTAAAGACTCGTTTACCAGATACATAGGTAATACAGCTAAAATAGCGCAGGGAATAAATCTGCGCAGCTGCAGGTATTCTGCTTTGTGGCCAAGGCCATGGGAAAATGTAACATAAAACGCATAAGAAGCGATGTAAAGACAGATGCCTGCTATAATATAAATAGACATGTATTCTGTTACTTCCTTTCTGTTTATAAAATCATCTAAGAATTATTATAATATAGTCTGGCTGGCAATGCAAATAAGTTGTGGCTTAGTGATTGAGAAAAAGTCAGCATAATAATGTTATTTATAGTATAATTAATAAAAAACTATGAGGAGATTCGTTATGAAAACGATAAATATTGCATTAGCAGCAGATAATAATTATGCGCAGCATGTTGCTGTAGTCATGGAATCTATTTTAGAGAATACTGACGAAATAAATAAAGTACGTTTTTTCTTATTGAGTGATGGGATTAATGCTGAAAAAATTACGGGTTTACAGAAGACTATTGCTGGAAAGAACGCAGAGCTGGTAGTTTGTGATTTGTCGGCATACAAGGGCTTTGAAAAGCTTTATACAAGCGGACATATCAGTAAGGCTGCATATTTCAGATTGGATATGGCTAATATATTGCCTGCAGATGTGCAAAAGGTAATTTATCTGGATGTAGATTTGCTGGTTCTGCAGGATATAGCTGTTTTATGGAACATTGATATGCAGGGGAAGGCTATAGCTGCTGTGCCGGATTATGGCATTATGGCTTCCAAACGGCTGATGCAGCAGAAGCATGAGGTTATTGGCTTGCCTTTAGATAAAAAGTACTTTAATTCCGGAGTTGTTATAATGGATTTACAGCAGTGGCGTGCCAATGATTATTCCGGTAAAGTAATAGAGCTTGCTGCAACAGGCAATTTTCCGCACCATGATCAGGATGCTTTGAACAAGCTCTTTATGTATAACTGGAAGGAATTGCCATTATCTTGGAATGTAATTCCGCCTATTTTTGATTTATTGCCGAAGGTTTTGTTTAATAATAGGTTTAGAGCTTCAGCTATTAAAGCAAGAAACAATATTGCTATTTTACATTACGCAGGACGCTATAAGCCTTGGGAATTTGTCTTAAAGCAGGGCTTTAACGATAAGTATTACAAATATCTTAAAAACACTGCCTTTGCTGATGTAGATATGCCTCAGCCGGGAAAAAATATGCATGGAAAATCGCTTAGCAGGCAGATGATCAGAATACATATTGCTAATTTTATCAGTCATTTTTAAAGTTGTGAAGGGTGCAAAATCACAAATATGAGGTTAGCTAGTTGTTACTATGAGAACCAGAGCTTGTTGAACGGTTGATGTAAATATAAAGGCAGGATTTGAAAGCAGAGTTGAATAGTAAAAGTGTGATCAATGATCAAGAGTCACAAAAGGCTGAATAGATCAAGGATGATATGCAATTTGTTTGCTAAACATTATATCTGTTATATGCCAATACAACAGATATTCATATAATGTTATGGATGATGAATAGCAAAATGAATTTGTTTGGAGAAATATGTATATATGAAAAAGATTATAGAAAGAGCTTCTTCTTCTAATGAAGTTCCCAAAAATATGATGCGTTCAAGTAATATTGAATTGTTGCGTATAATTGCTATGTTTATGGTTGTCTTAGGGCATTACTATGTTAAAGGCGGTTTTCCAGATGACAGCTTAATGAACACAAGCAAGCTTGTCATGCAATTCTTAGGCTCATGGAGTAAAATAGCTGTAGATATTTTTGTTATAATAAGTGGTTATTTCCTTGTTACTCAAAAGTTTCGCTGGAAAAAGCTTTTGAAATTCTTTGGCTGTACTTATTTTTGGAGTTTAGCTACTTTATGCTTTGTCTTGTTTGTCCTAAATCAAAATGTAGAAAAATCATTGATAATGAAGGCAGTAAATCCTATTACTCCGTTAAACTGGTTTGCGAGAGCCTATTTAGTTTTATACATTGCGTTTCCATTAATTAACAAAATGATAGAACGAATCAGCAAAACGCAGTTAGGTGTGATTATAGCAATATTTACGACAGCCTTTTATGTTATTCCCAACATTAGATGATTATCCCTAGGCGGATATTTGAATTCGTTTTTTATGTTTGCTGATATGTATTGTATTGGCGCTTATTTAAGGTTGTACTCAAATGATAAATTTGAAAGGACAATTGAATTTGTGGGGGGAATAAGTACCGTTATATTTTATGCAATAATATTGGTATCGGATTACCTTGGTGGTTCTGATCCTTATTATGCAGATAAACACAATGTGATGTATCATGCGTTTGTAGGATGCAGTATATTGGGTTTACTAATGGCGGTAGCCTTATTTGTTGTGTTTAAAAATTGGCATTTGCCACACAATGCTATGATAAATTCCGTGGCAACAACTACATTTGCTGTTTACCTTATCCATGATAATGGTGTAATCAGTGCGTGGTTGTGGAATGATATCATAAGAGCAGGCAGGTTTTATGATACTGTCTTTCTTATTCCGCATATGGTTTTAACAGCTATAGTAATATTTACTGTATGTTCATTGATGGAATTTATGCGAGAAAAAATTTTTTCAACAATTAGAGGTTGTTTGAACAGAAAATAATTTTATTAGTAGAGTAACGTAAGGTAGAAAATCAGAATAAAGTTTGTTTATTAGGATAGCATTTATACAGCTTTCTCTCTGGAGGTCATTCTTATTAACATTATCGTAACCAGCGGTGCCGGATTTATCGGAAGCAACTTTATATTTTATATGCTGGCAAAGCATCCTGACTACCGCATTATCTGCCTTGATAAGCTGACCTATGCAGGCAATCTTTCTACGTTAAAGCCTGCGATGAACAAGCCGAACTTTCGCTTTGTGCAGGCAGATATCTGCGATAGAGAAGCGTTAGACAAGCTTTTTGAGGAAGAGCATCCAGATATAGTAGTGAACTTTGCTGCAGAGTCACACGTTGACCGCAGCATTGAAAATCCGGAAATTTTCTTGCAGACGAACATTCTTGGTGCAGCAACCTTGATGGATGCCTGCCGTAAATACGGCATCAGGCGTTACCATCAGATATCGACAGACGAAGTATACGGTGATTTGACGTTTTCTGCGGATGCCAAGCCTTTTTCCGAAGGCGCTTTAATCAGGCCAAGTTCTCCCTACAGCAGCTCCAAGGCAAGCGCAGATTTACTCGTTATGGCTTATCACAGAACATATGGCTTTCCGGTATCAATTTCGCGCTGCAGCAACAACTATGGTCCCTATCAGTTCCCAGAAAAGCTGATTCCGCTGATGCTTGCGAATGCTTTGGCAGATAAGCCGTTGCCTGTATATGGCGAAGGACTGAATGTACGCGATTGGCTTTATGTTGAGGACCATTGCAAGGCTATTGATTTGATTATTCATAAGGGCAGAGTAGGCGAGGTATATAATATCGGCGGACATAACGAGATGCGCAATATTGATATCGTAAAGCTGATTTGCAAGGAGCTTGGCAAACCTGAGAACCTGATTACGCATGTAACTGACCGCAAAGGTCATGATATGCGTTACGCAATTGATGCAACTAAGATTCATAATGAGCTTGGCTGGCTGCCGGAAACAAAGTTTGCCGATGGCATTAAAAAGACCATTAAATGGTATCTTGAGAACCAAAAGTGGTGGAAGAATATTATTAATGGTGAGTATCAGAATTATTATGAGAAGATGTATGGGAATCGATAATAAATAGACTTTTGTAGAACTTCACAGGTTAAATTTCAACCTGATTTGCCTAGATCGTCTTTATTATAAGTTTTCATTATTGGAGCTATGGACTCTAGTTATTTTCAATAGAGAAGATTAATTACTATGCACTGATTTACTTAAAAATTGTTTAATGCTATAATATAAGCAGTATTTGATTATTATCGGTGTATTTTATACTTATAAAAACAATAAACTGGTAATTTTAAGTTTTGCTGCACCTTGTAATGTTGATTTCAGGAGTGATTTAAAAGGATAACTATGTATAAGTGGGATAGTCCTGCTTTGAAGCAAATTTGGCAAAAATTGTATGCGGATAATCCCTACTTATTTCCGTATTCTTCATGGGAATATAATGAGCAGATATAAAAGTATATGAAAGTAAAGCCATCTTCTATGTTTCAAAAGAACTTTTTTGCGTCTATGAGGAAGAGCAAAAGCCTTTGGTGTTGGTCCCATTATATTTGAAGAAAAATAAGCTGTGTCTATTTGGAGAAAATATAAGTGGAGCAGGACATCTTGATTTATTATATGATGCAGTGATTACAACAAAGCAATTAGAGAATGCTTTTGCCGAACTGAAGAGCATGTTTCCTGGAAAAATACTGGAATTACGTATGATTAATGAACGCTAAAAGATTTACCGATTTTTCCAAGAAATGTCTGTTGCTGGAGCAGATGCTTTTTTCCCGGTAAAAGCAGAAGAAGAGCGTGTATGCGTAAAAGTTCTTTTCAATGATAATTATGAAGAATATGAAAAAGGTTTATCACGCAACGCGCGTTCTAACCTACATAAAGCATATAGCAAGGTTCGTAGGAATGAGCTTGATATGAGTCTTAAGGTTATCAAAGGACCGTTTACAGATAAAGCGTTATTGTCTGAGGCTATGAAGATATATACAAAACGTGAATCGGAACGAAAAATGAACCGACCCCCTAAAGTTAGACCTAAAAATCTAATTTTAGGAGGTCGGTTTTTTAATGGCAAAATACAGTTTTGAACTAAAGAAGAAAATAGTCCTGGAATATCTAAACGAAGAGGTCGGGTACAAAACTTTAGCAAAAAAGTATGGTATACCTGCCATTAAAAGTATAAAAACGTGGGTATATAACTATAATGCTTTTGGAGATAAAGGCTTGTTTCGTTCTAGAAAAAATGAAACCTATTCTTTCGAAAAGAAGCTTTCTGTTGTAGAATTATATATGACAAAAGAGGTTTCATATCAACAGCTTGCTCTGCAAGAGAACATACTCAATCCGTCGCTAATCGCACGTTGGGTAAATGATTTTCGTATTGCAGGTGCAGATTCTTTGAGATCTAAGAAAAAAGGGCGTAATAAAAATTTGAAATTACCGAAAGAAAAATTAAAATCAAATACTGAAACTAAAGTTAGTGATGTTAACACAGAACGCATAAGACAGCTTGAAGATGAATTACTGAAGTTAAGGATTGAGAATGCCTATTTAAAAGAATTGAGGAGGCTGTGTTTGGAAGAGGAAACTCTTCTGAAAAAAAAGCGAGAATCATCCACAGCCTACGAGGAGACTTCAGATTAAAGGATATTCTCGCAGTAGTTAAGTTTCCTAAAGCAACCTATATGTATTGGCAAACGCGTTTTAACAGACAGCCGCACAACCAGAAGCTGGAAGAAAAGATTACAGAACTGCATAATGAGCATAAAGACTTTGGTTATCGCAGAATGCATGGTATGCTTATAAAACTAGGCTATCATGTAAACAAGAAACGGGTTCAAAGAATTATGCAGAAACTAAAGTTTCAGGTATCATCATTTACACGTAAAAGCAGAAAATATAGCTCGTACAAAGGAAAGGTTGGCAATATAGCACCAAACAGGATTCATAGACGATTTAGAACAAGTATACCGCATCAGAAAATCACAACAGATACAAGCGAATTTAAATATTACGAAGTAGATAAAAGTGGTCGAATGGTCATAAAAAAATTGTATCTTGATCCGTTTATGGATATGTATAACAGTGAAATTATAAGCTATAGTATTAGTCGAAACCCATCTTCACAAGCTATTGTTTCTGCATTGACGCAAGCTATAGAAGTTACTAATGATTGCAAGTACAGAAGGACGTTCCATTCCGACAGGGGCTGGGCGTACCAAATGAAAGTGTATAACAAAATGCTAACGAAGAATAAAATTTTTCAGAGTATGTCACGCAAAGGTAATTGCTATGACAATTCAGTCATGGAGAATTTTTTCGGCGTACTAAAGCAGGAAATGTATTATGGTGTAGTTTATTACAGTTATGATGAGTTAAAAAATGCAATAGAAAAATATATTACTTATTACAACAAATATAGAATTAAGTCTAAACTTAATTGGAAGAGTCCTGTAGAGTACAGGCTTAGTTTTGTTGCATAAAAAATACGCAACAGATTCTAAATTCTGCTGCGTAATAAAAGTCTAACTTTTTGGGGTCACTACAAAAATCGCCGTATGGATTTTATTCCATATATTAAACATCGCTATTTTTCCGCTCTAGTATGGGCTATGAAAAATATGGCTTCACATTATACGTTTTGTTTCTTCTTAAATAACCGATTAGTAGCATTTATGACAGGCTTTGCTACAAACTACAATGAAATAGTTTTTCCTTATGTAGCTATTGATAGCAAATATGGATCCTATGCTCCTGGAAAATTGATGATTGGTGAAAGTATAAAATATTTACAGGAGCATACATCGATTAGATGACTTGATTTATCGCGTGGAGATGAGCGATATAAATTAGAAATGGGTGGCGTACGTCATTACAATTATAGGTTTGAAATCGAATTATAATAACTTTTTACTTTGAAAAAAATCTAATACCGTAGTGTAAGCATCAATTGCAGAAAATAGTGAAACAGAAAAGGCATTGGTCCAAATTTTGGGGTTGTGCTGTTACATGAGTGTGGGTCGACCTAGTCCGTAGTTGTGGGTAGACCTATTACAATATGTGGGTCGTGCTAGTACAAATTTTGTGGTCGACCTAGTCCATGTTATTGGGTTTCAATGGCTGGAGCGTATTGCTCCAGCCATTTTCGTTTTTAAAGAGTGAAGTTATCGTATTTGTTGAGATAATAAAGGATTCGGTTACGGGTTCGTTTAAAATTTCTAAAGCCGTTGGCATTTATAATAAGTTTCTTCAAAATTCTGTTCTTCGATTCAATGTAACTGTTATTTATGCGCCTGCCATTAATCGTTGTAAATGAGTTTAGTATTTCTTGTTTCCAATTAACTAGAAGGCCATAAAATTCATTGTATTCAGGTATTCCGGAGTCACCAAATCGGTTCTTAAGTATATCATAGTTTTCTTCGAGACTGCCGGAAGCTTTGTAATATTCTCCACTCTGATTAAATTTCAGATACAATTCTTTTAAGTTATAAGCAATTTCCAACTCTGGAAATTGAGCAAACAGTAAGTCTCGGATATCTCTTAAATTGACATAACGGCCTAAGGCTTTGTTGTATTTTGGTTCATTATCTAAGTCCGCAGTATGGTTAAATACAAAATTAAATTTTCTTAGAAGATACTCATAGGTATGGTTTTCAGTATTTCGTGCACATCTTAGCCTAATCTTATTAAAGTCATCTGTAAGATGTTTGGTTACATGAAAGCTGTCTGCACAAACAATGGCATCCGGGAAACATATCTGTGCAACATCCCTAAAGTTGTCATACATATCCATGGATATATACTTTACATTGTTGAGTTCGCTGCGTTTGAGAGTGTAGTTTTGAATATCTCCACGGATAGAGGAAAAATAGTCAATAAGGTAATGCTTTCTGCGTGTGGGAAGTACATCTATTACTTCACCCGTGATAAAATTCATGAGCAGGCAGCAGTAAAGAGAATCCATATCAGATTCAGGGAAATAGTGCTCATCCATGGATAATACCATTGGTAAAGGCTTACGCATAATATCTACGTGTTTGTCAAATAATCTTAGAACAGTAGCTTTGGAAACATGGTATCGTTCAGCAACACTGGTATAAGTGTCTTCGGGATGCTTTAAATCTTTCAAAATATTAATTTTGGTTTCGTGAGTTAGTCCGTCATTGGCTTTAGTAAATGGATTAAGTTCGTTAAAAGAATAAGAACACTTGGGACAACGGAATCTTCTTTGGCGATAAACAATGCTACATTTACGGTTGACCAGTGTAGAGTGT
>ENA-OWZE01000783-OWZE01000783.1-human-gut-metagenome-genome-assembly--contig:-NODE-783-length-10883-cov-14.072774_pt1 | contig 10883 bp, 8 predicted proteins | sample MGYA00249759_ERZ652104 | MGnify/ENA primary metagenome ERZ652104 (study PRJEB26925, sample SAMN05827048) | human gut metagenome | biome: ENVO:2100002; feature: ENVO:00000062; material: ENVO:00002003...
GCCGCAGCCAGACCGCTTTCTCTGAGGACGGTCTGCCCATCGGCGCAGGTCTGGATGACCTGGGCAAGGGCCTGCGCTCCATGACCGGCACCATCTTCTCCACCAAGGAGAAGGGCGTCCGTTATCTGGAGCTGACCGAGGGCTACATCAACAAGCTGGCTGTGGATGCCAACGGCGAGGTCATCGGCTATCAGTTCGTCAAGCTGGGCAAGATGATGGAAGACATCCGTCACGGCAAGACCCCCAACGAGGCTTACGAGAAGAACGTGGGTACTTACGGCCGCTTCAGCAAGGAAGCAGGCGCTGTCAAGTACATCGACCCGCGTGAGGAATAAGAGAGGAGGAACAACTCATGGCAACTTTTGAATCTATGGATCGCCGCATGCCGAAAATCGAGGCATGCCTGAAGGCCAACGGCCTCGAATCTCTGGACGCCTGCAACGAGATGCTCCTCGCTAAGGGCATCGACTGCGACAAGATCGTCCGCGGTGTGCAGCCCATCTGCTTTGATAACGCTGTCTGGGCTTACACCCTGGGTACCGCTATCGCCGTCAAGCGCGGCCTGACCGATGCTGCCGAGTGCGCAGCCGCCATCGGCGAAGGTCTGGAAGCTTTCACCATCCCCGGTTCTGTCGCTGAGCAGCGTCAGGTCGGTCTGGGCCACGGCAACCTGGGCGCTCGTCTGCTGAGCGAGGACACCACCTGCTTCGCTTTCCTGGCAGGCCACGAGTCCTTCGCCGCTGCTGAGGGTGCCATCGGCATCGCCCGCACCGCAAACAAGGTCCGCAAGACCCCCCTGCGCGTCATCCTGAACGGCCTGGGCAAGGACGCCGCTTACATCATCTCCCGTATCAACGGCTTCACCTATGTGCAGACCGAGTACGACATCCCCTCTCAGACCCTGACCGTCGTCAAGGAGATCCCCTTCTCCGAGGGCGAGCGCGCAGCTGTCAAGTGCTACGGTGCCAACGACGTCATGGAGGGCGTTGCCATCATGAAGAAGGAGGACGTCCAGTGCTCCATCACCGGCAACTCCACCAACCCCGTCCGCTTCCAGCACCTGGTCGCCGGCACCTATAAGAAGTGGGCCATCGAGAACGGCAAGAAGTACTTCTCCGTCGCTTCCGGCGGCGGCACGGGCCGTACCCTGCACCCCGATAACGTCGCAGCCGGCCCCGCCAGCTACGGCCTGACCGACTCTCTGGGCCGCGTCCACGGCGATGCTCAGTTTGCAGGTTCCTCTTCTGTGCCTGCACACGTCGAGATGATGGGCCTCATCGGCATGGGCAACAACCCGATGGTCGGCGCTACTGTCGCCTGCGCTGTTGCTGCTGCACAGGCCAACGCCTAAATCCTTTTCCCAAGTTCGGCAGAGGGGGCTGCTTGTAAAAGGGCGGCTCCCTTTTTATGCTGATAGATGTTCGCAACCACAAACCACGAAGCAAGCAAGGAAGGAAAAACATGAAGAAAGCTCAGATCAAGAAGAGCGTGTCTGCACTGGCTATGGCAGCGGTCATCGCGGTCAGCCTGTTTGGCTACGGCTGCGGTGCAAAGCCTGCCTCTACCAGTTCTGACGCGGGTGTGTCCGGTGACTTCACCGGCACTGCCAAGGGCTTCGGCGGCGACGTTTCCGTCACCCTGACCCTGACCGACGGCGCCATCACCGGCTGCACCGCCGAGGGCAAGGACGAGACCCAGGGCGTCGGCTCTGAGGCCATCGCCAAGATGCCCGGCGAGATCGCCGAGAGCGGCAGCATCGCCGTGGACGGCGTGTCCACCGCGACCATCACCTCCAACGCCATCAAGGAGGCAGCAGCCGCTGCCCTGACTGCCGCCGGCCTGAACGCCGACGACTATAAGATCGAGGTCAAGGCCGACGAGACCAAGGCTGAGGATTCCACCGTTGACGCTGACGTTGTCATCGTGGGTGCAGGCGGCGCAGGCATGACCGCTGCCATCACCGCTGCTGCCGAGGGCAAGAGCGTTGTGATCGTGGAAAGCCAGCCCATGGTGGGCGGCAACTCCGTCCGAGCTACCGGCGGCATGAACGCCGGCAAGACCGTCTATCAGGACGAGAACGAGTTCGGCGAGTCTGCCGGCGTCGAGAAGACCCTGAAGACTGCTGCCGAGAAGTACGCCGACAACGAGACCATCACCGCTCTGGCAAAGACCGTCTCCGAGCAGTGGGCTGCCTATCAGGCCAACCCCACCGGCTACTTCGACTCTGTCGAGCTGATGGAGCTGGATACCATGATCGGCGGCAAGGGCATCAACGACCCCGAGCTGGTCGAGACCCTGTGCGCAAACTCCGCTGACGCCATCGACTGGCTGGACGAGCACGGCATCACCCTGCACGACGTCTCCAGCTTCGGCGGTGCATCCGTCAAGCGCATCCATCGCCCTGTGAACGCAGAGGGCAAGACCGTTTCCGTCGGCTCCTACATGATCCCCCTGCTGGAGGAGAACTGTAAGAAGGCTGGCGTTCAGATCCTGCTGAACACCACCGCCAACGAGATCCTGACCGATGCCAACGGCGCAGCTGCGGGCATCAAGGCCACCGGTTCTACCGGCGAGACCGTCACCGTCAACGCCAAGGCTGTGGTGCTGACCACCGGCGGCTTCGGCGCAAACCTCGACATGGTCGTCAAGTACAAGCCCGAGCTGAAGGGCTTCATGACCACCAACGCCGCTGGCATCCAGGGTCAGGGCATCGAGATGGCAGAGGCCATCGGCGCTGCTACCGTGGACATGGACCAGATCCAGATCCACCCCACCGTTGAGGCCAACACCGCTGCCCTTATCACCGAGGGCCTGCGCGGCGACGGCGCTGTGCTGATCAACGCCGAGGGCAAGCGCTTCATCGACGAAGTGGGCACCCGTGACGTCGTCTCCGCCGCTGAGATCGCTCAGACCGGCAGCTACAGCTGGCTGGTCGTCGATCAGGCCATGGTCGATGCTTCCAGCGTCATTCAGGGCTACATCAAGAAGGGCTACACCGTCACCGGCGAGACCTACGAGGAGCTGGGCAAGGCTATGGGCGTCGATGCCGCTGCCTTCGCAGAGACCATGGAGAAGTGGAACGGCTACGTTGAGGCCAAGAATGACCCCGACTTCGGCCGCACCAGCTTCGCCAACCCCCTGAACACCGCTCCCTACTACGCTGTGAAGGTCACCGCCGGTGTCCATCACACCATGGGCGGCCTGAAGATCAACGCCAACACCGAGGTGCTGAATGAGAAGGGCGAGGTCATCCCCGGCCTGTTCGCAGCAGGTGAGGTGACTGGCGGCGTCCACGGTGCAAACCGTCTGGGCGGCAACGCTGTTGCTGACTTCACCGTCTTTGGCCGCATTGCCGGTGCTGCTGCCAGCGACTACGCTGCATGAGCATCCGCAAGCAGCCTGAGCCGGCAAAAGACGCAAAACGCCTGAGCTGGAAGGCAAACCTCCTCTTCGCAGCCGTCGTCCTGGCGGCAGCTGTCCTGCTGGTCTTTCTGCTGCGTCCGCGCAGCAAGACGGAGCCGCTGGCAGCAGTCGTGGATTTCGGCGACGGCATCACCGAGGTGCTGCCGCTGGATAAGGACTACGATTACCTGTACGATGTGGGCAGCTATGTCGTTCATTTACAGGTAAAAGACGGCACCATCTCGTTTCAGGACAGCCAATGCCCGGACCATGTCTGTGAGCAGTTCGGCCAGCTGAGCGAGGAAGGTGCATGGGCGGCCTGCGTCCCTGCCGGGGTGTATGTGCAGCTGGCTCCGCTGAGCGAGGCCGAAGCCGCATCCTGATAGGATAAAAAATAAGAGACACCCGCATTGCTCTGAAAAGGGCGCTGCGGGTGTCTCTTTTTGCATAAAAACGGACGTGTATTTTGTAAATAAAGGGTGAAATGAAATTTGGACGCTTGAGTATTTTGGTGAAATGCGATACACTACCAATAACAGATTTTTCGTGCAAAGGGGCAACTATGCCCTTTTGCATCGACTAGGAGGAAAAGCATGATCTGGAAAAAGAAAAAGGATGCAGCGGCTCAGTCTGCTGAGGCTGCCGGGGAAATGACCGGAGCCAAGGGTAGGACCGGTGCAGGCGCATTTGCCAAAAAGAACTGGAAGTGGCTCGTGCCGCTGGTCGTCGTGGCGGCAGCGGGCGCTGTCTTTCTCATAGGCGGCGGCAGGAATGGCGCTGCCAGCCGCGATGTGACCTACGCCGAGACGACGCCGGTCCGTCAGGATGTCTCCAACTCCCTGAGCGGCACCGGCACGCTGAACCCGGCCAATACATATACCGTCAAGTCTCTGGTGGACGGCAAGATCCTCACCGGCGGCTTTGAAGAGGGCGACAAGGTGGAGGAGGGCGATGTGCTCTACACCATCGACAGCTCGGACGCTTCCACCAATCTGGAAAAAGCCAGCATCGCCCTGCAGCAGGCCCAGCGCAGCTATGACAAGACTGTGGACCGCCAGTATGTCCGCGCAGAGGTGGACGGCACCGTCAGCAGCCTCAAGGTCGCAAAGGGCGACGAGGTGACCAGCGGCCAGGAGGTGGCGGTCATCCGCGACAGCTCCAAGATGCTGCTGAACCTGCTGTTCCCGGCAGCCGACGCCGCCAACTTCTCGGTGGGCCAGAGCGCCGACGTGGTGCTGGACGGCACCTTTGAGACGCTGAAAGGCACCATCACCGCCGTCACCGGCACCGATGAGCTGAGCACCGGCAACCTGCTGGTACGCACCGTCACCATCCGGGTCAACAATGCCGGCGGTCTGACCACCGCCCAGGCCGCTACCGCTAGCGTCAATGGCGTCAGCTCCATCGCCTCTGCCACCTTTGCCTATCAGGCAGAGCGCACCCTGACCGCTCAGGCCAGCGGCACCGTTTCCGCCATCAATGTGCAGGAGGGCGGCGCGGTCTCCAAGGGTGACATCATCATCGAGCTGACCGGCGACGAGCTGACCGAATCCATCCAGTCTGCTTCCGAGTCCCTGCGCAGCGCTGAGATCTCGATGCAGAACCAGCAGGACAATATGTCCAACTACACCATTACCTCGCCCATCAGCGGCACCATCATTGAGAAAGACGCCAAGCAGGGCGACGCCCTGACCTCCGGCAGCACCCTCTGCGTCATCTACGACCTGAGCTATCTGGAAATGGTCATCAATGTGGATGAGCTGCAGATCGGAGCACTGTCCGTGGGCCAGAAAGTCCAGCTCACCGCTGACGCTGTGACGGACAAGACCTATGTCGGCACAGTCACCCGTGTGTCCATGAAGGGCAGCTCCAGCGGTGGCACCACGACTTACCCCATCACCATCCGTATTGACAACACCGACGGCCTGCGCCCCGGAATGAACGCCAACGCTGAGATCGTCGTGGCCGAGGCCGGCAACGCTCTCGTCGTGCCGAATGCTGCCGTTATCCGCGGCGGCTATGTGCTGGTGAGCAAGAAGTCTCCCAGCGCAGCCAATGCGGTGGAAGACATGGACGCACCGGACGGCTATGTCTACGTCAAGGTCGAGACCGGCGTCAGCGACGACAGCTACACCGAGATCAAGAGCGGCCTGCAGGAGGACGACACGGTGGCCTACGACACCAGCTCTGTGTCGGATGACTATTACAGCGACAGTTACAGCGACAGTATCTGGTAAGGAGGTGCCCCATGAGCGCTCTGATTGAATTTGAGCAGGTGTGCAAGTATTATCAGATGGGCGATACGCTGGTAAAGGCCGCCGACCACATCTCGATGAAGATCGAGAAAGGGGAGTTTGTGGCCATCGTAGGCCAGTCCGGTTCGGGCAAGTCCACCTGCATGAACATCATCGGCTGTCTGGACGTCCCCACCTACGGCACCTACCGGCTCAACGGCAGGGACGTGGGCAAGATGAACCGAGACGAGCTGGCAGATGTGCGCAACGAGATGCTGGGTTTCATCTTCCAGCAGTATAACCTTCTGCCCCGCCTCAACCTGATGGAGAACGTGGAGGTGCCGCTGATCTACGCGAATATCTCCCGCGCCGAGCGCCACCGGATGGCGCAGGAAGTGCTGGAAAAGGTGGGTCTGGGGGATAAGCTCAAAAACCTGCCCAACCAGCTTTCCGGCGGCCAGCAGCAGCGCGTTTCCATCGCACGGGCTCTGGTGCGCAACCCGGCGGTCATCCTCGCCGACGAGCCCACCGGCGCTCTGGACTCCCACACTGGCCGCGAGGTCATCGGGATGCTCCAGCAGCTCCACAGGGAGGGACATACCGTGGTGCTCATCACCCACGACAATTCCATCGCCGTGCAGGCGGAGCGTATCATCCGTCTGGAGGACGGTCAGGTGGTGTACGACGGCGACGCCCACGCGCCTGAGGCTGTCGTGCAGCCCACTCTGTCCGGCGGAGCGGCACAGGAGGAAGCGAAATAATGGTATTAGAGACTTTCCGTCAGGCACTGCAGAACGTCTGGAGCAATAAACTGCGCACGTTTCTGACCATGCTGGGCATCATCATCGGCGTCATGGCAGTCATCGTCATCGTCGGTCTGGGCAACGGCATGACCAGAAGCATGCGGGACAGCTTTTCCGCAATGGGAACCAACACCCTCTCCATCCAGATATGGGGCTATGGTTCCCGCACTGCGACGGTGGATGATTTGTACGACCTCGTCAAAAAGAACCCCAAACTGCTTTCCTCCATCTCGCCGCAGCTGGATTTCAGCGACAACACCCCCAAGGTGGGGACTACGACCTACCGCTACAGCGAGATGTACGGCGTGGATGAAAACTACATCGAGATGAAGGGCTACACCCTTGCCAAGGGCCGGAACATCCAGTATATGGACATCGCAGACAACAAGCAGATCTGCGTCATCGGCGATTACATCAACCGCACGGCCTACGGCGGAAATGCGGTGGGCCAGACCATCAAGCTTGGCCCCTATAAGTTCCGCATCGTGGGCGTGCTGAAGGCCAAAATCTCCAACCCCGACCAGCAGGAGGGCAGCGACGACGACAGCGTCTACCTGCCCTACACCACAGCCATGCGCCTTTCCAACGAAAGCTCGCCGGACTCCTACTCCGCCATCATGGTGGACGAGGGCCAGGCTAACGAGGCCAAGGCTGCGGTGGAGCAGGGACTGTATGACATCTTCAAGAGCGACAATGCTTACTACGTCTACAGCGCCAGCGAGTGGCTGGAAGAGATGAACAAGATGATCAACATGGTCATCGTCATCCTCACCGGCATCGCCAGCATCTCGCTGCTGGTGGGCGGCATCGGCATCATGAACATCATGCTGGTGTCCGTCACCGAGCGCACCCGTGAGATCGGCATCCGCAAGGCCATGGGCGCGAAGGAAAAGACCATTCTGGCCCAGTTCGTCACCGAGGCGGCCACTACCTCGGCTCTTGGCGGCACGCTGGGCATCGTCCTCGGCTACATCGTGTCGGCCATCGCCAATCAGGTGCTGCCCATGTTCACCGATGGCATGGACATCACGGTCAGCCCGTCCTTCAACTCCATCGCGGCAGCTTTCGGCATCTCGGTATTCATCGGAGTGCTGTTCGGCTATCTGCCCGCAAAACGCGCCGCGCGGCTCAACCCCATCGACGCGTTGAGATATGATTAACCTCTCCGTCTGTGCCTTTGGCGCAGCCACCTCCCCTGACGAGGGGAGGCCTTGGCAGTACGGAAAGCTTTCTCTCTTCGCCAGAGGCTCCCCTCGGTAGGGGCAACAACGACGACCGCCGCCAGTGGCGGAAACAGGGAGTCGTTGTTGGGGCAACGGCCAGTAAGACGCGCGCAATGCGCAGCGGATGCTGGGTGCCACAACCCGGCCTTGTCGAGCGAAGTGAGACTGAGAGGTTTAACATTTTTTATAAGGAGATCACAATGAAAAAACGTCTTCTCGCATTTCTGCTGGCGGTCAGCATCGCGGTGTCGATGCTGGTGATGCCGGCATCGGCTGCGGGCAACAACACCGCCGTCCAGTTTGCCATCACGCTGGGTGCTATGGATTCCGAGCAGTCCGGCGCACTGAATGCAGCCGTGACCCGCGGCGCATTTGCCAGAATGCTGACCTCTTACTCTACCTACCGGGAGAGCGTCTCTTCTCAGGGGGCAGTGGGTACCCTCTACACCGACCTGCCCGGCTCCTCGGCATGGGCACCCTATGTCCGCATCGCCGTGCAGCAGGGCTGGATGAACGGCTACACCGATGGCAGCTTCCGCCCGAACAACGCCGTCACGCTGGAAGAAGCATGCACTGCAGTGCTCAAGCTGATGGGCTATAAGATGACCGACCTGAGCGGCGCGTTTCCCAACGCCCAGCTCAACAAGGCCAGCGAGATCGGCCTGCGTGCCGGCCTCGACCGCCGTCAGGGCGAAGCGATGAACTACGAGGACTGCGCCGTCCTGCTCTACAATGCCCTCACCGCCAACAACGCCAGCGGCTCGGCCTACGGCACGACCCTTGGCTTTACCGTGAGCGATGGTCAGGTGGACGGCTCCACCATCCTGCTCAGCAGCCTGGAAGGCCCCTTCGTGGCTTCGGAGAGCACGGTGCTGCCCTTTGTCCCTGCCAGCGTCTACCGCAACGATAAGGTCTCCGGCTCCGCAGAGCTGAACAAATACGACGTCTACTACTACAGCGAGAGCCTCAAGACCCTGTGGGTCTATACCCGCCGTGCCGCAGGCCGCATCACCGAGGTGTCTCCCTCGGCCAGCGCCCCCGCTTCCATCACGGTGGCAGGCACATCCTATACGCTGGGCAGTACGGCCATTGCTTCTCAGGTGTCTTCTCTCAACGGCGGCGGTGTCGGCCAGGTGGTCACTCTGCTGCTGGGCATGAACAATGTGGCCGCAGGCATCATCACCGGCGAGGAGGCCGACGAGGTCTTTTACGGTGTGGTGCAGTCGTCCGCCCGCAACCTCATCGACGAGGACAACAGCGCCGATGTGCTTCAGACCGTCAAGGTCCTGTGTACCGACGGCCTTGCCCGCGAAGTGAATGTAGACAAGAGCCTGAATTTCCCCGCTGGCTGGCTGGTGGAAGTGCGGGTCAGCCCCGAAGGCGAGAGCGTGGAAAAAATCGATGAGCGCTCCGTCAGCGGCACTGTGAACGAGAACGCCACCGCGCTGGGCGATATGGCTCTGGCAGATGACGTGCAGATCCTTGATACGAGTACAGGGGGTGTGGCTGGGACGGTTCGTCCCAGCCGCCTATCGGGGGTAAACTTAAAGGCTTCCGATGTCCGCTACTACACCACCAATCCGCAGGGGCAGATCGACACGCTTATTCTGAACGATGTGACCGGCGACCTGTGGTACTACGGTGTGCTGGACGATGTGAAGAATGTCGCCGCCAACTACAGCACCCTTCTCAGTGCCATCAAGGCTGAGCCGGGTGACGGCACCATTGACACCAATGCAGTCGTCAGTCAGGTGAAGAGCATCATGGTACCCACCACCACAGAGATCTTGTGGGGCGTTATCTCCGGCGACATCCTCAGCACGGCATGGGAGCGCCTGACCAGCAACACCGGCGCACTTCTGGGCCTCGGCTTCCAGCAGATCGCCCAGATCACCGGCACTCCCTTCAGCCAGATATTCAACTTCATCGGCAGCGGTGCGACCTATATCGGCTACGTCAACGGCCAGCAGGCCAGTCTGAGCACTTCCATCAAGTATCCTGTGCTGGCTGGCGGCATTGCGGTCTGTCAGGAGACGACCGGCTCTGTCCGCAACATGGTGCAGCTGATGCCCATGAAGATCGACAAGGTGGGTGCGGCCAGCGTCCTTTCCTCCAAGGGCGAAAGGTTTGAAATGGCCGATAATACGCAGGTCTACCTGTGGTACAAGGGTCAATATTACTACACCAAGCTCACTTCCGTCAACTCCGATGATTACTATCTTACCGGCTGGTACGACAACTTTGGCTGCGCCGCTGGCAAAAAGGTGCGTATCATCGTCGCCGTCAAGAAAGACTGATGGCAGGTTATTACAGCCGCCCCGCGCAGCTTGCCCGGCAGATGCGCCAGCTGCTTTTCCCGAGGCGGTGTCCCTGCTGCCGCAGGGTGCTGGGAACGCTGCCGCTCTGTGAAGTGTGTACACCGCGGCTGGAAGAGCTGCGCCGCGGCCCGGTCATGCGGCTGGACGTGAGCCGCCACTATCTGGGCGCTCTGGACGGGGCGGCTGCGCCCTACCGGTATGAGGGCGTCGTCCGCAGCGCCATCCTCCGCGCCAAATACGAAGGCGAAAGCTGGACGGCGGTGGAGCTTGGCGTGGAGATGACGGCCCGGCTGTTCGGGGCAGAGGTGGAGATGCACTTTGCAGAGCCGGTGCCGGGGCTGGTCCCCGGTGCGGCCATCGGTTATGACTGCATCGTTCCGGTGCCTGCCACCAGCCGTCGGCGCGGCTACAATGTGCCGGAACGGATGGCGCAGCCTCTGGCCCATGCGCTGGGTCTCCCGCTGCTGCCAAAGGCGCTCTGCCGCGTCCGGGCCGGACGTCATCAGGCAGGACTCTCGCTGGACGAGCGTCTGGCAAATGCGGCCGGTGCCTTCCGGGCGCAGGAGCCGGAGCTCGTGGAAGGGAAGCGGGTGCTGCTGGTGGATGACGTCATCACCACCGGCGCTACCGTCGCAGCCTGCGCGCAGGCACTGCTGGATGCGGGCGCCCACAGCGTCTTTGCCGTGGCAATGGCAGTCACCGAAAATGAAATGGACGCACCATCGAGAGCTTCTGGACAATGAGCGAAAAATCCAGAAAAAATCTAAGAAAAATAAAAAAAGCGCTTGACAAAACGGCCTATAGCGGGTATACTAATGGAGCTGTGAGCGATGAGCCACAACAAATATCCGGGTGTAGCGCAGTTTTGGTAGCGCGCTTGAATGGGGTTCAAGAGGCCGTGAG
>ENA-OWZE01000799-OWZE01000799.1-human-gut-metagenome-genome-assembly--contig:-NODE-799-length-10673-cov-27.982012_pt1 | contig 10673 bp, 7 predicted proteins | sample MGYA00249759_ERZ652104 | MGnify/ENA primary metagenome ERZ652104 (study PRJEB26925, sample SAMN05827048) | human gut metagenome | biome: ENVO:2100002; feature: ENVO:00000062; material: ENVO:00002003...
TACTGGTCGATATACTTACCCGCTATGCGCGAAAGGTCTGCGCGGGATAAGTACCTTGCCATTACGAAACACGGCTTTCCGGCACAGAGCAGTAGGCTTCCACGAACCACTTGCCCTGTTCAAGCCAAAGATTCCGCTTCTGCCCGCAGATCATGCAGGTGAAGCACTGCCCCTTCCCGCCAAGGCGCGATGTGCCACGCCTGACAGCCAAAACACGGTCGATTCCATAGATATGACTTTTGTCGTAATTGATGGCAAGAGGTCGGATCTTGCCATCAGAGGTAAAGCGAACGTCCACTTCAACATATCTCTTTTCGCGGTGGAACTTGTTGTCATCACGCATCGAGGGGCCTCCTTCTCATTTTTTAGGTTGTTTTGCAGTGGTTTAATTTGGATTTTTTACACCAAATTGGTGTTTACGGCTCGATTATACTGCGATTAGTTTTAGTTGTCAACTACAAATTTACGAAAATATTTTCGAAATCCAGTTGATTTTACTTAAATCACGCATTACAGCACAAGTCACAACCGTTAGTGTTCCTTCACTCCCATTTTTCCTTAACCTTGTCTGGCACGTCAATCAAGCCAAATCGGTAGAGCAGCCCATATCATCCTTCATCAGCGCGAGCAATGGTCGATTATTTTATCAGCTTAGTCCAGAGAGTGACCGCATTACAAGATCAATGTCCTGATTTTCCAGTTCCTGAATGATGTGCAGGTAGGTTTTCTGCGTGGTTGTCATGCTGGAATGCCCCAGCCGCCTTGCCACGCTTGCAATAGATACACCAGCAAACAGAAGCACCGAAGCGTGGGTATGCCGCAGACCATGTACCGAGATGACCGGGATCTTGGCCCGGTTGCAGTGCCGTTCCAGAACATCGTTGACGGTGGAATTGTAGGCGTGTTCCTTGAACACGAAAATCGGCTTATCTTCAGGAACGTCCTTTACCAGTGCTGCGAACTGGATCACCGTCTGCCAGTCAATTTGAATTTTACGTACAGACGATTTATTTTTTGTTGGCAGAAATCCGCCGTTTCCTTTATAATCCCACGTTTTGTTGATGGACAGCATCTGATGGGCAAAATCAAAATCCGCAGGAGTGATCGCCAATGCTTCGGAAAAGCGGATGCCGGTTTTGGCAATCAGCAAAATCATCCAGTCCCAGTTGAGTTTTCCCTGTAGATCCAAGTCGCTCAACAAAAGATGCAGTTCAAACTGGTTCAGGTATTTCACCTTTTTAGGCACCGGGGGCTTGCCTTTGATGATCGCTTTTCGGGTTGGGTCTTTCACGATCAGTCCATCATCCACAGCATCCATGATGGCGCCTTTCAGTTGATGGTGGAAGTCCATCGTGGTCTGACGCTCGTGGCCTACGGCATAATCGTTCAAAAGCTGCTGATAGGTCACTCTGGAAACCTCACAGAGTTTCAAAGTAGGAGCGAGTTTTTTTACCCAAGAAAGGGTCATTTTGTACTTATCCAATGTAACCGGGCGAACTGCACCCTCTTTGTATACAGCAACCCACTGCTCATAATAATCGCAGAACAGGTTGTTTTCATTCATTTCGTTTAACACGTTTTACCTCCAAAATCGGTTTTATATGCTCACGCTGATGAAGGGTGATAAGGGTGTCAAGTAGTGTCAAAAACTCGCCGATCTTCTTTTGTTCTTCTATATCTGGTGTTGGAATCGGCATTTCAAAGAACACACTATCCTTGATGGAAAAACGGTCAGACCTCGCACCGGAATCGCCGTTGAAATTCATGAAGGAATGCCAATATTCACTTTTGAAAAAGTGTTCGAGGTAGGTCGTATCAATGTCATGCGGTCGAAATACAGTATAAAGCGGCGACATTACGCCAGTTCGTCCCAGTTTATTGCGGTTAATTGGGCCGACTGGCGCGGTAACAGAAATTCGTGGATTATAAACAAAATCCTCATTATGAACAACATAATAGCCATCCAAACTTCCTATTTTTGAAATATCATGGTCAAAGAAATCGCGCTGGCTGATAATTCCAAATTCAGCAGAGTTTGTGAATGTCTCTATATATTGCCACCCTGCGTTTTTCTCTGTAACCTTTTCAACAATATCTGACAACTTACGCTGTTCCCAAGTAGGTGTGTTTTGGGATTTTGGCGCGAAAAAAGAGCCGAGGACACGCCTCGGCTCTTGGTCAGCAGGGTGATTTTGCACCCATTTTATGATTCTTTTGGCATTTTCAAATCAAATCCGCCACTTACGATGAACTCGCGCAAGAGTTTATCATACTTGACAGGCACCTTGGGCGGAATAAGCTTTGTACCCTCGATTGCTTCAAAATATGCCTTTGCTTTTGCCTTATCTACGGTGGCTTTCAGGTCATCAAAACGGCCAAACTCGTTAATGTTGGCTTCGGTGATGTTTGCACGCATGAATGCCCGCAGCTTCTTTTCGTCCAAGCCGAAAACTTCAGCTACTTTGTGGATCTGGTCGTTCTGCTTTTGGGCGATGTACTCGGCAATATACTCCCGCAAGGTCTTTCCCGGCTGCGGGACAACTGCCCCGCTCTGAATGTCGTGCAGGAAAATATTCGCATATTTCTGTTCTTCCTGCGAGAGGGTGGCAAAGGTCTTGTGCAGCTCCGTTTCGGCCTGATGAATGGCTTCTGCTTCTGCACCCTCCTGATAGAAAATTTTCAGGTACTTTTCAAAGCGGGAGTTCATATAGTCCGTGTCGATGTCAGCAGTATCAATGGTGGTCAGATAGCTGTTCACCGCATAGGGAACGTCATCGTCCGGGTCATTTTCACCGCCATCTGGATTCGGCGTGAACAACTCTTTATAGCGGAGTGCCAAAACTTTGAACGCTCTCTCGTCAAAGTCTGCATGAAGTTCTGTTTTCTCATCTGTATCCTCATTGACGATCACAATAGGCTTATCCCACTTGAAGCCCTGCACCTTGGCTGCTTCCAGATTTTCGTTGAAGGACTGGAACAGGTCGGCAAACTTTTTGCGCTCTGCCATATCCGCAGGGATCTGCGAAAACTCTTCAATGCCCGCCGACACAAACAGATCTTTGATCTCCGCATAGAGGGCATTCAGTTTTTCCACGTTCTTGTCTAGTTTATCTACAAACAGGCCAAACGGTTTATCGCCGGAATACTCTTTTACCGCATCTGCGATGTTTTTCTCCATCGTGTGCGGACGGCGGTAATACTTGATGGTGCCAAACTGTTTGTCATCGCCAAACAGTCGGTTGGTGCGGGAGAACGCCTGAATCAGATTTTCGTATTGCAGCATTTTATCCAGATACAGGGTGTTGATCCACTTGGAGTCAAAGCCTGTCAGCATCTGATCCACCACGATCAGCAGATCAAGCTGTTTTTCCGGGGTATGCTCGATGCGCTGGTAGGGCAATTTGTGCGCCAGCCGTGCTGCAACGTCCTTTTTCATCTTGGCAAAGGTCGGAATGCTGAAGTCCTGTCCATAGCGGGCGTTATAGTCTTCTACGATCTCTTTTAGCCCTTCTTCTTTGGTGATACCTTTGCCATTGTTGTCAATGTTGGGGTCAAATAGTGCGGTGACTTTCAGCCATGGTGCAGCTTCTCTGAATCTCTTGTAATATTGGATGGCTTCCGGGATGCTGGAGGTTGCAAAAATGGCATGAAATTTGCTGTTGCGGCTCTGGGTCTGCCAGTTCTCGCAAATGTCCTCCACCACGGCTTTCTGGTGTTCTTCACCCTCATACTGGGTGTTGGGAATATAATCCTCGATGCCCTTTATCTCCTCACCGAGCGCATCTTTTCCGCCTGCCATCGGCAGATTCAGATACTTATAAAACACCTTGCTCTTCTGCAGGTCTGCCAAAGCCTCGCCCACAGAAGTGGCCTTAGCTTTTTCCAGCGCGACCGCTTTCCGCAAGTCACTGTCCTTGAAGGTCAGCACCTTGTATGGGTCAAAGCCCAGCACGTTGTGATCCCGGATGCCGTCTGCAATGCTGTACCGATGCAGTTCGTTGCCGAAAACGGTGGCGGTGGTGCTCATTTTCTTCTGGTTTTCGCCTTGGATCGGCGTACCGGTAAAACCAAAGAACAGTGCTTTCGGGAATGTATGCTTGATGGTCTGCATCATATCGCCAAAGGTGGAGCGGTGGCACTCGTCCACGATAAAAACCAACCGCTTTGCGTTGATCAGCGCAATGTCGTTGGGGTTCAGCTTGTTTTGTGCATCATCCTTGATGTTGCTCATCTTCTGGATGGAGGTGACGATCAGCGTATCGGACGGCGAAATGCTTTTCAGCTTGTCCACAAGAATATCCGTGTTCTCGGTAGCCTGCACCTCCTCGTTTTCCCCTGCAAAGTTGCGGTATTCTTTCAGGCTCTGAGTGCCCAACTCGATTCGGTCCATCAGAAAAATCACTTTGTCCGCATCCTTGGAAGATGCAATCAGTTGAGCGGACTTGAAAGAAGTCATGGTCTTGCCGGAACCTGTGGTGTGCCAGATGTAGCCGCCGCGCTGCTGGTCATTCTCCCATTTCGCCTTGGAAACGGCATCCGAAATTTTGCTGGCAGCGTAGTACTGATAGCTGCGCATCACCTTCAAAATGCCATCGGAACCATCGGCAACGGTATAAAAGCCCACCAACATATGCGCCATCGGGATAGACAAAAGTGCCGTTGTAACGTCTTTCCAGTCGTTCATCGGCTCGTTGTAGAAGTCCGCCCAATGGAAATAGTAGCTGGGGTTGAATTGTCCTTCCGGGCCGGGATTGGCAAAGTAGACCGTTTCTTCCGGGTTCATGGCCACAAAAATCTGCACCAGCGAGAACAGTCCCGTAAAAATGCCCTCTGCCGCGTATTTTTCAATCTGGTTGCAAGCCTGTTTGATGGAAACACCGCTCTTTTTCAGTTCCATGTGAATGACCGGCATACCATTGATGAGCAGCATCAAATCGCCGCGGCGGTCATTCAAAATTTTGGACTTGGTGGGGAACTTTGGCTGCTCTGCGATCTGGTAGCGGCTAAGTCCAGCTGCAATTTCCAGTCGGTCATAGATTTTCAGGGACACTTCTTTGCCGAAATTCAGCTTATCGTCAGGATTGTCACGCTTGATAAGCACACTTTTGCCGTTGATAAATTTATTCAGCTTCATCGGCGTTTTCGCGTTCGTGACCTGTTCCATGATCTGCTGCATCTCGCCATCCGTCAGCGGATAATCGTTCAGCCGGTCAATGCCGCGGTTGTTCTCAAAAAGGATGTTCGCCCAGTTCTGGATCAGTTGCTGTTCGGTGTAGTTTTTCAGCACACCATCTTTCCAGCCGCGTTCTATCAGGAGCTTTACCACCGCCTCTTCAAAATCGGCTTCTTTTGTAAACGCCATAACGAGCTCCTTTCGACTTTGCAAAAAGCACCTCTCTGCGAAGGCTTTTCTAATTTGTACAAGCTTTTTCAGCTTACGCTGATGAAGGGTGATAAGGGTGTCGAGATGCTTAAAAAATTTCGCGATCCAGTCTTGCTCTTCTTTTTTGGGGAGCTGAACGGTCACTTCTGTATACTCGCTGTAAGCAATATTAAGAAGTCCGTCCATTCGAGCACCAGAAGATACTATTTTTCGCAATTGATTTTCAACATTTGCACCGTTCAGCTCAATAGATAAAAATTCAGGATTGCTTTTCTCTACTGAGAAGCAATGATAAACAAAGGGAATACGCGCTTTTTCAACTGTTGTCAATGCAAAGCAGGAACCATACGGACGCAACTTGGATGCTCCGTGGTTATATGCCAGCTCGCCACGTTCCAAAAGAATATACTTCTTTAGGCTCTCGCCGGCATTATTAAAGGCATACCTATCAGACTGCTCTATAAATCCGTTGCCCGCCGTTATCATCATAATTGGTGCATCAGATGCAGGGTCATTTCTGACTACCTCTTTTGCAATTTCACCCAGCTTACGCTGTTCCCAAGTAGGAGCAAATGCACACTTTCAGCAGCTATTTTCCACCGCCTACCGAATGTTCGCTGAAAATTTCACTCTCGGTTTTGCGTATTCGGCTCAAATTTTGATTTTTGACTCTCGATAGTCTTAAAACACAGCTGTTCCAAGCGTCTGACATTGCCTTAATTTTCATTCATCAGCCTGTTTTGCATATTCTGAATTGGCAAGAGAAATTGCGTTGCTCCTTAGCCAAACAACAAACGACGGTACGTCCATCTTCTGGTTGCGGGCAAATTGCACCACTTGTTTTTATACAAACATCTTTTCAAGACAAGATTTCTTGATGTTTTGCAGCTTTTCCAACTTACGTTGATGAAGGGTGATAAGGGTATCCAACTCTTCGAGAATTGTTCCAATTTTTTCTTGTTCGGATTGAGATGGAACGTCAACCACCATATTTTTGAACTTTGCATGTGCAAGAACTTTTTGACCGGTACCTTCTGCCGCCATTGAAAGCTGCTTTTTTATTCCGTGATTCAAGCGCCTTAGAAGAAAGTTTGAATCACAAGATTTAGGAGCAAAGACCGGATAGTAATAGCTAATAATCCCCTTGTCTACGATGTTATTTCGGTTGAAAACAAATACATCCGTATCGCTTCTGCTTCGATAAGTAAAATAGCCCTTAGGTAGTACATAGTAGCCAACATTATTATCCGTTGTTACCTGTCGATCTGCAAAATAATCTTCTTGAAGGACAATTCCCTGTTGCTGGGATGATGTCAAAACCGGATATTGATTCTGAGTCACAGTTTTTTCAGTATAATCTTCAATCAGCGTTCCGACCTTACGCTGTTCCCAAGGGTCAGTAAAACCCTTGAAGCGAATTTCCGGCACAGATGCCCCATTTTTGGGGAACATCTTGTCCAGCATGGACTTTTTGATATTCACCAGCTTCTCATACTTACGCTGATGAAGGGTGATAAGGGTGTCGAGCTGAGCGAAGAAAGAACCGATTTGTTTTTGCTCTGAATATACAGGCACCGATATTGTCTTTGCTAAAAGCTCATCTTTGGTTATGCCTTTAATTGATGTGCCTTGTACCGTGTTAAGTTCCGACTGCAATTTCTTATAGCAAGCATAAACGGTAAAAAACGGCTCCGTATTCAACTTGCTCAACGACAAGAAATCCTGACTTGTGGAATAGGAAAACGGCATATATGCGAGTTTTCCAACACCGACGCGCGTGATAATTGCGATTGAATTTTTTGGTACAAGTTGTGTTGCAGAACTATTCAAACCGGTCTGTGTTATATACTTTCGTGGCTCTACACCCATCAGCTTGCCGTCAACGATATCCGAAGATTGTATCCACGGAATATTACCGTTCCAGAATGTTTCATTGGATGTTGTAGGCGTTCCCCCACCATAGGTTTTCTCAGCCAATTCAGAAATCTTACGCTGTTCCCAAGGGTCAGTAAAACCCTTAAACCGGAGGGCAGGTTTCTTCTCGTTATCCTGCATAATCATTCACCTCCCAGCAACTTTTTGAGTTCTGCAATGCCCTTCATGTCAAATTCATTTCCCTGCAAATCGTCCAGCAGCCCCAGCAATTCGTGCTCGGTATCGGCAATCTGGCTCTCTACGTCCTCAAAGGTGGTTTCGTATTTCTTGCAGACGGCATCCAACTGCTTCACAAAATCGTCCAGAACGGCATCCGGCAGGCTGTTCAGATTTTCCATCAGGGGCAAGATCCACTTGCGGTGCAGCAGGTCACACACTTCTTCATCGGTCAGGTGCTCGATCACGCTCTTGGTGCGCTGATGGAGTGCCGCACTGTCGTCCTTGACTTTCTTTTTCAGGGTCTTTTCCTCGGCAAACAGCGCGTCCACATCTTTCAGGATGCTCAAAGTGGCAGGCTCTACTTCCCGCGCCTTGATGGCCTTTTTGACCTCAGCGGCAACAAAGGCGTCCTTTGCGTCATTCACAAAGTTCTGCTCCTTGTCCTCCTCGCTCAGTTCGTCCAGATGGCTTTCATATTCTCCGGCGATTTCGGAGAGTCTGGTTTCCTTTGCCCGCAGCGCTGCTACTTCCTCGTGCATTTTAACGTTCTGCACCAACTCAAAGGGCAGCACATGACCCACCCAGCCGTCCTGTACTTCGGCATCCTTTTTCAGCACCATGTTGGGGTCTACCTGCTTGGTTGCGGCAAAACCCTCGGTCTGGATGATTTCAAGGTCAATGGCGATTTTCTTCCAGTCATCGTCCAAAAGCTGGTATGCTGCATAGCGGTCAACCAGCGGAATTCCTGCCAGCCGTGCAAAGATCTCCCGGCTCAGGCGTTCTTCCTCGCCGGCAGCATTCAGCTGCGTTATGCCGTCGATGAGTGCGGACTTCAAGTAGGCATCAAAGTCACCGAAAGCATTCTGGAAGGCGGTCTTGAATGCCACTACATCCGGGTGGTTCAGAACTGCGTTTTTCAGGTTTTGCACATTCAGATGGCAATAGGCTTCGTTGTCCGGGCTGAACAGAGCCGCTTTCAGGTGCGGGAATGCAGTCCAGTATGCAGATAGGTCTTGCAGTTCAGCTTCGGGAATGCCGCCAAACATGGAAGCGTAGATATCCCAGCTCTCAGCCTTTTCCGAGGAATCCACATACCGGGGGATGTTCAGGTTGTAATCATTCTGGATAATCTCTGCGCGGGATACTCTGCGTGCGAACTTTTTGATTTTCTCCGGGCGTTCCTTGTAAGCATCCACAATGCGTTTGATGTCACAGGCACGCAGCTTATTGTTTTTGCCGTCCTTCTCAAAGCCCTTAGACGCATCAATAATCAGAACGTCCGAATTCTTTTTATTCTTCCGCAGCACCATGATGATGGTGGGAATGCCTGTGCCGAAGAAAATATTGGCGGGCAGACCGATGATTGCATCAATGTTGTTGTGGTCAATCAGATTTTTGCGAATTGTACCTTCTTCACCGCCACGGAATAGAACACCGTGGGGCAGAACGATGGTCACAATGCCGTCATTGCGGATGTGATACAGGTCGTGCAGCAAAAAGGCGTAGTCTGCCTTGCCTTTGGGGGCAAGGCCGTAATCCGAAAAGCGCGGGTTGTTCTCTTTGTCGTTCGGATTCCACGCCTGCGAATATGGGGGATTTGATACCACCGCATCCACAAACAGCGGGTCGTAGGTGTTGACCGGGTCGTTTTCTTCAAAGTACGGCCAATCTTCCTCCAACGTATCGCCGTTGCGCGTTACAATGTTGTCGGGCAGAATGCCGCGCATGACAAGGTTCATGCGGGTCAGGTTGTAGGTGTTTTCCTTCAACTCCTGTGCGTAGTATTTGATGTTGTTGCCATTGCCCATATACCGTGCGGCACACTGACCAATGTTGATCAGCAGTGAGCCGGAACCGCTGGTGGGGTCGTAAATTTTGATCTCTTCCCGGTCTTTCAGGTGGTACGCCACGATTTCAGACATGAGCAGCGAAACTTCGTGCGGCGTGTAGAACTCGCCGGCCTTCTTGCCTGCGTTTGCTGCAAAGTTGCTGATCAGATATTCATAGATGAAGCCCAGTACATCGTAGTCCTGCTTGCCATCCATAGGAATATCTTTGATGAGGTAGATCAGGTCACGAATTGCCTTTGTCCGTGCGCCAGAGCTTTCACCCAGTTTGGACAGGCCGGTTTGCAGCGTAGCAAAGACACCGTCAAACACCTTTTTGTGGTGCGGGTCAATCAAACGGCTGAATGCCTGCAATGCTACCGTTACATCATCGGCCTTGAAGTCACTGCCTTTACTGATCCATGTGGAGAACAGATTGTCATAAGCGATAAAATAGCCGACATTCTTCCGAACGGTATCCAGCGTTTCGGCATCGTCTTCGGTCAAATCCGGCAGATATTCGTCTGTCCAGTCGTTCTCCTTCAGCCATTTAACTTCCTTGTCCGACAGAAATTTGTAAAACATGAAGCCCAGAATGTAATCCTTGTACTCGTTGGCTTCGATTTTAGAGCGCATCTTGTTGGCAGATTCCCAGATTTTCGATGCGAGTTGCTGCTTGTTCATGCTATTCCTCCCAGTGGCCTGCAATAGCGCATTTTTAGAATTTTTAATCGGACAGCCTCTCCGATTTTATGCGTGTGTTTATTGAACCAATTATACAAAAGTGCCACCCGGTTTGCAATGCGAATAAAAAGTTTTACGACAACTTCCGCAGGTCGCATTGTTGTGGCAAGCAGTGCAGACGTATATACATCTGCTTATTTTGCGTTGCAAAACGCTTGTTGGGGAATGCCCCAAGCCCCTTTGATCTGCATTTTCCAATGCAGGCTGCGCATCCCTTCGGGACGCTTTTTACCCGGTGATGTGCTCTGGGTCGTTCAAAACTTGCATGAGGTGAGAAGCGGCTTCTGCAAGAGAATCGTACTTCATCTGTTCAGGAACAGGCGCATCCAGAAGCGAAACGCCCCACACCTGCATACAGTCCGCAAGTTCTTTCTGTGCCTGCAATGCCGCCACCTTACGCATATCCGGGGTGGTTTCTGCATCCAGAACGTAGGCTGTGGAGTATTTTCCGTTGCAGTCTTCCGTCAACTGCACCATGGAGTAGTGCTCATCCCAAAAGTGACAGAAGCAAACCCTGCCACCGATGTTCTCCATTTCGGTACACAGTTCTTCTTCGCCGCTCCATTGCGGAGTCTCGGACAAAATGCAATTCAGTTCCGAAAGAGCCAGCCGTTCTTCCGCCGATA
>ENA-OWZE01000812-OWZE01000812.1-human-gut-metagenome-genome-assembly--contig:-NODE-812-length-10505-cov-6.688134_pt1 | contig 10505 bp, 9 predicted proteins | sample MGYA00249759_ERZ652104 | MGnify/ENA primary metagenome ERZ652104 (study PRJEB26925, sample SAMN05827048) | human gut metagenome | biome: ENVO:2100002; feature: ENVO:00000062; material: ENVO:00002003...
TATAAGAGACAGACTGTCGACAAGGTTTACAGCATGACAGGCCGAAAGCCTGTTGTTTTCACGCACTCCCAAGGCGGACGCGCAGGCTGGCTCACTGCTAAATATACTAAGAACATTGCAGCTATTGTTGCTATTGAGCCTGGTAACGCACCCGCTACTGACAGTGCGGAATATAAATCTATGGCAGAGCAGCAAATACCTGTAGCCTTCTGCTTTGGCGATTATATTCATAACGGTGACCCCAAGCTCGCTGCGACTAAATTTTGGCAGAACAAGCTGCAGGAATGTGAAGCGTTCGCCGCAAACTACAATAATGCAGGTGGTAAGAGCGTAGTCTTTGACCTGCCAAAAGAAGGCATCTACGGCAACGACCACTTTATGTTCCAAAATCTTAACAATGACGTTATTGCCAAGCATATCGAAAAATGGATGCGAAGTTTAAAATAAGCACAAAAATTTAACCCCCTGTTGCACTATCGCTAATGCAACAGGGGGTTGATTATACTATTATGTACTGTATTGGCTCATGCGCCTGTTACTGAAAAACTTTTTGTGAGCTTATTTTTCTACACGGCCGGGATATGCTTTGAGTGCTTCACCCAGAATGTAGATTGCGCGCTCCAAATCCTCGCTCTTTAATACATAAGCAAGGCGTGCTTCGTTGATGCCGCTGCCGGGGGTGTTGTAGAAGCCGTTGCCGGGAGCAAACATAACGGTTTCGCCGTCGATAGCGAAGTTTTCCAAAGTCCAGATAGCAAATTTTTCTGCATCGTCAACAGGCATGTTAACCATGATGTAGAAAGCGCCCTTCGGGTCGGAAGCCTTCACGCCGGGGAGCTTCTTCAAAGCTGCAACGATGGTATCGCGGCGTTTTTTGTATTCCTTGTTAACCTCTTCCAGATAGCTTGCCGGAGTGGTGTACAGAGCTGCTGCACCGACCTGCTCCAGAATCGGGCTGCACAGACGTGCCTGGCAGCATTTGATAACCTGCTTGCTGAGCTCTTTGTTTTTGCTGATAATGCAGCCGATGCGCGCACCGCAGGCGCTGTAGCGTTTGGAAACGGAATCGATGATGATCAGGTTGTCGTCCAGCTCGGGCATGGTGCCGAAGCTGCGATATGCACCGTCATAAACGAATTCACGGTATACTTCGTCAGCAATTAAAGCCAGGTTATGCTTGCGCACGATACGGGAGATCATATCCTGCTCTGCTTCGGTATAAACTACGCCGGTAGGATTGCCGGGGTTGGTGAGCAGAATTGCTTTGGTTTTCGGAGTGATGTGTTTTTCGATTTCTTCTTCGCTGGGCAGGTGGTAACCGTTTTCTACGCTGGTAGGAACAGCGTTGATTTTAGCGCCGAACTCCTTGCAGAAGGTGGTGTAGTTAGCGTAGAAGGGTTCGAAAACCATGATTTCGTCGCCGGGGTCGCACAGAGCCATAACTGCGAAAATCAGGGCCTCGCTGCCGCCGTTAGTAACGAAAATATCTTCAATAGCATAATCCATGCCTTTTTCTGCATAATATTTCTGTACAGCCTTTAAGAGGAACATTTCGCCCTTGGAATTGCTGTAGGCGATTACCGGTGCCTGGAATTCACGCACACTGTCCATGAATTGTGCCGGAGTGGCAATATCAGGCTGGCCGATGTTCAGATGATAAACCTTTTTGCCTGCAGCCTTGGCTGCGTCAGCATACGGGGACAGCTTTCTGATAGGAGATGCTGTCAGGCTTTGAATACGTTGAGAAAGTATCATGAAAAAAACTCCTTGCTGTTATATTTTTGTTTGGGGCAGATGTAACTGCTTTGTTTATTATAGCACAGATTTTGCCGAGATTGTATATAGTAAAATATTAATACTGTATACATTTGACTTTTTGACGTAAGCACTTTTACTGCCAGAAGTACGTGAAGAGCGCCGGTATCGGTACGCTGAGCTCCCTGATGCTGCCGTACACTATTACGTTGCTGGTTACTTTGACTATTATGCTGTATGCTTTCTGGTTTATGGATATACCGTTGGGCTTACAAGCGGACTACGTTTACCCGCGTAGAATGTAGTGTTTGAAGACGAACGATAAGGGCGCATCTGCTTTGGAAAGTTTTCTCGACGTACTAGAAGTACGCCGTCGTCAACTTCCCTTCGCATCTGCAACCCTTCTCGCTCGTCTTGGCTTGGTGAGATGATAGGGCCAATCTGCTTTATTTTCGCTGTAATATTATTTCAGAGATGATATAATGAAGATAGCCTCTCCTCGGGGAGAGGTGCCGAGCTTGTCGAGGCGGAGAGGGGTGACATCATGCAAGCTCTTCTCTTGTCCTATAGCTAATTCACCTTGCCTCCCCTCAAATGGGAGGTGGCTGCGAGCATAGCGAGCAGACGGAAGGGTGTTATATGTATTTATGAAAGAAGGTCTTTGAAAATGTCTTTGCAAGAACGTTTGACTGAACGCTTTTTACGTTACGCTGCCGTACCATCCCAAAGTAAGGAGGGCTGTGCTGTTGTTCCCAGTACTCCCGGCCAATGGGATATGGCAAAGCTGCTGAAGGAGGATTTGGCTGAGCTTGGTCTGGTGGACCTGGAAATCAGCGAATTCTGCGTGCTGACCGGACGTCTGCCGGCTAACCTGCCTGCAGGCCACGCTCCCGTGCCGAATGTAGGCTGGGTTGCGCATATGGATACCGTTGACGTAAACCTTTCTCCTGAGGTACATCCGCAGATTGTGAAAAACTATCAGGGCGGCGATGTACTGCTGAACGCTGAAAAGCAAATCTACATTAAGGTAAGCGAGCATCCCGAGCTGAACAAATATATCGGCAGCGACCTTATCACCACCGACGGTACCTCCGTACTGGGCGCAGATAACAAGGCTGCCGTTGCTAACCTGATGGTAGCACTGGAAACCATCATTAAGGAAAACCGTCCGCACGGCGAAATTTATGTAGCCTTTGTTCCGGATGAAGAGGTTGGCCTTTGCGGTTCCAAGAAGATGGATTTCAGCAAGTTCCCGGTTGAATTTGCATATACCATTGACTGCTGCGAGCTGGGCGAGGTTGTATACCAAACCTTTAACGCAGGCAGCGCACACATCAAAATCAAGGGCGTAACCGCACATCCGATGTCCGCCAAGAATACTCTGGTCAACCCGGCGCTGGTTGCCGTTGATATCATCAACTGCTTCGACAGAATGCAGACTCCGGAGCACACCGAGGGCACCGAAGGCTTTATCTGGGTACAGGCTATTAAATCCAACGCTGCGGAAGCGACTTTGGATATCAAAATCCGCGACCATAACAAAAAAATGTATGAAGCACGCAAGGAGTTCATCCGTCATGCTGTGGAATATGTACAGGCCAAGAATCCGAAGGCCGGCATTGAGCTGAACATCACCGACGTATATGGCAACATTGCCGATGCGCTGACTGATGATAACAGAAAATGCGTAGAGTACATTTTCGAGGCTATGAAGGAGCTGGATATCGAGCCGAAGGATATCGCTATGCGCGGCGGCACCGACGGTTCCTTTATTTCCACCAAGGGCATCCCGACACCGAACTATTTCACCGGCGCACTCAACTTCCACTCCAACTGCGAGTTTATGCCGATGGCTGCCGTGGAAAAATCCTGCCTGATGACTTTGAAGCTGGTTGAGCTGATTACCAAATAAAAAATGCTTGACAAATGCGTCGCTTTCCTGTAAAATCTTACTTGTTTCCGACGCAAATGCGCACGAAGCCTATTGGGGGCGTAGCTCAGCTGGGAGAGCACCTGCCTTGCAAGCAGGGGGTCAGGAGTTCGATTCTCCTCGTCTCCACCAATCGTTAATTAGCGGTCTTACTTTGGTAGGACCGCTTTTTTGTGCGCAAAAAAAAGACGCCCATGCATATGAGCGTCTGCGTAAATTGTTTAATGGCTCAGCAGCCTTCGTTTTCTTCCCATTCCTCGCTGTTTTCGTTGATGTACCATTTGCCGTTGATATAGATTTTTTCTTCGATAGTACGCGGACCCCAGATAACGCTGCCTTCAGGCCCGTAGTCCTCGCCATCGTCGGGGCAGGTGTCATTATAGGTAACAAAGGGGACGGAATTATCGGTACCGGTTGTTCTTATATTATTATTGTACTGCTGCTGTTCTTCCTCCTGCGGATGCAGCATCCTATTGTATTTGTACAAAAGCTTTGCGGCATAGACAACAGCGGAAAGCAATACTCCCTCCTTCGGCAGTCCACAGAGAACTAAAATAAAAGCCAGAACGGATAAAACTACGCTGTGGAAGAAACTTTCTTGTTCATCCAGCTCTTTCATTTTATGTAAAAGGTAAATAATCAGCAGTGTTATGGGCAGCAGCACAAGAAAATAGCCTAATGATGTATGCGTAAAAATTAAAATAACGAGCGTTAAAAGGAGCATTAAAGCTATAAGGGCAAGTACCTTTTTTATGTTACTGCAAAAGCTGTCGATAAAATTCATGGTACGCACCTCACTTTTATCTGTATTATAGCATGCCGGTGAATTTTCTACAAAAAATCTAAAAAAAACTGCAGAAATCGCTTGAATATGCCCTTTAAATGTGATATAGTATACACTATATTAAGGATTTCCCCAGAAAAAAGTATAGTATTTTAAAAGGAGCAAATTATTATGGAGAAAGAAAAAGCATTCCTGCTGTGGTTTGACCAGCTGGAGAGAAAAGACGTAGCAATCGCCGGTGGTAAGTCTTCTTCCTTGGGCGAGCTGACTTCTCATGTTGACGTACCTGTACCGTATGGCTTCGCAACTACTGCCTGCGCTTACAGATACTTCTTTGAAAAGACCGGTCTGTACGAAAAGATCAAAACTTTAATTGCCGGTCTGGACGTAGACAACAGCGCTCAGCTGCGCGAGGTTTGCGCTAAGGTCCGCCAGGCAATTATGGACGAAGAAATGCCGCAGGATCTGCAGGATCTGATTGCCCAAGCTTACAAAGAGCTGGGCGAAAAGGTTGGCCAGGCTGATCCGTTCGTTGCTGTTCGCAGCAGCGCTACCGCAGAGGATTTGCCGGATGCAAGCTTTGCAGGCCAGCAGGACACCTACCTGAACGTAAAGGGTGCAGAAACCATTGTTGCTAAGGTTAAGGAATGCTATGCTTCCTGCTTTACCGACCGTGCGGTTTACTACCGCGAAAAACAAGGCTTTGATCATCTGGATGTAGCACTGAGCGCTGCAGTACAGATGATGGTATTCTCCAAGGCTGCAGGCGTTATGTTCACTGTTAACGTTGCTACCGGCGACGACAAGAACATCCTTATCGAAGGCGCATGGGGCTTGGGCGAATATGTTGTTCAAGGCACCGTAACTCCGGATAACTATACTGTAAATAAAGCTACCTGCGAGATTGTTGAAAAGAACGTTAACGCGCAGGACATTAAGCTGATCCGCAAAGCTGACGGCGACTGCGAAGAGGTTGTTGTTCCGCTGGATGAGCAAAACGAGCAGAAGCTGACTGATGAGCAAATCAAACAATTGGCTGAATGCGCTAAGAAAATTGAAGCACACTATGGCTGCTACATGGACATGGAATGGGGCGTTGACGAGCGCGATAACAAGGTTTACATCCTGCAAGCCCGTCCTGAAACCGTATGGAGCCGTCGTAACAAAGAAAATGGTGCACCGAAAGAGGAGAAGAAAGTGACTACTGATCGCAAAGTTATCGTTAAAGGCTTGCCTGCCAGCCCTGGTAATGTAGCAGGCCGCGTACATGTAATTTTGGATCCGTCCCATATCGACGAGTTCAAGGAAGGCGAAATTCTCGTAACCGAAATGACCGCTCCTGACTGGGTACCGGCTATGAAGAAAGCGAAAGCAATCGTAACCGATAGCGGCGGAATGACCTGCCATGCTTCTATCGTATCCCGCGAGCTGGGCATTCCCTGTATCGTAGGTACCAAGAGCCGTGGCGAAGCTGCTACCACCACCATTCCTGACGGTATTGATGTAACCATTGATGCTACTCATGGTGTTGTATACGAAGGCATCATCGAAGAGCCGAAGGCTGAACAGCCGGCACAACAAGTAGTTGCTGCTGCTGAATACTTCCCGCCGACCGGCACCAAGATTTATATGAACCTGGGCGATCCTGAGCTGGCTGAAAAATATGCTACTCTGCCTTGCGACGGCATCGGCCTGATGCGCGAAGAGTTCATCTGGACTACTTATATCCATGAACATCCGCTGTATCTGATCAAAATCGGTCAACCGGAAAAGGTTGTAGACCAACTGGCTGAAGGCATCCGCCAAGTTTGCCAGGCTATGGCTCCGAGACCGGTAACTATGCGCTTCTCCGACTTCAAGTCCAGCGAATACCGCGACCTGAAGGGCGGCGACGAATTCGAGCCGAACGAGCCTTCCGCTCTGCTGGGCTGGCGCGGTGCTTCCCGTTACTATGATCCTAAATATATCGAAGCATTCAAGCTCGAATGCATGGCTGTTCGCAAAGTTCGCGAAGAATTCGGCCTGAAGAACCTGAACGTTATGATTCCGTTCTGCCGTAACGTAGAGGAATGCGAAAAGGTTACCAAGATTATGGCTGACTGCGGTCTGTCCCGTGGTAAGGACTTCAAGGTTTGGCTGATGGCTGAGATTCCGTCCAACATCATCTTGGCTGACCAGTTCAACAAATTTGTCGATGGCTATTCCATCGGTTCCAACGACCTGACTATGCTGGTTCTGGGCTGCGACCGTGATAACGATACTGTTTCCCATATCTATGACGAACGTAACCTGGCTGTACGCCGTGCAATCCGTCACCTGATCGAGGTTGCTCATAAGGATGGCAAGACCGTTTCTATCTGCGGTCAGGCTCCGAGCGTATATCCTGAGTTCTGCGAGTTCCTCATTAAGAGCGGTATCGACAGCATGTCCGTTAACCCGGATACTGTTAAGTTCACCAAGAAGCTGGCTGCTCAAATCGAGCAACGCATCATGATGGACGCTCTGACCGGCAAAGGCCGTCAAGAGGTTGAGGACCTGAACTGGTAAGAGGCAATTAAAGACTTTCAGCTCTTTGGCTAAGCGCATTGGCTTTATCTGGAAGCAGAAAAAGTAAATATGCAGTAAAGAGTTTTAGGACTCCTGTGTTGTAGTAATGCAATGCAGGGGTCCTATTTGCTTTTTTGGGAAAAAATTAAGGAGGTAATCATGTTTTCCGTTATTTTTGTTCTTGGTTTGCTTTATCACACTTATACTGATATGAAATCTATGCTGCTTTATGACAAGGTAACATTAATTTTAGCGGCAGTTGGCTTAGTACGCGCGTGGTATGAGGGGCAGCTTTTTGATGCTGCTTACGGTGCTGGAATTATGTTGGCAATAATGCTGGTGCTGTATTTTGCCAGCCGCGGCGGTATGGGCGAGGGTGACGTAAAGCTGGCGCCGGCATTGGGAATCTGGCTTGGCTTAGAGCAGGGACTATTGTGTCTGCTGCTTGCCTTTATCAGCGGTGGCATTGTTGGTGTGTTGCTGTTGCTGTGCAGGCGTGGGAAGCTGAAACAGGCGATTCCCTTCGGACCGTTTTTGTGTGCAGCAGCGGTTGCTGCGTATTTTTGTGGTAAAGAAATCATTACATGGTATTGGAGGATGTTCTTATGATGAAGTATGGTAAAAGTATTAGTGTTGAAGAACTATTTGAGCCTGTACGGTGCGCTTTGCGCTGCCGTTGGCGCCGTAATCAGGCACTTTTGCTTTTGTCACTGCAAACGGGGGAGGTTGCGTATTGGCAGAATGGAGAACGCAGCTGGCAGGAGCAGCTGGATGATGAGTGCCTGACAAATAAGCAAAGACTTGCCGATGCTTTACGCGAAATTCTTTTGGCACATGATATAGAAGAGGGGGCAGCGGTTTTGTTGCTGCCTGCGGCCGCAATGATGTATTCTGAACAGCTGCTTTTGCCTTTAATGCAGCAGCGTGAACTGCAGGCTGCACTGCAATGGGAGGTACAGCAGAGCGTTCCTTGGATGCATGAAGACTATACTTACAGCTTTGAAGCACATGTTATCGGTGAAGCAGATGAACAGCAATATCAGGTGATGTTTGCAGCCTTACAGAATGCGTCGCGTGCTGAACTGGAGCAGCTGTGCAGAAGTTTAATGCTGAAGCTGCAGGGGATTTTGTTAGGCAGTAAAACGATTGATGAAGCAGCAGATAAATGGTTTGCCGGGAAGGCTCTTCCATCAATATACAGGGAGAAGCAGAGGCGCTTACAGGGGATAGCGGCCACTTTTGGCCGTTATCTGACAAAAGCAGGCTGTGCAACTTTAGGGTTAGCGATTTTGGCTTATGCAAGTGCCTGGGGAGGCTGTTATCTGGCGCAGCGCGATTTGCAGGAGGTAGAGCAGCAATTAAAGCAGTATGCGGAGTGGGAACAGCGTATGCAGGAAAGCGAGGCTGTTGAGCGTAACTGTCAGCGTTTGGAAAAGCTGTTGGCTACAGCGTCTAAACCATCGAAAGAGGCCGTTGGTGAGTTGGAACGCATCTGCCGCCAGATGATGCCCGGCTGTTGGCTGACACTGCTGGAATACAACGGCAGTAAAAAACCTTTAGTGCTGCAAGGACAGGCGGTGGATAATTTGGCCTTGGAAAGTTTTGTGGAGCAACTGCAAAAATGTGGAAATTACAGCAGAGTAGAGCTTCTGCAATCGCAGCAGCAGGGTAACGTTCTTGTTTATAAACTGCAGCTGCAGATGAAGGAGGGCAAGCAATGAAAGCAGGAGAAAAAACAATTAATCTGCTTGCCTGCATAGCGCTGGTGTTGTCTACAGGCTTTGGAGTAAAGGCATTAGAGCTTTGGAATGAACGACAACTGGCGGTAGAACAGACACAGAAGCTGCAGGGGCAACTGACACAGCAGATTCGTTTTGCTGATGAACACAGTGATTATAAGACATATAAAATCAAGCTATTGGATAAGCAAAAGAAATTAGAGCAGCAGGTAGAGCATAATCTGAACTTAAACAACATCTTGCAGCGCCTGCAAAAGCAGGCACAAGCGCAAAGCATTCAACTGAGTAGCATGCAGCTGGAGGGCAAGCCTATGCCTTTGCAACATGGTCTGCAGCTGCAGACAGTGAAAATAAGTGCTGTCGGCAATTTTTATTCCCTGCTGCGTTGGCTGCGGCAGGCAGAACGCGACGGTTGCAAAGTTAAAGAGCTGCGCTTGCATAGCGACATGCAGGCAAAAGAAGTGCTGAAAATGGACATCTCACTGGAATTTCATACTGGAAACTAATTCGCCCAATTAGCCTACGCTAATTTTATCTTGACAAAATCCCCATCTTATAAGATAATGTCATAGTAAAAGTTAGACTAGGCTAATTTAAATTCAAAGATAGCACTAGCTAATATTGTAAAGGGAGTTGCGTATGAAAAAATATATCTTACTCGTATTTGTCGTAATCATAGCCCTGGCAGGCTACTTCCTGCTGGCAAGAGGCCAGCACAAGCTCGCAGCCAACGCCGCCGTCAGCGTAACTGACAGTACCGGCGCCAAGGTTCACATCCCCGCGGAGCCCAAAAGAATCGTCTTTCTCAATGCCTCCAATCTGGAAATCTTCGCCTCCATCGGTGGCAAGGCCGTCGGCAGACCTACCAGCACTTCATATCCCGACGACATCAAGGAAAGCATTAAGGACATCCCCGAAGTAGGCATGATCCATGCGCCGAATCTGGAAAAAATCATGAGCCTGAAGCCTGACCTGGTTGTAGGCACGAACGTACCCTTCCACGTAATGCTGCGCAAGCCTCTGGAAATGGCCGGCGTGCCGCTTTACCTGAACATGATAAACTCCTATGAGGACGTGCTGAAAAGCATAGACGACTTCGGCCGCTTTGCCGGCAGAGAAAAGGAAGCTGCCGCCAAGCGTGCGCAGATAGAAAAGGAATATGCCGCGCTGACGCAGGACGTGCAGAAGGGCAGGGGACCGAAGGTGCTGATCATCTTCGGCTCGCCGGACAGCTTCAACATGTCCACCAAAAAGAGCTTTGGCGGTGACCTGGCAGAGCGTTTGGGCGCTGTAAACATTGCGGACAAGGCCGAGAACGTGAAGGACAGCAGCTATATTCCGCTGAGCATGGAATTCGTAGCCAAGGAAAACCCCGACATTGTGATGCTGATTACCATGGGCGGCAGCAAGGAAATTCTGGAAAAGCTGCGCGCCAATATGCGTGACAACGCCATCTGGCATGACGTGAACGCCGTGAAGAATAACCGTGTGTACCAGCTGCCGCCTAGCCTGTTTACCGTTAACCCCGGCACGCACACTATCGACGCGATGAAGATTATGAAAGAATATATGTATGGAGAGGCCAAGTAATGAGTAATGATGCCAAAACAAAAGAAAAAATGCGTATAGCGGTCTTTTGCGGCCTGTGCATACTGCTCGTCGCAGGTATCTTCGTGAGCATCGGCAGCGGTACGGTGAGCCCTGTCTCTTATACACATCTCCGAGCCCACGAGACCGGAGCCTATCTCGT
>ENA-OWZE01000814-OWZE01000814.1-human-gut-metagenome-genome-assembly--contig:-NODE-814-length-10490-cov-14.007858_pt1 | contig 10490 bp, 10 predicted proteins | sample MGYA00249759_ERZ652104 | MGnify/ENA primary metagenome ERZ652104 (study PRJEB26925, sample SAMN05827048) | human gut metagenome | biome: ENVO:2100002; feature: ENVO:00000062; material: ENVO:00002003...
CGAAATCTGACGCTCAAATCAGTGGTGGCGAAACCCGACAGGACTTAAAGATACCAGGCGTTTCCCCCTGGTGGCTCCCTCGTGCGCTCTCCTGTTCCTGCCTTTCGGTTTACCGATGTCAATCCGCTGTTATGGCCGCGTTTATCTCATTCCACGCCTGACACTCGGTTCCGGGAAGGCAGTTCGCTCCAAGCTGGACTGTATGCACGAACCCCCCGTTCAGCCCGACTACCACGTTGTCCCGGTAACTATCATCTTGAGTCCAACCCGGAACAGACACGAAAAATCGCCAGTGGCGGTAGCCATTAGTAAGAGGATTCACGGAGCGGAGTAGTAGAGTGTTCTACAGAGTTCTTGAAGTGGTGGCCTGACTGCGGCTACACTGGAAGGACAGTTTTGGTACCTGCGCTCCGTGAAAGCCAGTTACCTTCGGAAGAAAGAGTTGGTAGCTCTGAATTCCGGCAAACGAACCACCGTTGGTAGCGGTGGTTTTTTTGTTTACAGGGTATGAGATTACGACGACATCGAAGGGATAACAAGAGGATCCGCTTCTTGCCCACTCTTCGCCACAAAAAAAACGACACACTAGCGCGTAAAGCATCATCAAAAAACTCAAATAGCGCTATATACAATCACTTTATTACGCCCCTCCCTTTTGGCTTGATAAAGAGCATCGTCAGCATTTTTCAGCAAAAAATCGATCCTACCAAGAGGATCATCTTGTGTTGCCACACCAGCAGATATGGTGACCCGCAAGTTATTAGGGAAGACAGTACTTTCAATAACACTCCTAATACGCTCCGCAACACACTTAGCTGTTACCACAGATGTATTCGGCAGGAAAACAACAAACTCTTCGCCACCAAACCGACAAACAACATCTTCACTACGGCAACAGGAATTAATAATATGAGCCAAAGAAACAAGCACCTCATCTCCGACCCCATGCCCGAAACTGTCATTTATCTCTTTAAAAAAATCAACATCAATTACAATAACTGAATACCCTGAATCCCGCTTATGATTCTGTATTTTACTTAAAAACCCCAATCTATTGTTCACGCCGGTAAGGGGATCTTTAAGCGCCACCTCATTTAGAGAATCAACTCTTTCCATCATTACCTTAATATACGTAAAAAGCGCCTTTTTAAGCCTATCAGCTTCGGCATACCAAGCATTGATAGCTTTAATATAAACTAGCGAAGCTCCGATATCTTTAGCATTGGTAGATATAGCAAGCTTTTCTAAAGGAAGTGAAATACTGGAGGCAATGAAATATGAAATAAGTGAAAACACAATAATTATTATAATTAGCAGAACAAGTACACTTTTAGCATAAGCAATAAGAATAGTAGTCACACTGTCAGCACGACTATAAACCAACACATTCCAAACAGTATTTTTCATACTAGCATAACCAAGAAGATATCTATGCCCCGAAGAAAAAAATGCCCCCTCACCTCTATCAGACGCAGTTAACTTTGATTTCAAATCATCAGACATAACCATAGGCCGATCAACAGCACTTTTATCGTTATTAAAGATCACATTCCCATCATCACTAACAATGCTAATTTCAGTGTTGTTCTTGAAAAAATGCCTGCTCAAAACATCGCCAAATAAACTATGTTTTTTTAGATATATAGACCCACCGACATACCCTATGTAATTGCCACCCTTATCATAAATAGGATGTGACAACAAAATAATCAAATTCCCAGTAACTGATTTTAACGGTGAAGATATGAATGGTTTCTTTTCCTCAATCGCCAATTTGCTGGCACTTGAATTCAAGCGGGTACCAACTAAATCAAGAGATTCTGGCGAAGTCGCCAGAACAACAGCATCATTACTAACAACAAGAACTGAATTAAACATACCAGACTGCAATCTTAACCTATCCGCCTCATCTTTAAGTGAGTCAATATCATTAGTTGATTTTATTTTTTTTGCTCCATATGCTAATTCACCTTGAGCCATTTCAATATAACCACTCATTACATCTGACATTTTCATAGCGTACGATGAATTAGCATAAAGCAAATCTTTTTCTATATTTTCGCGCTGAAAAACCATAATAACGGCAATCAGAAAAATAGAAGTTAACAAAATCCCACCAACGGACAAGGTTATGACTATCGGACGAAGGTGAGGCTTTTTAATTCTCATAAAAATACACTCCATATAATAAAAAATGCCGCATTTACCATAACATCCCTTATCAGCACCGCCCCGGACGGGTTCGGAACAAATGCGGCGTCAGCCCGGTAAAACCGGCAGCAAACTCTCCGCTAAACCGCGCATTCTGCGCCAGATAAATTTCACCCGGCTGCATGGCTATGCAGTCGGGTGAATGGCTCCGGCTTTCAGCGCAGATGTCCGCCGAAAGCCCCGTTTTATCAGGTTATCACAGTGAAGGGCTGTTATACGTCCGCTGTCGCTGAGATCGCTCCAGCTCCAGCGCTTTCTGATGCTGCACCACGCGCTCCTGCTCCCGGTGCAGCTCGACGGCATTCAGTCGCTCGACAACCGGCGCAGCTGCTCGCTCAAACTCTGCACCTGCCTGCTCAAGCCCGTGACGCGCTCGCTCAGCGCTGCGTTCTCCCGTTGCATAAGACCAGACATCGTCCGCCATTCCGCGAAGGCGCTCTCCCACTCGTCCAGCCTTTTCGAGTAGTCCTGCTGTAGCTGCTCTAATGCGCTCAGCAACTGTTTTTCCAGCTCCGTCATGTGCTATTTCCCCGCCAGTATCATCCAGCTCGAATCCTCTCCGAACCGTCCCGCTTCCGGGTTCACCTTCACGCAGCGGCGTCTCTGCTCGCCGCAGGTCGAGAGCTGCACGCCGCTGTTCCTCTCTGACAGCATGGCCTGCGTGCTCTTCTGCTCCCGGATGGTCGTGTAGTTGTCGAGTATCTGCTGCCCCTGCCACCACAGAATGCCCGCGCTCGAGGCGATCAGCAGCGCGGAGACCAGGACGATGGTCAGCCACGTCTGGCTGACCATGCGCACCATGCCTTTCGTGCGCTGGCTCATGGCTGAGGACAGTTTCCGGTCGTGGTCGAGGATGGCGGCGCTGATTCTCTTCGCGCTTTCGTTCAGTTCCGCTTTTACAGATTTCTCGTGCTCGCTGAATGCGGCTTTCAGCATCTCGCCGGTATTCTGCTGCTGCGCTTTCGATTTCTGCTCTAAGTCCTTCGCCAGCGTTAAAAGACTGTTCATAAATGGCTCCCTTCAGTCGGATGTTTCGCCCCCCGTCCGGGTCGGCAATGCTGATACTGCTTTTTGTGGTGCGGACCACCTCAAAACCTGCGCTTTCCAGCGCCTCAGTGACATCCTGACGGGTTTTCAGCTCCCCGGATGAGGCAAGAGCAAGCAGACCGCGTGTAATCGCTTCTGCAGCCTCCTGCTTCGCTTTAGGCAGTGCAGACGGTGTGACCAGTGCCCGCCGGTTCTCCGGTGCGTTCGGGTCGTGCAGCCCCAGTCTGCCGTTCACGATGGTCTGCCAGGCATCGATGCGTGGACGGTCGGCGCGATCGTAATACGGCTGGAGCCGTCTGCCGGTCAGCAGCTCCGTGTTCGGGATCAGAAAATTCAGCTCAAGCCGCCCCTTGTCACGATGCTCCACCCACAGGATGCTGTACTGGTCTTTATCAAGTCCGGGCATCAGAACCCGCTCAAAGCTTGCCATCAGCTTTTCCCGCTGGCCGGAAGGTAAATCCGCTTCCGCAAACGACAGTACCCCGGAGGTGTATTTCTTAACGTAAGGCGACGCGTCAATCAGCTCCCGGACTTCTTCCGGCTTCCCCTGCAGGACGGTGGCGCCTTCACGCTGCCGGTCTTTACCCAGCAGATAGTCCACCGGCCCGGCGCCACCGCCGCGACCGCGTGGATGAAATTTAACGATCATCGTCCGTTCCTTTCTCAAGAACGGCGTGCCGCAGCCGCTCAAGTCCGGCATCGATGGCCATCAGCGCCGCAACAATCTGCACCCTGTCATGGCCGGTACCGCCGCCGGCGTTAACACGGCGGGCTATCTGGTTCAGGTTATTGCCCATGCCGGCAAGCTGGCGCAGCAGCGCCGGCGAGATTGAGGGAAGCTTTCCGGAACGTGCCGGCTTTTCGTCCAGGCAGGTCTGCCGCATCCACGCCGCCAGCTGCCTGCCGTCACAGCGCTCAAGCAGCCGCCGGTGCTCGCCCTCCGTCACCCACATGGTGAGCATCTTGTTCCGTTTCTCTGACAAACCGGCCTCCTGATAACGCCGGGACGGGCGGGAAAGGCTTTCCCGGTCGGCGCGGGGTTGGACAAGCCGCAGGCGCGTCAGGCTTTTGGCGGGTTTCGGGGCGCAGCCCTGAACCAGTCACGTAGCGCTAGCGGAGTGTATACTGGCTTACTATGTTGGCACGGATGCGAGTGTCAGTGAAGTGCTTCATGTGGCAGGAGAAAAATGCAGCAGCGGAGCGTCAGCAGAATATGTGATACAGGATATATTCCGCTTCCTCGCTCACTGACTCGCTGCGCTCGGTCGTTCGGCTGCGGCGAGCGGTACCGACTTACAGGCGGGGCGGAAATTTCCTGGGAGATGCCAGGAAGAAGCTTAACAGGGAAGCGATAAGGCCACGGCGAAGCCGTTTTTCCATAGGCTCCGCCCCCCTGACAAGCATCACGAAATCTGACGCTCAAATCAGTGGTGGCGAAACCCGACAGGACTTAAAGATACCGGGCGTTTCCCCCCGGTGGCTCCCTCTTGCGCTTTCCTGTTCCCGCCCTGCGGTTTACGTGTTGTGGTGGAAGCCTTACCTAAATCACCACGTCCCGCTCCGTTTAGACAGTTCGCTCCAAGCTGGGCTGTATGCAAGAACCCCCCGTTCAGCCCGACTACCACGCCCTTTCCGGTAACTATCACTTGAGTCCAACCCGGAGCAGACACGACAAATCGCCATTGGCGGTAGCCACTGGTAACGGGGTAACAAGATGCCTATAGATTCTTTAGTCTTGATGTTTGAGCCTAACAACGGCTAAACTTAAAGAGAAATTTGGCGGCAGCGGTCTTGTTCACCCTGTTACCACGGTTAAGCAGTTCCCCAACTGACTTAACCTTCGAAAAACCGCCTTGCAGGGCGGTTTTTTCGTTAATGCGTAACGATACTCTTAGCCAAAGAGTAACGTCAAGAATGCATTCCTAGCTTAGCGTTAAACCCATCCCTGCCTATGCACACCTCGTATTCACCAGTCCGATCTTTTAACAAAGCTTTTATATCCAGCAAGATAGTAGCGATTAGGCTGATTCTTTTTAGTGTCATCAGCTTTTTCACTAGAAATCCTAGTGATCAGACCTACCAATGAGAGGAGTGCTAATGCTCTCTGGATATCTTTTTCTGTAATGCCAACAGCACTACTTATAGTCTGGTAAGAAGCTAACGAATACTCTGTGTAGTTATCACGAACAGAAGCAAGATAAATGAATATTTTTAGCGCATGCAGCTCTACTTTTCGCCTTAGCTTTAAATCTTCAAATGGTGTAATAGCATGGCCACCTTCACTAGTTATTGCTCTTACAGGTATCTTGCACCATCCACTACGCTCTTTATTGCTTATCAGTTTATAGGTGTTGTTTCGACCAATCCGCGTAACATCAATCATATCCAGCTTAACTAAAATAGCTGTACCTTCTCTTATCAGCTGCCGACTAATCCCTGTCATTTCTGATAGCCGGGTATAGGTTATTTTCACTTCCTGAATGCCAACTTCTTCAGCGCATTTCATGGTAATTGCTATGTAAATCATAAGAGCGGCAACCTTTGCTGATGGTTTGCCGATCTCATCGTTACGCCAATTAAATTTCCGAATAAGTCCGTTATGAACCCACCAAGAGAACATCGGAGCCCAATTAGGGATCATCTCACTTCCTCCAGCCAATAATGCAAATAGCAACGAAGCCTGCCAAAACAGCTAATGACAACAGGAACGGAACGAACCCACTGATGACAGGGGCTATTGAGGTAATAAATGAACTGATAACGGTTAAATTTTCCATAAAAGGTCCTTCTACGAGGAGTTATTTTCAAATTTTATCTCGCCAAAGGATTTACATCTAGAGACAATGGTTTTAATTTTTTTTGAAAATAAAAAATAAAACCAATTTAATCAATCACTTACTTTTAGAATCATTAGTTTTTAGCATCTAAAAATTAGTTCATAAGATGAAATTTAGCGCGATAAAAGACCATTTATCAGTCAAAAAACGCCCAAATTGATAAACTATTAGTTCACAAAAAACAAACATAAACCATTGATAAATATATGTTTTTTGTAAGGTGTTGTTTTATAATACTATTTTTTTATCGTCGAGTAAGAGCCACAGAGTCGAGCTATTTACCATAACATCCGTTGCCCGCACCGCCTCAGAGGCCCTCAGGGCGTTTCTGAGGCCTCCGGCCTGAAACACACACCTTTCTGTGCCCATATCGAGAAAAAACGCCCCTGATGATTCTGGCGCGACTGCATGGCTATGCACGGACATACCTGGCCGGGATTTTAGCGGCTAAAATCCGATGAACGCCCTGAAAGCCACCACGAACCACCCCGATAACGGTGAACGGATGCGCAATTTATTGCGTGGCCGTGAGGCGTTGCCGGCACAGCCGGAAAACCGGTTTTCAGCACGTTCAGGAATCGGGTTCGTCGACGGCCGGCAATCACGTTATGGCAAGTCGCCGGACGACTCACCACACGATTCACCGGCGATTCGAATCGTGAATTGAATCAAGAGTCACCATGAACAAAAAACGCCCAAATTGATGAATTGAATCAAGAGTCGATTCATCATAACAACATGATAATAAAGCGTGATTCACATATGAATCGTGGGCAATTCGTAAACGATTCGCCATAGAGTCGTCCACGACTTGGATCTGCACTTTGTAACACATCACTGCACATTAATTTTTCATTAACCAATTGTTTTAAATAAGGAATCTGCAAAATTTTAATTTTGCGTAGTGTGTGGGTATTTTTAGTCGTGAGGAGCGTTCAGAGATCTGGCGATTTTTGGGAAGGTTCAGGAACTCCCCGGGATGGCCGGAGAGGAAAACTGAAGCATGACGGGGTCAGGATTTTTTCCAGAATTTCCACCACGGGGAATGGGGTGGTGAAGAAGGCTCGCGCTTGTGCTCCAGAAGCTGCATAGCCTGACGAAGGGAATCAATATGCTCATCTCGAGCCTTAACAGCCCCTTTAAGACCATCGTTTTCAGCTTCAAGTAGAGCGATTCTATGTTGTAAATCATGTAAACCAACGCTGTTAATACTTGTAGATTCTGCGTCACTTTTTACATCATATTTTACAGTATCGATGACACCATCAAGAGAACCAAACACTCTAATAAGCTCTGAGGTATCAATAACTTTAATAGCCTTCCCGTGCTTTACAACAGAGGTGTAACTTAACTTCCCACTGTTAATCATCTTGTAAATTGTGGGGCGACTAACCTTAACAAGCCGTGCCGCTTCACTAATAGACACTCTGGCCATCAGTTACCATCCTGTAATTCATCCAGTCTCGAGGACAGTGTACGGAAAAGATGCTCCGCATCATCGTGGAGTTTCTCACAAAGGTCGGCCTCAACATCGAGATCAAGCTCGTTAAGCTTCTCCAGCAGGAGCAGAGACTGATTCTGGATGAATTTAGCCATGTTCAGCGCTGTTTTCTGTTGTTTCGTCATAAAGGGCCTCAGAGCGTCAGTGCTCAATGTCAGACAGATCTCTTTTCCGCTTCCTCGCTCACTCAGTCGCTACGCTCCTGCCGTTCGGCTGCGGCGAGCGGTCGCAACGCGCACATAACGACATAGAGCAGACAGCTCGGAGAGGGAGAAGGCAGCACAGCGGCCGTTTTTCCATAGGCTCCGCCCCCCTGACGAGCATCACGGAATCTGACGCTCAAATCAGTGGCGGCGAAACCCGACAGGACTATAAAGATACCAGGCGTTTCCCCCTGATGGCTCCCTCGTGCGCTCTCCTGTTCCTGCCATTCGGTTTACCGGTGTCATTCCGCTGTTATGGCCGCGTTTGTCTCATTCCACGCCTGACACTCAGTTCCGGGTAGGCAGTTCGCTCCAAGCTGGACTGTATGCACGAACCCCCCGTTCAGTCCGACCGCTGCGCCTTGTCCGGTAACTATCGTCTTGAGTCCAACCCGGAAAGACACGACTAATCGCCATTGGCAACGGCCACTGGTAAGCAGGATGTGCGAGAGATGTATTGAGAGTTCTTGAAGTGGCGGCCTAACTGAGGCTACACTGGAAGGACGGATTTGGTGACATGTCTCGCACAAGACTGTTACCACGGTTAGATAATCTGCCAGGATTAAATAACCTTCGAAAAACCACCTGCCAGGGTGGTTTTTTCGTTTTCACAACAGGAGATTACGACGAGGTTGAATGAATCTCAAGATTTCATTTAGTCTGCTACCCGATCATTCAAAGTTTTGGGGTAGTTCCATCGGGTCATGGTATCCCAGTTCTAAAAGCTTTATATGGTTCGGTGTCAGCCGCTGGAAATGGATAACCCAGTCAGAAACCTTGTATTTCCCATGAAACGTATCTTTGAAAACCGGATCGCCTAAATGAGCATGCCATAACTTGTTAGCTCTAGCGTGCAGCTCAATAGCTTCTTTGTTTTCGTAATGATCAGGCACTTTCCACGACGGCGATACTTTACCAATCCAAGCTGGATGTTTTTTTAAAGGATCGCCAAAGAGGTTATATTTTTCGAAATGCTCAATGAAATCATCGATTTTATCGAGTGTTTTTGCAGAAAATCGGGATGTGTAATAGAGATTGAAAGTCTCAGAGAACGAGACAATATTCAACTGTGGATTTTGCGCACCTGCTCCGCTGCCCATGCTCTTCTCTGCTCCCTACTTAGACCAGATGGCATTGTAACAGACTTCTCATTCGCTCTGGAAATCAACAGAGACAAGGATACGCCAAATACTTCAGTATCTTTAATAAGATCATGACGTTGTTCGGTTTTCATATCGTTAACTCCGTATCTAATTCAGACAGGAAAAAATCTTTTTTCCGCTTTCAGAGTAGTCTTTTGTAGTTGCACTATAATGGCGTTGATGTCACCCTATTCATATGAATAATCATATAATATATACTTCAAATATTTTTGTTTTTTAGGAAAATCAATGACTTACTCTATTGAGGAAAAATGGAAGGCTGGCGGTTTGTCTCTTGGCTGGACTGCAATACCTACTGTCTTGTTTTTTATACAGAACGAGAAAAAGCTAACCTCCGTAGCCTTTAACACTCTGCTTAACCTGATCGTTCATTGGTGGAATTTGCAAGAATGGCCGCATCCATCAATGGAAAGCCTAGCCATACGTATGGGGGTTTCTGTAAGGACAGTTCAGAGAGCTATCAATGATCTGGAAAAAGCTAATCTCTTGGACAAGAAACCAACGTCGAAGAGTGATAGCCGATATGGAGGTCGTAATATTTATGATCTAACAAAGCTCGTTGATTACCTGGATACAATGGGCCCATCAGTAGCTGAACAGGTTAAGAAACCCCGTCATAAAAGACCGGTATATACCGTAAGAAAAACAACAACTTAAAAAAGAGCAATTGCACTGTTCGAAGGAAAAACGATAACTACTCTATGGTATTGCTTGCTGTATAGGTATTGGTGGTCCTGCGGCTGGTTCATCGCTTCACGGTTAAAATAGTCCTGTAAGCTGTTAATATTTAACATAACACTACTACCACGAACCTACGTAACAATCGCTACCAACACAGAAGTGACAAATTTATAAAAAAACAAAAACCATAAAAAAACTTGACTTTATGTTTTTTTTGGCTAATTTCTTTATCATTTCTTTATCAAAAATAGAGGTGGCTATGTTTGGTTTTGGAATTCAAGGTACTATTAATAAAGGATTTTTTCTTCAGATGGCTCGTAGAGATCAGGATGCATTTTTGCAATATCTCTATGACCAAGGGTACTCAGCAAAAGATATCAGCAAGAACTTCGATATTCCGGTTCCTAGCGTCTACAACAGAATCAACGCTCACCGAGGCCGTGGACCTCTTCCCAATTAATGGTTCTTCTATACAAAAAAGTCGCCTGGATAGGCGACTTTTTTAACTGAACTCTGTGTATAGATTTACCATAACGTCTCAATTGTACGCACCGCTAAAACGGCCTCAGGGCGTTTCTGACGGAAAACCGGCAAAACAGGCAACAAACCACCCGAAAACCCGCCAGAAACGCGCAGGCTCCGTTTTTACGGCATGCATGAGTATGCGCACAAGTGCATAGCGCGAAAACTCACGCCATTCAGCCAGGGTAAGTCCTGTTTCCGGCGTTCTTTCCATCCGAAAACGGTGAACGGGGACGCAATTTATTGCGTGGCCGTGAAGCGTTGCCGGCGCAGCCGGAAAACCGGTTTTCAGCACGTTCAGGAATCGGGTTCGTCGACGGCCGGC